>OIXH01004904.1_pt1 | contig 10483 bp, 9 predicted proteins | sample 1587741 | NCBI WGS metagenome assembly OIXH01 (sample SAMEA3888916, study PRJEB22519) | human gut metagenome | biome: human gut; feature: human-associated habitat; material: faeces | place: Denmark | collected 2011 | reverse complement strand
GAAAATAGGAAAAACACTTTTCTATAAGGCTTGTGAGGAAGCAAAGAGGTTAGGTGCGGATAAGTTGTATATCTCAGCACACTCTTCAAAGGAAAGTCAGGCAGCATATAAAGCGATTGGCTGTGTACATGCGGAGGAAATCAATCAGAAGCTGGCGGAAGAAGAACCATGCGATGTGCAGCTTGAATATGTTCTTGACTAAAATGACAGTAGGAAGGGCTTCCATGCTCAGGAAAGAGTACAACAGTATCTGATTGTGTAAAAATCATTTTGATGAGAGAAAAAGATTATGGAATTATCATGATATGTACGTTTTTCATGTGTCTTTTTTTTAATCCGACCTCAGAACTGCCGGTGGTATCTTTCTTTGGAAGAATCATTGTTTTTACACTGCTTGGAATGGCAACGATGCTCGTCTATTATTCAAAAGAAGAGCTGACGCAGCGGGCATGGTGGGGGCGTACCACATTGCACCTTGTGATTCTGGAAGCGTTGTATCTTCCGCTGGCACATCATTGGGAATTCTGGTATGGAAAAATTCACCGCATCCGCTTCCGGTATTCAGAGGGAGAATATCCCGTCTGCTTATGGAACAGCCGGCTGAAATATAAGGGATTGTCGTAGCCGACGATTCCGGCAATTTCCGTCACGGTGTACCCGGTTGTTTCAAAAAGCAGTCTTGCATTTTCAATTCGGATGGAGAGGATATACTGCATGGGGGTCATTCCGGTATAATCTTTAAAATTCCGGATAAACCAGCTGATGCTCATACCGATGGAAGAGGCGTAAGCCTCGATATTGATGCTTTTACTATAATTGTCGATAAAATACTGCGATGCGCGCTCCATTGTCTGGCTAAGATACTCATTTTTGACGGCATCTTTCTGTGTCAGCTGGCGGTGAAGGGTGATGAGCAGACTGCGGAAAAGCAGAGATACCATGTCCTTGTAATCAGGCTGACAGTGTTGTAGTTCTGAAATCATTTTTTGGAAAATCATGTTAAATTCCATATTACATCCCACAGAAAATACCTGCATATCATCAGAAATTCCGTAAAATCTTAAAATATTTTTTACGTCGCTTCCGGTAAAGTGAACCCAGTACACTTCGGATTGTTCAGATGCGAGATATTCATATTTCTGGAATTCCTTCGGACGGTATAAAATCATGTTCCCGGCAGAAAGAAGGGTCTCATTTTCTGCATTGCCAAAATGAAAACAGGCACTTCCGGAAGCAATATAGATAATCTGATAGTCAAGCCTTCCACGCGGTCTGTAGGTAGGAAGAGATTTATCGGAATCCAGGCGGTATGTACCGCAGCTGCTTACAATCAGGGGACTGCTTTTGTCTTTGATGGTAAGAAGGGAACTGTGTAATTGTCCGGTGTTGAGATACATGGGCATTACCTCCTTTGTACTGCTTTAATTGTATCATTTTGTGCATGTTTTGTCTATTTTTGTTTATGGACGAACGAACAGAGGGACTTCTATAATGCAGATGAATGATATCTATTCAGATAGGAAGGGTGAGTTATGTCAGAGAACAGGAGCAAAGCGGCAGGCAGCAGTTTTGTCATAGATATGACAAAAGGAAACAGTATGCAGTTGATTCTTAAATTTACACTCCCGTTGTTGGTTGGAAATCTGTTTCAGCAGGTGTATAATGTGGTGGACTCGATTGTAGTCGGCAGACATCTTGGAGCGAATGCACTTGGAGGGGTAGGCTCTGTCGGACTGGTTAATTTTATGTTTTTTTCTTTATGCAGTGGTATGGCGTCTGGAATCGGAGTGGTTATCTCCGGGTACTTTGGAGCAAAGAAGGAAGACGAGGTGAAAAAGGCGATTGCAAATGCACTGTATGTGATACTTGCGGCAGGAATTCTGATGAGTGTTTTAAGTCTCATATTTGCGAGGGGAATCCTTACACTGATGAATACCCCGGAAGAGAATTTTTCCTATGCCTATACTTATATGCGGATTATGTGTGGATTTACATTTGTGGTTGCAATTTATAACGGAATCTCCGCAATCCTCCGGGCACTTGGTGATTCAAAGACACCGCTCATTTTTCTTGTAGTGGCATCCGTTATCAACGTGATACTGGACATTTTACTGGTTATTGTGTTGGACTGCGGGGTCGCAGGGGCAGCATATGCTACCGTATTCAGCCAGTTTGTGTCAGGAATAGGTTCGATTCTTTTTGCAGTAAAGAAGAATCCTTATTTTATGCTGAAAAAAGAACATTTTAAATTTGATAAGCAAATTCTGCAAAAGGATTTTAGAATTGGAATTCCGATGTCAATTCAGACGGCGATGATATCCATATCCTGTGTCCTGTTGCAGACGCTTATCAATGGATATGGAGCGACCGTGATGGCAGCTTACACAGCGACCGGAAAGGTGGAGAGCGTGATTTTCCAGCCATACAGCTCGCTTGGAATTGCAATGTCTACTTTTGCAGGGCAGAATGTCGGAGCAAAAGATTATAAGAGAATCAAAAAGGCGATTATGCAGGCAATGGGAATTACACTGGCATTCAGCCTGATTCTGTTTGTTGCGATTCTTCTGTTTAGAGAAAATATTATTGCGGCGTTTGTTGTGGAGAAAGACGTTATAGAAATCGGCTCAAAAGCGTTAATTATTTCCGGAAGTATGTATTTTGCACTGGGAACGATTTATACCCTGCGGGGCGTGTTAAACGGTATGGGAGATGTGTTCTTTTCCATGTTAAACGGTATCCTTGAGGTGGGCGGCAGAATCTTTTTTGCTGTAGTGCTCATGTATGTTTTTAAACTTGGATTCTGGGGCGTATGGTATACGAATGTTTTGACCTGGGTGGTCATTGCAAGCAGTGCGGCAATAAGACTGGTATTCTTTTTCAGAAAAAAAGAACGTGCACAGAGCTAATATATGCAAGATATAGTTTTATATAGGAAAACAGAAAAGGAGAAAGAGTATGGGAGCTACAGGAAAACAGCCAGAATGGCTGGATGACGCAGTATTTTATGAGATTTATCCGCAGTCTTTTTTGGACAGCAATTCGGACGGAATCGGTGATATCAATGGTATCACACAGAAACTGGACTATATTAAGGAGTTGGGATGTAATGCCATCTGGATAAATCCATGCTTTACGTCACCGTTTGGTGATGCAGGATATGACGTGGAAGATTACTATTCCGTTGCACCAAGATATGGCACAAATGAAGATTTGGCAAGACTTTTTGCAGAGGCACATCAAAGAGAGATGCATGTGCTTCTGGATTTGGTACCTGGGCACACGGCAGTAACACATAAATGGTTTAAAGAATCTATGAAGGCACAGAAGAATGAGTACACAGACCGTTATATCTGGACGGACAGTGTCTGGGAGGAGCCGCAGGGAATGGGATGTATCCGCGGAATCTCTGACAGAGACGGAGCATGTGTTGTGAATTTCTTTTCCCATCAGCCGGCATTAAATTACGGATATTATGAACAGAAATGCCCGTGGCAGCAGTCCATGGATGACGAGGGCCCGAAGGCGACCTTAGAGGCGATGAAGGATGTGATGCGTTTCTGGCTTAAGATGGGGTGTGACGGATTCCGCGTGGATATGGCAGGCAGCCTGGTAAAAAATGACCCGGAGGGAAAGGGAAACATTCTTCTGTGGCAGAATATCAGAACATTTTTAAATGAAGAATTTCCAAAGGCAGCCATGGTTTCAGAATGGGGAGAGCCGGATAAATCCCTGCAGGGAGGATTCCATATGGATTTTCTGCTGCATTTCGGTCCGTCTCATTATAATGATTTGTTCCGCTGTGAAGAGCCGTTTTTCTCTTCCAGAGGAAAGGGTGATATCTCCGCTTTCGTGGAGAAGTATAGAGAGAATTATGAAAAGTCAGAAAAAAAGGGATTAATCTGTATTCCTTCCGGCAATCATGATATGGACAGACTTGCCAGAACCATTAAAGGAGACGAGTTAAAGATTGCGTTTGCATTTTTGCTATCCATGCCGGGAGCACCGTTTATTTACTATGGAGACGAAATCGGGATGCGGTATGTGGAAGGACTTACTTCCGTTGAGGGCGGTTATAACAGAACCGGTTCCCGTTCCCCGATGCAGTGGAACGATGGCTTAAATGCAGGATTTAGCACAGCTGCCGCAGAAAAGCTTTACATTGCGCAGGATTCTGTTGCAGACAGACCGACCGTTTTCGCGCAGATGGAGGATAAAAATTCCCTGTATCATGAGATTCAAAAGTTAATCAAAATCCGCAGGGCACATCCGGCGCTGTTAAATAAGGGCGAAATTACATTTGTGTATGCAGAGAAAGACACTTATCCATTTGCATATGTCAGAAGCAGTGGTGATGAGCGGATACTGGTGGTATTAAATCCTTCTGATAAAAAGGTTTCGTTCCCATATGAGGGAGTACTCGGAGAGAATATCTATCAGTTTGGCAGAGATGTTACTGGAGATGGAACTACAGTGAACGTAGATGCAAAGACCGCAGCATTTATTACATTGAACTGATTCTGATTTGTAAAAAGATGAGCTTGACAATCAGGCGAGGAAAGACTATTCTAGGTTTCAGACAGGGAATGAAGTTCTCCCTTGGAAAACCAGAACTGCTTAGATAGCTGATGACTTCTACGATTTTTAATCGCAGAAATCATCAGCTTTTTTATGGAAATTTCCGATATGTCTGGTACTGCGATTATTTAAGAAAGGAGTGAGCTTATGATGCTTACATCATTATCACTTATTTTTCTCGTCGGACTGGCGATGGCGGCCATTTGCCGACAGATAAAGCTTCCGCGAATCATTGGAATGCTTCTTACCGGAATTGTCTTGGGACCGTATGTGTTAAATGTGCTTGACCCATCGATTCTTTCCATTTCAGCAGACTTACGAAAGATGGCGTTGATTATTATTTTATTAAAGGCAGGGCTTTCGCTGGACCTTAAGGACTTAAAGAAAGCCGGGCGTCCGGCAATTCTCTTATCTTTCGTGCCGGCATCCTGTGAAATCCTTGGATATGTGCTGTTTGCACCGGTGATTCTTGGCGTAAACAGAGTGGAGGCAGCCGTTATGGGGGCGGTGCTTGCGGCAGTTTCTCCGGCAGTAGTAGTGCCTAGAATGGTAAGCCTGATGGAGAAAAAATATGGAACAAAGAAAGCGGTTCCACAGATGATTATGGCAGGGGCATCCTGTGATGATATTTTTGTAATTGTACTGTTTACAACGTTTCTAAGCATGGCGCAGGGAGATGGTGTAAATATGATAAATTTTCTTAATATACCAGTATCACTTCTGCTTGGGATTCTGCTTGGAATGGTGACAGGCTACGGGCTGTATCTCTTTTTTGAGACTTCCTACGCGCATAAACACTGTGTCAGAAATAGCATGAAGGTTATTATTATCCTGGGCTTCGCATTCCTTTTGATTGCGGTGGAGGGATGGTTAGAGGGAAAGGTGTCAATTTCAGGATACCTTGCAGTTGTCAGCATGGCATGTATGCTGAAATTAAAAAGTACTTCCTTTGTGTCGAAGCGGTTATCGGAAAAATTTGGAAAATTGTGGCTTGCGGCGGAAGTCATTTTGTTTGTATTAGTCGGTGCGGCAGTGGACATCCGGTATATGTTAAAGGCCGGTATTGCAGCCGTTCTCATGATTTTCACAGCACTGGTATTTCGAACCATCGGCGTTCTGCTTTGTATGATAAAAACAGACCTCACGTGGAAGGAGAGACTGTTTTGCGTGATAGCGTATCTTCCGAAGGCAACTGTTCAGGCTGCCATCGGTTCCGTTCCGCTTGCCGCAGGGCTTCCCTGTGGGGAAATTGTGTTGTCGGTAGCAGTAATGGCAATTATTCTGACAGCGCCTTTAGGTGCCATTGGGATGGATGCCACCTATCAGAAATTGCTGGAGAAAGAGAGTGATTTGTGAAAAATGCTGAATTTTTGCGCATAAAAGAGTGCTTTGCTTGCGGTGGATTGTTAGCTATGCTAGAATGAGACAAAAGCATATTTCGAGGGGACTGAGATGCTCCTGCACAGGGAGGAAAACAGAATATGGGAAAAAGACGAAATGCAGTATTACAGATATTCTTAAGGAATTTTTGAGAAAAAATCGTGCAGAGGTGGTTATGGTGAGTATATTTGAGTATGACAAAGAGGAAGAAGAAAAGAAACTACGGAAAGCGGAATATGAATATGGAAAACAGGAAGGAATAAAGGAAGGAATAAGAGGGGCAATATTTGATTTTTTACAAGAAAACGGAACAATCCCGGAAAACGTAAGAACTTGTATTTTAAAAGAGCAGAATGAGAAGGTGCTGCGGAAATGGAGCAAATTAGCTGCGCATACAGGTTCCATAGAAGAATTTTGGAAATCGATAGAGAAGGAACAGGACCATGAACCAGATACAAACACAGTTATTTGAGTTACAGGATTTAAAATACAGGGAGTTTCATGCGAAGCTGATGCCAGGCATTGACAAAGAAAGTATCATTGGAATCCGGGTGCCGGTATTGCGGAAATTCGCCAGAGAATTTGCAAAGACAGACGAAGCAGACAGTTTTTTAAGAGAACTGCCGCATCAGTATTACGAGGAGAATAACCTTCATATGATGCTCATATCCGGTATTTCGGATTATGAAAAATGTCTGGCGGAAATGGAGCGGTTTCTTCCGTATGTGAACAATTGGGCAACCTGTGATATGCCGACACCAAAATGTTTTGCAAAGCATAAGCAAGAGCTGCTTTTAGTGATAAAAAAATGGATTGCATCGGATAAAACATACACGATTCGCTATGGAATCGGTACATTGATGAATCTTTATCTGGATGAGGATTTTAAGGAAGAATATATAAAACTTGTGACAGAGGTAGAATCAGACGAATATTATGTGAACATGATGATTGCCTGGTATCTGGCAACGGCACTGGCAAAGCAGTGGGATGCGACGATTCCGTATTTAAGGGAGCGCAGACTGTCTCCCTGGGTACATAAAAAGACGATTCAAAAGGCAGTGGAGAGTTACCGGATTACGGAGGAGCAGAAGTGGTACTTGAAAAGTCTGCGTTGACTTAAAAACGACTATAATCAAAAATAGGGTTGATAAAGCAAAAGAACGCGTGATATTCTGAAAAAAAAGAATAAAGAAAGGTTAAAAGAGTGTTTTATGAAGAAGAAGGAAAGTGCGCGATAGCAATGGCTATTGCAAATATTAGCATGCTGTAGCCATTGCATCCTGGAAGATAACTAGGAGGACGCATATGAGCTATGTAAATGCAGAGGATGTTCTGCCGGCGGAACTGATACGCGAAATTCAGAAATTTGCCGATGGACAGCTTCTCTACATCCCAAGAAAACAGGAAAAGTCATTTTCGTGGGGAGAAAAAAACGGCACCAAAGGAAAACTGACGGAGCGAAACAGACAGATTGTCAAAGCATACGATTCAGGAGCAACAATCATGGAGTTGAGCAGGCAGTATTTCCTTTCCGTCAAACGAATTCAGGGCATAATACGTGAGTATGAATCCTCAGGACAAGATAGCGAAACAGGAGGATTTTGCCATGAACAGAGAGAATAAGCGCAGGCAATATGAAAAGGGTTATTATAAGAGACATGCCTGCAATGAGACATTTGTATGCAAAAATTGCGGAAGAACCGTCGTACCGGAGGGAGCAGGGAGTAATCACAGAAATCACTGTCCGAATTGTCTCTACAGCTTGCACGTAGACATTGAGCCGGGAGACCGTGCATCGGATTGCGGTGGGCATATGGAGCCGGTTTCCGTGTGGGTGCGGAAAGATGGCGAATGGGCAATCATCCACAGATGTAAGATGTGTGGTGCGTTCAGCTCAAACCGGATTGCGGCGGATGACAATCCCGTGAAACTAATCTCCATTGCAATGAAACCAATCAGCCAGCCACCGTTTCCAATCGAGCGGATGACAGAAATGACAAGGCTTATGGGATGGGATGAGGAAGTATTCCGCTAAAGCAGGGATACTTGACAAAAATAGCATTGTTGACTAACATACAGCTAACAATGCTATTTTTTGCGTTATAAAATAACAGGAGATGAGGAATTATGAAAGTTACATTGGCGCAGACCATACGACATTATGAAAAGAAAAATCTCGCAAAGGATATCCTTGCGGGGCTTATCATTATGGCGGTATCCATTCCGATTTCAATGGGTTACGCGCAGATTGCGGGTTTGCCGGCAGTATATGGATTGTATGGGTCGGTATTTCCGATTCTTTTATTCGCACTATTTTCCACATCGCCCCAGTTTGTGTTCGGGGTAGATGCAGCGCCTGCGGCATTAGTTGGAGGAGCGCTTGCAGGACTTGGGATAGAGGGAGGCTCTGCGGAAGCGATGACGGCAGTGCCGGTACTGACACTTTTTGTGGCAGTATGGCTGTTTGCGTTTTATCTGATGAAGGCGGGAAAACTGGTAAACTATATTTCCGCACCTGTGATGGGTGGATTTATTACCGGAATCTGCACGACTATTATTCTGATGCAGCTCCCGAAATTAATGGGAGGAACGGCAGGAACCGGAGAATTATTAGAGCTGGCAGAGCATATCGCAGAGACAGCAAAAAATGTGAATGTTCCATCATTACTATTGGGACTTGTGACACTTTTGATTTTGCTGGTATCAAAGAAACTCATGCCGAAATTTCCGATGGCAGTTCTTTTGATGGCGGCAGGCGCCCTGATGACGAAATTTCTTCCGGTGGAATCGTGGGGCGTGCGGACCTTGTCTGCGGTGGAACCGGGGCTTCCAGTGTGGAGCTTTCCTGCTGTGACGGCAATTCCGATGAAGGAGGCGGTCACAATCAGCCTGTCTGTGGCGGTTGTAATTATGGCGGAGACGCTTCTGGCAGAAAACAGCTTTGCGCAGAAAAACGGCTACCGCATAGATGACAACCGGGAGATACTGGCGTTTTCGATGGGAAATCTTGTGGCGGCATTGACGGGCTGCTGTCCAATGAACGGCTCCGTTTCAAGAACTGCGATGGGAGAGCAGTACCAGGCAAAAACGCAGCTGACCGGCATTGTGGCAGGCTTATCCATGATGGTTCTTCTCTTGTGCGGAACAGGATTTATCGGATATCTTCCAGTGCCAATCTTAACTGCAATTGTAATTTCTGCACTTTTAGGTGCAACGGAATTTGAATTGGCGGTAAGACTTTTTAAGGTCAGCCGAACAGAGTGCTTTATTTTCTTTGGAGCATTTTTCGGAGTGTTGATGCTTGGAACGATTAACGGAGTATTAATCGGTATCATCCTTTCTTTTTCCGAGATGATAATCCGGACGGCAAAGCCGGCGCGCTGTTTCTTAGGAATCCAGCCCGGTCACAGGCATTTCAGGGATTTAAAAGAAGGAAGCCAGATTCATGCCCTGCAGGGAATCATTATCTACCGTTTCAGCAGCAATCTGTTTTTTGCCAATATTCAGGTGCTGAAGCGGGAGATTGAGGACAGCATCAAAGACGATACGCGGGCGGTGATTTTAGATGCAAGCGGAATTGGAAGCATCGACATTACGGCGGCGGACCAGCTTGGAATGTTGTATCATTCACTCAAGGACAGGGGTATCCGCTTCTATATGACAGAGCATATTGCAGAGGTAAATGAGCAGCTCCGCAAACTTGGACTTGGGTATCTGATTGAAGAAGGAAGTGTGCGCAGAACCATCCATATTGCCTTAAAGGATATGGGAATTAGCAGACCGTACCCTTTAGAGGGCGGTGTCGACAATGAGGAACGCAGTGCATCGAGAAAGCGGGCGGACAACCGTGTTCAGGAATTTGTATGGGCGTTTGGCTCGGAGAGCGAAGCACAGATGGAAAAACAGATTGCACTCCAGATTGAACAGTTGAAAAAGACGGGTGATGTGGAGAAATTGCTGCATGGACGCTGGTCGCATATGGAAGAGTTAGACGAGGATGAGTGGATGGAGCACCTCGAAGAGCATCTAAAAGAGATTGTCAACATTTCCGGAAAGGACGAGGAGACGCTTGCAATCCGTCTGGAGGCGCACCGAAAAGAAGTGCATGACCGAATTGCGCACGAGCATCCTGAGATGGCGGAGCGCTTTAAGGAGCGCAGGCATTTGCTGGATGAGCATCTGAAAGAACGGCGGCCGGAGGTCTATGAGTTGGTGGTGAGACTGCGGGAAAAAGACGGGCAGTCGGAAAAACATCGACACGGAAAAATCTGACCTTTTCCATGGGGCTTAACTTCCTTGCAATTATTTTAGCAATTACCGGTGTGTTAAACCCCGTGGCAGATGCGTTGGTACATAACTGTGGCTCCGTGCTTGTAATTATTAATTCAGCACTGCTTCTTAGATATAGACATCGATAGAGCCGCCAAGTTCCGGTGTTACGGAACGTTCCATCATCTGGACCATGGAAGCGCCCATCTCCTGCGTCAGGTCGAGAGACTGACCGAGTACGGCTGTACCGACAGCG
>OIXH01004897.1_pt1 | contig 10493 bp, 4 predicted proteins | sample 1587741 | NCBI WGS metagenome assembly OIXH01 (sample SAMEA3888916, study PRJEB22519) | human gut metagenome | biome: human gut; feature: human-associated habitat; material: faeces | place: Denmark | collected 2011 | reverse complement strand
ATGGAGAAACATTCTCGCCGAAGTAGGTCGGAACGAGATGTTAATGATGGGGTATACCCTAAAGAAGTAAGAAAGCATTTTAACTAGACTTTATGGAGCGAGGAGTACGTCCCGAAACGTACTCCTCGCTCTTTTTATATCCTCCTGAAAGGTTTTTTATTAAAAAAACAGCATTTGTTTAAACTTTATTTCTTTCCTTTGTTGTTAGTACAAAGACTAACAGAATAGTATCCATGGAAAGAATTCGAAGAATTTGTAGTTTAGTGCTGCTGGCGGCATTCCTGGGCTGTATGCCCATGCTGCATGCGCAGTCGTTTGATAAGTTGTGGAAACAAGTGGAGCAGGCTGAACAGAAAAGCTTGCCGCAAACCGTAATTAAGCTGGCGGATGAGATATTCCGGAAGGGGGAGAAAGAAAAAAATACCCCGCAGATGTTGAAAGCCTACATGTGCCGGAGAGACAATCAAGATATGTTGACGCCTGACAGTTTCTATGTCAATTTGCAAGGATTGGAACAATGGGCTAAGCTGGAAGAGAATACAGTTAGCCGTGCCGTACTCAATTCGTTGGTAGCCAATATCTATGCTGATTATGCGGCCGGTAACCGTTGGGAATTAAGGCAACGTACTTCGCTTGATTTGGAGGAAAATACCTTGCCGAAGGACATCCGTGAGTGGAGTGGTAACTTGTTCATGCAACAAGTTATGAAATATACCGGTGAAGCTCTGAAAGACTCGGTTGAACTGCTGAAAACGTCCTCACGCAGTTATGTTCCTTTTGTAGTTTTGGGAGATGCAAGTGAGTATTATCACCATGATATGTATCATTTGCTGGCATCGCGATCCATTGAAGCTTTACAAAACGTATCGGACTTTGATACGGATACGCTTGTGAAAAGTAAAATCATGGGCATTTACGGGCAGATGATTAATACCTACCGGAAGATGCCGGACCGGGAGGATGCAACCGTGTTGACTATGTTGGATTACATGAAGTGGCGCAATCAGAGAGAAGATGTATTGCTTCGTCCCCGTGCTTTAAAAGAGGGAGAGAGTGATGCTCCGAACCAGTACCTGCGTGCGCTGGATCGTATTATTAAAGATTATGCCAAGCGTGATGTTTGTGCGGAAGCCTATTTGGCTAAGGCGCGTTACTATCGTAATGAACAGAAAAATCAGAAAGCTTTGCAGCTTTGTGATGAGGCTATCAGCCTTTATCCCGATTACAAACGAATTTCGGCATTGCATAGTCTGAAGGGAGATATTCTGCGCCCCGAACTGACTTTGAATACGAATAAGACTGCCTATCCCGGTGATTCTTTGGCATTGCAGGTTACTCACAAGAACTTAGATGGCTTTACAGTCAATTTGTTCCGTACCACTTTGACAGAGTCGGTTACTGAAATGCCGGAGATAAACTCTGCTTTTTATAAGAAATATACCCGTAAGGTAAAGGCGGAACATTTGGCGCTGTCCCGTCCGGAAGATTATAATTTAGCTTCCGGTACATATAGTATTTTATTGCCTGATGAACCGGGCATTTATGTCTTGCAGGTTGTTCCGGATAGTAAAGAAGGGAAGAGTTCGGAAAATTTCATTTATCTGACCCGATTTAAGGCTCTGACGATGGCGCTGCCGGGAAATAATAATGAGGTAGTGGTGCTGGATGCTAAAACAGGTAATCCAGTTGCTGATGCCGAAGTCATTTTCTATTCTACCTATTATATAGGAAAGGATAACAAGGAAGTGGAACGGAAAACGACGGATGTAGCCGGTAAAGTAGTGTATAAGTCGGATTCAAAGATTCGTTCTTTGGTTGTCAGAAAAGGTTTGGATACGGCAATGCTACTTCAGCGTACATCTTCCGGTTCTTTTGCGAGTTGGGGAGACGATTTTGAGGAACCGCTTAATGAGTGGAAGCTACTGACCGACCGTTCTTTGTATCGTCCCGGACAAACTGTTTATGTGAAAGGTATAGCCTATACTCAAAAGGGTGATACGGCTGATGTAATCCCGAATGTTGTATGTGGAGTGGTGCTACGTGACGTAAACCGCAGGGAAATTTCACGCAAAGAACTACGGACGAACGAGTTCGGTTCATTTGCAACGGAGTTTATGCTTCCCACGGCCTGCTTGAATGGAAATTATACCATAGAAGCTTCCGGTGCAGAGAGCGAGGGCTGGGCGGATATACAAGTGGAAGAATATAAACGTCCAACCTTTGATATCGTATTCGATTCTCAAAAGGCATCCTATCAGGTGGGAGACAGTGTACAAGTGAAGGGTAATGCAAGTTCATTCAGTGGTGTACCTTTGCAGGGACTGGAATTGAATTATACAGTTATCCGGAATATTTATTCGTGGTGGCGGGGATATGGAAATGGAGGCACGCCTATCGCTTCCGGTAACGTAACCGTAGGCGATGATGGAGATTTCATCATCCCTGTTTGTCTGAAAGGTGATGATGATAATAACGTCTATTATACCTATCGGATAGAAGCATCCGTCACGAACCTGGCCGGTGAAACGCAGACAGCCATCACATCATTGGCAGCAGGCAATCGTTCGGTAGTTCTTTCTGTTGATGATGAGGAACGTATCTGCAAGGATGATAGTATTTGTCTTACTTTCCATGCGAAGAACCTTAATGGAGGACCGGTAGCACTGAAAGGCGATTACCGTCTGCTGCAGGTAGTGAACGGAGATTCACTGGTTCGCATCAGTGCTACTTTTGAATCTAATATAGCCACCCTGTTGCCGGAATGGAAGAATTTGCCTTCCGGTGAATATGAACTGCAACTGAAAGCTAAGGACGACCAGGGCAGAAACGTGGATTTTGAAAAGAAGATTGTTCTTTTCTCTTATACTGATAATCGCCCAGTGGTGAAGTCCGACGTTTGGTTCTATATCCGCAATGACGAGTTTGATGCCGGACGTCCGGCACAGTTCTGTTTTGGAACTTCCTATAAAGACGCTTACGTGATGCTGGATATATTCAACGGCAAACAGCGTCTGGAAAGCAAGACGCTTCAGTTGTCCGACTCTATAGTCCGTTTCGATGTTCCCTATCGGGAGGCATACGGCAATGGAATCGAATACCTGTTCACTTTCGTCAAAGACGGCAAACATTATTCAAAGCTGGTAAGATTGAGAAAACGCGTGCCGGACAAGGAGTTGACCATGAAATGGGATGTTTTCCGCGATAAGCTACGCCCCGGACAGGAAGAAGAATGGCGCTTGACGATAAAGACTCCGCAAGGCACCCCGGCTATGGCTGAAATGCTTGCTACGATGTATGACGCTTCTTTGGATAAGATATATTATAACCGCCAGAGCTTCTTTGTAGACTATTCCAATTATATGCCTGGTATCGGTTGGCATGAAAGCTATATGAACAGGTTGTATTACTCTTGTAGCTTCCCGATAAAAGATTGGAAAGTACCTGTGATGATATATGACCGTTTCTATTCTCCAATAGATTTTGCGGGAGCGGTAGTGTTGGGATATAGGAGTACAAGGAAGGCTAATTTAACTGGTAGCGTAGGAGGAATGGCAACTGTTCAGAGCAGGGCTATGGCAAAGAACTCGGCGGATATGGTTGTTGCGGGTGACGACGCGGATATTGAGGAACATGCGATTTTTGAAAAAGCGATGGAAGCACCTGAAATGGCTACAGGCGGAGCTTCCACAGTTGAACTTCGCACTAGCTTTGCCGAAACAGCGTTCTTCTATCCACAACTGCGCACCAACGAACAAGGTGAAATATCCTTCTCCTTCACTATGCCGCAAAGTCTGACGCGCTGGAATTTCCGTGGATATTCCCATACGAAAGGTATGCTCACGGGCACGCTGGATGCTTCGGCAGTTACGTCCAAAGAATTTATGTTGTCCCCCAACATGCCGCGTTTCGTGCGGGTAGGGGATAAGACGAGTATTGCCGCAACCGTAACTAACCTGACAGGCAAGGCTCTGAAAGGAACTACTAAATTCATCCTCTTTAACCCGATGACAGAGAAAGTGATTTCCACGCAGAGTCAACCTTTCACTGTGGAAGCAGGAAAGACCGTTCCTGTTACTTTCCGCTTTACCGTGACAGATAAGTACGACTTTTTAGGTGTTCGCATGATTGCTGATGGCGGTACATTCAGTGATGGTGAGCAACACTTATTGCCCGTATTGAGCAACAAGGAATATATCACCGAAACCCTCGCCATGCCGATACGTGGTCAAGAAACCCGTACCTTCTCTCTGGACAGCCTGTTCAATTACAACAGCCGTACGGCTACCGACCGTCGACTGACAGTAGAGTTCACCGGTAATCCGGCTTGGTATGCCGTTCAGGCATTGCCTACGTTAAGCCAGCCTCGCACGGACAATGCTACAGCCTGGGCTGCCGCTTATTATGCAAATTCCCTTGCCTCTTATATCGCCAACAGTCAGCCGCGCATTAAAGCCGTATTCGATAGCTGGCGTATGCAGGGTGGTAAGAAAGAAACTTTCCTCAGCCAGTTGCAGAAGAACCAGGATGTGAAGAATATCCTTCTTGAAGAAAGCCCGTGGCTGATGGAAGCCACTACAGAAGCTGAACAGCAGGCACGTATCGCCACCTTGTTCGATCTTAATAATCTGGCAAATGGAAATATAACCGCTCTTACCAAATTGAAGGAATTGCAAGAGTCAAACGGTGCCTGGAGTTGGTACAAAGGTATGCCCGGCAGCCGTAGCATGACGGGGTATATAACCGAACTTCTCGTCCGCCTGCCTTTGCTCACCGGAGCCAAGAATTCCAATGATGCCCTTTCCATGCAGCAGAATGCTTTCAACTATCTGCATCAGCAGGCGTTGGAAGAATACAAGAATATCCGTAAAGCCGAAAAGAATGGTGCCAAGATAACTACTCTTTCATACCCGGCTATGCAATATCTCTATCTGGTAGCTATCTCCGGTGAGAAAGTTCCCGTTGCCAATGAAGCGGCTTACCGCTACTTCCTTTCTATGGTCGGCAAGAACCTGAATTCAAATGCAATGGGCATCAAGGCACAGTCCGCCGTCATTCTGCAAAAAGCAGGCCGTGCGTCCGAGGCTAATGAGTTCATCGCCTCCATCAAAGAGCATCTGGTGCAGACAAATGAGCGGGGTGCTTACTTTGCTTTCAATGAAAAGCCCTTCCTTTGGGGAACTCAGCCGATTTCTGTTCATGTAGAGGTAATGGAAGCCCTGCGTATGGCAGGTGGCAACGGTGCACTGGTAGAAGAAATGAAACTCTGGTTGCTGAAGCAGAAACAAACTACAAGCTGGAATTCGTCCGTGGCAACAGCCGATGCCATTTATGCATTGCTCTGCCAGGGTAGCGATCTGTTGGTATCCCGTGGTGATGTACGCATTGTGCTTGGTAATAAAGTATTGGAAACATATAGCCCTGCCAAGACTACTGTTCCCGGTTTGGGATATATCAAGGAGAGCTTTGCACAAGGCAGCCCTGAATTGCGTGCCAAGTCCATTACGGTAGAAAAACGGGATGCAGGCGTTGCATGGGGTGCAGTCTATGCACAATATTTATCTCCGATTTCCGACGTGAAACAACAGGGAGGCGAGTTGGCTGTTGAAAAGAAACTCTACGTAGAGCGCACCTTGCCCGGTGGAAAGGCCGAATTACAGCCGGTTACTGCTTCCACCCGTCTGAATGTAGGTGATAAAGTGGTTTCCCGCCTGACGATACGCCTCGACCGTGCTATGGACTTCGTTCAGTTGAAAGACCAACGCGGAGCTTGCTTCGAACCGATGAATTTCATCTCCGGTTATCGCTGGAATAGCGGAACAGGTTATTATGTGGAGATAGAAGACGCTTCCACTAATTTCTTCTTCGACAGTTTGAGTAAAGGCGTATATGTGCTGGAATACAGCTATCGCGTCAGCCGCAGCGGTCAGTATGAAGCCGGACTGGCAACCATACAATGTGCTTATGCACCGGAATATGCCGCGCATTCGTCATCCATGAAAGTCGATGTAGAATAGTATTGCATACAGAGACATAGAAGCGCGGGGTTCTTTTCAAAATATGAAACGAACCCCGCGTATCTGTATATAATACAAGAAATTTTAAAACAGCCTTTTAGGAACTCTCATTTAAAACACCTACTTTTGTGCATCCTAAAAAAAGAGAAACGAATGAAACGAACCCTGATATGTATATGCGCGCTTGCCGCCACTGCACTTACCGCCATGGCGCAACCGCGTTTTTCGTCCAATAAAGAAACGCATAGCTTCGGACAGATAGAATGGAAACATCCCGTCAGCGTGCAGTATGTCATCACCAACACGGGCGACCAGCCTCTGGTGCTTACTGACGTGGACCCTTCCTGTGCCTGTTCCGTAGCCCAATGGACGCAGACACCCATTGCCCCCGGTGATAAAGGTACTATCACTGTGGACTTTGATGCGAAAGCGTTGGGACACTTTGACAAGTCCGTAGCCGTTTACACGAATGCAGAGCCTAATCTGGCTTACCTGCACTTCACGGGTGAGGTGGTGCGTGAGATAAAAGACTTTACGAATGCCTATCCTTATCTTATCGGCCAGATACGTATCGACAAGAACGAAATAGATTTCCCTGATACCCACCGTGGTGAGAAACCTGTGATACGTATCGGTGTGGTGAACCAGTCGGATCGTTCGTATGAACCCGTGCTGATGCATCTGCCTTCTTATCTGGACATGGAGGTAGAACCCAATGTGCTTCAAAAAGGTGAGAGAGGTCTCATCACCTTGACTCTTAACACTGAGAAACTGACAGACCTCGGATTGACTCAATCGTCCGTTTATCTTTCCCGTTTCACTGGTGATAAGGTGAGTGACGAAAACGAAATACCGCTTTCTGCCATCCTATTACCCGACTTTTCCGGTCTTACTGCTTCAGATATGGCTAATGCTCCCGTTATCCGTCTTTCGGAAACAGATATAGACCTGAGTGCTTTGCTGGCAAAGAAGAATAAGGTGAAACATGATATACAACTCACCAATGCCGGACGTTCTCCGTTGCAAATCAGTAAATTGCAAGTTTTCAATCCTGCCTTGGGTGTAGGTTTGAAGAAGAGCGTGTTGCAGCCGGGCGAAACTACCCGTTTGCGTGTGACGGTGGATAAGAGGAACATTGCCAAGAAGAAACGCCACCTGCGCATTCTGATGATAACAAACGACCCTACGCAACCGAAGGTGGAGATTAATATCAAAGCCAAGTAATTTCCTAATTTTCATTCTTTAATTATTCATTCCTTAATTTGCCCCGTCATGGAACATCCTGAAAACAATGAATCCTATAAAGGACTGGTTGTCAATGCAGGCATTGAGCAACCTTCATCTGTCAATCCCTATCGTCGTCTGAAACCTAAGAAACGTCAGCTTTCCGTAGCAGAGTTTGTGGAAGGTATCATAAAAGGGGATGTAACCATTCTGAGCCAGGCGGTGACTTTGGTGGAAAGTGTGAAGCCTGAGCATCAGGCAGTGGCGCAAGAAGTTATTGAGAAATGTCTGCCTTATTCGGGAAATTCTGTCCGTGTGGGCATCAGTGGTGTGCCGGGAGCGGGAAAGAGTACTTCCATCGATGTTTTCGGTCTGCATGTATTAGAGAAATATGCCGGTAAACTGGCAGTACTTGCCATCGACCCCAGTAGCGAACGTAGCAAAGGCAGTATCTTGGGGGATAAGACGCGTATGGAGCAACTTTCCGTTCATCCCAGTTCTTTTATTCGCCCCAGTCCATCGGCAGGGTCTCTTGGTGGTGTGGCTCGCAAAACGCGTGAGACGATTATTCTTTGTGAGGCGGCAGGCTTCGATAAGATATTTGTAGAGACAGTAGGTGTAGGACAAAGCGAGACGGCTGTACACTCTATGGTCGATTTCTTCCTGCTTATCCAGTTGGCCGGTACGGGCGATGAACTCCAAGGCATCAAACGCGGCATTATGGAGATGGCGGACGGTATCGTTATCAATAAGGCTGACGGTGACAATCTGGAACGTGCCAAGTTGGCTGCAACGCAATTCCGCAATGCATTGCATCTGTTCCCTGCTCCCGAATCAGGATGGACACCGCAGGTGATGACCTATTCCGGTTTCTATAACTTGGGTGTGAAGGAAATCTGGGATATGATTTACGAGTACATCGCTTTTGTGAAAGATAATGGTTACTTTGAGTACCGCCGTAATGAGCAAAGCAAATATTGGATGTACGAAAGCATCAACGAACGTTTGCGCGATAGTTTCTATCATAATCCTGCTATAGAGGCGATGTTGGCAGAGAAAGAACAACAAGTCCTGCAAGGCAAGCTCACCTCCTTTGTGGCAGCGAAAAGTCTTCTCGATACGTATTTCGGAGAGCTGAAAAAATAGTGATTGGCGGTTGGTGATTAGTGATTAGTACCCTGCGGCATCATAGCGCAGCCTACTAATCACCAACCGCTAATCACTCTATCTCACACCTCTTTCCCAGCCTTCTCAAAGTCTGCCTTCGACTTACTCTTGGTCACGATATACACTCCAAGGAACACCAAGGCAATAGCAGCTCCTTTTTCCCATCCGAATACTCCCAGCCCCATGATGATGGCAGCAATGGAAGCTACGATAGGTTGCATATAATTGTACATGCTTACCACTGTCGGGCGCATCAGCCTTTGGGCAGTCATAATAAAGATGTAAGCAAGGAAACTACCTCCCACTACTACATATCCCACTTGCACGAATGCAGCCGTAGAGATCTCCGCCCACTGAATACTTGCCACATCATGATAAGAGAACGGGATATAGCACATGGACGCATACACGAACATCCACTTATTCAGCGTGATAGGTGAATATTTCTGCGACAAGCCCTTGAATACGGTCAGATAAATGGAGAAGCTGATTTGTGCAACCAGGCAGAGTAAATCCCCGATGATACTGCTGTTGCCACCACCTGCGGTCTGGCTGCTCATAATAAGTATCAAAGCTCCCATGGCGCCCACAAAGATGCCCAACACTTTCAGATTGGTAACCGGCTCTTTCAGATAGATAGCCGCTATTATCATGGTTACGATGGGCAGCGTTGTCGTCACGATGGATGCATCAATGGGCGAAGTCATTGAAAGTCCGAAGATATAAACCCCTTGATTGAATACCAGTGCAAAGAGTGATGCGAAGAATATTTTCAGCATATCCCGGTGATCCACGTGTTCGCGTTTGCAGAAAGCCGACAATAGCCAGAAACAGGCCGCTGCGCCCACCATGCGGAACGTAGTTACCGACAAGGCCGAAAACTCCATAAGTGCAGATTTACCGATGGGAGCCATTAGTCCCCATAAAATATTGGCAGTCAGGGCGAATATGTGCCCTTGTACATTCTTGTTCATACTCTTTTCGCTTTTGAGGATGCAAAAGAACAACTATTTTTTGAAACAAGGAAGTCTTTTCGGTTTTATATACTTGTGGTGAAGTCATTGAGAGGCTTCTTATTGCAGTTAAGTATATCCTCACAATTACTTTGTATTTTGATAGTATCTCTGGAACCTTTACCAATGTCGTCTTACGAAGCCGTCTGGGCGGCTCCATTTATCTTGATACCTCCTATAGGGATGGTGCCCGCTTCTGCATAGATTTGCCTGTCGAAGAGTGAATTTTCTATCCGTAGGGCGTGGAAATCAGAGATTATCACGTATATTTGTTTCTAATTAAAAGTAAGAACTATGGAACAACAAGCCAATTACATCCAGCGAATCGAGATACACGGGTTGTGGGACCGTTATAACATAGCGTGGAATCTGCGTCCCGATGTCAACATCCTTTCCGGCATCAACGGAGTAGGGAAGACCACCATCCTCAACCGTTCCGTCCACTATCTGGAAGAACTTTCGGGCGAGATAAAGAACGGTGAGATAGAAGGGGTACGTATCACCTTCGACCATCCCGATGCCACTTACATCCCTTATGACGTCATCCGCAGTTACGACCGCCCCCTGATAATGGGCGACTTCACTGCCCGCATGGCCGACCCGAATGTCAAGTCCGAACTCGACTGGCAACTCTACCTCCTGCAACGTCGCTACCTCGACTATCAGGTCAACATCGGCAACAAGATGATAGAACTCCTTTCCGGTGATGAACAGCAGCGCGCGCAAGCCGCCTCCCTATCCATCCCCAAGCGGAAGTTCCAGGACATGATGGACCAGTTGTTCAGCTACACCCGCAAGACTATAGACCGCCGCAGCAACGAAATCATTTTCTACCAGGATGGCGAACGTCTTTTGCCTTATAAACTTTCCTCCGGTGAGAAACAGATGCTTATCATCCTCCTTACCGTACTGGTGCGCGACGATGCCCACTGCGTCCTCTTCATGGACGAGCCCGAAGCCTCCTTGCACATCGAGTGGCAACAGAAGCTCATCAGCATGATACGCGAACTGAATCCCAACGTGCAACTGATACTTACCACCCATTCTCCCGCCGTCATCATGGAAGGCTGGCTGG
>OIXH01004895.1_pt1 | contig 10494 bp, 8 predicted proteins | sample 1587741 | NCBI WGS metagenome assembly OIXH01 (sample SAMEA3888916, study PRJEB22519) | human gut metagenome | biome: human gut; feature: human-associated habitat; material: faeces | place: Denmark | collected 2011 | reverse complement strand
CATCGTCACGATGCTCAAGGAGGCGGGAGCCACCGAAGTGCACGTGCGCATCGCCAGTCCCCCGATGACCGATCCCTGCTTCTACGGCGTGGACACCTCGACACGCGAGGAGCTGATCTCGGCCCGCAAGAACACGGCGGGGGTCTGCGAGGAGATCGGCGCCGATTCGCTGGTGTTCCTCTCGCCCGAGTCGCTGTTGAAGGCGGGCAGCCGCAAGGAACTTTGCATGGCCTGCTTCACGGGGCAGTATCCCACGGCGCTCTACCAGTCGCCCGAGGAGGCCAACAAGGACGTAAAATGTTAGCGGACGCGAAGCGGTCATTGCGAGGAGGACGCAGGTCCGACGCGGCAATCTGAACCGGTGTTGTGACGTTACGGCATTTTTCCCGGATTGCCACGGCATCTGGCGATGCCTCCCAATGACGGGCCCGGAGAATGGGGATAAAAACAGGGAATTTAAATTATTTAAACCATATATTGCTATGGCTCAAAGTTATGAAAAGGCCGGCGTGAATCTCGAAGCCGGATACGAAGTGGTGCGGCGCATCAAAAAGCATGTGGCCTCGACCTCGCGTCTGGGTGTGATGGGCAACATCGGCGCCTTCGGCGGTATGTTCGACCTCTCGGCCCTCAAGGTGAAGGAACCGGTGCTCGTGAGCGGGACCGACGGCGTGGGAACCAAACTCAAGCTGGCCTTCGAGATGGACAAGCACGACACGATCGGCATTGATGCCGTGGCCATGTGCGTCAACGACGTGCTGGCGCAGGGCGCCGAACCGCTGGTGTTCCTCGACTACGTGGCCGTGGGGCGCAACGAACCCCAGAAGATCGAGGCCATCGTCGCGGGTGTCGCCGACGGCTGCCGTCAGGCCGGCTGTGCGCTGGTGGGCGGCGAGACCGCCGAGATGCCGGGCATGTACGCCGAGGGTGAATACGACATCGCCGGATTCACGGTGGGCGTCGTGGAGAAGTCGCAGCTGATCGACGGTTCGAAGGTCAGGGCGGGCGACGTGCTGGTGGGCGTTGCGTCGAGCGGCGTGCACTCCAACGGCTTCAGCCTCGTGCGCAAGATCGTCGCGGACAACTGCCTGAACCTGCGCGAGTCCTATCCCGAACTGTCGAACAAACAGCTCGGCGAGGTGCTGCTCACGCCGACGAAAATCTATGTGAAGCAGGTGCTGGAGGTGGTTCGCAACTGCGACGTGCACGGCATCAGCCACATCACGGGCGGCGGTTTCGACGAAAATATTCCCCGCATCCTCCACGAGGGGCAGGGGCTTGAGATCGACGAAGGGTCGTGGGAGATTCTGCCCGTGTTCCGCTTCCTCGAAAAGTACGGCAAGGTGGCCCACCGCGAGATGTTCAACATCTTCAACATGGGCATCGGCATGGTCATCGCCCTCGATGCCGCCGAGGCGCAGAAGGCCATCGGCATCCTCACGGAGCAGGGCGAGCGTGCCACGGTCATCGGACGCGTAACCGACACCGAGGGTGTCGTCATCCGATAGAGGGATGCGGCGCCTTGCGGTTTTCGCCAGCGGCAGCGGCACGAACTTCGAAGCCATCGTCACGGCCTGCGAGCGGGGCGTGCTGGATGCCGAAGTGGTGCTGATGGTCTGCGACAAACCCGGTGCGAAGGTAGTCGAAAGGGCTGCCGCTCACGAGGTCGGGGCGTTCGTCTTCGCGCCGAAGCAATATGCCTCGAAGGCCGACTACGAGCGGGAGATCGTCGCGCGGCTGGATGCCGCGGGCGTGGAGCTGGTCTGCCTGGCGGGCTACATGCGCATTGTGGGCGACGTGCTGCTGGGGGCCTACGGCGGGCGGATCATCAACATCCACCCCTCGCTGCTGCCGGCCTTCCGCGGGGCGCATGCCATCGAGCAGGCGCTGGAATACGGCGTCAAGGTCTTCGGCGTGACGATCCATTACGTCGACGCCGAGCTGGACGGCGGACGCATCATCGCCCAGCGGGCCTTTCCCTACGAGGGCGATGACATCGGGGAACTGGAAGCGATGATTCATGCCGTGGAATATCCGTTATACATTGAAACTATTAAAAAACTGATCGAATAATGCGCGCATTAATTAGTGTAAGTGACAAGACCGGTGTCGTGGAGTTTGCCAAAGGGCTGCGGACTCTGGGCTGGGAGGTGATCGCCACGGGCGGTACGATGAAGCTCCTGGCCGACAGCGGCGTGGAGGTAATCAACATCAGCGACGTGACGGGATTCCCCGAGATCTGCGACGGCCGCGTGAAGACCCTGCATCCCAACGTGCACGGCGGACTGCTGGCCCGCCGCGACGATCCGGAGCACCTGAAAGCCCTGAAGGATAATCATATCGAGTTCATCGACATGGTCTGCGTGAACCTTTATCCGTTCCGGGAGACGATTTCGAAACCCGGCGTGAAGATGGAGGACGCCATCGAGAACATCGACATCGGCGGACCTTCGATGCTTCGCTCGGCGGCCAAGAACTGGGCCGACGTGACGGTGGTGTGCGACCCCGCGGACTATGACGCGATTCTGGACGAGATTCGCGCCGGCGGCAATACCGAAAAGGCCACGCGCCTGAAGCTCTCGGCCAAAGCCTATACGCATACCGCCGAGTACGACGCGATGATCGCCGCCTATATGCGCGCGCAGGCGGGTCTGAACGAGAAGCTTTTCCTCGAGTTCGACCTCGTGCAGTCGCTGCGCTACGGCGAAAACCCCCACCAGTCGGCCAAATTCTACCGCGAGGGGAAGGAGGTGCCCTATTCGCTGGCATTCGCCAGACAGCTCAACGGCAAGGAGTTGTCGTACAACAATATCCAGGACGCCAACGCCGCGCTGTGCATCGTGCGCGAGTTCGACAAGCCGTTCTGCGTGGGCCTCAAACACATGAATCCCTGCGGCGCCGCGACGGGCAAGGATGTCGTCGAGGCATGGACGAAGGCCTACGAGGCCGACAAGGTGTCGATCTTTGGCGGCATCGTGGCGACGAACTGCACGGTGACGCGCGAAGCGGCCGAGCTGATGAAGCCGATCTTCCTCGAAATCATCATGGCCCCGAAATTCGACGAGGGGGCGCTCGAAGTGCTCTCGGCGAAGAAGAACCTGCGCCTGCTCGAGGTCAGCATGGACAAGGGCGACGTGGACCCGAAACAGTATGTGAGCGTCAACGGCGGCCTGCTGGTGCAGGACCTCGACGTGGCGACGAAGGCCGTTACGGCCGATATGTGCGTCACGAAGGCGAAGCCCGCTGCGGAGCAGATGGAGGACCTCAATTTCGGCTGGCATATCGTCAAACACGTGAAGTCGAACGCCATCGTGGCGGTGAAGGACGGCCGGACGCTGGGCGTCGGCGCCGGGCAGATGAACCGCATCGGCTCGGCGGAGATCGCCCTGAAGCAGGCGCATGCCGCAGGCGTCACCGAGGGTCTCGTGCTGGCGTCGGACGGTTTCTTCCCCTTCGACGACTGCGTGACGCTGGCCGCCGAATACGGCGTGACGGCGATCGTGCAGCCCGGCGGATCGGTCCGCGACGAGGATTCGATCCGCAAGGCCGACGAGAAGGGCATTGCGATGGTATTCACCGGTGAACGTCACTTCAAACATTAGACCTATGAAAGTATTGGTTATCGGCGGCGGCGGCCGCGAACACGCCATTGTCGATGCGCTGACGCGCTCGCCGCAGGTCGAAAAGATCTACTGCGCTCCCGGCAACGCGGGCATCGCCCGGCAGGCCGAGTGCGTGTCGATCCGCGAGACCGAGGTGGAGCGCCTGCGCGATTTCGCCGCGGAGCAGGGCGTCGGACTTACGGTCGTGGGACCCGAGGTGGCGTTGGCGGCGGGAGTCGTCGATTGCTTCAAGGCGGCCGGACTGCGCATCTTCGGCCCCACGAAGGCTGCGGCGCGCATCGAGTCGTCGAAGGAGTTCGCCAAGGAGCTGATGGCCAAATACGGCGTTCCGACGGCGGGGTTCCGCGCGTTCACCGATTACGCCGGGGCGTTGGCCTACGTGCAGGGGCGTCCCCTGCCCGCGGTGCTGAAATACGACGGACTGGCCGCCGGCAAGGGCGTGGTGATCGCCCGGACGATGGCCGAGGCCGAAGCGGCGCTGCGGGACATGCTGCTCGACGACAAGTTCGGCGAGGGCAAGGTGGTCGTCGAGGATTACCTCGAAGGTCCCGAGTTTTCGTTCATGTGCTTCGTCTCGGGACACCAGGTGTGGCCGATGGTGCTGGCGCAGGACCACAAGCGGGCCTACGACGGCGACGAAGGTCCCAATACGGGCGGTATGGGCGCCTATTCGCCCCTGCCGTTCGTGACGGCGGAGGACGAACGCTATGCACTGGAGAAGATCATGCAGCCCGTGGCCGACGCGATGATCGCCGAGGGGTGTCCCTTCGAGGGCGTGCTCTACGGCGGACTGATGAAGACTGCGCGGGGTGTCGAGGTCATCGAGTTCAACGCCCGTTTCGGCGATCCCGAGACCGAGGTGGTGCTGCCGCGCCTGAAGAGCGACATCGTCGACATCTTCTGTGCCGTGGCCGAGGGACGCGATACGCAGTTGGAGTGGCACGATTTCGCCGCGCTGGGCATCGTGCTGGCCTCGAAGGGCTATCCGGGCGACTACGAAAAAGGACACGAGATCAAGGGCCTGGACCGCGTCGAAGGGGCTGTTTATCACATGGGAACCCGGGCCGACGGCGGGCGGATTCTCACCAACGGAGGCCGCGTGCTGTTCGTGGTGGGCAAGGGCAGGGACCTGGCCGAAGCGCGGAGGAATGCGCTGGCCGACGTGGCCCGCATCGACTGCGACAATCTGTTCCACCGCACCGACATCGGTCACTGGGCTCTCGACGATTGATGCCTCTTCCGAGCCTTGTCCGCCGCGAGTGGCACGTCGTCTATCAGTTTCCGCTGGCCGTGGGGCTGATTACCGCGCTGAATCTCGCTGTGACGGTCTGGTGGGATTGGAGCGGCGTGGAGGGAGCGTTTGCTTTCGCGCTCAATACGGCGTGGATGCTGTTGCTGACCGTCGTGACGGTCGGCGTGCTGGGGATCGTGGGGTTGCCTTTGCGGTTCGTCTACCGGTTGAATGACCGGTGGCGCCGGAAGTGGTGGCTGGCTCCCTGCGGGATTCTGGCCGGATTGGCAATGTGCGCTTCGTCGTTCCATATCGGTGCGGAGGATCTCTGCATCGAAGAGGGACCGACGCTCGCGGTTCCCAATCAAGCCTTGAGTATGGGCGGATTGTGGCTTGTCGGATTCTGTACCCTGCATTTTTATATACCTTTCGAAAAGATAATACGAGCGATATATGGCAAAAATCATTAGCGGAAAAGAACTCTCAGCGAAACTGAAACTCGAAATGGCGGACGAGGTGAAGACCTTCCCCGCGAAATACGGACGTGTGCCCCATCTGGTGGTGATCCTCGTGGGCGAGGACCCCGGTAGCGTGAGCTATGTGACGGGCAAGGCCAAGGCTTCGGCCGAGGTGGGCATCCGCAATACCACGATCCGAAAGCCCGAGTCCGTTTCCGAGGCCGAACTGCTGGACATCATCACGGCCCTGAACCTCGATGACGAGGTGGACGGCATTCTGGTCCAGCTGCCCCTTCCGAAACATATCGACGAGGACAAGGTGATCGCCGCCATCGACAAACAGAAGGATGTCGACGGCTTCCATCCCCTGAACGTTGCGGCGCTGTGGCAGAAACAGCCCTGCACGCTCCCCTGCACCCCGAAAGGCATTCTCAAGATGCTGCGGGCCGCAGGCGTGGAGATCGCCGGCAAGCGCGCCGTGGTGATCGGCCGCAGCAATATCGTGGGGCTTCCCGTGTCTAAACTGCTCTTGGACGCGAACGCTACGGTGACGATGGCCCACAGTCGTACGCGCAACCTCGCCGAAGTGACGCGCGGGGCGGAGATTCTGGTGGTGGCCATCGGTCGGCCGAAGTTCGTCACGGCGGAGATGGTGTCGCCGGGCGCCGTGGTGATCGACGTGGGGGTGAACCGCGACCCGGAGACGGGTAAACTGTGCGGCGACGTCGATTTCGCGGCCATCGAACCCAAGGCCTCGGTGATCACGCCCGTGCCGGGCGGCGTCGGGCCTATGACGATCTGCTGCCTGATGGAGAACACGATCGAGTGTTTCCTCCGGCGAGCGGGCCGGTAGCCGGAGGAACGGAGCGAAAACTTCGGTTTTTTTGCGCCTCCGCTGAAAAAAATCAGCCGTTGACTCACGGGTCAACGGCTGATTTCGTTTTACAAGGTTTCTGTTATCAGAGTTTGATCGGTTCGGATATTTTGATATTGTCGAGGAACCAGCGGTTGGCTGTCCCGACTTCCCACTGCGTCTGCGTAATGGTGATCTTCGTATCCTTGTTGACCGTAATGCCCTTCAGGCTGACTTCGGCGCGAACCCATTCGAGCTTGTGACCATCCTCCCATCCCAGTTCGGGTATGTCGATCTGCACTTTGTCGCTGCCGTTCTCGAAGATGACGATCAGATTGACGGGGTCGATCTTATATCCCGTCTTCTCTCCTTGACGCATTCCGCACCAGTCGAACGAGAGTGTCACATTGTCCTTTGCTTCGGGAACCCCGTCTATCGGAGGAAGAATGATACCTGCGTGATTACCGGTCTTGCCCATCTTGAGGTAGTTCTGCTGGAGGTAGATGCGTTTGTTGTCGTTCTTGTCGTAGATAAACTTGTAACCGAGTTTTTCGACAGCGTCGAATGCAGTCACTCCATCGACAGTTACAGAGGTAAGTGCCGGAGCCTTTGCACCGACGTCGTCTGTTTCAACGGTTCGGCCTGCGCTGCCTGCTACGGACCACGGTTCGAGCCATTCGAAGTTCTCCATGAAATAGACGATCTCGTTCAGGCCGTTGTCCTCGACATCGGTAGCCATGATGCGCTGTACAGGCTCGGCCAACCCGGCGTAGTAGCCCGTGACGGTTACGATATGGCCGGTCAGGGAGGAAAGGCCCAGACTCGACGGGGCGTCCACGACGCTGACCGAGTACTTGGCGTCCTCCGAAACGGTGAGGGTGCTGCCGTTGAAAACGCCCTTGACGGTGACGTAGCCCCGTTTGGAGGAGGTGTAGTCGTCGATCTTTGCGCTGATGTCCTCCGGTTCGGGGTAGTTCACCGCTCCGCCGGACAGAACCGTCACCTCGTCGCAGTCGATTACCGTAGCGAGTTTCTGCGAGTCGGACGACTTGGTGCCCAAGAGCGAAATCTTGTCGCCGACGGCAACCGTCGTGGCGTCCGAGACGAAGATATTGTCCGTGTTTTTGTCGTCGCTGATGACGAAGCCTTTGGTCGTCACGGCCACGACGATCGCCGACGGTACGGAAATGACCGTTTCGTCCGCCAGGGCGGCGAGTTCACCTGCCGTGTACTCCTTCACATCGCGGTATTTGTCTCCGTTCTGCGTGATGAGCACCTGTGCGCGGCTTGCAAGAGTCCGTCCCTTGAAGACGAGGGTGGCCTTGCGGGGGTTGTCCTCCGCGCCGTCGCGCATGTTGTCGGTCACCGAAACCGTCACGTCCATGACGCCGGTTCCCGAGTCGGGCGTGACCGTCACCCAGTCGGGGACTTCCGTCACCCAGTCGGCGTCGGCATAGATGGTGATGATCTTTTCGGCCGCTCTTTCCGCTTCGAAATTCAAGGTGTTGGCGCTCGCCAGAACAGCTTCGGAAAGGTGGTCCTCATCCTTGTCGCAGCCCCAGAAGGAACACAGGGCCGCCATGAGGATCGGGGCTGTCATATATTTTACAAATCTCATAATCTTGTTTTTTAGGTTATTTCCGACTTAAAAATCGAGTCCGTCGCTCCATCCCGGATTCTGCGTGAGGTTTGGGTTGAGCGAACGCTCGCCGCTGGGAATCGGGTAGAGGTAATCGCGTTCCTCGTTGAACCCAGGGCGCTGATTCTCTACGGTTTTGTGATAGAAGACATAGCCTTTGTTCCCCTCGGAGAGGATGATGTCCGAACCGAGTTCGTATACCGAAACTCCTTCGCCGCCCTGGGGTTTGGTGCTTCCTGCCGCATAGAGAATCAGATCGGCCGTTTCTTTGCCCGCAAGCTTGTATTCGCCGGGGCCCGGGAAATACATGCCGGAAATGGCCTGGTCGATGCAATAGCCGGCTTTCCAGCGATACAGATCCTGAAGGCGGAAACCCTCCTGGATCAGCTCGACGGCCCGTTCGCGGCGGATTTCCAGAATGACGCCCTTGTTGGCGCCGGTCACGTTGGGATAGCCGTACTCTTTGGACTCAAGATACCAGTCGATATTTTTGTTGGCTTCGTTCATGTCGAGGCCCCGCATTCCCACCCGGCTTCGGATTTCGTTGACGGTGATAACCAGATCGTTCTGCGTGAGCGTTCCCAGTTCGGCCTTGGCTTCGGCATAGTTGAGCAGCACTTCGGCATAGCGGAAAACCGGCATGTCGCAGGTCGAACGGTCGTTGCGGTCGATCTGTCCTCCCGAGGCCGTCGTGTCCTGAACGAATTTGATGGGTTGGTAGCCGGTGATCGTGACGCCGAGATCGGGTCCCTGCACCCGCTTGGCGCCGATGCGCTTGTAACCCGGGGTGCGGATCGACTGCGCCAGGCGCGGGTCGCGGTCCTTCACCTCCTCGGTGAAAGGCAGCGTCTGCCACCCCTCCTGGTCGGTGAATGCCGTGCCGTCCTTCTTCAGGTACATGTTGATGAATTTGCGGGTGTAGCCCGGGCGGCCCTGTGTCGGCAGCAGCGTGTAGGCCGTCGCATTGTGGTAGACCTGGGCCTCGTAGCTGTTCCGGATGGCGAGGATATACTCTTCGGTGCTGGCATTCTCCTGTGCGAAGAGCATCATGTAGTCCTTGTCCGGAGTTTTGGTGGAGTAGAGCTTGTAGGGACCTTCGTCGATGATCGTTTTGGCGGCCTTGGCGGCTTCCTCCAGATAATAGGTGTAGTCATGTCCTTCGAGGTTGATGCCGTGGTATTTGCGGTAGGTTCCCTCGAAGAGGCAGAACCGCGCTTTCAGCGCCAGCGCCGCCCATTTGTTGACGCGGTAGGTCGATATATCCTCCGTAAGACCGCCGCTGTTGATGGCTTCGTCGATATCCTTGATCATATTGGTCATGATCAGTTCGCGTGAATCGCGCGGTTTGTAGAGCGCTTCGTCGGCCGAGCCGAGCTGCACCTCGTACCAGGGCACGTCGCCGAAGCGTTTCACCTTGTCGAAATAGAAGGCGGCGCGGAAGAATTTGGCCAGGGCCGTATACTCGGTCACAGCCTTCTTGTCCTCGCATTGATCGACATATTCCAGCAGGGTGTTTATGCGGCGCAGGTTGCCCCACGACCAGCCGCCGCCGGTGTTCGGAACGGTGCGCTTGTCGCCTCCGTAGAGAACATCGGAGAGGGTCATCTGAACGAGCAGGTCGTTCTGCTCATCGTAGGGCGTCTTGTCCAGCAGGTTGTCGTAAAAGGGATTGGAGAAGAGTTCCAGGTCGCTTCTCGTCTTGAAATAGTCGAACTGCGTCACCCGATCCAACGGTTCTTTGTCCAGCAGGGAGTCGCAGGCCGATAATCCTGCAATCAGCGTTGCTGCCAGTATGATTAATCGCTTCATGGTATTCGGATTTTGAAATTATTAGAAGGTGATGTCGATGCCGAACATGAACGTCTTGGCCCACGGATAGTAGGCGTTGTTGTTCACGCCGGAACGGTTGATAGCCGCTTCGGGATCGACGTACTTGGAGTTCTTTTTGAGCGGCGACCAGTAGCAGAGGTTCTCGCCCGAGAAATAGATGCGGATCTGGTCGATGCCGGCCTTCTTGGTGAGGGTCGCGGGGATCGTGTAGCCGACGGTCAGGTTTTTCAGGCGCAGGTAGCGGATATTTTGCAGGTAACGGTCGTTGACCTTGCTCAGATAACCTCCCGATGAAGAATAGGCTCTTGCGCGCGGGAAATAGGAGTCGGGATTGTCCTCCGCCCATACCTTGCCGAGGAAATCCGTCGGGAGGTAGGAGAGGTAGGGATAGGAATAGCAGCCCCAGAAAGGCATCATTTCTCCGTGGGGATACCAGTAGTGGTTGCCGGTTCCCTGGAAGAAGACCGAAGCGTCGAAGCCCATCCAGCGGATCGAGGCGTTGATACCGTAGGAGAGCGTCGGGAGCGAGTTGCCCAGGATCGTCCGGTCGCCCGGCTTGTCGACGGTGTCGTTGCCGACTCCCCAGACGCCGTTGCCGTCGAGGTCGACGAACTTCAGGTCGCCGGCCTGCCAGCCGCCGGTCAGACGGCCCGTGCTGTAACTCAGGTCGACCTCTTTGGCATAGGCCTGCGCCTCTTCGGTGGTCTTGAAGAACCCGTCGGTCTTGAAGCCCCAGATTTCGCCGATCTCCATGCCGACGTAATAATCTCCCTTTGTCAGGTTGGTCAATGACTTGTTCGGGTTGTTGTCGTATTTGGTGATGACGCTCTTGTAGTCGCTGATGTTGAATCCGACGCTGT
>OIXH01004883.1_pt1 | contig 10511 bp, 10 predicted proteins | sample 1587741 | NCBI WGS metagenome assembly OIXH01 (sample SAMEA3888916, study PRJEB22519) | human gut metagenome | biome: human gut; feature: human-associated habitat; material: faeces | place: Denmark | collected 2011 | reverse complement strand
AAGTTCTGCATCCACATACCGGGCGCGGAGAGGATGCGGGTCACCACATTGTCGTGGGCGCCCACGAAGCGGTTGAACTCATAGGTCACGCCCACCACGGGGATGAGCAGCAGCAGCTTGACGCCGATGCGTACCCAGATGTTCTGCCAGTCGATGTAGGGAAACACGATGCTGGACACCAGGATCGACACGATGATGACCACGAACAGGAAGCTGGTGCCGCAGCGGGGATGGTGCTTGGGCTGGGGACGGACATTCTCCACCGTCAGGGGCAGCCCTGCCTCGTAGCAGAAGATGGTCTTATGCTCCGCGCCGTGGTAGCAGAACACCCGGCGCACGTCCTTCTGTTTGGAGCAGAGGATGAGGTAGCTCAGAAAAATCAGCACTTTCACCACGCCCTCGATGATGTTGTGGACAGCGGCGCTCTGTGCGTGGAACAGCCCGGCGATAAACGTGGGCAGCAACATGAACAGCACCAGCGTCAGCCCCAGACTGAGAATGACGGAGAACGCCACGATCAGCGATTGCAGCCTTTCCGCCGGGATGTGCTTTTCCAGCCACTGGTCAAATTTGCCGGGCTTTGCATCCTCGTCATCAGGGAAATAATCCGCCGAGAACATCAGTGCCTTCACGCCGGTGATCATGGAGCTGATGAACGTCACGGCGCCGCGTAGGATGGGGATACCCAGAATGGGATACCGGTCCTTGATGAACTTTCGCTCCGTCACCTTGGTGACCAGTCCCTCCGGAGAGCGAACCACAATGGCGTCCTTCTCCGGGCCGCGCATGAGAATACCTTCGATCAGTGCCTGCCCGCCAATGGTGGTGCGGAAGGCTCTCTGTTTCTTTTCCATATGCCTGTGTGATCCTTTCTGAAAGCAAGCATATCACAGCTTGCCGAAAAATGCAACAGTTGTTCGATTATTTACAATTCTTTTTCCGTCTCCCGCTTCAGCGGCAGGCGGATGGTGACCACCGTGCCGCCGCCCTCGGCGTTGCCGATGTCGAACCGGCCGCCGTGGAGGTTGACGATCTCATCGCAGACCGCCAGCCCGATGCCGCTGCCCCGCGCCCGGGAGGAGCCCTTGTAGAATTTCTGCTTCACATAGGGCAGCTCCGCCGCAGGGATGCCGGGGCCGAAGTCCCGGATGGTGATGACATAGGCCTCGTTCTCCTGCGTCAGGCGGACGACGATGCGCTTGCCGGAGCCGCCGTGCTTGGCGGCGTTGTCCAGCACGTTGCAGAACACCTGCTTCAGCCGCTCCGGGTCGCCGGTGATCGGCTCCTCGTACAGCGCCTTGTCGCTGGTGTACTCCAGCGAGATGCCGTCCTGCCGGAACAGCTCCCGGTAGGTGTAGACCGCGTCCTCCAGCTCCGCCTGCAGGTCGGTATCCTCCACCTGCAAGGTGAAGCGGCCGTCGGTCATCTTGGAGAAGTCCAGCAGCTCCTCCACCATGTTGGTCAGGCGGCGGGACTCCTTGAGGATGATCTGCACACCCCGGCGCAGCTGCTGGGCGTCGCAGGACTCGTCCTCCAGCAGCGTCTCGCCCCAGCCGTTGATGGCCGTCAGCGGTGTCCGCAGCTCGTGGGACACGGAGGAGATAAATTCCGATTCCATTTTCTCGCTCTGGCTGATCTTCAGGGACATATCGTTGATGTTGTCCACCAGCACGCCCATCTCGTCCGCGTATTTGTTGGGGATCTGGATGCCGTAGCTGCCGCCGGAGATGCGCTTGGCCGCCTCCGACACCGCCGACACCGGCGCCACCACGTTGCTGATGAAGATGGAGCTGGACAGGAAGATCAGGCAGATGACGGCAGCCATCACGCCGCAGACCACCAGCACCGTCAGGGACACCTGGCGATCCAGCTCGCCGATGCCGGTGACGTAGCGCATGACGCCCACCACCTGTCCGTTGTACTTCAGCAGGCTGGAGGCGGCGATGATCCGCTCGCCGGTGGCCTCGTCCCGGCCTACAAAATCCTGCACCGTGCCGCTCTCCACGGCCCGGGCGATCTCCGGTGTACCGGGATAGGTACCCGCCGTCAGTCCCCGGGTGGTGACCTCCACCCGCCCGGCACTGTTGAGGAATTGCAGCTCGATGCGGTCGCTGCCGTCAAAGGTGGCGGCGTACAGCGTGGCGCTGCGGTAATACTCCTTGTAGCCGGTCATGACGTAGGTGTTGAAGTAGTCCGCGCCGGAGGATGCCTTGGCCCGCAGGGTGGAGCGGGCGCTGTTGTAGTAGTTGCTGGCGAAGCCCACGGAGATGAGGACGCCCACCAGCAGCAGTATGGCGGCCACAGGGACGATACTCCCCGCCAGCCAGCGGCGGCGCAGGCCCTTTACCTTGGGCAGCTTGGCGGGCATGTTCCTCAACTCCTTTCTTGTGTGTCATGGTGCGGCAGCAGGTATGCGCGAGATTTTTCGTCAGGACGAGGCGCGGCACTGAGTGGAGCGCGGCAAGTATTTTGCACGCAGACGCAGCGCGGACAGCGTGAGATTTTTTGCTGAGACGAGGCGCGAAGCTGCCGCTGTACTTTGTGTACAGCAAGGCTTCGCAACGACGTATCAGCGAAAAAGATCCGCTGTCAGAAGCCCCACTTGTAGCCATATCCCCAGACCGTGGTAATATAGGTGGGATTCGTGGCGTTGTCCTCGATCTTGAGCCGCAGGCGGCGGATATTGACATCGACGATCTTGAGCTCGCCGAAGTAGTCGTGACCCCAGACGAGGTCGAGGATCTCCTCGCGGGAGAGGGCCTTGCCGGGGTTCTCCATGAACATTTTCATGATGGAGTACTCCACCTGCGTGAGCTTGATGCGCTGGCCGTTCTTCTCCAGGGTGCGGTTGCGGGTGTTGAGGAGGAAGGGCGGCTGCTCGATCTCACCGGCGTCCACGGCGGCGCCGCCGGAGCGGCGCATGAGGGCGTCTACGCGGGCGGTCAGCTCCGCAGGGGAAAAGGGCTTGGTGACATAGTCGTCGGCGCCGGTCATGAGACCGGTGACCTTGTCCATCTCCTGAGAGCGGGCGGTGAGCATGATGATACCGATGGTGGCGTTGGTGGCGCGGATGCGGCGGCAGACCTCGAAGCCGTCGATGCCGGGGAGCATGATATCCAGCAGCGCGACGCGGACATCCGTATGCTCCTTCAGCTTCTCCAGTGCCTCCTCGCCTGTCTCCGCCTCCACCACCTCATAACCGGCGCGGCGGAGATTGATGACGATAAAGCTGCGGATGCTGGATTCGTCCTCCAAGACCAAGACTTTTTTCATAGCCTGCTCCTTTCGTTCGATCAGGAATTGTTCCACGCGGGGAGGATGAGACGGAAGCTCCGGCGCAGCAGATCCTCGTCCATCCCGTAGTAGCGGGCGATCTCGTAGACCTCGCCGGCGTAGACCGTGGCAGTCTGGCGGCGGAGAACGATACGGCTGCCGATGCGGCTTCGGCTGTCCCGGTTTTCCCCGGTGATGGTGTAAACGGTCAAAACGGCGTCGCCGTTGATGTGCAGGGTCATCTGGCTCTCGTTGGTCATGCCGCCGGTAACGGCCGTCACATCCCATGTCCACCAGCTGGTGGGGATGGTGAGGTACCAGCCGCCGGACTGACTGTGGTAGGTCTTGGCGGTCTGTTCAAAGCGGCCGTCCGTCTTCCAGCGCATCCACGAAACGAGGCCGTCCGTCTGCTCGGTAGGCGTATCTCCCAGCGGGCAGGGCAGCTCGATGATGCCGTCACCGTCGATATCCTGCGGCGACATCTGGCGATAGGGGTAGACGGCGGCAGAAACGCCGCTGTTCCGATCCATGGCCACATTGACAAGGCCGGTCTCCTGTCGGTAGACGAGGATATCCGTGACCGCCATGTTGGTGGTGTCCACACCGGTGATAAAGACGGCGGGGGTGTCCTTGGCCACCATGCCGGTGACCACGCTGCCCCGGTTCAGCGCCGTCATGGTGCTGGACAGGCGGCAGCGGTAGGACACGCCCATCTGCTCACCCAGCCAGCCGTAGAACTCCGCCACAGGCCCCATCTCGCCGTCGGTGCGCAGCACCAGCAGGCTGGGGACGCCGTCGCCGTTCAGATCCTGAATGGTGAAGCGGCTGTAGCTACAGGACATAAGCGCCACCGGCTCCGGCTCGATGGTGTAGGCCGCCAGCGTCTGGACATCGGCGCTGATGCGCCAGCCTACGATCAACTCCCGGCGGCCATCGCCGTTCAGATCCTGATAGTATACGCTCTCCACGGCGGTGCCGCTGCTCTCGATGGTGCAGAGCAGGCGGTAGCCCTCGTCCTCATCCAGCCGGAATACCATGATCTTCAGCGGCTTTTCATCGGCGCCGCGGCGCATGAACACCATGGCCTCCTGCCGGCCATCATCCTCCAGATCCAGCATCTGCACGGACTGGATGTTCCGCCCGCCGGAGGGCGATGCGTATTCGTAGCCCTGGGCGATCAGGCTGTCCAGCTGCTGGGACAGGCCGGTATATTCCGGCGCCATGCGGGGCAGGGTGAACAGCTGCTCCACCGAGGCGTCAAAGAAATTGCAGCCGGTCAGCAGGGCGGCAGCCGCCCACGCCATCAGCAGCAGGATACACTTTTTCAGGGTACGCTTCACGGCGGCTCCCTCCTTTTCCGGCAGTACGGCCAATATACAGTATATTGTATCACACTCCGCGCTGATTTGGTAGTGCTTTTTTGCGGCTTTTGCACCGCTGCAAAAGGGACGGGCCGCCCTTGCGACCCGTCCCTTGCAGTCCTTTACATTCAGCGGATGCGGATGATGGCCTTCACCGTTCCGCCTCCCACCGAGCCGACGACGGTGGCATACCGTCCACTGGTGGTGCCGGTGACGGTGAGCTTGTCGCCGTCCAGCGTGCATACGCCGCTGCTGTCACCGTCAATGCTCCATGTGACGGCGGCGGTGGTTCCCTTGATGCCCAGCTTCCAGACCTCGCCCTTCTTGGCGCTCATCTCAAACACGCCCGTCTCGGAGGTGGCGGCCAGCTCACCGACATAGCCGCCCTCGGAGGTAGCTGTGATGACCAGCTTGCTCACATCCATCTTCTGGGTATCTGTGGGCTTGTTGGTGTCCGTAGGCTTCGTCGTATCCGTAGGCTTATTGGTATCCGTAGGTTTCGTGGTATCCGTAGGCTCCGTGCCGTCCCCGGCGGCCTTTACCGTCAGGCTGCACGCGGCCTCCGCATCGCCCACCTTGGCGGTGATGACCGCATTGCCGGCGGCGACAGCCGTGACCTCGCCGCTGTCGCTGACGGTGGCCACGGCGGGATCACTGCTGCTCCACGCGCAGGTCCCCTCCGTCTCCTCGTTGACCTTCAGCGTCTCTCTGTCCCCTACGGTCAGCGCCAGCACGGCGCGGTTCAGGGTGATGACGTTCTTCGGCTCTGCCGGGCCAGGGGTATTGGGATCCGGCGCGGGGGTCACATCCTCCACCGGCGTCTTCTCCCCGCCGATGGCGTCCTTGATCTGGTCGCCAAACACCAGCCACACCACCAGCAGCACCAGCAGGGCCAGCACCAGCACCATCACGGGGCCGAGGATGCTGGGCGCCCGGCGGCGGGACGTATCCTCCCGGCGGCTGCGGCGCTTCTTCACGCGGCCGCTGTAATAGGCATCGTCCTCCTCGCAGAAGGGACAGGTCTTATAGCTATCGGAGAACATCTCTCCGCATCGTCTGCACTTGATCAAGCTCATGTGAAAAACCTCCGGGGAAAAATCTATTTTACATAATATCCGCTTTCCCTCTCCGCGTCAACCGCCTGATGGCGAAATTCATTCTTTTTTTACAAGCAAACGCCGCACCGCTTGCTTTTCTCCCTCATATTTCCTATAATAATGGGCAAAGCATTTGGGAGGATGCAGGCTATGAACACCATTTTTATCGGCATCGCCGGCGGCACCGGCAGCGGCAAGACCACTCTCACTGAGCATCTGGCCGCCCGGTTCGGCAGCGACATCAGCGTGGTACACCACGACAACTACTACAAGCGGCAGGATCGGCCCTTTGCGGAGCGGTGTCAGCAGAACTACGACCACCCCGACGCCTTCGACACCGATCTGATGATCGCCGACCTGAAGGCACTGAAACGCGGCGAGACCATCCACTGCCCCGTGTACGACTACTCCATCCACAACCGCACCGACGAGACGGTGGAGGTGCGCCCCACCAAGGTGGTGATCGTGGAGGGCATCCTCATTTTTCAGAACAAGGCGCTGCGGGATCTGCTGGACATCAAGATCTTCGTGGAAACCGACGCCGATGTGCGCATCCTGCGCCGCGCCCTGCGGGACGTGGAGGAGCGGGGCCGCTCGCTGGAGTCGGTGGTGAACCAGTATCTCACCACCGTGAAGCCCATGCACGAGCAATTCGTGGAGCCCACCCGGAAGTTCGCCGACATCATCGTGCTGGAGGGCGGCCACAATCTGGTGGCGCTGGACATGATCATGCAGCGCATCGCCAGCCACATCCGGGAGAGCTGACATGAAGCGCGCGCTTTCCTGTGCCGCCGCCGGACTGTGTCTCGCGCTGGCGCTGTTCTTCCTGCTGCCGCTGTGCGCCGGCATCCTCCATTTCGGTATGCTCTGGCCGGCGGCGGTGCTGCTGGGCGCGGCGGCTGTTTTGCTGTGGCCGGACTTTTTTCGGCGTCTGCTGCGCCCCAAATGGCTGCGGCGGACCATCGCCTGCGCGGCGGCGATCTGCCTTGCGGCGGTGCTGGTAACGCTGGGCAAAATGGTGCAGAGCGCCGGGCACCAGCCTACGGGCGATGCGCCCTGCACCGTGGTGGTGCTGGGCTGTCAGGTGTACCCGGACGGGCACCCCAGTTTGATGCTGCAAAACCGCATTCACGCCGCCTACGACTACCTGACCGCCCACCCGGAGGCGGTCTGCATCGCCTCCGGCGGGCAGAATGACCGGGAGACGATCTCCGAGGCCGCCTGCATCCGAAACACGCTGGTGGAGATGGGCATCGCCCCGGCGCGCATCTATACGGAGGCGCGCTCCACCTCCACCGAGGAGAACCTGACCTTCTCCGCCCGCATCATTAAGGAGGCGGGGCTTCCCGCGCAGGTGGCCATCGCCTCGGATAATTTCCACCAGCTTCGCGCCGCAATCTGGGCGGAGCGGGCGGGGCTGACGCCCTATGCCGCGGGCTGCGCCAGCCCGTGGTTCCTCGCCCCCGGCTACTGGGCGCGGGAGGCCGCCGCCCTGCTGTACATGGTCTGTACCGGACAATGAGCCCTCCCTGTGGAAAATCCAAATACCGCCGGAATTGCCAGTTTTTCATCCGGCGGAAAATGCTCTTGCATTTTTAGATTTTCATGATAAAATAAGCTTACAAATCTTTATGGAGGTGCTACTATGGCTTATCAGATCGGTTCCGCTTGCGTCAGCTGCGGCGCTTGTGCAGATGCTTGCCCCGTGGGTGCTATTTCCCAGGGTGATGATCGTTACGTGATCGACGCCGGTGCCTGCCTGGACTGCGGTTCTTGCAGCGATACCTGCCCCAACGGCGCTATCAGCCCCGCTGAGTAATCTTACATACGCGCGGCAAAGTGACCGGCCTTCTGGCCGGTCACTTTTTCTGTTGCGGCGGCGGGCTTTTTATATTACAATAGCCCCAGTATCTATGCAGGAGGGCGGCATATGGAGCGATGGGATACCCTATGGGACGGTGGCTGGACGTTCTGCTTTGACGACAGCGCCTTCATGCCCTCCACCGACTCCTTCCTGCTGGGCAGCTTTCCCACGGTGCGGCAGGGCTGGCGGGTCTGCGATCTGGGGGCCGGTACCGGGCTGCTGGGTCTTTTGCTGCTGGCGCGGGAGCCCGCACTCACCGTCACCGGGCTGGAGCTGTCCTCGGACGCCTGTGAGCTGGCGGCGCGGACAGCGGCGGCCAACGGCCTGACCGACCGGTTGGTGACGCTGCCCTGCGACCTGCGGGAGCGCTCTCAGCTTCCGGCGGCGGGCAGCTTCGATCTGGCGGTGTCCAACCCGCCCTACTTCCCCGCCGGCGGCGGCAGGACGGCGGCAGGCAGCCGGGGCACGGCACGCTCGGAGCTGACCTGCACCATGGAGCAGCTCTGCGCCGCCGCGTCCTACCTGCTGCGCAGCGGCGGGCATTTCTGCCTCGTCTACCGCCCGGAGCGGCTGGCGGAGCTGATGGAGACGCTGCGCCGGTACAGACTGGAGCCGAAAACGCTGCGGTTCGTCCAAAAAAACGGCACATCCGCGCCGTCGCTGGTGCTGCTGGGCTGCCGGAAGGATGGCCGCACCGGTCTGACGGTGCAGCCACCGCTGCTGCTGCAAAACGCCGACGGTACGGAGACGGAGGAGCTGCGGCGCATCTATTTCAGAGATAAGGGGTAATACAATGGCTGGTATGCTGTATCTGGTCGCCACGCCCATCGGCAATCTGGGGGACTTCTCCCCCCGCGCCGTGGAGACGCTGGCGGAGGCGGACTTTATCGCCGCCGAGGACACCCGCGTGTCCGTCAAGCTGCTGAATCACTTCGACATCAAAAAGCCGCTGGTCAGCTATCACGAGCACAACCGGGCGGCGGCGGGACAGGCCATTCTGACCCGGCTGCTGGCAGGCGAGACCTGCGCGCTGGTAACGGACGCCGGTACGCCTGCTATCAGCGATCCCGGGCAGGAGCTGGTGGCGCTGTGCGCCGAAAACGGCGTGACGGTGCAGGCCATACCCGGCTGCTGCGCCGCCATCGCCGCGCTGGCCGTATCGGGTCTGGACACCCGGCGTTTCACCTTCGAGGGCTTCCTGCCCGCCGGCAGGAGCGAGCGCCGCGCCGCGCTGGAGGAGCTGACCGGCGAGACGCGGACCATGGTGTTCCACGAGGCGCCCCACCGCCTGCGCACCACGCTGGCGGACATGGCGGAGGCCCTGGGCGACCGTCCCGTCGCCCTGTGCCGGGAGCTGACCAAGCTCCATGAGGACACCGTCCGCACCACGCTGGCGCAGGCCGCCGCCTACTACGCCGCCAACGAGCCCCGGGGCGAATATGTACTGGTGGTGGCAGGCCGGGAGCAGCAGTCCCAAACCCAGCTGACGCTGGAGGAGGGCGTGGAGCGTGTGCTGCGGCTGCGGGCGGACGGCGTGCGGATGAAGGACGCCGTCCGGCAGGTGGCCGACGATACCGGTCTGAGCCGCAATGAGCTGTACGACGCGGCGCTGCGGCGCTGACCGCATTGAACCGCGTACAACAGGAAAATACCAAAAGGGTCTGCACGGCGTATACCGTGCAGACCCTTTTGTCCGCTTTTGGTGTGGAGTTCCACAAAAACATCCCAACAAAATGATGCCGGTAACGTTTCCGGCATCAAACACCCGCCCGAAGCTCCCTCAAGCACTTCGCACAGACATTCTTCCCGTGGAACACCGTCACGTCCTTGCCGCTGTCGCAGAAAATGCAGCTGGGCCGATACTTTTTCAAGATAACGGCAGACCCCTCAACATAAATCTCCAGCGCATCCTTCTCCACGATATCCAGCGTTCGGCGCAGCTCAATGGGCAGCACGATGCGGCCCAACTCGTCCACACGCCTGACGATCCCTGTCGCTTTCACTGTGGCATCCCCCCCTATGTAGCTTTTTTACAAACCCGCCGCTATATTATGCACTCAGTATGGCACATTTTGCCAACCCTGTCAACTGCCGTTCGTCAAAAATCATTATGATTCCGTAAATAATGTACAGTGCCGCCGCATATGCTCTCCCAAAACGGAGGTGAGCGCATGGCGATGAGCATTACATGGACACTGATGGTCGCGGCGTCGCTGGTGTGCGGCGTCGCCTGCGGTACGCTGGGCGATGTGACCGCGGCCGCCATGGAGGGCGCCTCCGCCGCCGTGGAGCTGACGCTGTCCATGGCGGGCGCGCTGTGTCTGTGGTCGGGAGTTATGACGGTCATGGAGCGGGGCGGCGCGACGGAGGGCCTGGCCCGCCTGTTTCGCCCGCTGCTGCGGCGCATCCTGCCCCGCGCCAGCCGGGACGCCGACACGCTGGCGGCGGTGTCGGCCAATGTATCCGCCAATCTGCTGGGGCTGGGCAACGCCGCCACGCCGCTGGGTATCCGGGCGGCACAACGGATGGCGGCAGGCTGCGGCGGCGTCGCCAGCGACGAGCTATGTCGTCTGGTGGTGCTGAACACCGCCTCTATCCAGCTTCTGCCCACCACCGTGGCCGCCGTCCGCAGCGCCCACGGGTGTACCGCGCCGCTGGATATCCTCCCGGCGGTATGGCTGTCATCGGTGCTGTCGGTGGCGGCAGGGCTGCTGGCCGCCCGGCTTTTGCAGCGGCTCTGGAGGGCATAGCATGGACATCGCTTCCCTTCTCATCCCTCTGCTGCTGACAGGCGCGGCGCTGGGGGCGCTGCGAAAGCGCATAGACGTGTACGACGCTCTCACCGCCGGGGCCTCCGAGGGGCTGCTGGTGCTGGCGCGGATCGCCCCGTCCCTCATCGCCCTGTTGACGGCGGTG
>OIXH01004882.1_pt1 | contig 10512 bp, 19 predicted proteins | sample 1587741 | NCBI WGS metagenome assembly OIXH01 (sample SAMEA3888916, study PRJEB22519) | human gut metagenome | biome: human gut; feature: human-associated habitat; material: faeces | place: Denmark | collected 2011 | reverse complement strand
TGCATGTCCAAATGTCGTACCAGCTTACTGATTGCCTCGGGATTGCGCCAGAATTTATCGATATTGACAATACATTTCCCTTTTAAAAAGCGCAATGCATCTTCCAACTTCAACAAATGCTGCTCTGTCGGCGTCAAATCACAGTTAGAAAGCACAAAGTGCTCGGCTACCTCCGCCGGATACAGCCGGATAGAATCCTTTAAACGCAAATGGACACCCTCCATACCCGGATGCTGCACAAAAAGAATCCCGTCACTGCTGTTTTCTACGTCCAATTCCACAATATCCGCACCCTGTCTGAGTGCCACGGCAAATGCCTGCAAGCTGTTACACGGAATATTTCCGCCGCATACGCCGCGATGTGCCGCAAGTTTAATTTTACCCATAGAAAATCCCCCGTTCTGCCGCTGCTGCGGTCATATAATTTATACTTTTTAAACTATTGTAACACTACCCCGGCTAAATTACAAGCAATCAAGTCTAAAAATCATAGAGACGTCCATGCGCGGTAAAACACATGGACGTCTCTATATCAAACGGACTTATGCGCCCGTCTCTGTATTGTAAGCTTCTGTTAGACCAATTCGATGATTGCCATTTCCGCAGCGTCTCCAACGCGCGGGCCCTTCTTCAAAACGCGAGTATAACCGCCGTTACGGTCTGCATACTTCGGTCCGATTTCGGAAAACAGCTTATTGACAACATCTTCTTTGGTGATATAAGCCAACGCTTGTCTTTTGGAATGAAGCGTGTTTTTCTTCGCCAAAGTAATCATTTTTTCAGCAACTTTGCGAACATCCTTTGCTCTGTAAACGGTCGTTTCCATCGAGCCGTTTTCAAGCAAAGACGTCACCATTCCTCTCATCATAGCTTTACGATGAGCGGTCGGTCTGCCAAGCTTTCTAAAACTTGCCATGTCGGTTTACCTCCTTTTAGTCTTCTTCTTTCTTCAGAGTGAGATCTAAGGACGCCATCTTACCGATGACCTCATCCAAAGATTTACGCCCGAGATTTCTGACCTTCATCATATCGTCTTCGGTACGATTGGTCAAATCTTCTACCGTATTGATACCTGCTCGTTTCAGGCAGTTAAAGGAACGGACGGACAGATCCAGTTCTTCGATGGTCATCTCCAAAACCTTTTCTTTCCGGGTTTCCTCTTTTTCTACCATGATCTCAGCGTTTTTGGCACATTCAGACAGATTAATGAACAATCCGAGATGTTCATCCATGACCTTGGCCGCCAAAGAAACCGCCTCACTGGCGTCAATCACGCCGTTTGTCCAAACTTCTAAGGTCAGCTTATCATAGTCTGTAATCTGTCCGACACGGGTATTTGTGACAGTATAGTTGACTTTGGTTACAGGAGAATAGCTGCTGTCCACAGCCAACAAATTCAACTGTCCCGCAACGTACTCTTTATTATTCTCGCTAATCACATAGCCGCGGCCGTGATCCATCACAAGCTCCAAATTGAGCACAGCGTCCTCCCCCAAAGTGGCAAGAACATGCTCGGGATTGAGAATTTCGACATCGCTGTCTACTTTTATGTCGCCCGCCGTAACAACACACGGACCTTTGGCGTCCAGATAAACGGTTTTCGGGCCATCGCAATATAGCTTCGGAATGATGCCCTTGATGTTCAGCACAATCTCGGTGACATCTTCTTTAACTCCTTCAATAGTGGTAAACTCATGCGGCACATTATTAATTTTGGCAGCCACAACTGCACAGCCGGGCAGAGAGGACAGCAAAATTCTGCGCAGGGAATTTCCAAGCGTAGTGCCGTATCCTCTTTCCAGCGGCTCAACAACAAATTTACCGTATTCGCCTTTTTCGCCGGTAACCTCAGCGGAAATGCGTGGCTTTTCAATTTCGATCAAGACAATCCCTCCTTAAATCGGCATTAAAATTATTTTCGACATAGTTTCAAATAAACAAACACACAGGATTTTTGCACTTTGAATATGCAGAAATTCCTTTTGGTGTGCCGATTATTTAGAGTACAACTCAACAATCAAATGTTCTTCGATCGGCAGGTCAATGTCTTCTTTTTGAGCCAACGCTACAACCTTACCGGAAGTGCCGTTAAGCTCCAGCCATTTTACAACAGGCTTCTTTTCATTGGCTTCCAAAATGGCTTTGATTTTCGCAGACGAAGCCGCGCCCTCTTTCAGCGCAATTTCGTCGCCGACTTTTACAAGATAAGACGGAACATTTACTTTTTTACCGTTTACGGTAAAGTGACCGTGCAGCACCAGCTGTCTTGCCTCCGGACGGGACATGGCAAACCCTAAACGATATACCACATTATCCAGTCTGGATTCAACAATTTGCAGCAGGTTTTCGCCGGTAACGCCGTTTCTCTTCTCAGCCATTTCAAAATATTTGGTAAACTGGCTTTCCAAAACGCCGTAATATCTTCTGACCTTTTGTTTTTCTCTGAGCTGAAGACCGTATTCGGAAAATTTCTTTCTGCTCTGTCCATGTTGTCCCGGCGCATAGGAACGGCGGGCAACCGAGCATTTATCAGAATAGCATCTTTCGCCTTTCAGGAAGAGCTTCTCTCCCTCGCGGCGACAAAGTTTGCATACCGATCCGGTATATCTTGCCATTTAGTACACCTCCAAAAATTAAACGCGTCTTCTCTTAGGCGGCCGGCAGCCATTGTGCGGGATAGGAGTAACGTCTTTGATAAGAGTTACTTCGAGGCCGACAGTCTGGAGCGCGCGGATAGCGGCTTCACGGCCGGCGCCGGGTCCCTTTACGAATACTTCAACAGTCTTAAGACCGTGATCCATTGCAGCCTTTGCAGCTGTCTCAGCAACAGACTGAGCAGCGAAAGGAGTCGACTTTCTGGATCCGCGGAAGCCGAGCTCACCGGCAGAAGCCCATGAAATGGCATTGCCCTGAACGTCGGTGATCGTAACAATGGTATTATTGAAGGTCGACTGAATATGGACGGCGCCTTTTTCAATGTTCTTTTTCTCGCGGCGTCTGCGAGTAGTAGCAGCTTTTTTAGCCTGTGCCATAACTATCTTCCTCCTATATTACTTCTTCTTGTTAGCGATAGTCTTCTTCGGGCCTTTTCTTGTGCGGGCATTGGTCTTAGATCTCTGACCACGCACGGGAAGGCCCTTGCGATGACGGACACCGCGATAGCAACCGATTTCTACGAGACGCTTGATGTCGAACGCGATGGAGCGGCGAAGATCGCCCTCTACGGTTACGTGCTTCTCGATGTAATCACGCAGCTTTGCAACATCCTCTTCGGTAAGATCCTTAACGCGTGTATCCGGATTTACGCCGGTTGCGGCAAGAATGTCATCAGCAGTTTTACGGCCGATACCGTAAATATAGGTTAATCCAATTTCGACCCGCTTTTCTCTAGGCAGGTCAACACCAGCAATTCGTGCCATGTGTTTAATGCACCTCCGTAATTTGGCTAGCGCAGGTTAGCCCTGACGCTGTTTGTGCTTGGGATTCTCACAGATAACCATGATGCGTCCCTTGCGCCTAATTATCTTGCACTTTTCGCAAATCTTTTTGACAGAAGGTCTGACTTTCATTTGTATTACCTCCTAAATGATGTGCCGCATGACCGCGGCGGAATGATATATTGCTTAAATACCCCTTTATGACTTGGAACGCCATGTGATGCGGCCCTTTGTCAGGTCATAGGGTGACATTTCGACCGTGACCTTGTCGCCGGGAAGAATGCGAATGAAATTCATGCGCAACTTGCCGGAAATATGAGTCAAAATCTGATGTCCGTTAGGCAGCTCCACCTTGAATGTAGCATTCGGCAAAGCTTCAACTACCGTACCTTCAATCTCTATCATATCCTGTTTGGACACTATAGGATACCTCCCTAAAATTCAAGCAGTAAAGCTGCGTAGTACAGACTTTATTCTGCTGTTTGCCGCCAAATCCGCCTCTGATACTACTGTATCGGTCACCGAGACATGCTTGATATTTTTCCGTTTGGGGCGATCGCACGGGCGATCCTTTCCGTTGCAAAGAAGCACCGATCTGTCATCGGCTTCAAGAACGATCATAAACCGTCCTTTTTCCTTGCCGGCGGTAACAAAAACTATTTGTCCCCTTTTTATAAACATAAGCCTGCCTCCGGATCAGTCGGGAATAGTCAAGATGACCGGTCCCTCCGTCGTTATAGCCACGCTGTGCTCGAAATGAGCGGACAGTTTGCCGTCGGCGGTCTTTACAGTCCAGCCGTCTGACAGCTGCTTAACGTTCGGTGTGCCGATGTTTATCATCGGTTCAATGGCGAGGGTCATGCCCGGAACAAGTCGGATGCCGTGTCCGGGTTTTCCGAAATTCGGTACTTCAGGCGCTTCATGTAGGCTCGCGCCTACGCCATGGCCGACGTAATCTCGGACCACCGAGTAACCGCGCGCCTCGACATACTGCTGTATCGCATTTGATATATCGCCGATCCTGTTGCCGCGGACAGCCATGCGTATGCCTTCGTAAAGGCTCTCGCGAGTGGCGTCCATCAGCCGCTTTGCCTCGTCGGACACATCTCCGCAGGCAAAAGTGGCAGCATTATCGCCGTTATATCCCTCAAAGGCGGCTCCAAGGTCAATGCTGACAATGTCGCCCTCTTTGATGATACGTTTTTTGCTCGGTATGCCGTGAATAACCTCGTCATTTATGGAAATGCATGCGGTCGCGGGATAACCGTTATAATAGAGAAAGTTCGGTTTGGCGCCCTGACTGATTATATAGTCATACGCCAGCTTGTCGATCTCATAGGTCGATACACCGGGTTCAACGGCATTGCCCGCAACTCGGAGTGCTCCGGCCGAAATTCGTCCTGCTTCTCTCATGATATTAAGTTCACGAGTCGTTTTGAGCACTATCATGCTTTACCACCGTTTCATAAATGCGGCAGATCAGTCTTCAAGAGCAGCAAGAGTAAGGGCAGTAGTGTCCTTAATATCTTCCTGACCTATTACAAGACGGAGCTTGCCGGCATTTTCGTAATAGTCCTTGAGCGGCTCGGTCTGTTCATGATAAACATGAAGTCTTTCCAAAACCGTCTCAGGAGCATCGTCCTTGCGCTGTATAAGTTCACTGCCGCAGGCGTTGCATATGCCGTCTTGGGCTGGTTTCTTATACTCGGTGTGGTACGACGCGCCGCACTTCGGACAAACGCGGCGACCTGCCATACGGGCGGCGATCTTCTCGTCCGGTACCTCGATCGAGATAACGCGGTCGATCACGATTCCCATCTGATCAAGTGCCTCCGCCTGCGGGATCGTGCGGGGGAAGCCGTCAAGGATAAATCCGTTTTTACAGTCATCCTTGGCGAGACGCTCCCTGATGATGCCGATAACGACATCATCGGGAACGAGTTTGCCTTCGTCCATATATGCTTTTGCTTTCATACCCATTTCGGTACCGTTGGCAAGCGCTTCACGAATGATGTTGCCGGTCGATATCGCCGGAATGGAAAGCTTTTCGCAAATGATTTCGGCTTGTGTGCCTTTGCCTGCGCCGGGGGCGCCCAAAAGAATTAAATTCATCAGTTTCCTCCGTTATCAGTCAAACAGGCCTTTATAATGGCGCATCATTACCTGTGATTCGAGCGATTGAACAGTGTCAAGCGCAACGCCGACAACGATCAGTATCGAGGTGCCGCCGAGTGAAAGCGACGTCATGCTCGAGTTGAAGAAGCCGATCACGATAGGCAATACGGCGATAACGCCGAGGAAGAGTGCGCCGAGCAATGTTACTCTTGACAAAATTCTCTTAAGAAATTCAATTGTCGGCTTGCCCGAACGGATACCGGGAACAAATCCGCCGTTTTTCTTGAGATTATTGGCAATTTCGATCGGATTGTACTGAATCTGAACATAGAAGTAAGCAAATCCGATGATCATTGCAATGTAAAGCAGTGCGTAGAAGACTCCTCTGTAGCTGAACAGGCTGAGCAGCTTGTAAATAAACATATCCGATCTGCCTGTACCCATGAAAGAAAGAACCATCGTGGGGATAGCGAGGAAGGAGCTTGCAAAGATGATCGGCATAACACCCGACATATTTACCTTAATCGGAATATGGGTGTTCTGACCGCCGTACATCTTGCGTCCGACGACGCGCTTTGCATACTGAACAGGAATTCTGCGCTCAGCTCCGGTCATGAACACGATGAACACGATGATGACCAGGAATACCACAACGGTAGCTACCAGAGTGAAGTACTCGCCGGCATCCCAGAAGTTCTTGAGAATGTAAACGGCAGAGCTGATGCGTGAAAGTATACCGGCGAAAAGAAGAATTGAAATACCGTTGCCGATACCCTTTTCGTCAATTCTCTCGCCGAGCCACATCATAACCGCGGAACCGGCAGTAAAGCAAAGAACTATAACAACTGCGGAGAAAATGGTTTCTGCCATGTTGTATGTTCTTGCGCTGTCTACAAATTTACTTGCGTGCAGGTAAATGTAGTAGGCAGTACCCTGGATAAGTCCGAGGATAACGGTGACATATCTTGTAATCTTTGCAATTTTCTTTCTTCCCTCTTCGCCCTCTTTGGATATACGCTCAAGAGCGGGTATCGCAACGCAGAGGAGCTGCATGATGATGGAAGAGTTGATGTACGGAGTTACCGACATCGCGAAAATCGCGCCGTACTCAAGACCGCCGCCGGTCAAGATGTTAATGTAGCTGAAAAACTCATTGCTTGACAGTGCGTTTGACGACTGCAAAGCGCTGACTTCAATGAACGGAACCGGAATAACAGCACCGATTCGGAAGATCGCAATGATCATGATGGTATAAAGTATTTTCTTTCGAATCTCGGGAACTCGCCATGAATTTCTGAGAACCTGAAACATTTATACCACCTCAGCCTTTCCGCCTGCTGCTTCGATTTTACTCTTAGCAGACTCCGAAAAAGCTGCAGCCTTGACGGTAAGCTTAGTGCTGATTTCACCGTTACCGAGGACCTTAATGCCGTCGTATTCCTTTTTAACAAGGCCGGCAGCAATCATAGCCTCGGCATCAACCGTGGCGCCGTCATTAAACTTAGCCAAATCGGCAACGTTGATTATTGCTATCTTCTTTGCAAAAATGTTATTGAATCCTCTCTTAGGAAGACGTCTCTGGAGTGGCATCTGACCGCCTTCGAAGCCGGGACGGATGCTGCCGCCGGAACGAGCCTTCTGGCCCTTATGTCCCTTACCGGATGTCTTGCCCTGACCTGAACCGTGTCCGCGGCCGATGCGCTTACGCTCGGAAGTGGAGCCCGGAACAGCTGTAAGTTCGTGCAGTTTCATTTACTTATGACACCTCCCTAAATTATGCTTCAGTTACCTCGACGAGGTGGCTTATTTTGCGGATCTTGCCCTGCGTCTGAGCGTTATTCGGCTGTACATTCTCGTCTCCGATCTTGTGCAGACCGAGCGCCTCAGCAGTAGCGATCTGATCCTTTTTCGAGCCGATAAGGCTCTTTACGAGTTTTACTTTAAGGCCGGCGCCTTTCTTAGCTGTAGGTGACATTGTTACAATCCCCCTTAACCTAAGATTTCCTTAACGGACTTACCGCGGATAGCAGCAACTTCTTCGACATTGCGAAGCTTGGACAGTCCGTCAATTGTAGCGCGAACTACATTGCAAGGATTATTTGAGCGGAGAGCTTTAGTTCTGATGTCCTTGATACCAACGCTCTCGATTACGGCACGTACTGCGCCGCCGGCGATAACGCCGGTACCGGGTGCAGCTGGCTTGAGCAGAACGCGGCCTGCATCAAACTCGCCCATTATTTCATGAGGAATAGTAGTACCCTTAAGGGAAACCTCAATCATGTTCTTCTTGGCGTCCTCGATACCCTTGCGGATAGCGTCCGGAACTTCGCGGGCTTTGCCCAGACCGAAGCCGACATGACCGTTGCCGTCGCCTACGACCATCAGAGCGGTAAATTTCATAATGCGTCCGCCCTTGACGGTTTTGGATACACGGTTAAGAGCAACCATGCGTTCCTGAAGCTCCATTGTTGAAGCGTCAAAATTCGTAGCCAAAGTTATTCCTCCCTCTTAAAAATTGAGGCCGCCCTTACGGGCACCTTCGGCCAGCTCTTTGACGCGGCCGTGATAAATGTAACCGCCGCGGTCAAAGACTACGTCTTTAATACCTTTTGCTGCGGCTCTTTCTGCCAACAATTCTCCAACCTTAAAGGCTGCCTCTTTATTTCCGCCGTAGCCGAAATCCTTTTCATTAGAAGAGGCGGCAACCAAAGTCACACCTTTAACATCATCGATGATCTGGGCGTAAATATTTGCGTTGGAGCGGAAAACATCAAGGCGCGGGCACTCGGAAGTACCGCTGATCTTACCGCGAACGCGAACGTGGCGGTGAAGCCTTGCCTTATTGCTGCTTGGCTTTTTAACCATTTCAAATCACTCCTTTTATTTCTTTGCGCCCTTACCGGCCTTGCCCTCTTTGCGTCTGACATATTCGCCCTGATAGCGAATACCCTTGCCCTTATAAGGCTCCGGCGGACGCTTTTCGCGGACTTCGGCGGCAAACTGGCCAACAGCCTGCTTGTCGGGACCGGAAATAACGACGAGGTTCGGATTCGGCACTTCGATGGAAATACCATCAATCTCAGGCACAATAACCTGATGAGAGTAGCCGAGGTTCATTACGAGATCCTTACCCTGCTTTGCAGCACGGTAACCGATACCGTTGACTTCGAGAGTCTTTGAAAAGCCGTTTGAAACGCCCTCGACCATATTGGCGATAAGCGTACGGGTCAGACCGTGAAGCGAACGAGCAACTTTTTCATCATCGCAGCGTGTAACTACAATCTCGTTACCCTCAACGGCGGCGGTGATCTCACTGCGGATCTGGTTGGTCAGAGTGCCCTTCGGGCCCTTAACGGTGATTTCATTACCGTTGATCTTGACCTCAACTCCGGCGGGGATTGTGATCGGTTTCTTTCCTATACGTGACATTTCGGCACCTCCTTACCAGACGAAAGCAAGAACTTCGCCGCCGACATTGTTGGCGCGAGCCTGCTTATCAGTCATAACACCCTTGGAGGTGGAGAGGATTGCAATTCCGAGGCCACGCATGACCTTGGGCATATCCTCTACGTTTGTGTATATTCTCAAACCGGGCTTTGATACCCTGCGCAGGCCGGTAATGACCTGAGACTTATTGGGACCGTACTTAAGCGTGACATGGATCATGCCCTGCTTGCCGTCCTCTGTAACAGTAAAGTCCTTGATATAGCCTTCATCAAGCAGAATCTGAGCAATAGCCTTCTTCATGTTCGATGCAGGAATATCAACCGACTCGTGCTTTGCTGAATTGGCGTTACGAATTCTCGTAAGCATATCAGCGATCGTATCAGTAATCTGCATGTCATTAACCTCCTTACCAGCTTGATTTCTTTACGCCCGGGATCTCGCCCTTGTAAGCGAGCTCACGGAAGCAGATACGACAAATACCATACTTGCGAAGATAAGCATGAGGTCTGCCGCATATTTTACATCTGTTGTATTCTCTGGTCGAGAATTTAGCAGCTCTTTTCTGCTTGACTTTCATAGATGTTTTAGCCATTACAGTCCCTCCTCCTTACTTTGCAAACGGAGCGCCGAGCAAGCTGAGCAGCTCGAAGGCCTCTTCGTCTTTTTCGGCAGTGGTTACGAAGCAAATGTCCATACCACGAACCTTGTCGATCTTATCATATTCGATTTCAGGGAAGATAAGCTGTTCCTTAACGCCCATGGAATAGTTGCCGCGACCGTCGAAAGAGTTGGGGTTGATACCCTTGAAGTCTCTAACTCTCGGAAGAGCGGCAGAGAACAGACGGTCAACGAACTCCCACATTTTTTCGCCGCGCAGAGTAACCTTGGCACCGATGGCCATGCCCTCACGGACTTTGAAGTTAGCGACCGACTTCTTAGCGTTACAAACAATAGCCTTCTGGCCGGTGATCTGTGCGAGATCGCTGCAAACAGCGTCCAGCACCTTTGAATTTTCGCGTGCCTCGGCACCGCATCCTACATTGATGACAACCTTTTCAAGCTTCGGAATCTGCATGACGCTCTTATAGTTGAATTTCTTCATCAGTGCAGGCGCAACTTCGGCAACATATTTTTCCTTAAGTCTTGCCATGTCATGTATCCTCCTTACTTAAAACTCGGCTTTGCACTTAGCGCAAACGCGAACTTTTTTGCCGTTTTCGTTGACTTTACGGCCAACGCGGGTCTGCTGCTTGCACTTGGGGCAAACAAGCTGTACCTTGCAGGCGTAAATTGCGCTCTCGGCCTTGATGATGCCCGAAGGATCGCCGGCCTTGCGCGGTTTAACGTGTTTTGTGACGATATTGTGCTTCTCAACGATTACCTTACCCTCAGAAGGGCTGACTTCGAGGACCTTGCCGGTCTGGTTACGGTCCTTGTCATCACCGGTAAGAATTTTGACAGTATCGCCGACTTTAATATTCATCTTGCTCATCAAAATTCCCTCCTGATCAGA
>OIXH01004881.1_pt1 | contig 10521 bp, 7 predicted proteins | sample 1587741 | NCBI WGS metagenome assembly OIXH01 (sample SAMEA3888916, study PRJEB22519) | human gut metagenome | biome: human gut; feature: human-associated habitat; material: faeces | place: Denmark | collected 2011 | reverse complement strand
TGAAAGGGGCGCGCGTAAATGTCGGTACCGGCTAAAGCCACAGGGAGAACAAAAAAGAGTGCAGCATGGAAATCAATAAAGAATAACTATATGCTTTATCTGTTCCTGGTGCCGGCACTTGTGTATGTGGCGGTATTCTGCTACGCGCCCATGTACGGCGTGCAGATTGCCTTCAAGAATTTCCGGCTTAAGCAGGGCATCTGGGGCAGCCCCTGGGTGGGGCTCAGGCAGTTCCGGAAATTCTTTTCCAGCTATATGTTTCAGCGGGTCATGACCAATACCCTGCGCATCTCCTTTCTGGGGCTGCTGGCGGGATTCCTGCTGCCCATCCTCTTTGCCCTCTGCCTGAACTGCGTGTATCACCCCCGGTTCAAGCGGGTGGCCCAGACCATCACCTATCTGCCCCACTTTATCTCCACGGTGGTGCTGGTGGGGATGCTCAAGCAGTTTTTCAACCCCCACGTGGGCATTTACGGCATCGTCTACACCTTTTTCACCGGCAGCACGGCGGCGGACCTGTTTGCGTCGGCCTCGGCCTTCGACCCGCTGTACATCATCTCCGGGGTGTGGCAGAGCTTCGGCTGGGGGTCCATTCTGTACCTGGCGGCGCTGTCCGGCGTCTCCCCGGAGCTTTACGAGGCGGCCACCATCGACGGGGCCACCCGGTTCCAGCGGGTGCTCCACGTGGACATCCCGGCCATTCTCCCCACCATTATCATCATGCTGATCATGAACGCCGGCTCCATGCTCAACGTGGGCTTTGAAAAGATCTACCTGATGCAGACGGACATGAACCTCCGGGTGTCGGAGGTCATCTCCACCTTTGTCTACAAGCGGGGCCTGGGCAGCGGCGGAAATTCCGACTACGCCTTCTCCACGGCGGTGGGGCTTTTCAACAACGTCATCAACCTGATCCTTCTGGTGACGGTGAACCGGATCGCCGCCAGGGTCAGCGAGACCAGTCTCTGGTAAGGAGGACGCCATGAAACAATCGACCAGAATGCGGATGCTGCGGCAGGATAAGATTTTCTACGCCATCGTCTACACCGTCATCGTCCTGCTGACCCTTTCCGTGCTGTACCCCATCATTTACATCCTTTCCTCGTCCTTCTCCTCCGGCGAGGCGGTGTCCTCGGGGAAGGTCCTCCTTTTCCCGGTGGACTTTTCCCTGGCGGGCTACCGACGGGTCTTTGAGAACTCCCGGGTGTGGGTCGGCTACCGCAACACCATTTTCTACACCGTGGTGGGCACCCTGAACAACCTGTTCATGACCATGATCTGCGCCTACCCCCTGTCCCGCCGGGGCCTTCCCGGCCGGAAGGGACTGATGCTGTTCTTCGTCTTCACCATGTACTTCTCCGGCGGCATGATCCCGTCCTACCTGCTGATGCGCAGCCTGGGGTACATCAACACGGTGTGGGCCATCATCGTCCCGGGCTCCTTCAGCGTCTACCAGATGATCGTGGCCCGGACCTTCATCAACAGCACCATCCCCGAGGAGCTTTTCGAGGCCGCCACCATCGACGGATGCAGCGATTTCCGCTACTTCCAGACCTTCGTGGTGCCCCTGTCCAAGGCCATCATCACCGTCATGACCCTCCAGTACGCCGTGGGCCACTGGAACTCCTACTTCCGGGCCTACATCTACCTGAGCAACAAGAACCTGTTCCCTTTGCAGGTCTTTCTCCGGGAGATTCTGGTCATGAACCAGATCGAATCCTCCGACATCGTGGACCTGGAAACCCAGGCCATCATGCAGGGCATGGCGGACCTTTTGAAGTACTCCCTGATCGTGGTGGCCACCCTGCCCATTATGCTGATCTACCCCTTTATCCAGAAGTATTTCGTCCAGGGGGTCATGGTAGGCTCCCTGAAGGGTTGACAGCGGTTCCGCAATTTTGTAAAATGAGGTGAAAGCATGTTGAAAACTGCTTTGATCGGCCTTGGCCGGATCGGCATGGCCTACCACCTGCCGGAGATTCTGAAGCACCCGGAGTACCGGCTCATCGCCGTGGCCGACGTGGACCCCTCCCGGCTGGAGGAGGCGTCGGCCCTCAGCGGGGCCCGGGGCTACGTCGATTACCGGGAGATGCTCCGGAAGGAGGAGCTGGACCTGGTGGTCATCGCGTCCCCCACCCTGTTCCATAAGGAGCAGGCCGTGGCGGCCATGGCCGCAGGCTGCGTCGTGATCCTGGACAAACCCATGGCGGCGGATCTTTCCTCCGCCCGGGAGATCGCCGCCGCGGCGGAGACCTGCGGCCGGAGGATCACCGTTTACCAGCCCCACCGGTTCTTCGCCCTGTCCACGGTGGTCCGGCGGGTGCTGGACTCCGGGGTCCTGGGAGAGGTCTTCCAGATGCGCCGCTGCGCCAGCAACTACGTCCGCCGCAGCGACTGGCAGGCCCTGAAAAAGTACGGCGGCGGGATGCTCAACAATTTCGGCTCCCACTATATCGACCAGCTGCTGTATTTTTCCGGGGAAACGGTGAAAAAGGTCTTCTGCCGGCTCCAATGCGTGGCCACCCTGGGGGACGCCGAGGACGTGGTGCGGATCGTCATGGAGACGGAAAAGGGCGCCGTCCTGGATGTGGACATCAACCAGGCAGCGGCCATTTATCCGGAGCCCTTGCTGATCCACGGCAAGTACGGCGCGGCCCGGCTGGAAAAGGATTCCGAAGGGAAAGAGGTCCTTCACGTCCGCTGGTACGACCCCAGGGAGCTGCCCTCCGCCTAGCTGCTGGACAGCCTCACCGGCCCGGACCGCCGCCTTCCCCAGGAAACCTTCCCGTGGAAGGAAGAATTCCACCCCATTCTCCCCGAGGACGAGGCGGACTACTACGCCCTCTGCGCCCGGTACTTTACCGGCGTGGGTCCAGCCCCGGTTCCCCTGGAGGAAACCATCCGGGTCATGGAGCTGATCAGCGCCTGCCGGGAGGCCGCGGATTAGGGGCCAAAAAGGTACACGGAGGGTCCCCGGAAGGAAAAGGAAGGGGCGGTTTTTCGCCCGGCTTCGGCCCATGCTGGATGCTGGACGACGGCGCGGTTGGGGCCAACTGGGGCATTTAGCCGCCGCCTTGCGCTTAATCCGGGAGCCCCGAAGGAAGTTAACTTTGGCTTTTTGCCGGAAAATTTCGGTCCCGGCTTTTCCCCGGAATTCTATTCCCAGTCTCTCTGGGAAATTTTTGTCCACGGCTTTCCCATGGAAAATTTTGCCCGGTCTCTCCCCGGAAAATTTCTGCCCACGGCCTTCCACAGGAAAGTATTTACCCCGACTTCCCCCAGGGGACCGGCTCTTTCGCCTGGTATTTTTTGGGGGAGGAGCGGGTTCTTTGGAGGGGCGGTTAGGCGGTATCGGAGTTGGCCAAGGGGACAGATTTTAGGGGCAAAAAAGGTGCTTGGAGGGTCATGAAAAGGTCATGGAAAGGTAGGGGCGGTGCTTAAGCCGACCTTCGTCCAGCGGGGAGCGGCCTGGGTCGAGTGCTGGTTGATGACGAGCCAGGGCTGTCTGGACATCGGGCCGTCTTGCGCTGAATCCGGGAGGCCCCGAAGAAAATTCACCTTGGCTTTTCGCCGAAAAGTTTCGGCCCGGTCTCTTCCTGGAAAATCTTGCCCACGGCTTTCCCCAGGAAAGTTTTGTCCCGGTCACTCCCTGGAAAATTTTGCCCACGGCTTTCCCCAGGAAAATTTCTATCCACGGTCTTCCACAGGAAAGTATTTACCCCGACTTCCCCAGGGGACCAGCTCTTTCGCCTGGTATTTTTGGGGGAAGGGGCGGGTCCTCTGGAGGGGTGTTTGGGCGGTATCGGAGTTGGCTAAGGGGACGGATTTCAGGGGCAAAAAAGGTGTGCGGAGGGTCATCAAAGGGTCATGGAAAGGTAGGAGTCTGGTATGAAAAAAATGGAACTTGTCCGCGTGAAACAGGGGACGGCGTCCACCCGGCGGTTTTCCAGTGGGAACACCCTCCCTCTGACCCAACTGCCCTTTGGGATGGCGTCCTTTGCGCCCCAGACGGCCAGCAACCGGGGGAACTGGTTCTACCACCCCGACGACCGCTGTCTGGAAGGAATCCGGCTGACCCATCAGCCCAGCCCCTGGATCGGGGACTACGGCGGCCTCCTTCTGATGCCCCAATCCGGGGTCCCGGAAACCGAACCGGCCCGGCGCTGGTCCGGCTCCCGGCCGGAGGAGCAGGTTCTCCGGCCGGACTATCTCCGGGCGGGATTTCTGCGGTCCGGGGCGGTGTTTGAGCTGACCCCTGTCCAGCGGGGGGCGGCCTTCCGGGTCCGGTTCCCGGAGGACGGGCGGCGGGCTTACCTTTCCGTGCTGCCGGTGGGTGGGGACTTTGTCTGCGCCTGGGACCCGGACCGGCGGGTCCTGCGGGGAAGCACCAGCCATTGCCCTCCCGGCCGGGCGGAGGGCTTCCGGATGTACTTTGTCCTGGAGGTTTCCGGGGAAGTCCTTCCCGGTGAGAGTCTTTCCGGCACGGGCGGGTACCATCTGGCCCTGGCCGGGCGGGAGCTGGAGGGGCGGCTGGCCATCTCCTACATCAGCCCGGAGCAGGCCGCCGAAAACCTCCGGCAGGAGCTGGCCGGAAGGTCCTTTGACGCCCTCCGGGAGCAGGCCGCTGACCGGTGGGAGGAGGTCCTCTCCCGGGTGGAGGTGGAGACTGGGACCCAGGAGGAGCTGCGGACCTTCTACTCCTGTATGTACCGGCTGTTCCTCTACCCCCACAAGTGCTATGAGCGGACCGCCGACGGGGAGGCCCTTCACTTCTGCCCCCGGGACAGCTCGGTGCGGAAAGGGGTCCGGTATACCGACAACGGGTTCTGGGACACCTTCCGGACCTCCTTCCCGCTGCTGACCATTCTGGCGCCAAAGGAGCTGCCGGAAATTTTAGAGGGCTTTCTCCAGGACTACCGGGACGGGTCGCCGCTGCCCTGGTGGTCCTCCATGGGGGAGGCCGGGTGCATGCCCAGCTCCCTCATCGACGCGGTCATCGCCGACGCGGCGGTGAAGGGGCTGCTGCCCCGGGAATCCCTGGAAACGGCCTTTCAGGGGATGCTCTACCACGCCAACACCGCCTTTCCGGAGCGGCGCTTTGGCCGGAACGGGGTGCGGGAGTACTTACAGTACGGCTATGTCCCCTGCGACAAGGAGCCCCAGAGCGTCAACCTGACCCTGGACGCGGCCTACGGGGATTTCTGCATCGCCCAGGTTGCCCATGTTCTGGGGCGGCCGGAGGAGGCCGAGTACCGGCGGCGGGCCGGGAACTACCGGCTGCTTTTCGACCCGGAGACCGGCTTCATGCGGGCCAGAGACACCGGGGGCGGGTTCCGGCCGGAGTTCAGCCCCCTCCGCTGGGGCGGGGAGTACACCGAGGGCGGGGCGTGGCAGAGCTCCTTCTTTGTCCCCCACGACCTGGAGGGGCTGGCGGCCCTTCACGGGGGGCGGGAGGCGCTGCTCCGGAAGCTCCGGCAGATGTTTGACACGCCGCCGGTCTATGAGGTAGGGGAGTACGGCACGGAAATCCACGAGATGACCGAGATGGCGGCGGTGGACTTCGGCCAGTGCGCCATTTCCAATCAGCCCAGCTTCCATGTGCCCTACCTGTTCGCCGCTCTGGGGAGCCAGGGGGAGACGGACTTCTGGGTGGAGAAAATCTGCCGGGAGCTGTTTTCCTCCGCCGACGACGGGTTCCCGGGGGACGAGGACAACGGCTCCATGGCGGCGTGGTACCTGTTCAGCTGCCTGGGGCTGTACCCCCTCTGTCCGGGAACGCCGGTCTATATAAAAGGAAAGAAGCTGGTCCGGTCCGCCAGAATCCACGGGGTGGAGTGGGACCCTGCCGGGTTTGACCGGTGGATTCCCCACGACGCATTGCCGGTCCGGAAATGATGGGAGGTCGCACTATGAAATTCGCAATTATCGGCTGCCGCCACGGGCACATCGGGGAGTTTCTCCGGGAGATGACGGCTCTGGGCCACACCTGCGTGGGCATCTGCGAAGGGGAGGGGCCGTTGGCAAGGGCCATGGCGGAGACGTACCGGGTCCCCCTGACCGCCGATCCCCGGGACATCTGGGAGCAGGAGCCGGAGGTGGTGGGCAGCTCCGCTGTCAACTGCCGGAAGGTGGAGATTCTGGAGGAGTGCGCCCGACGGGGCGTCCATTTCCTGGCGGATAAGCCCCTGGCGGTCCGGCGGCAGGACCTGGAACGGGCGGAAGCGGTCCTCCGGGGCGGCTCCATTCAGTTGGGGATGCTGCTGACCGAGCGGTGGAACCCCGGTCTGGCGGCTCTCAAACAGGCCATCGACCAGGGGCGGCTGGGGCGGCTCATCGGCTTTACCATGGTGAAGCCCCACAAGCTGGTCCCGGAGTCCCGGGAGCCCTGGCACTTCCGCCGGGAGGAGAACGGCGGGCCCATTGTGGACCTGATGATCCACGATTTCGACCTGCTCCGGTGGTTCACCGGCTCCGAGATGGCCCAGGCCGAGGGGTGGGTCCAGGTGGGGAATCGGGAGGGGTACCCGGACTTCCCCGATGACGCCAGGGTTCTGGTCCGGATGGAAAACGGCGTCACCGCCTCCTTGCAGACCGACTGGTGGACCCCGGAGGGGTATCCCGCCTACGGTCAGGGGATGGTGATCTGCACCGGCACCCGGGGGCGCTGTGTGGTCCACACCACCGGGGACCCGATGTTCCGGTCGGGGAAGGGGAGCTTCGCCGTGCTGACCACGGAGGGGTCCGGGCCGGAGATTCTGCCGGAGCCGCCGGTTGGGGCTTCTCTGACCGAGGATTTCCTGGGGCGGATCGCCGGGAAGCCCGGCAGGGTGGGCCATGAGGACATCCTCCGGGCCAACGAGGCAGCCATCCGGGCCGACGAGGCGGCGGAGGTTCTGCGGTCTGGTTCCTGACGGACCTTTCGGGAGGGCCGCTCCTGCAGCGATGCTGCGGGGGCGGTCTTCTGCTTTTTGGGAAATTGGGTCGATTTATAGAAAAGTTCACAGTTTCTTGATACAATTATAGGAAATTTATGCAAATTGCACGATAGCTGTCGGGAAACTTTTACGCGGAAATCCGAAAAAAGCCAGGATAATGCCTTTTTCGTCCTTGTACTCCGGAGCAATATGTGCTATAATATTTCTAGTCAGTCGGATGTTTTTATTGACATTGTATAATAGCCGCTGGCGGACAATGCAGACAGAGATTCAGCTTTCGATTCTGCAATCATCATTTTATCAAAAAGAAGGAGCGGTATGGTATGAGACAGTATGAGGCGAGCAATATCCGGAACATAGCGGTCGTCGGTCACGGCGGGTGCGGAAAAACGAGTCTGGTGGAAGCGCTGCTCTACCGGACCGGCGCCATTGACCGGTTGGGAAAATCCACCGAGGGCACCACGGTTTCGGACTATGACCCCGAGGAAGTGAAGCGCAAGGCTTCCCTGAACCTCTCCATCGTTCCCATTGAATACAGCGACGTGAAGATCAATCTTCTGGACGCCCCCGGGCTGTTCGACTTCGCCCTAGGCCAGTGCGAGGCCATGCGGGCGGCGGGAAGCGCCCTCATCGTCCTTTCCGGCAAGTCCGGCCTTACCGTGGGCGCGCGGAAAGCTTATAAAATGGCGCTGAAAATGAAGAAGCCCCGGGCGTTTTTCGTCTCCAAGATGGACAGCGACCACGCGGATTTCTATAAGGTCCTGGAGCAGCTGAAGGCCGAGTTCGGGCCGTCCATCTGCCCTCTGGTGGTGCCCTATGTGGAGAACCACAAGGTCAAATGCTACATCGACCTCATCGGCATGAAGGCGTATTCCTATGAAGGCGGCCACCGGGCCGAGGTGGTCATGCCCGACATGGGCCACCGGGTCGAGGGGCTGGTCAACGCCATCTCCGAGGCTGTGGCCGAGACCGACGAGGAGCTCATGGACAAATACTTCTCCGGCGAGCAGTTCACCATGTTGGAGCTGATCCGGGGCATCCACAAGGGGATTTTTGAAGGAACCATTACGCCGGTGTTCTGCGGCTCCGCCACCAATCTGGAGGGCCTGAGCCTGCTGATGGGGGCCATGGTCTCCATGCTGCCCTCCGCGGCCGAGGTGGCCAAGGAGGAGGGCGTCTCCGGCGACGACATCGTCGAGGTGGAGTGCGACGCTTCCGCGCCGGCGGTGGCTTACGTCTTCAAGACCATCGCCGACCCCTTCGTGGGCAAGCTGTCCTATGTGAAGGTAGTGGCCGGCAGGCTGACTCCCGACGCCGAGCTCATCAACATGACCACCGGTCAGCCGGAGAAGCTGGGCAAGCTCCTCTATGTCCGGGGCAAGAAGCAGGAGGAGACCAAGGAGGTCCCGGCGGGCGACATCTGCGCCGTCAGCAAGCTCTTGGCCAACACCGGCGACACCCTGTGCTCGCCGAAACGGAAGGTGGTCCTGTCCAAGGCCGAGTTCCCGGCGCCCTGCTACTCCAGAACCATCGTGCCCGTGGGCAAGGGCGATGAAAGCAAGATTTCCCAGGGCGTGGCCCGTCTTCTGGAGGAAGACCCCACTCTCTCCTATACGCTGAACACCGAGACCAAGGAGCAGATCATCAGCGGTCTGGGCGAGCAGCACCTGGACGTCACCATCGCCAAGCTGAAAAACAAGTTCGGCGTGGACGTGAAGCTGGAGGCTCCCACCATCGCCTACCGGGAGACCATCCGGAAAAAGGTCAAGGTCCAGGGCAAGCACAAGAAGCAGTCCGGCGGCCACGGCCAGTACGGCGACGTGTGGATCGAGTTCGAGCCCTGCGACAGCGAGGGACTGGTCTTTGCTGAGAACGTCTTCGGCGGCTCTGTGCCCCGGAACTTCTTCCCGGCGGTAGAAAAGGGGCTCCAGGACTGCGTCAAGAAGGGCGTTCTGGCCGGATATCCGGTGGTCGGCCTGAAGGCAACCTTGGTGGACGGCTCCTACCACCCGGTGGACTCCTCGGAAATGGCCTTTAAGACCGCCGCCAGCCTGGCGTACAAGGCCGGTCTGGCCCAGGCGTCTCCCATTATTCTGGAGCCCATCGGCAGCCTGAAGGTCCAGGTCCCCGACGACACCACCGGCGACATGATGGGCGAGCTCAACAAACGGCGGGGCCGGGTGCTGGGCATGAACTCCATCGGCGACAACATGACCGAGATCGAGGCCGAGGCCCCCATGAGCGAGATGCAGGACTTCGCCACTCTGGTCCGGCAGATGACCCAGGGCAGCGGCAGCTTTACCCTGGAATTCCTCCGGTACGACCCGCTGCCTTCCAACCTGGAAGCCGCGGTCATCGCAAACTCCAAGCAGCTTTCCAACGAGGCGTGATCTGACACCCATCCCGGGCGGGACGGCGGCGGCCGTCCCGCCTTTTGCATAAGAATACGGCCCTTTTCCATCGCATAAGAATCAATGTGACCACTTTGACGACGGAGGTGGGGAAATGGGCTGTTTCAAGAAAAAGCGGGGCTGGCTGCTGCTTCTGGTCCCGGTTCTGGCGGCGGCGCTGCTGCTCATCGGCGGAAGGCCGGAGGGAGCGCCCGGGGCCACCGACGGGGAGCGGCGGAAGTTTCTGGAAAGCTACGGCTGGGAGGTGGGGGAGGCATATCCCCGGGAGCCGGTGCGGATTCCGGCGGTTTTTGACGCGGTGTATGAAGAATACAACGCGCTCCAGCTGGAACAGGGCTTCGATCTGCGGAAATACGCGGGAAAAGAGGTGGAACGGGCCCAATACGCGGTAACGAACCATCCAAACTATTCAAATGAAATTCGTGCGAATTTGCTGATTTTCAACGGAAAAATCATCGGCGGAGACGTCTGTTCCGTGTCTTTCGGCGGTTTTATGCACGGATTTTCGATGGAATCCGGAGAAAACAGGTGAAAATTGGAGAAGTTCCGGAAGTATTTTGAAAAAGTCTCGAAAATCAAGCGGATTTGTCTGATTTTAAGCAAATGGTCAATATACACAAATCGTTTTTTTGAAGTTTGGGCAATAAAGAACTATGCAGAACCTGAAAAATTTGCTATGATTATATCGAGGTCAAAACCATGAGAAAAATTAGGAGGTCCATTTATGGCAAGCGTAACATTAAAAGGTATCTATAAAAAATACGCCGGTGGCGTTACCGCTGTTTCCGACTTCAACCTCGACATCCAGGACAAAGAGTTCATCATCCTCGTCGGTCCTTCCGGATGCGGCAAATCCACCACTCTGCGTATGATCGCCGGTCTGGAAGAAATTTCCGAAGGCGAGCTGTACATCGGCGACCGTCTGGTCAACGACGTGGCTCCTAAGGACCGCGACATCGCCATGGTGTTCCAGAACTACGCTCTGTACCCCCACATGACTGTTTTCGAGAACATGGCTTTCGGCCTGAAGCTCCGGAAAACCCCCAAGGCGGAGATCAAACGCCGCGTTGAGGAAGCTGCCCGCATCCTGGACATCACCCATCTGCTGGACCGCAAACCCAAGGCTCTGTCCGGTGGTCAGCGGCAGCGTGTTGCTCTGGGCCGTGCTATCGTCC
>OIXH01004874.1_pt1 | contig 10533 bp, 9 predicted proteins | sample 1587741 | NCBI WGS metagenome assembly OIXH01 (sample SAMEA3888916, study PRJEB22519) | human gut metagenome | biome: human gut; feature: human-associated habitat; material: faeces | place: Denmark | collected 2011 | reverse complement strand
ACAGGCATTGCTTCCTTCTACACTGATCTTGCCTGCATGACAATTGCAATTCTCATTATACATGCAATCCACTGCTTTACAATCAATCTCGCTTTTTGGTGAAGCTGTCCCTGTTACATCACTGTAAGAATCTCCTTTTCGCTCCTCGAAACTGTCGCAGCAAGTCTCTCCTCCACGCTTTGCATGATTTCCTCCTACTACGATCTGATCCAAATCACAATAGAAATTTTGCTGAACATTAATATTAGCTCCTGCACAGTACATTTTAATTCTGGCATATCTTTCCCTCCTTTTCTGCACCTTTCGGCTGATCGGAGTTAGTATGCCCGGAACTTCCGCACATTACACCTGATACTTTTGACTTTTCTATTCTTCCTCTGCTTTTTCTACTTCACGGATCTCTTTTTTCTCAATTTCTTCTTTTACTGCCGCAATGAAATCTGCAAGGCTCTTCTGTCCTTCATCACCGGCAAAACGGCTTCTGACGGAAACTGTTCCGTCTGCCTCTTCTTTTTCGCCGACTACTAACATGTATGGTACTTTTGCAAGACGGCTTTCACGGATCTTGTAACCGATCTTTTCAGAACGTGCATCCACAGATACATAGACACCGTTTTTCTTAAGTTCTGCTTCTACTTTTTTTGCATATGCTTCATATTTATCGGAAATCGGCAGTACGCGTACCTGTTCCGGGCAAAGCCAGGTCGGGAATTTTCCGGCATACTTCTCGATCAGCCATGCTAAGGTTCTCTCATAGCATCCCATGGAAGTACGGTGGATAATATAAGGACGAATCTTGTCACCGTTTGCATCAATATAATACATATCAAACTGCTCTGCTAAGAGTGCATCCCACTGGATCGTTACCATAGTGTCTTCTTTTCCATATACGTTTTTTGCATTGATATCGATCTTTGGTCCGTAGAATGCAGCTTCTCCGACATCCTCTACGAACTCTATGCCAAGTTCATGCATCATATCGCGCATATGCTGCTGTGTCTCTTCCCAGACTTCCGGTTCTCCAATGTATTTTTCTTTGTTCTCCGGGTCCCATTTTGAAAGATGGTAGGTGACGTCTTCTTCTAATCCCAAGGTCTTTAAGCAGTGACGTGCTAATGCGATACAATTCTTAAATTCCTCTACCATCTGATCCGGTCTTACGACCAGATGTCCTTCTGTGATCGTAAACTGGCGTACTCTGGTCAGACCATGCATTTCACCGGAATCCTCATTACGGAACAGTGTGGATGTCTCACTGTAACGAAGTGGCAGTTCACGGTAAGAATGCTGGGAATTTTTGTATACATAATACTGGAATGGGCAGGTCATCGGACGAAGTGCAAATACTTCTTTGTCCTTGCTCTCATCGCCTAACACAAACATTCCCTCTTTATAATGATCCCAGTGACCGGAAATTTTATACAGGTCGGATTTTGCCATTAACGGAGTCTTGGTACGGATATATCCCCACTCATTGTCCTCTAAATCTTCAATCCAACGCTGTAAAGTCTGGATCATGCGGACACCTTTTGGCATAATCAGAGGAAGTCCCTGACCGATAACATCTACCGTGGTAAATAATTCCATTTCACGTCCTAATTTGTTATGGTCACGTTTTTTGATATCTTCTAAATGCTCTAAATATGCATTTAACTCATCTTTTGTTGCAAATGCTGTTCCATAGATACGCTGAAGCTGTGCTTTGTTAGAATCGCCTCTCCAGTATGCCATGGAAGAAGAGATCAGCTTATATGCCTTAATCCCCTTGGTATTCATCAGGTGTGGTCCTGCACAGAGGTCGGTAAATCCTTCGCCCTGTTTATAAAAAGAGATCTCTGCATCTTCCGGTAAATCTTCAATCAGTTCTACCTTATATGGTTCCTCTTTTTCTTTCATCAATGCAATCGCTTCTTCTCTTGGAAGTGTAAATTTTTCTAAGCGGTTGCCTTCTTTGATGATTTTTTTCATTTCTTTTTCTAAGTTATCTAAATCTTCTCTCGAAAACGGCTCGGATTCAAAATCATAGTAGAATCCCTCGTCAATAGACGGTCCGATCGCTAATTTTGCATTTGGAAACAGTCTTTTTACTGCTTCTGCTAACACATGGGAACAGGTATGACGTACGGTACGAAGTCCTTCACTGTCCTTTGCTGTTAAAATGTTCATTTCGCAGTCACTGTCTACGACGGTTCTTAAATCTTTGACTTCTCCATTGATCTCTACTGCACAGGCTGCTCTTGCAAGTCCTTCGCTGATATCTCTTGCGATGTCGTATGCACTCATTGCCTCTGCGTATTCTTTGATACTGCCATCTTTTAATGTGATCTTCATTTTATCCTCTCCTCTTTGATTTTTTGTGGTTGTCTTTCTTTTTTCTGTGTTGTGGTTCTGTACCAGGGTATGGTGTTCGGGGTGGCGTGTTTTGGATATAAGATTTTCTAAATGTTTTGGTGGGGTGTTGGGGACGGACGCAACCGGCTCAGACTCGCCATCCATGGCTCGACTTCGCCTTTTTCGGACCTCCTGTCCGAAAATTGCTGTGGTCTCTTACAAAACATCAAGAAAATCTAACATCCGTCACAATCCCACCCCGAACACCATACCCTGGTACAGATTCTACATTCTCGAGCAAGCCAGACCGGCTCTTCATGCGAAGATCCGGTGTCTTGCGCTTCGGCTCATCTATTTCACGCTGAATCCGAGGTGTTAACGCCCTCTTCCTGAGCGTCCCCACGCAGGCTGCACAAATGAATATGGAAAGGTTCTTTTTATGCTATGGAGATGAAACTCCCGGAAGCGTGGAGCCCTCTGGCGAACACGCTTCCTGCTTTGGAGGAGGTTCATCGGAATGTTTAGCACAAGGAAACTTGGAATCATTGGCGGGAGCTCACTGAGCATAACCTCTTCCTAACACGCTTCCTGCTTTGGGGGAGGTTCATCGGAATGCCCAGCACAAGGAAACTTGGAATCATTGGCAGGAGCTCGCTGAACATTCCCTCTCCCTAACACGCCTCAGGTTTCATAGAGAGTTTCATCAAAATACAATGCTCCTACTTCACACCCTTCTGTGCCACATACTTCAGATATGCATTAATAAAAATATCGATCTTACCATCTAACACACTGTCGGCATTTCCTGTTTCTTCATTTGTCCGATGATCTTTTACCATAGTATACGGCTGCAATACATAGGAACGGATCTGATTGCCCCAGCCGATTTCGGTAACATCTCCACGGATATCCGCTGCTTTTTTTGCATTCTCTTCCTGCTTTAACAGATACAGCTTTGCTTTTAACATCTGCATAGCCTTATCCTTGTTCATATGCTGGGAGCGTTCATTCTGACATTGCACTACGATTCCCGTCGGCAGATGTGTAATTCGGATTGCCGAGGAAGTCTTGTTGATGTGCTGTCCACCCGCACCGGAAGAACGATAGGTATCGATCCGGATATCATCGTCTGCAATTTCAATGTCTATGTTATCCTCTATATCCGGCATTACATCGCAGGAAACAAAGGAAGTCTGACGTTTTCCTGCCGCGTTAAACGGCGAAATGCGTACCAGTCTGTGCACTCCTTTTTCAGATTTCAGATAGCCGTATGCGTTTTCTCCACTGATCTGGAAGGTGATCGACTTAATTCCGGCTTCATCTCCATCTAAGGAATCCAGTACTTCTAACTGATATCCTTTATCCGAAGCCCACCTGCTGTACATTCGAAAGAGCATTGCTGCCCAGTCACAGGACTCTGTTCCGCCTGCCCCTGCATGCAGGGAGAGGATTGCATCATTGTGGTCATACTCGCCGGATAGCAGTGTTTTGATACGAAGCTGCTCATAACTTTCTTTCAGACTGTTTAGTTCCTCTTCAATCTCAGGAATGATCGAAGCATCATTTTCTTCATATCCCATTTCGATCAAAGTCTCTATGTCTTCATAGCTTGTTTCTAACTGACGATATACCTCTACATCATCTTTGTAACTTTTTAACTCTTTCATCTTCTTTTGGGAAGTCTCTGTATCATCCCAGAAGTTTGGAGCCTCCATTTCTCTTTCGAGTTCTTCGATCCGCTTTTCCTTATTTGCTAAGTCAAAGTGAATCCCTCACTTCACATAATGGTTCTTTGTAATTGTTCAATTCTGCTTTGAACTGGTCTAATTCTACCAACATGCCACCTTCTTTCATAAAAATTATTTATTATTCAATATTTCTATTGCCTTTTGAATCTGATTATCATATGCCTTATCATAATCGGCATTTTTATCACCGGTATATTCATATTCTAATTCCACATCCGGTTCAATTCCCACTTCATGGATATAGTTCCCTTTTGGTGTGTAGTACTTTGCTGTGGTCAGTTTAATGGCACTGCCATCGGATAACTGGCGTACACTCTGTACGATTCCTTTTCCAAATGTTTTTGTGCCGATCAAAGTTCCATATTGATAATCTTTAATTGCACCCGCAAAAATCTCAGATGCACTTGCACTGTTCTCATTTACCAGCACTGCCATCGGATAGTCCATCTTGTGTTCTTCATCCGAGGTATAATTCTGCCGGTTTCCATATTTATCTTCCGTATAAACAGTCAGACCTTCCGGGAGGATATCATCTAAAATCTCTGTGACTGCCGTCAGGTATCCGCCCGGATTGTCACGCAAGTCTATAATTACTGATTCCATTCCCTGATCTTTCAAAGAGTTGACCGCCTGCATAAACTGTTCCTCGGTCGGCTCTGCAAATTCTGTGATTGCAATATATCCGATATGATTGTCTAACATTTCAGATGTAACGGTCGGAACCTCTACTTTATCTCTTTCAATATCAAGTTCAAGATAGTCCGCTTCACCTTCTCTGGCGATCTGCATATGTACCGTTGTACCTTTGTCGCCACGGATATGCGTCACCAGTTCGGACAGTTCCATTTCTGCTGCATTGATGTCCTCTACTTTCACGATCACATCCCCATCTTTTAACCCCGCTTTTTCTGCCGGTGTGTTTTCATATACATGAAGGATGCTGACCTGCATTGTTTTTACATCCTGACTTAAAACAGCTCCGATTCCAAAGTAAGTACCACTGGTTGATGCCATCATGGATTCATATTCTTCTTTGGTATAGTAAACGGAATAAGAATCTCCTAAACCTTCAAACAATCCCTTATACAGTCCATCTGTCAGATCCGCCTTGTCGGTGTCTTTATAATAATACAGATCGATCTGTCCTAACAGCTCTTTGATCTTCGATTCCGACTCTGCATCTAAGACATCCTGTGAATCCGCTGCTTTTTTATTAATAAAACTTACCATATAATGATTTCTTACTGCTACCGTAATAATGAGCATCAGGACCAATACAATGGCAACACCCACGGCTATTCCTGCCCGGATCCCCCGTTTAAAACTTCTTTTTTGTTCGTCTGCCTCAGGAAGTTCTTTCACTTCTTCGATCTGTTCCTTTTCTTCTATCATACCTGTTCCTTTCCGTGTTCCGCTATTTTTTCACAGCTTCTCTTTTTTACAAAAGTATATGTCTGCTTTTTAACGGTCAGTACTTACGCCTAACTTACATATCCCCATGGACTTACATAGACACCGTTCAGTGTTACGCCAAAATGCAGATGATTTCCGGTTGAGATACCGGTGCTTCCTACTTTTGCAATAACCTGTCCTTTCGACACGGTCTGCCCTGCCGACACTGTTAAAGAAGATGCATGCATATACACGGTACACAATCCGCCGCCATGATCAATAATCACATAATTACCGCCACTGCTGCTGTAAGTCGCTACTAACACCGTTCCTCCGTCCGCTGCCACAATATCTGCTCCATAAGCCGCACCGATATCAATGCCTTTGTGGTTCGAGGACGCTCCATTTGTCGGGGAGGTACGCGGTCCGTAATCACTGGTCACCCTTTTGCTGCTTGGGCATGGCCACATCATACTTCCGGTGGACTGTTCTTTCCCGGATGGTGTGGTGTTCTGGGCAGTATTCTGATTTTCTCCGGCTGCATCTGTCGCACCCTGATTTTCTTCTGCCGCCTGTGCCTGTTGTTGCGCCGCCTGCTGTTCTGCTGCCCTCTTCTGGGCTGCCTGAATCTGTGCGATCACTTCATTTTGCGCCTGAATCTCTGCCTCATATGCTTTTGCAACAGTCTGTGCATCTGTCAGATTATCCGCAACATCATTCAGTTCCCCTTTTTTTGCCGACTCTAAGGCTGCAACTGCCTGTTTTTCCTCCTGCACCTTTGCCTGCAGGGATTGCAGTGAAGCATAATCGGTCTCCAGTGTCTTTTGCGTATCCGCTATGGTCACCTGCATGTTCTGATATTCCTTTAACATTTTACGGTCATATTGTGAAATCTGTGTGATATACTCCACCGCATTTAAAAAATCCGTAAAACTATCCGCAGAAAGAAGCATTTCCACATAAGAGGTCTGTCCGTTCTCATACATGAACTGAATTCGTTTCTTCATATTCCGATACTGCTTCTTTTCCTGTTCCTTCGCTTTATTTAACGCACTTTCCGTATCGGCAATCTCCTGACGTTTTTTCGAAAGCTGACTCTCTAATTCTTTGACCTTACCGGAAATCTCATTTAACTGCTTATCTAATTTCTCAACCTCGCTTTGGATGTCTTCTTTTGAGCCTTTGAGCGAATCGATCAATTCCTTTGCCTTTTGCAGATCGTTTTCTAACGTCTTCTTCTCCTGCTGCGCTTCGCTTAAATTACTTTCTTCTGTTGCCTGAACATTGCAGACAGGCTGCATACAGAAAATAAGTGTCAGCATGACCGCTGTAATGATTTTAAGTCTGTTTTTCATGGTATTTTCCCTATATTATCAAAACATCCCAATAGAGCATCACACCCTATTGGGACAAATTTACACGTTCAAATGTCTCTTTGTTGTTACACGGCTTCCAAGAAATCCGATTCCGACACCTAACAGCAACGCTACCGGAACCAATACACGGAATACCTGTCCTACCGGAAGGAAATTCAGCATACTGCTTAAAAATACAAACTTCTCCGAAACATAGGTAATGACACTGCTGTATACGAAGTAAAGTAAGATCAGCGGTAACACGGAACCGATCAGTCCGATCATTACACCCTCTACGATAAATGGTGCCCGGACAAAATAGTCCGTCGCTCCGATCAGCTTCATGATTGCAATCTCTTCCCGCCTTACGGAGATACCCGTTCGTATAGTGTTACTGATCAGGAACACTGCAACAGCAATGAGAATCAGAATAATGCCTGCTGAAATATATCCGATCAGAGAATTCAGATCTGACAGAGTATTTGCTGCCACCTCTGACTGATGTACCTCACGCACGCCGTCTAAGCCCTTCAAATAAGTAACCAGTGCCTTTTGCATAGACACATCATTGAGATAAATCTCATAATGCGAGGAATTTGCAAGCGGGTTATCTTCTTCAAAACCTTCGGCTGCTTCTTTGTTGCCTTTAAAGTATTCCTTCTGGAAATCCTTCCATGCCTCATCCGCAGATACAAAATCATACTTTGCTACCTCCGGACGTTTTTTGATCTCTTTTCCAATCTCATCTATTTTGTCCTGTTCTATTCCTTTTTCAAAAAACACGGTAACAGCGACTCCCTCTTCTGCCGTCTTGACCATGGTCTTAAAATTGGTCACAACAGAAAAGAAGATACCAAACAGAAAAATACATGCTGCCATTGTCGCAATGGAAGCTAAGGAGAACATCTTATTTCTCCCGATATTTTTCATTCCCTGTTTTACGGAATAAAGAAATGTACTAAATCTCATTTGTGCCACCTAAATCTTCATCGCTGATTACGACGCCTTTCCGCATGGTAATTACACGCTTTTTCATCGCCTTTACAATATCCAGATTGTGTGTGACCACAACGACGGTTGTTCCTCTTTCGTTAATCTCTTCTAAGAGCTTCATGATCTCCCATGCATTGTTCTCATCCAGATTTCCGGTCGGCTCATCTGCTAACAGGATCTTTGGCTCATTGACCAACGCTCTCGCAATCGCTACCCTTTGCTGCTCTCCACCGGAAAGCTGCCTTGGCAGGGATTTATATTTTGCTGCAAGTCCCACCATGGAAAGCATCTGTGGTACTCTGCTGCGGATCGTTTTGGTACTTGTGCCAATGACACGCTGTGCAAAAGCAACATTTTCATATACGTTCCGGTGTCTCAGCAAACGGAAATCCTGAAATACAACACCGATGTTCCGGCGGAGTTTCGGAATCTGTTTTCTCTTTAACCGGTTAATTTCCTGACCATTAATGAAGATTTTTCCCGAGGTCGGCTCAAGTTCTTTTAACAGCAGACGGATAAAGGTGGATTTACCGGAACCACTCTCTCCTACGATGCCCAGTACTTCCCCTTCCTTCAGGTGAATGGAGACATCGTTCAGTGCCTTTACTTCTCCGGCAGGAGTAAAGAAAGAGAGACGTTCATGCTGTATATCTACCAGATAATTGTTATCCATCTTCACTACTCCTTCCATTAATTCTTAAGCTTCGGGTCAAATGCATCACGAAGTCCGTCACCAAACAGGTTAAAGCTTAAGATGATCAGACTGATCAGCAGACAGGGCGCAAACAGCAGGTACGGGAATGTGATCATTCCGTTAATGGCATCACTTGCAAGGCTTCCCAGGGAAGGCAGAGGAACTGCCACACCCATACCTAAGAAGCTTAAATAACTCTCGGTAAAAATAGAGGAAGGGATCTGCAGTGTGGTGGTAACGATCAGCGTACCGATACAGTTGGTCAGCAGATGCTTTTTTATGATACGGCCATCCTTGGCTCCCAGAGCCTTGGCTGCCATAACATAATCATTCTCCTTCAGTGTCAGGATCTGGCTTCGTACCATACGTGCCATTCCTACCCAGTACAGCAATGCGAATACGATGAAGATACTGATCAGGTTAGATCCTACGATCTGCATCCATCCGAATCCGGGAAGCTGTGCCAGCTTTGCCAGAGGATCCTTTAACGCAAAGGATAACAGCACGATCAGCAGGAAATCCGGTATCGTATAGATAATATCCACAATACGCATGATGATCAGGTCCACCCATCCACCGAAGAAGGCAGAGATGGAACCAATCAGGGAACCGATCACGAAAATGATGGCAGTAGCGATCAGACCAACCAGCAGGGAGATACGGCTTCCCATCATAACACGGATGGCATAATCACGACCCATTTTATCGGTACCGAGCACATGGGGGAATACCTTCTCTCCCGCATCCATACGCTCTATCTCTTTCTCGGAATACTGCATGGGGTGCAGATTCTCGCTTCCTTTGATCTGTGTCTTGTAATCATAGGGATAAAATGCAGGCACGATAAAGGAAAAGATCATAACTACAATAATAACGAAGAGGCTGACCATGGCAACCTTATTCTTACGAAGTCTGCGGAAGCCATCCTGCCAGAAGCCCACGCTCTCGCGCATGATGACCTGACTCTGCTTCTCTTCTTCGTTCGCCGGCATAAAATCTTCCGGTTTATATTTTACATGAAAGCTCATAGCATTCGGTTCTTTCATCGGTATCTTCCTTCCTGTTAATCTTACTTCAACTTGATCCTGGGGTCGACGAGCTTATACACGATATCCACCAGCACATTCATGACAACCATCAGTGTTGCGAGGAAAATGGTGGTACCCATGATCATGGTGTAGTCACGGTTAATGATCGAGCTGACAAATTCATTGCCCAGACCGGGGATCGTAAAAATCTTTTCTACTACGAAGCTTCCTGTCATAGTATAAGCCATCATAGGACCTACATAGGTGATAACGGGGAGCAGTGCATTTCTCAGTGCATGCTTGAACAGACGGAAGAAAGGCTTTACTCCCTTCGCCGTAGCGGTTCTCATATAATCCTGTCCCAGAACATCCAGCATGGAAGAACGCATCAGTCTCATAATATAAGCAGTTGGGTACAATGCCAGTGCGATCACGGGCATCACATAATGCTTCCAGGTGCCGATTCCGTAGGTGGGCAGTATCTTTACCTTACTTCCCAGGAAATACAGAAGCAGAGTACATATAACGAAGCTTGGTACCGCAATACCACAGGTGGAGATCACGGAGATCACGCTGTCCAGCGTCTTGCCACGATGGGTAGCTGCCAGACATCCCAGAGGGATACCTACCAACAGCGCTACGATAACGGAAAGCCCACCTACTCTTGCAGATACAGGGAACTTGGATACTATAATAGAAGTAACGGTTCTTCCTCTCTGCTTCAGACTCTCTCCGAAATCACCGTGCAAAGCATCTTTCATATACGTCAGATACTGCTGGGACAAAGGCTTGTCCAGTCCATATTTTGCCTCCAGGGCTGCTTGTGCAGCGGGGCTTACTGCCTTCTCCGAGAGGAACGGCCCACCGGGGACCATGTTCATCAGGAAAAAGGTGAGTGTTGCTACTGTAAAAATCGTGATCAGCGCCAGACCGATACGTTTTGCAATATATTTAAGCATCTCTTCAACTCCTTGCTTTTCTTTTGCCTACGG
>OIXH01004873.1_pt1 | contig 10537 bp, 10 predicted proteins | sample 1587741 | NCBI WGS metagenome assembly OIXH01 (sample SAMEA3888916, study PRJEB22519) | human gut metagenome | biome: human gut; feature: human-associated habitat; material: faeces | place: Denmark | collected 2011 | reverse complement strand
TCGTGGACATCACCAACTACGTCATGCTGGAGTACGGCCAGCCCATGCACGCCTTTGACTACCGCTACGTCCACGGCGGCAAGATCATCGTCCGCACCGCGGCGGAGGGCGAGAAGCTCACCACCCTGGACGGCAAGGAGCACACCCTGACCGCCAACCACCTGGTCATCGCCGACGAGACCCGGGCCGTAGGCCTGGCGGGCATCATGGGCGGCGAGAACTCCGAGATCGTGGACGACACCGCCGATGTGGTCTTTGAGTCCGCCTGCTTCGACGGCACCTGTATCCGCAAGGGGGCCCTGGCTCTTGGTATGCGTACCGAGGCCAGCGCCAAGTTTGAAAAGGGCCTGGACCCCATGAACACCCTGCCTGCTGTGGACCGGGCCTGCGAGCTGGTGGAACTCTTAGGAGCGGGTGAGGTGGTGGATGGAGTTATCGACATCCTGAACTTCGTCCCCCAGCCCACGGTGCTGGAGCTGGAGCCGGAGAAGATCAACGCCCTGCTGGGCACCGATGTGCCGGAGAGCGACATGGTGGACATCCTCCGCAAGCTGGACTTCCAGGTAGAGGGCCGCGCCGTCACCGTGCCCTCCTGGCGGGGCGACGTCAAGCGCATGGCGGACCTGGCCGAAGAGGTGGCCCGGTTCTTTGGCTACAACAATATCCCCACCACGCTGATGCGGGGCCAGACCACCGTGGGCGGCTACTCGCCCCAGGAGCAGCTGGAGCGCAAGCTGGGCCAGTGCGTCCGGGCCATGGGCTTTGACGAGATCATCACCTATTCCTTTATCAGCCCCACCTATTATGACAAGATCCGCTGGCCCCAGGACGGCCAACGCCGCAAGTCCTTTAAGATCCTGAACCCCCTGGGCGAGGATACCTCCATCATGCGCACCACGTCCCTGCCCTCCATGCTAGAGATCCTGACCCGGAACCACAATTTCCGCAACGGCGACGTAAAGCTCTACGAGGTGGCCCGGACCTACCTGCCCGGCGGGGAGGACGGCCTTGCCATCGAGAGCAAGTACCTGACTCTGGGCGCTTACGGCAGCGACATGGACTTCTTTGCCATGAAGGGCGCAGTGGAGGCGGTGCTTGCCGACCTTCGCTGTGAGAATGTGGGCTTTGTGGCGGTGACGGAAAACCCCTCCTACCACCCCGGTCGCTGCGCGGCGGTGTGGGCCGGAGGTCAGGTCATCGGCGTGGTGGGCCAGGTCCACCCTCTGGTGTGCAAGAACTACGGCGTGGACCAGGACCTCTACTGCGCGGAGCTGTCGCTGAACGCTCTGATGGAGGCCAAGGGAGCCGGGGCGGTCTATACCCCGCTGCCCAAGTTCCCCAGCGTCACCCGGGACATCGCCGTGGTGTGTGATATGGCCGTCACCGTGGGCCAGCTGGAGGACTGCATCGCCAAGGGCGCCAAGGGGCTTTTGAAGGACGTGGCCCTCTTTGACATCTACACCGGCGCGCCCATCCCCGAGGGCAAGAAGTCGGTGGCCTTCAACCTGACCCTCCGCTCTGACGATAGAAGCCTTACCAGCGAAGAGGCCGACGAGGACGTGAAGTCCATCTTGGCGGCCTTGGAGAAGGAACTGGGCGCGGTGTTGCGCTAAAAAGGGACCCACCGAGAGGTGGGACGGCGCGGTAGCGCCGTAAATTCGGAGCGATAGCGGAGAATTTGCGCAGGGCGAGCTTCGCCCGCCCGAGCATCATGAGAAAAAAAGGAACTGGGCGCGGTGCTGCGTTAATGAAAATTTAACTTCCTGCACTCTTTACAACGGCGGAAAAATAGGTTACAATAGGTAACAGACTGAAAGGAGGTGTAGCCCCATGGAGGACAGCCTGGACTTTACCCGTAAATTCACCATCAACCAAGACCGCGGCGAGGAGATCCGCCAGATCCTCACCACCGTATACGACGCCTTGCAGGAGAAGGGCTACAACCCCATCAACCAGATCGTGGGCTATATCCTCTCCGAAGACCCCACCTACGTCACCAACTACAAAAACGCCCGGGCCCTGATCCGCAAGCTGGACCGGGACGAGCTGCTCCAGGTGCTGCTGGAGGCCTATCTGGCAGGCTAGATCAAACAAAAGCAAGGACGGGCGCAAGCTCGTCCTTGTTTTTTTATACAGAAACTGCTATAATAAGTCCGCACCGTCGGAAAAGGAGGGGATAGGACATGAAAAAACATATAAGGCCCGCGGCCTTTTTGCTGGCCCTGGCCCTTCTTTTGAGCCTGACGGGCTGTATGCGCGGCGAAAACGGGGATATGTTCGCCCTGCCTGAGCCGCCGGAAGACTACCAAAACCTCAAGGCCAAGCTGGATGAGGTCCGCACCTCCATCGGCGGCGAGTCCATCGCCCCCATGTCGGGCAGCAATACCCAGACCGTCCAGCTCCAGGACCTGGACTCCGACGGACGTCTGGAGTCCGCCGTGGCCTTTTTCCGGGTCCCCAGCGACGAAAAGCCCTTGAAGGTCTATATTTTCCGCCAGCAGGAGGACGAAAGCTACACCGTGGCCTCCGTCATCGAGGGCGTGGGTACGGGCATCTACTCGGTGAGCTACGAAAATCTGGGTGGCTCCCAGATGAAGGAGGCTGTGGTCTCCTGGCAGATCTCCGGCGACGACCACACCCTGGGGGCGTACAGCCTGGAGGATGTGGAGGCCATCGAGCTTCTCTGGGTGGACAGCTACACCCGCTTCCGCCTGGCCGATCTGGACAACGACCTGGAGCGGGAGGTCGTGGTTTTGTCCCTCCAGACTGGCGAGGAGGACGCCTCCCGGGCGGAATACTTCGACTATGACGGCGCGGCCCTGGCGCTGAAATCCACCGCGCCGCTGTCCACCGGCATCAACGAGATCAAGACCCTGCGAAGCGGCAATCTGGCCGGCGGCATCCCCGCGCTGTTTGTCACCTCCAGCTTCCGGGACGCCCCGGACCAGGTGGTGGATATCCTCTCGGTGCGAGACGGTGTCCTCACCAACATCACCCTGGACACCACCACGATGCGCAGCGAGGAGACCGTCCGCTCCTATACCGCCGTCTCCGGCGCCGACATCGACCGCGACGGCGTCATGGAGGTGCCCTTGCCCGTCTTGGCCCGGAAGTCCAGCGGCGTCACCGATGATTTTTGGCTGCTGGAATGGCGGCAGTTTGATGACCGGGGCAGGCCCCATCAGGTGCTCACCACCTTCCATAATGTTACCGACGGCTGGTATTTCGACGTGCCCGACAGCTGGACCGACCGCCTTGTCATCTCCCGTCAGGACTCCGTCAGCGCCGGGGAGCGGGGCGTGGCCTTTTCTCTGTGGCAGGGAGATGACCGCCCGGCCAAGACCTTCCTGGTCCTCTATAAGCTCACCGGCACCAACCAGGCAAGCCGCGCCGGCTTGGGGGAGCGGCAGACGATCTTGACCGACGCCACCGACACGTATGCCTTCGAACTGATGCCCCAGGTCTGGGACACCGGACTCACCGGCGAGGATATCATCAGCCGCTTCCACATTATCAGGACCGAGTGGTCCACAGAGAACTGACCGAAAGGAAGGGTCCAGCTATGAAAAAGGTTTTGGTTTTGGAGGATGAGACCAACATCCGCAGCTTTGTGGTCATCAACTTAAAGCGGGCGGGTTATGAGACCTTTGAAGCGGGCACCGGGGACGAGGCCCTGGCCCAGCTCAAGGCCCATCCCGATATCCAGGTGGCCCTTCTAGACATCATGGTCCCTGGCGATATGGACGGCTTTGAGGTCTGCCGCCGCATCCGGGCCGGAAACTCCAAGATCGGCATCATCATGCTCACCGCCCGCACCCAGGAGATGGACAAGGTCACCGGGCTGATGACCGGTGCGGACGACTATGTCACCAAGCCCTTTTCGCCTGCCGAACTCACTGCCCGGGTGGACGCCATCTGCCGCCGCATGGGCGGCGCTGAGAGCCAGGGCGTGGACGATGGCGTGATCAACAACCCGCCCTTCCTGCTCAACACCCGCAACCGCACGCTGGAGAAAAACGGTCAGCGGGTCAAGCTGACCCAGGTGGAGTATTCTATCATGAAGCTCTTTATGGATAACCCCGGCAAGGCCCTGTCCCGGGAGGAGATCCTCAGCTCTGTCTGGGGCGAGAAATACTACGGCGAGTTGAAGATCGTGGATGTGAACATTCGACGTCTGCGCTTGAAGATCGAAGACGACCCCCAGACCCCGGCCTATATCACCACCGTCTGGGGCTTTGGTTATAAATGGGGTTTTTAATTGAGCGCATAGAAGTGTTGAAACAGACTGCGCATAGGCGAAAAGCCCGGCATGAAACAAGCGCACGCAGGGCTTAGATGCGCTGCGTGTCCATGTAAGCGATATCCGTGAGAAAGGAGGAGACAGCATGAGCAAGACGCCGAAAAAAGCCCGCACCCAGTCCATTCGCCGCCGATGGATGGTCAACTCGCTAGGCGTGGTGTTGCTGGTGGTATTTTTGGGCGTGTCCGCCTTTTCTCTGGCCATGTCCAGCTTTTACTACTCCACCGTCTCCTCCGGCCTGGAGACCCGGGCCAGGATGGCCACCCGGTCCTTCCGCAACTTTACCGAGACCGAATACAATAACCGGGCCGCCACCTACGTCGCCGAGTTTGAGGATAAAGGCAGGCTGGAGATCCAATTTCTCAACGCCTATGGCCGCATCCAGTACTCCTCTTACGGCCTCACCGCCGGGTCCATGCCCGGCACCCCTGAGATCGCCAAGGCCGCGGAGGAGCAGACCCTTCAGCAATGGTCGGGCAACGACCCCAACACCGGCGAACATATCATGAGCGTCTCCTCACCCATTGTCTACGACGGCTCGGTGGTGGGCGTGGTGCGTATGGTCACCTCCCTGAAGCTGGTGGACCGTCAGATCGCGCTGATGGTCGTTTTGGCCCTGGGCGTGGGCCTTGTGATGATCCTGGTGGTCTATTTCTCCAACCTCTACTTTGTCCGCTCCATCGTGGTCCCTGTGGCCGGCATTACCGACATCGCCCAGCGCATTGCCGGCGGCAGCTATGGCATCCAGATGGAAAAGACCTCCCAGGACGAGATCGGCGACCTGGTGGACGCCATCAACGATATGTCGCTGAAGATCGACCAGGCTGAGAAGCTGAAAAGCGAATTCATCTCCTCGGTGTCCCATGAGCTCCGCACCCCCTTGACCGCTATCAACGGCTGGGCCGAGACCATGGCCAGCGGCGAGGTCCGGGAAGCGGAGGATATGAAAAAGGGCATGGGCATCATCGTCTCCGAGGCCCGACGTCTGACCAACATGGTGGAGGAACTGCTGGAGTTTTCCCGCATCGAGGATGGCCGCTTTACCCTCTCCATCGAGCCGGTGGATATCAAAGCGGAGCTGGAGGACGCGGTCTACACCTACCGGGAGTTTTTCCGCCGGGAGGGGATCACCCTGACCCACACCGACTGCGATGAGGAGTTCCCCCCCATCAACGCCGATCCCCAGCGCCTGCGGCAGGTTTTTTGCAACATCTTGGACAACGCCGCCAAGCACGGCGGCTCGGGCAAGCGCATTGAATCGGCCATCCACCGGGAGGAGAACGAGGCCGTCATTACCATCCGGGACTACGGTCCCGGTATCCCCGAAGATGAGCTGCCCCATGTGAAGTATAAGTTCTACAAGGGCTCCTCCAAGGCCCGGGGCAGCGGCATCGGCCTGGCCGTCTGCGACGAGATCGTCACCCGCCACGGCGGCACCCTGGAGCTTGGTAACGCCGAAGGCGGCGGCTGCATCGTCACCATCCGCCTGCCGGTGGAGGGCTGAGATAACAATAAAAACGGACGGCCCCAAGCCGTCCGTTTTTTGCGCCTATGGCCTTGCTTTTACCCTCCAGCTGCTCTTGCGGCGGAGAGGGACCAAGTCCGCCAGTCGGAGGCGTCGGCGCGGGCCTGGGCTTGCCGCTGGGCGATCAGCTCATCCAGCGCGCCGCCAAACTCCCCGGAAAGGTCGGATAGTGGTCCCAGTGCGTCATAGGACAGCTCTGTGATCAGATAGTCGTAGTTCATTACGGCGGTCTCCTGCCGCAGATAGCGGTCCACATTGTACCGGGCCACCAGGTAGTCCACGTTGCAGAAGTTCAAAAGGAGCCAGCCTGCCACCGATATGGTCAAAGCCACGGGGAAAAAACGCCAGGCAGGATGCCAGACTTTCCAGATAGCGGCGGCAAAGAGAAGGGCCAGGATGCCCATGCCCCAATAGGTGAGAAAGCGCTTAAAGGAGAGACCAAAGGTCCCGACATAGAGGCTCATGCGGTAGCAGGCCGAGACCAGAAGTACACAGCTCATTCCAACCATGACGGTGCTGAGGACCTGAACAGCCCGCCAAGGCCAGCCCTCTTGCTGGGTGAGCGCCAGGGCCAGCAGAACCAAGGTAAGGTTGATGCCTGCCACGGCCACTAGCTGGAAAAAGCCGCTGCGGGCGTATTCGGCATAGGTGAGGAAGGATACACGTTTCAGGTATGCGGCGCCGCCAAACAATGCGGCGGACTGGGCGGCCAGAAAGAGGACGTAGAGCAGGTCCATCAGCGTTAGCACGACCACGGCAATGGTGGGATCGGCCCGCGGGACCGCGGGAGCCTGAAATTCCGTTGGCTTCGGGCGGCGCAGAAAGTGCATCAGGGAGAAGAGAAATGGGGCAAACAGGAGGCCGACAAAGAGGTAGGCGGCAAACTGCCCGAAGAGCCGCTCCAGCTGCGCTACCACCTGGGCTGAGAGGAAGGCAAAATAGTCGTCGGCGCTGAGGAGCAGAGGCACTACGACCAGGGCCACGGGGATGGTGAGCGCCAGACCGCACAGGATGAGCACAGCGGTGCGTTTGCCCCGGCGAAAAGATCGAACGGCAGGGCCCAGTGCGGGGAGCCGGCAGGCCAAGCCGGTGAGGAGTAGCAGGGCGCGTTCTGCCAGCATAGAGGGCAGATGCCAGCTCTGCCGAACACCGCCCGACCACTCAAAAAGCTGGAGAGTCATCAGTCCCAGTAGAGCAAGCAGGTTGCACCAGCGAAACCATTGGTCCGACCACAGCGCAAAGCACAGCGTGAGGGCTATCACCGCGGCGAAGAGCAGTACACTGGGCCGGGTGGTAAAGCCCGCAAGGCCCTTGTACCAGAAAAGGGCTGCATACCAGGCTGTCACCAGTGCGGTGAGACCCAGGCCGGGGCATTGAGAGGTGGGGACCATACACAGCGAGGCGAAAAGCGTCCCTACCGCCCAGGAGAGAAAAAGAGCGGCGCGGTCACGCCCATCGGGGTCATAGTCGCTGAGCCGCTTGGAGGGGGCAGGAGGCGGGGGAGGTCCGGGTACGACAGGCGGAGTGGGCACAGTAAAGGGTGCAGAACGGGAAGCCGGGGCGGGAGCAGCCGCCGGCCTGGTCTGTTCGTCCATATTCAATTCCTCTTTCCTCGTTTATTCTTCCGGCTCCTCCCGCCACTCCAGGATATCTCCGGGCTGGCAGTCTAGGGCCTTGCAGATGGCGTCCAGGGTGGAAAAGCGCACGGCCTTGGCGTGGCCGTTTTTTAAGATGGAGAGGTTAGCCAGAGTCAGGTCTACCTCCGCGGCCAGTTGGCTTAGGGTCATCTTCCGCCGGGCCATCATCACGTCCAGATTGACAACGATCGCCATAGCCCTGCCTCCCCTCAGATGGTCAGGTCGCTGTCTTCTTTGAGCGCAGCGGCCTGGCCGAAGAGCGCGGACATTACAAGACACAGCAGCGAAGCCATGCCGAAAATGGGGATGAACAGCGCGTTATAGGTAAAGACTGGGGCCACCGAGCGGTAGTAGAAAAAACCCCACACCATCCGGCAAAGGGCTGCCAGAGCGATCAGCCCGAAGGAGACGGCGGCGGTCTTCATGCTTTTAGCGTTGGAGCGCTGGAAGGGCAGCCCGGCGATGACCGTGCCCAGCACCCGCCGGGCCTGCCACAGCACAACGGCGGTGTTGACCCCGCAGAAGAGCAAAAAGGCGGCCAGAACGGCGGTATAGGTATCCCGCCAGACCCGCCAGAGATACTGCCAGCACACGGTAAAGAAGGCCAACGTGTGGTAAAAGGTGCCGTTGGCAATGACCCACAGCGCCTCCATACCGCCGCCCGCGCCAATACCCACCAGACCGGGCACCAGCGGCAGTAGCAAAAGGTTGCATACGAATACGATGGTCACCAGGGCCTTCAGCGCCCGGGCCAGCTTCTTTGCGGATGTATCGTTCATCGTCCCATCCCTCCTTGGGCCATATGTTACCACTAATGTTATTGATTGTCAAGATAAATTTATTGAAAAACAATAAATATTTTTTGATAGGCAAAAAAGAAGACGCCCAAAGGCGTCTTCTTTCGCGGAAGCTGGATCGTTATGCCGCCTGGGGATGACGGCCGGTATCCCGCTCGGTATCCCGGAACAGCAGGGTGATGCACCACAGGGCGGAAAGGCCCACCAGGACGTAGATCACCCGAGCCAGAGGCGTGGTGGCGCCGCCGCAGAGGAAGGCCACCACATCAAAGCCGAAAATGCCGATGCAGCCCCAGTTCAGCGCACCGATGACTGCAAGAGTCAGGGCGATCTTATCCCAAACCATATGAAGACCTCCATTTTCAAATCTGAGATACGCAGGGATTTCGGCCTTATTTTTCCCGTACGCCATGGGAGTATACACAAAACAGCGTGACTTTTTTGGGAAAAACACATAATTCACTTTTGGAATTGAAATCCACCGGCCGCCTATTGTATAATTCATATAGCATATCAGGGAACGGAGACCGGCGGAGGGATCGAGGCGCGCCGGACCGTTCCGGTATCACAAACGAAGCGGCGGCCGCCGGACCCGTTCCGGGGGGGACCGCTGTCATAAGGAGGAAACACCCATGAATATCGTATGTTTGGACATGGAGGGCGTACTGGTCCCGGAGATCTGGATCGCCTTCGCGGAGGCCAGCGGCATCCCCGAACTGAAGCGCACCACCCGTGACGAACCGGACTATGACAAGCTGATGCGCTGGCGGCTTGGCATCCTGAAGGAGCACGGCCTGGGCCTGAAGGAGATCCAGGCCACCATCGCCAAGATCGACCCGCTGCCCGGCGCCAAGGAGTTCCTGGACGAGCTGCGCTCCATCACCCAGGTCATCATCCTCAGCGACACCTTTGAGGAGTTCGCCAAGCCCCTGATGGAGAAGCTGAACTGGCCCACCATCTTCTGCAACTCCCTGGAGGTGGCCCCCGACGGGGAGATCACCGGCTTCAAGATGCGCTGCCAGCAGTCCAAGCTCACCACGGTGAAGGCCCTCCAGTCCATCGGCTACGAGACCATCGCCAGCGGCGACAGCTACAACGACCTTGGCATGATCCAGGCCAGCAAGGCGGGCTTCCTGTTCAAGAGCACGGAGAAGATCAAGGCGGACCATCCGGAGCTGCCGGCCTATGAGGAGTTCGGCGACCTGTTGGCCGCCATCAAGGCCGCACTGTAAGAGAGGAGCGTGCCCATGACACCTGCGGAGGGATTGGCTGTTTTGTCGGGATTCCTGATGGAGGCGTTGGGCGGTCTGCTGGGTATCGCGTATTTGATGCCGGGCATTCTTGCCGGAGCCGTCTGCTTCATCGGAATCATCATAATGGTGATTCGGGAACTGAGGAAATAACGATTTGAAAGGAGCTGCCCAATGAACGAGAAATTCAGGAGCCTTGGCTTTTACCCCGCGGATATCCTGCTTCCCAAGGATGCGGATATGACCAAATGGGCCGTGGTGGCCTGCGACCAGTTCACCTCTCAGCCGGAGTACTGGGAGGCCGTGGAGAAGACGGTGGGGGACGCCCCCTCCACCCTGCGGCTGATCCTGCCGGAGGCGAAACTCAACAGCCCCGGCGTGGACGGAGACATCGCCGCCATCAACGACACCATGGGGAGCTATCTGGCCAGCGGTGTGTTCCGCAGCCTGCCGGAGTCCCTGTTCTACATCGAGCGCACCCAGTCCGACGGAAAGATCCGCCACGGCCTCATCGGCATGATCGATCTGGACCAGTACGACTTCACCCCCGGCTCCGGCGCCCTGGTCCGGGCCACGGAGGGCACGGTGCTGTCCCGGATCCCGCCCCGGGTGCGGGTGCGGCGGGACGCGCCCATTGAGCTGCCCCACGTCATGCTCCTCATCGACGATCCGGAGCGGACGGTCATCGAGCCGCTGACCGCCGGCACCGGCGGCATGGAGCAGCTCTACGACTTCGACCTCCAGCAGGGCGGCGGCCATCTCAAGGGCTGGAAGCTGACCCCCGCCCAGATGGACGCCGCGGCGGACGCCCTGGCGGGGCTGATGGCCCCGGAGGCCATGGAGAAGAAGTACGGCATGGGCGATGCCGCGCCGCTGCTGTTCGCCGTGGGCGACGGCAACCACTCCCTGGCCACCGCCAAGCAGTGCTGGGAGGATTTGAAGGCGTCTCTGCCCGCGGACCAGCTGGCGGACCATCCCGCCCGGTTCGCCCTGGTGGAGGTGGTGAACAACCACGACGACGCGCTCCA
>OIXH01004872.1_pt1 | contig 10540 bp, 5 predicted proteins | sample 1587741 | NCBI WGS metagenome assembly OIXH01 (sample SAMEA3888916, study PRJEB22519) | human gut metagenome | biome: human gut; feature: human-associated habitat; material: faeces | place: Denmark | collected 2011 | reverse complement strand
AGTGTGTTTCCGTTGCAGGACCGTGCGGTCCGCGGCGTCCACGAGCACCATGCCGCCCGTGCCGTAGCAGACGATCCGGGAGCCCAGCGGAACGATGCCGTGCAGCCCGCTGCCGCGCAGGACGCTCTCGAATCCGTCGTGCCCCGAATCGTAGGTGCTGATGCCGCTGTCGGAGACGATCCACAACACGCCGGAGTCATCGACGTGAAGGGCATGGACCCGGTTGTCGGGAAGCGAATAGGGCTCTTCCGATTCGTGCTGATAGTAACGGTACACCTGGCCGTTGTAGCGGCAGAGCCCGTTGTTGGTGGCGATCCACACGTACCCGACCTGATCCTGCACGAATCCGTTGATCGTCAGATTGGGCAGATGCCGGATGAGCTGCGGTCCGGCCTGCGCCTCCGTGCGGAACAGACCCGAACACAGCAGGGACAGTACGATTGCTGCTTTCGAAAGATAAAGGTTTCCCATTCGTAATCGGATATTGAAAATCGGCGGATATCGTACTCAAATATAACGAAACCGAACGGAATATGCCGATTTTCAGGAAAGAGAAAGTTTTTCGACGAAGAGGGCGGGCGCAGGATCACAGCTCCCGGGCCAGCTTCGTCCGGAACGTCACGCTCTGTCCGGCCGGAACCGTCGCCTCGTAGCCCACGATGCTGACGGTCGGAAGCGGCGTTTCATAATCGGTCGAGGGTTCGTCGGGGAAACTTCTGTAAGTGACCGGCGTCTCTCCGGCTTCGGCCGCGAGGAACATCGTCTTTCCGTTGGTCGCCGTCAGCACGATCCGCGTCTCTTCGACCGTCGGCGCGGTCTCCGTCACCAGCGTCCAGCGGATTCGCGCCTCCTTGTCGGCGCGGGCCGTCACCTCGTCGATGATCAGCAGATAGTCGTTGTTGACGATTTTGCCCGTCCGGACCACCGAGGCGGCCTCGTCCGCGAAGACCGGCGACAGGTCGAGCGTCCCGCCCTGTTCCGTCTCGGTGTCGATGACGGACACGATCGGGGCGAAGCCGTCAACCAGATGTTTCGAGTCGTTTATCGTCAGCGTGTTGTGCTGCCGGTTGTTCAGTTTGAATACGTCCCACCGCAGGGAGTTCTGCGTCATGTCCCATGTCGGGCCGTTGCCGATGTTGACTTCGAGGGTCGTGTAGTTTTCGCTGCCGAGATCCGTGGCCCAGCGCACGTTTTCAGCGTCGTAGACGAACGAACCGGCATCCATGTGACCGTGGCTCGTGGAGGCTTTGCCGCCTTTCAGCCCCAGGAAACGGTCCGTTTCGTCCCAGGCCCAGCCGGTGCGGACCAGCACGACCGGGGTTTTGCCGTTGCCCGCCCATACCTTGTCCGACGGCGGCGGCACCGTGCCCGGATTCAGCCGGCTGACGAACGGCATCACCATCGGCAGCAGCCGCTTTTCGGCGCACGAACTGCGGTGAGGCTGGATGTCCAGCATGCGGAGCTCGTAGTGCAGCAGGGAGACATCGCCGAGTTTGTCGGCGAAGTACCACATCGGGAGCTCCGTATAGGCGGCCGAGCCGTTGTCCGAGTAGTTGAAACTGCCGTTCCGGCCGATCATGTGGAGCATGTAGTTGCCCGTGCGGGAGAAGCCGGGGGAGGCGCTCAGTCCGTTGTCCGTCCCCACGGTGCTGTCCAGGAGCGCCATCATCAGGCACTCGAAGGTCGTGCCGTAGCCCCAGTAGCTGTAACCTTCGGGGTAGTTGCCGTCGGGGGCGTACATTTCCAGCAGGATGTTGAGGTTCGAGTCGATGCTCTTCTCGATCAGCGCCGCGGCGCGTGCGGGGCAGGTTTCGTAGATGGCCAGCGCCCCGCAGACCATGCCGCAGTTGCAGACCTGATTCCAGTTGCTGCCGGACTCGTAAAAATTGAGGTTCCAGACCTTGTCCTCGGCGGGCTGGAAGGCGTACTCCTGCAATGCGCGTTCGGCATTGGCCCGGGTTTCGGGCTTCAATTCATGGTAGAGCCAGTCGTAGCCCAGTCCCACGGCCACCGACAGCTCGGCAACGTCGAGGAAATGCCGTTTCGCGTTCCAGCTTTCGAAATCGCAGACTGTGTTGATGTCCCGTTCCGCATGTTCCAGATATTTCGTGTCGCCCGTGATCCGGTAGGCGTAGGCGCAGGTGAAAATGCGTTGGAGAGCCTCCCGGGCGACGGTGAGAATGCGTTTGCCCGAGGCGTCGAGCTCGAAGGCCAGTTCGCTGTCCGACATGCCCCATGCGTCGGCCACGACCATGCACTCGGTGTGCATGCGGGCCAGCAGCGATGTCGGGTCGGCGACGGCCAGCTGGGCTTTCAGCGTCTCGAAATCCGAGGAGTCCATCAACAGGCGGGGATGGTTCCCGGCGGTCAGCCGGCGGCTGTCGAAACGTCCGAAATAGCTCTTGCCATACAGGAATTTCATGCCTCCGCGCACAATATATATGCCGTATTCGCTGCTCGCCAGATTGTCCGGCAGCGTGACGAGCAAACCGTCTCCGGTCTGTTCGTATTGCATCGTATAAGTATTGTGCGAAATGCCCGTGTCGATGAACTGCACGATGTCGCCCGATTCGTATCCGCTGCCCGGAAGCTCGATTCGTTTGTTGGCGTAACTGTCGTAGAAACGCTCCAGTTCCGCGATGTCCGCTATGGAAAACGACTTTTCCGGGGCGGCGGTGTCGTCGGCGCAGGCGGAGATTCCCATGCAAAACATTCCTGCGGTCAGCAGAGATTTCACGAGCCGCTGCGGAAATATACTTTTAATGGCATTCATTTTTGATGATGTATTTTGGTTTGGTATGCAAATTAACTGTAATTCCCGGAGTATTTTTGTCGATCGCATATCAAAAATTTACGATTTTCGCGTGCCGTTTTCACGAATCGTCCCTCCCGGCGCGGGCGGCATTTGCAATTCCCGGGGCGTATCGGGCCGATTCCGCATCGACTGTGCTTGTTTTGCATCCGTCTTGCCGTATTATTGCAGGATAATCAAAGAAGTGACAGCAATATGGCAACCGTAAAACCTAAATTCCGGCCCTCGACCGTCGATGGCAAGGAGGGCCCCCTGTTCTCCCGGATCATCCACACCCGCCGGTCCCACCGCATCCGCACCGGCTACAAACTCTTCCCCTCGGAGTGGGACGAACGATCGGGAGGCATTCTCATCCCGCCGGGCTCCGATGAAGGGCGTAAAAACTACCTCGCCGTGCTGCAAGACCGCGTCGCCGGGGATACCGACCGGCTGAACCGGATCATCGCCTCTTACGAGCAGGAGCTGAGAACCTATACGTACGCCGACATTCTGGCGGATTATTCGGCCCCGGAGGGCGCCGATACGCTGTTCGGATTCATGAAGGAGATGATCGGCCGGCTGCGCCGGCAGGGACGGATACGGACCTGCGAGACCTACGATACGACCCTGCGCAACTTCACCCGTTTCCGAAAAGGACGGGACATGCGTTTCGGGGAGATCGACTCGGAGATCATGGTCGCGTATGAACTGCATCTCAAAATGACGGGCGTGAGCAAAAACACCTCGTCTTTCTACCTCCGCATCCTGCGGGCGGTGTACAACCGGGCCGTGGAGGAGGGTTTCTGCACGCAGCGGCATCCGTTCAAACACGTCTACACCGGCATCGCCAAGACCGCGAAACGGGCCCTGGCGCTCGATGCGCTCCGGCGAATCCGTGACATGGAACTGGCGTCCCGCCCTCAGATGGACTATGCCCGGAACATGTTCCTGCTGAGTTTCTACCTGCGCGGGATGTCGTTCGTGGACATGGCCTACCTGAAAAGGGAGGACCTGCAAAACGGCATGCTCACCTACTGCCGGAAAAAGACCGGGCAGCGGCTTTCGATCCGCTGGGAGCCCTGCATGCAGCAGATCGTGGAGCGCTATCCCAACGGAAATCCGGCCTACCTGCTGCCGATTCTTGTCCGCAGCGACTCCGACGAACGCCGGCAGTATAAGAATGTCGGACACCTGATCAACCGCAACCTGCGGAAACTCGGCCGGGAACTGGGGCTGGCCGTTCCGCTCACCATGTACGTCGCGCGCCACACGTGGGCGAGCGTCGCCCGCAGCCGGAATATCCCGCTTTCGGTCATCAGCGAGAGCATGGGCCATGATTCGGAGGCCACCACGAGGATTTATCTCGCTTCGCTGGATACGGCCGTCGTGGATCAGGCGAACCGGTTGGTTATAAATTCGTTGTCGGAAGAGGACCTGGGATGAGAGATCGAATCTCCTTTTAAGAGATATGCTTTCGCGGGCAAAGGTAGGCAAAAAATCGTTACGATCAATATCCGGGCTTATAATTTTGAAGTCCCGATTGCAAAAACGTTCGCATAAAAGGGCGATTGTTGACCCAAAAACGGCCTGAAAAAATCATTAACGGCCATCCGTACAGTGCTTACAATCCGTAAGTATATCTCTTAAAAGGAGATATTAAAGGTTTTATTAACTCAAACTTAGGCTTATGAGAAAATTTGTACTACTCATTATGATCGTTTTGAGTGCGGGTGCATTGGCCCTGGCGCAAAATAAACGGATCTCCGGTACGGTCAAGGGTGTGGACGGCAAGCCGATCGCCGGCGCTACCGTGCTCGTAGAGGGGACCTCGATCGGAACAACCACCAATGCCGAAGGCCGCTTTTCCGTTCAGGCTCCCGCCGACGGCACGCTGGTCGTTTCGTTCATCGGCTATGCCTCGAAGAGTGTGAACATCGCGGGGAAAACGCGCCTCGACATCGCGCTGAAAGAAGATACGCATGCCATCGACGACGTGATCGTCGTCGCTTACGGTACGGCCAAGAAGGAGTCGTTCACGGGTTCCGTCGCCGTCGTCAAGGGCGAGGAGCTGGAACACCGCAAGGTTTCCAACGTCACCAAGGCGCTGGACGGCCTGGCTCCGGGCGTGCAGGTCACTTCCGGCTCCGGACAGCCCGGATCGGGCACGACGGTCGCCATCCGCGGCTTCGGCTCGATCAACGCTTCATCGACGCCGCTCTACGTCGTGGACGGCATTCCCTACGACGGAGCCATCTCGGCCATCAACCCCGACGACATTGCCAGCATCAGCATCCTGAAAGACGCTTCGGCGTCGGTGCTCTACGGTGCCCGCGGCGCCAACGGCGTCGTGCTCATCAACACGAAGAAAGGCAATCGCAACGAGACGAACGTGGAACTGAAAATCAACGTGGGCGTCTCTTCGCGGGCCATTCCCCGCTACGAAACGGTCGGGGCCAGGGACTTCATGGAGATCATGTATTCGGCCTTCTACAACGACTACGGCAGCAATGCCGTCGCGCAGATGGCATCGGGCTCGAAACGCATTTTCGGCAGCAATGAGATGTACAATCCCTACGACGTTCCCCTGGCGCAGCTCTTCACCGCCGACGGCAAGGTGCGCGACGATGCGAAACTGCTGTGGGACGAGGACTGGCTCGATGAAGTGACCGACAACGCCGCGCTCCGGCAGGAATACGGCGCCAGCGTTTCGGGCGGCAACGAGAAGACCCAGTATATGTTCTCGCTGGGTTACCTGAACGAGGACGGCGTGCTTAAAACGACCAACTTCGAACGCTATTCGGGTCGTCTGAACGTCGAAACGCAGGCGAAGCCCTGGTTCGCGGCGGGCATGGGCGCGAACTTCGCCCGCAATTCGACCAACTCCTCCCAGACCTCTGCGAGCGCTACCTCCAACGTGTTCTTTTCGGCGCAGATGATGGCCCCGATCTATCCGGTCTACCAGCGCGATCCCGAGACGGGCGACTATCTGCGCGACGCGAACGGCCGGAAGCAGTTCGACTACGGATCTTCGCGTCCTTCGGGCCAGCAGACCAACTTCAACAGCATCGCCACGCTCTACGACGACAAATATGCGCAGACCTCCTATTCGCTTTCGGCTCGCGCGCATATGGATTTCATGGGCATCGGCGACCACTGGAGCGAGGGGCTGAAATTCCAGCTCAACTTCGGCACCGACTACTACAACTCGCAGTCCATGACCTATTATAACCCCTTCTTCGGGAACGCCGAGTCGGTCGGCGGGCGTATCCAGAAAACGAACACCACGTCGCTCGGCTATACGTTCAACCAGCTGCTCTCCTATAACCGCACGTTCGATCGGCACAATATCGACCTGCTTCTCGGACACGAGTACTACGCCTATACGACCTCGGACCTCTCCGGCCACAAGACCGGGCTTCCCGGCGGCGGCATCTACGAACTGGATGCGGCGGCCGTCATCGTCGGCACGGGCAGCTCGACGGACGAAGACCGCATCGAATCGGTCTTCTCGCGCATCGGTTACAGCTACGACGACAAGTACTACCTCTCCGGAAGCTGGCGCACCGACGGTTCGTCGCGCTTCGCCCGCAGCACCCGCTGGGGCAACTTCTGGTCCGTGGGAGCTTCGTGGCGCATGTCGCAGGAGGCGTTCATGCGCGACATCTCGTGGCTGAACAACCTGACGCTGAAATTCTCCTACGGCGTGCAGGGCAACAACAGCGTGGGTTCCTACTATGCCTATCAGGCGCTGTATGACACCGGCTCTCCGAATGCCACGCTTCCCGGTGCGACCATCAACGACGTGGCCAACGAGGACCTGACCTGGGAGTCGAACCACAATCTCAACGTCGGTCTCGAAGCCCGCCTGCTGGACCGTATCGACCTGAGCTTCGAGTTCTACAACCGGAAGACGACCGACATGCTGCTGAGCTATCCGCTCGCCTCCTCGTCGGGCTTCGACAGCTACTACCGCAACTCGGGCGAGATGCGCAACCGCGGTATCGAATTCGCTGTCACGGGACGGATCTTCGACCGCCGGGATTTCCAGTGGAGCGTGACGTGGATGGGATCGACCGTCAGCAACAAGGTGCTCAAACTGACCGAGGACGGCAAGGACATCATCGGTTCGACGCAGATCATCCGCGAAGGCGAAACGCTCTACTCCTACTACGTGGCCCGTTCGGCCGGAGTCGATCCCATGACCGGCGAGAAGATGTATTGGGCGACGGACAAGGACGGCAACGACTACATCACCAAATCGACGACCGTGGCCCAGGCGAACCGCGTCATCGCCGGAAGCCGCATTCCCGATCTCTACGGGTCGCTCTCCACGTCGCTGCGCTGGAAGAACCTCGATTTCTCGATCTCGACGAACTATTCGATCGGAGGCAAGAACTACGACGGCGTGTATTACGAATTCATGAGCTGCTACTACACGGCACAGGCCAAACACAAGGACATGCTGCGTGCATGGCGGAAGCCGGGCGACGTGACGGACGTTCCCAAATACACGATCGGCGAAACCCCCATCGTCACGGACGACAAGCTGGTCGATGCCTCCTATTTCTCGATCAAGAACATCACGCTGGGCTATACGCTGCCCCGGCGGTGGACTTCGAAAATCGGCTTCAAGGCGGCCCGTGTCTCGGCTTCGGTGGACAACCTCTGCATCTTCACGCATCTGAAGGGCATGGACCCGCAGTATTCGCTCACCGGCGGCACTTCGTACGCCTATGCTCCGACGCGCACCGTATCGTTCAATCTCGATCTCAAGTTCTAATTAAATTCGGACAACCATGAAAAAAATACTCTATATTCTTATCATAACGGGTTGCGCCGCACTCCTTTCCGTGTCCTGCTCGAAGGATATGCTGGATACGGCTCCGGCCGGTTCGCTTTCGGGTGCGGAAATATTCGGAGACGCCGGCAAGGCCCAAAGCGCCGTGGATGGCATTTACCGGCTGATGTACACCAACGGTTGGAGCGTTAACTGGTCGCCGGAACATCCCGGACTGGCCGGCTTCACGCTGGTCCGTTCGCTGATGGGCGAGGACCACTTCCAGTACAGCCAGGGCAACGGCTGGTTCTATTTCGACTATTCGTTCGGCGTAGCTTCCGACTGGACCCACACCTCGGGGCGTCAGTACGGCACGTGGAACATGTTCTATACGTTCATTTCGCAGGCGAACTACATCCTCGACAACGAAGAGGCCGTCAAGGACGACGCCGAATGGCAGAATGTGCTGGGACAAGCCTATGCGATCCGCGCCTATTCCTACTATTGTCTTTACGAGTCGTTCTGCCAGGGCAACTATACCGAAAACAAGGACAAGCCCGGAGTGCCCGTCTATACGAAGGGAACGAACAAGGAGACCGAGGGCGTGGGCCGGGGTACGATCGAAGGGCTCTTCACGCAGATCAACGGCGATTTCCAGCGTGCGGTGGATTATCTGGCTTCGGCCGGAATGCCGCAGGCGCACAGCTCGCACATCGACCTCTACACGGCCTACGGATTGTGGGCCCGGGCTTCGCTGGGGCAGCAGAACTATCCGCAGGCTGCGACCTGTGCCGAAAACGCCTTGAAGAAAGACGGACTGAAACGGGTCGCCACGCTTTCGGAGCTGGGGCAGTTCAACAACCGTTCCGTCGGCGACGTGCTGTGGGCTTTCGAATACATCGCCTCGCAGGCCGCTCTGTTCGGCAGCTTCGTTTCGCACATGGCCATCGACGGAACCTACGGCAGTTCGGCTCCGCAATGTTTCGACGACTGGCTCTACGAGGAGGGCATGACCGATGCGGACGAACGCCGTGCGTGGGCCACGCTGCCTGCCGAAAGTCCGCTGGTGGCCGATGATTCCGATTTCAAGGACGCCGAAATTCACTGGCAGACCAAGTTCGGTTATCAGAATGCCTCGACGGGCGTCGCCGACATCATCAACCTGCGGGCCGAAGAGATGCTGTTGACGCTGGCCGAATGCAAGTGTCGCGCCGAAGACTACGACGGGGCCCGGAGCTTGTTGCAGGAGCTTTACGACAAGCGTTACAGCGAGCCGCGCGACATATCCGGTCTGGCCAACTCGGCGAGTGTCAGCCTCGATACGCACGCGCAGCCTCAAACGCTCCTCGATGAGATCCTGCTCCAGCGCCGCATCGAGCTCTGGTGCGAGGGGATGGGCCGCACGCCCGACTTGAGGCGTCTGAATCTCGCATACACGCGGACGGAGACGCAGCCGAGTGCCGTTTCGAAGAAGGCCAACGACCCCAGTTTCGTCCTGGCCATTCCGCAGAAGGAGTTCGACACCAATTCGGCGCTCGACCTGTCGAAAGACCAGAATTAGCCCCTCTATTGTTCCACGACACAATCCGATAATGCTATGAAAAAGATAAAAACACTGTTTCTGCTTTCCGCACTCTCCCTTGCGGCCGCCTGCTCCGACGATACGGAGATGACCACGTATGCCGGCCGCGGCGACGAGGCTTTCTTCGGCGACACTGCGTACAGCTATACGGTCAGCGCCGAGCTCGAAGACGCCTATTCGATCGAGGTGCTGCGCGCCACGCCTGCGGGCAATGCGTCGGTGTCCGTCGCCGTCGCTGTGGCGGACGCGGCCGTTGCTTCCGCCTTCACGGCGCCCGCGACCGTCGAGTTCAAGAACGGGGAATATGCCGCGCCGCTGAAAATCTCGTTCGACCGCGCGAAACTGACGATCGGCAAGGAGAATGTCGTCACCGTCACCCTGCAATCCGAAACCGATCTTCCCTACGCCACCGAATGTTCGCTGACGGTGACGAGGGATTATACGTGGAAAAATTACGGAACGGGCGTCTATACCTCGCCCATCCTCTCCGGTATGTTCGGACAGACCGTTTCCTGGGAGCAGCCGATCGAGGTCGCCGAGGAGAACGCCGAACTCTACCGCCTGCCGGGATTGTACCACAATGCCGGCACGAGATATTCCGTCGCCGGTTATAACATGCAGTTCACCTGGGACGGAGGCGCCGCGATCGCTTTCACGGTTCCCGCGGACGCAGATGGCTGCGTGACGATCCCGTCGGGATTCTCTCATCCGAGTTACGGCATGGTGTCGCTCTATATCGACCCGTCGCCCGAATATTCGGGCTACGACAGCGCGAGCCGGACTTTCAAGTTCAACTGCTGCGGACTGGTGCCCTATGGCGGCTCTTTGGCTCAGTTGACAGATTGGGACGATGATACTTTCGTATTGAGCGAATGAATGTGATACATGAACATTTCTTACCATAAGCGATAAAATAAAAAGTTCAAGATTTATCGGAAATGTTCATCCGGAGGGGCGCCGTGACGGTCAGCCCCTCCTTTCGCATGCGGCATGGACCGGGCCGTCGCATCCGGGGCCGTCCGCATCCGTCGGGAGGGGCGGCGGACGCGTCGGAATCCGGTCCGGCGAAAAAAGAACGTCCGTTTCTTCGTTTGTTTCGGGCAAATAGTTATTTTTGCACTTATTAAACTATAATCCCGTACTTTAATGGAGAATATCATACAACTTCACGACCGGAAATTCAGGATCATGATTCCCGCCGCGAAAATCGACGAGGCCGTGGAAGCCGTGGCGCAGCGCATCAACGCCGACTACGCCGGAAAGGAAACCCCGCTGTTCCTGGGTATTCTGAACGGTTCGTTCATGTTCATGAGCGACCTGATCAAGAAGATCGAGTTCCAGAACGAACTTTCGTTCGTCAAGCTGGCGTCGTACGACGGGACCAGCTCGA
>OIXH01004868.1_pt1 | contig 10546 bp, 15 predicted proteins | sample 1587741 | NCBI WGS metagenome assembly OIXH01 (sample SAMEA3888916, study PRJEB22519) | human gut metagenome | biome: human gut; feature: human-associated habitat; material: faeces | place: Denmark | collected 2011 | reverse complement strand
CAATGAGGTGAAAGAAATGGCATTTAATTTATTTGGAGGAAAAAGAAGAATTACGAAAGGTTTTTTTGCTAATTCTTTAGGAACGTAAATCCAACGTTCATCTAAATTCACATTTGCTTTTGTATTTTTAAGCAATTCATTTACCCTCATTCCAGAGTAAAGAAGTATAAGAAGTATAGCATAATCATACTTATCTGAATTGTCCCATAATAAGCTGATTTCGTTATCAGAAAATGGTATTCTATCTATTAAAGGTTCTGATGCTTCAATAACTATATATTGTGACATATCTTTGCTAATTATATCGTTTTTAATTGCAGTATCATATACAGTTTTAATAGCAGTTTTAATATTCTTCTTTGTAGAGCTGCCATGTTCGCAGGAATCAACCACTTGCTGCAACTGTTCAAGTTTTATATTCCTGATAGGAATGTCATATAATTTTTCACAGTATCGATACGCAGTATCTCTTGAATTCTTAGCAGATGTTTTTAACTTATCATAGTTAATTCTTTTCCACATTTCATATATTTCTGAAAAGGTCATATTCTTATCAGTCAGATTGTAAGGGTCAGTATTATATTCTTCAAGAGCCCTTAGAGCTTCAGCCTTAGTTTTGAAACAGCCTAAAGAAATTCGATTTTGTTTATATTCTATTTCTCCATTTTTATTTATTACAGTTTTTGAGCCAATAGTAATCCTAGCATTGTATGGCTTTCTTCTTTTACCAGAGAGTTTGATAATGCTTCCATATCCGTTTGGTAGTTTCATATAATCATCCTTTCTTATTTTTGGGTATAAAAAATACACCCTATTGCAAGGATGCTTCTTAGATGTTATAATACCATTGTTCAGGTGGTATTATAATCGGAGCATCCGGTTAATAGTATCTTAAATGTCCTCTGTTGGCGCAGGGGGCATTTTTAACTTATTTGAGATTGTTAAAAGCATTTACTAAGTCTGATTATTTTAATATTAATTGTTTTCTGATTAATTCAGATTCTCTATATTGTTCAGCATCAGGATATTCAATAAATTCTACTGTTTTATCATAATTTCTACGCACAACTTCTTTTATTTCATCTAATGTAACCTTGAAAAATTCTCTTCTTTGATTTACCATATTAACTTTTTTATTTTCAAATGCTTTATGTAGAGCCGCTTCTAAAGCGGGAGCATCATCAGAAAAAATCATTGCATGTACGTCAAATCTAAAAGGAACAGAAGCATCACCTAGTTCATCAACTCTGTCCTGTGGGTTTAGTCTACGTGTCATTCCTATTTTATAAACATTTTCACCAAATGCACCTATATTAGATATAACATACACATATCCTGCGCGTTGATTAGCCTGTCTATAGTCAAGAGTTTTAATTGATTGGTCTATATCATTTAGCTTATTTTCTAATTCTGCCTTTTTATCTAGCAAATCAGAAGATACTTCATTAGAAGAATTTATCTGTTGCATCAAGTTTTTTAATGCGTTCTGATAGTGATTTTGTTCTTTTAATGCCTTTTTTCTTTCTTCTTCAATTTCTTTTTCTAGTTTTGCAGCTTCACGTAATGCCTCTCTTGCAGCACGTTGCTCTTCTTTTTCTTCCTGCTTTTTCATTTGATATTCATATGCTAAATATAATTCTTGTAATTTACTTTGATAGTAATTATAGCTTATAGAAACACCCATTATTTTTCCTAGCCTGGATATAGCATCAACGGAATGTTCTATACGTTTTTTAGCAGATTCTATATTATTATATTTAACTTTGTCGATAAGCTCATCACATTCGCTATTAAATGCACGAAGTAACAACTTTTGCATATCCTTAACCATTTTGTTGCCTTGAGCTTTGCTACTGTTGACAGTCCAATTTGTATCTCCGGTTGTTGCAGTACCAAGTTTTATCATCTGTTTTTGTTCGTTACGAATAATAGATAGGCGTTCTTTGTAAGCCTCACTATTACATAATGCATATTTGGGTTTATAAAAATTAAAATCTTGTAAAAACAAAGCATCTCGTGCATCAAATAACTGAGCAGTAAGAGTGTTGATTTCAGATGCTATATGATTTAAGTTTTTATTTTTATTATCAATATCTTTTGAAAGATTATTTGATTGCTTTTTTAAGTTTTCAATTTCAGAATTTAATTCATTAATATAATTATTTAGATTAATAGCATTCTGCATTTCAGGTGTCATGAGCTTTTTCAACTGCTCATTTTCTTCCCTGATTTTCTTTGCATTAATTATATCCGATAGTCCCATTGTATATCCTCCCTATTCCTTATGTGCATTTATCTCAATAGCATTTATATTTGTATCAGTACGGTCATAATCACCATTTTCAATGTGATACATTTCGTGATGATATGATATAAGATGTTGTTCTCGTGTTAATCTTGAGTTTAATACGATAGTGTAAGTTCCATTTGCACTTCTAATAGTATATGCCTTAATTCTAGTAGGCATATCAGCATATATGACGTTTGGTTCCACACACCTCGCCCCTTTCGTAAATTATTCTTTATTAAATCTATCTAACATTTGTTTAACAAAATCAATATCTTCTTTCTTTACTTTTCTACTTGCATCAAATAAGACTTTATAATCTGGATTATCAAATAAAAATTGTGCCATATCTCTTGCATCCTCATTAAGATAATATGATTGTTCATCTGATAAATCCTTTTCTTCCATTAAATCAGAGCGTTTACAATTAAAAAATTCGCATATTTTATCGATTTTATCCATACGTGGTGTTTTAATACCTTTACACCAATTAGATACTGTAGCCTGTGAGACACCCATATATTCAGCGAGGTCTACTTGTGTTTTATCCCTGGCATTTAAAAATCTATTTATATTTTTTGCTATAATTCTATTAATCTCCGATTCTGGCATATTAATCACCTCCTATTGTTTAATATGATTATAAAACAAAAGTTATATTTTAACAATACTAAAAATAAAAAAAATTAACTTTTAGTATTGACATATAACTTAAAGTTAAGTATAATTGGCATGTAACGACAAGATGATAATAAAAAAAGGAGTGATAAAGTGGAACAATTTCAAATATCTCTTGCATCAGCAAGAGTAAATGCTAACTTGACACAACAAGAAGTAGCTGAAAAAATGCACGTTAGTAAGCAAACAATAGTTAATTGGGAAAATGGAAAAGTAAAGCCTAAGCCTGCTCAATTTGAAATGATGTGTAGAATATATAATGCCCCTAAAGATATCGTTAAGGCATTTTAATTTTTAAAATTAACTTAACTAAAAGTTATAACAAGTATGCATTACGATATTCTTTATAACAAGAGACTGAAAGGAGTGGTCTTATGAAAATAACAATAGCTCAAGCAGCAAAGTTATTGAATACAACACCGTATTCAATAACAAGAGGTCTTGAATATAAGACCTTAGACATTGGCTGGTACACTAAGAAAAAAGGTGCCAGCAGAGGACAGGGGTATATTATTCCTGAACTACTGGCAAAGAAGTTAAATATGACAGTAGAAGAGTTAGAGAAAAGAATAGCCACTTAGTGGCACTCGGATATCGTCAGAGGGACAAGGGCAAGAAACCGAAATTACAATACTCAATATCCCCCTTAAATTAATACATTTATTTCCCCTCATTACATATGCCCTGTGGGTTCGACTCCCGCGATATCCGCTACCGGTAAATATTAAGAAAGGAAATATAGAAAGTGAAAGAAAGTAAAGCACCATACGTTATATTATTAATCTTTTTAGCTGGGTTAATAGCATTATATATTAACCTAGATAATCAACCGAGAGCAGAACCAATGCCTAATCTGAAAGAACAGTTCAGCATAGATGCAGAACGTGAAAGCCTAAGAGAAAGCTATGAACAGGAGCAGCAGGCAGAAGTGGAAACACTTCAGATAGAAACAGTCAAGGTTCAACCAATAGCAGATGATGACTTCGAATTAATGTGTCGTATCGTTATGAATGAAGCAGGTGGAGAAAGCTACAGGTGTCAGGTAGCTGTTGCAGAAACTATTCTTAACAGAGTAGCTTCAGATGATTTTCCTGATACCATATATGATGTAGTTTATCAGCCATATCAATATAGTCATAATGAAAATGGTGAAATAACTGATAGTGTTAGAGAAGCCGTCTGGCAGGCATTTGAATATCATTTATTTAATGAAGATATGGTTTACTTCAGAACAGACTATTATCATCAGTTTGAGGAAGCCGAGGATTATATGCTTATTGATAACACATATTTCAGCATAAAAAAATAGGTCCAAGCACCGACCAAAGTAAGCAAAGACCTATAAACACAACTGAATTATAACACAGAAACTAAAAACAGAAAAGGAAATATTATTATGAGTATTAAGAGAGATATATATAAATGTGGAAAATGTGCAATCACATTTGATTTTCCAAGGATTGTCAAGCCTGATGCAGGCTTTTCTAATCCAACGGACATTGTTCACAGACATAAGATAGAACCTGTGAAAATGTGTCCTGAATGTGGTTGTACAAATATAAGAAGTCAGTAATTAAGAACTTCTTGGAAAGGGATTGTGAAGATGGTTGCACTTAAGAAACTAAAAGACAGAGAAGAATGGCTTAAGAACAGGTCAAGGATAGGTGGTTCTGATGCATCTGCCATTGTTGGAATGAATCCATATAGAACAAATATTGAATTATGGAAGATAAAGACAGGACAACTTGAAGCAGAAGACATATCTGAAAAGCCATATGTCAAATACGGAACTCAGGCAGAGGAACATATCAGAGCATTATTTGCGTTGGACTTTCCTGAATACAAAGTGAAATATCTTGAAAATAATATGTGGCTAAATGACAAGTACCCTTTTGCTCATGCATCACTTGATGGATGGCTTGAAGATGAAGAGGGAAGAAAAGGTATCCTGGAGATAAAGACAACCAATATACTGCAGTCAATGCAAAAAGAAAAATGGAATCACAGAATACCTGACAACTATTATATTCAGATTCTTCATTACCTTATGGTAACGGAATTTGAATTTGCAGTATTGGTAGCGCAATTAAAGAGTGAGTTTAATGGAGAAATCTATAAACAGACCAAGCATTACAAGATAGAAAGAGCAGAGGTTGAAGAAGATATTAAATTTTTGCAGACTTCGGAACGGAAGTTTTGGCAGCAGGTGCAGGAGAACAGATGTCCTGCACTGATACTTCCTGAAATATAAAAGCAAAGAAAAGGAGAACAAAGATGGAGTTAAAAGTCAAAGAAGTATCAATTCCAAAGAACATAACATTTAATTATGAGGAATTGAAACAGGAATTAACAGATAAGGTATCAATGTATGAATCATTGGTATATACAGATGAAAATATCAAAGAGGCAAAGGCTGACAGGGCTAATCTCAATAAGTTAAAGAAAGCTTTAAATGATGAACGTATTCGAAGAGAAAAAGAGTATATGCAGCCATTCAATGATTTCAAATCAAAGATTAACGAAATCATCAGCATTATTGATAAGCCTGTACAGTTGATTGATAAACAGATAAAAACATATGATGAAAAATTGAAAGCAGACAAAGAAAATGAAATTATGGAATATTGGAAATCAGAAGTTGATGCAGATCATATTCCGGATGGTATGACAATTGATGCAATATTTGATACTAAGTGGCTTAATGCATCTGTATCAATGAAATCTGTCAAGGAAGCAATTAATACAGCAGTAGATAAATTTAAAACTGATATGGAAACACTTTCAAATTTGCCTGAATTTGGCTTTGAAGCACAGCAGGTATATATTAATACCCTTGATATTAATAAAGCCCTTGCAGAGGGACAGAGAATGGCAAATATTGCAAAGGCAAAGGCTGAAAAAGAGAGACTTGAGAAAGAGAAAGCGGAGGAAGAAAAGAGAGTAAAAGCTGAAGCAGAAGCAAAGAAACAGGAAGAGTTCATACCACCTGTGGTAGATGAAGAATTTGAATCTAAAGCATTTTCAACAAACAATAATACTGAAGATAGTGTTGAAGAAGCAGCTACAAAAGAATGGGTGTCATTTAAGTGTCTGCTTTCTATAGAAGATGCACAGGCTTTAGGTGAGTTCTTAAAGAATAGAAATATTAAATTTGAACAGATTTAGAAAGGAAGAGGATTAGATATGGCAGTACAGAACAGCTTAGTGAAAAGTAAAGCAAATCAGAGATTAGGAATCACAGCATACCTGACACAGGATGCTGTGAAAAATCAGATTAACAGTGTAATTGGCGGCAAAGACGGACAGAGGTTTATAAGTGCAATAGTATCAGCAGTTAATACCAATTCTGCACTTCAGGAGTGTACAAATCAAAGTATATTATCAGGAGCATTACTTGGTGAATCATTGAAACTATCACCTTCACCACAACTTGGTTATTATTATCTGGTTCCTTTTAATGATAAGGAAAAAGGTAAGGTTGCACAGTTTCAGTTAGGTTATAAAGGTTACATTCAGTTAGCTATAAGAAGTGGCCAGTATAAGAAATTAAATGTATTGGCTATTAAGAAAGGTGAGCTTGAATATTTTGATCCACTTAATGAGGATATAAAAATAAACCTTATGATTGATAACTGGGATGAAAGAGAGCAGGCAGAGACAATTGGATATTATGCATTCTTTGAATTAACTAATGGATTCAGAAAAGCAATCTATTGGAGCAAAAAACAGATGGAATCCCACGCACTTAAGTATTCTCCGGGCTATAAAAAAGATAAGGAAAAAGGCTGGAATTACACATTTTGGTCAAAAGATTTTGATGGAATGGCATATAAAACAATGCTTAGACAGCTTATCAGTAAATGGGGAATAATGAGCATTGATCTTCAGACTGCAATGGATGCAGATATGGCAGTAATTAATGAAGATGGTACAAAAGATTATGTTGATATCGAAGAAAATGTAATTGATATGGAAAATACATCAACGGAAGAAGTATCAGATAATCAGCAGGAACAGTCAACAAAGACAGAGACAACACAGCAACCAACAGGAGCAGCATCTGCACTGTTTGGAAATAAATAATTTTAAGAAAGGAAGAGTGAATTTATATGAACAACATTGAATTAAAAGATTTAGTAGGCGGAGCATTACAGGAAAAGTTCAATAAATCATTTGAGAATGTTATTGAAAATCTTCAGGACCAGAATACACCGTTTAAGTTAAAAAGAGGAATAACAATTAAATTATCATTTGAACAGAATGAAACACGAGATGATGTGACAGTATCAATTGATGTATCAGAAAAATTAGCACCTCAGGCAGGAATGAAGACATCATTCAGTATTGGTAAAGATTTAAGAACAGGTGAGTTATTTGCAGAAGAATATGGCAGACAAGTCAAAGGACAGATGAACATCAATGATTATGCTGTAGAAAAAGTAGACGGACAGGTTGTAGATACTTCAACAGGAGAAATCATTGGAGATAATACCGGAAACAAAGTTTTAGATTTTAGAAAAGTACAGTCATTATAAGGAAAGGTAAATGGTGAGATTATGATTAAAGAAGCATTACAGTACATAGTAAGATTAAGTGAAGCAAAAGTTCAGGATATTGAACTTCCTGACGGAACAGTTCAGACATATTCAGACAAACAGTTGGTTAGATTATCAAAGCATATACAATATGCAGAACCATTGGAAATGAATAATCTTTCAAGTCTCATAGATTACATTAAATCTAATATTGATATAATGTCAGACAAAATGATAATTCAGGTAGTAAGTCCGGTAAGTGTAAAACTTTTTTCGCAGCTTGATGAAGAACGAAATCGTGAAGTATTGGCAATAGTAACATTACAGTCACCAAAATTTAATTATGGAAGTTTTATAGAACACGAAGAATTCTGCATTAACGTTCAGTCAAAATTCATTAAAGATGATTTGACAGACAGAGAGGCACTTTTGAAATTTGCCGGTACAGTAGAAGCAGGAACAGTAGCAGAGTATGGTGATGATGGTGTGACACAGAAAGCTACAGTAAAGACAGGTATAGCAAGTAAAGGAGATGCACTTGCACCTAATCCTGTAAGATTAAAACCGTTTAGAACGTTTACAGAAGTTGAGCAGCCTATTTCAGATTTCATTTTCAGAGTGAAACAGGATAAGTATGACGGAATTACATGTGCATTATTTGAAGCAGATGGTGGAGCCTGGAAGAATGAAGCAATGACATTTATTAAATTATATCTTGAAGAGCAGTTAAAAGGCTTGGAACAGTTTACAGTTATTTCTTAACTAATAAAAGATTAGCGGTTAAATTACCAAATTACCCCATACAGCATATTATTAGCTGTGTGGGGCATTTGAAAGGAGAAATCAATGAACAAAGTAATATTGATGGGACGTCTGGTTGCTGATCCGGAAGTGAGATATTCGACAGATAATATGGCAATAGCAAGATACAGACTTGCAGTTAACAGAAGATATAAAAAAGATGGTGAAGAACAGACAGCTGATTTTATTAATTGTGTTGCATTTGGCAAGAATGGAGAATTTGCTGAAAAATATTTGCACCAGGGAATGAAAATTGCAGTATCCGGACGAATACAGACAGGCAGTTATACCAATAAAGACGGAAACAAAGTATATACAACAGATGTTGTTGTTGAAGAACATGATTTTTGTGAAAGCAAAGCTAATCAGAATAATTCAGGAAGCAGACCGGAACCTTCCAGTGCAACAGGAGATGGGTTTATGAACATTCCTGATGACGTGGATGACGAGGGATTACCATTTAACTAGACAAGGTGATAAATATGGCAGCGGAATATAGAATTATTATTGATGGAAGATATCCGTCAATGAATCAGTTCATAGAAGCAAACAGAATAGGTAAAGGCAGATGGAATAAAGGAAACAAAATGAAGCAGGAATGTCAGGAAGAAATATCCTTATATATTAATACACAGCTTCATAAGATACATATACTCAAGCCTGTATACATCAAATATAAATTCTATGAACCGAATAAAAAAAGAGATTTAGACAATATAAGTGGCTTTTTCCACAAAATATTTCAAGATGCCTTAGTAAAATGTGGAGTAATCCAAAATGACTCATGGCAATATATTGTAGGCTTTTCAGATGAATTTTTTGTGGATAATCAATGCCCAAGAATTGAAATAGAAATAATAGAAAAAGAAAGAGGTGAAATGTAAAATGGCTAAGCTGAATAAAGAAGAACAATGGCGAAGAGAGGGAATGTCGTATGCCCTTAAAATTGCAAGAGAAAAGGGAATTGATGAACTTGAAAAAGAATTGAAAATCAGAAATGCTACACAGCTTCCATTGAAGGTCAGTATTAAGGCTATGGAAGAATGTGTTAATAACATTAAGAATCAGACAATAGATACTGTAATTATATTAATGGCTGCAACACTTCATGATGAATTTGGTTTTGGTGAAAAAAGAGTGCAGAGAGCCATTGACAGATTTGACCTTAAGGCAGAATGTTTATCAGATGGTTATTGTACATGGCAAGATCAGATAAATATTATAAAAGAAGAAATAGGTATTGAATTAGGAATCAGATACAATAATTCTGATGTGAAATATGATAAGTAAACAGGAGGTATGGCAAAGTGGCAGGTAGGAGACATAAGATAGGTCTTGACTACTTTGAGCTGGATTGCAACCTTGATAATAAAATTAAACTGATACAGGCAGAATTTGGACTTAAAGGGTTTGCAATAGTTGTCAAACTTTACCAGAAGATATATGGAGAAGATGGTTACTATTGTGAATGGAATGATGACACACTTTTGCTTTTTATGTCGGAGAACGGTTTAACTGGTGAAAGCGGAAAAAACCTTGTGGAAGGTGTTATATCGTGCTGTATCAGAAGAGGTATATTTTCAGAAGAAATTTTTAACAAATACCGCCATGCCAAGACCTGCGGCATCATCGAGGAGAATCCCGCCTTCGGCACCAAGCGCGTGGCCTCCCCCAAGGGCGTCATCGCCGCCATCACCCCCACCACCAACCCCACCTCCACCACCATCTACAAGATCATGCTGGCCCTGAAGACCAGAAACGCCATCATCATTTCCCCACATCCGCGTGCAAAAGCCTGCACCATTGCAGCAGCGAAAGTTGTTCTGGACGCAGCCGTAAAAGCTGGTGCACCGGAGGGAATTATCGGATGGATCGATGTTCCATCTCTGGATCTGACCCAGGAAGTCATGAAGAATTCCGATACCATCCTGGCAACCGGCGGTCCTGGCATGGTACACGCAGCTTACTCCTCCGGTAAACCGGCACTGGGCGTAGGCGCAGGCAATACTCCGGTTATCATTGATGATACCGCAGATATCAAGATGGCAGTCAGCTCCATCATCCATTCCAAGACCTTTGACAATGGTATGATCTGTGCTTCCGAACAGTCTGTAACTGTTCTTGAGAGCATTTATAAGAAAGTAAAAGAAGAATTCCTTGCAGATTATCTGAAAAAAATGGAAGTGGGGAATAATATGTATGACAGCAAAAACAATTTATTATTTAATAACGGTGTTAGAATTAT
>OIXH01004865.1_pt1 | contig 10559 bp, 10 predicted proteins | sample 1587741 | NCBI WGS metagenome assembly OIXH01 (sample SAMEA3888916, study PRJEB22519) | human gut metagenome | biome: human gut; feature: human-associated habitat; material: faeces | place: Denmark | collected 2011 | reverse complement strand
CCGGCGTGTACAGCTCCAGCCGCAGGGTGACGCCGAAGCGATCCCGCAGCGGGGCGGACAGCGAGCCGGCACGGGTGGTGGCGCCGATCAGCGTAAAGCGCGGCAGATCCAGACGGATGGAGTTGGCGGAGGGACCCTTGCCGATGATGATGTCGATGGCGTAGTCCTCCATGGCGGGGTACAAAATTTCCTCCACCGACCGGTTCAAACGGTGGATCTCGTCCACAAACAGGATGTCGTTTTCATTGAGATTGGTCAGCAGCGCCGCCAGATCGCCGGGCTTTTCAATGGCGGGGCCGGAGGTAATGCGGATGTTGACGCCCATCTCCTGGGCGATGATGCCCGCCAGCGTGGTCTTGCCCAGACCCGGAGGGCCGTGGAGCAGCACATGATCCAGTGATTCCGTGCGGCGGCGGGCGGCCTCGATAAAGATGGAGAGATTCTGCTTAGCCTTCTCCTGTCCGATGTACTCCGCCAGCGTCCGGGGACGGAGGGATGTCTCGCCGGCGTCCTCGTTCAGAAATGTCTTGGCGACAAGCGGCTCCTCGTAGATGTCCGCGCCAAAGTCGATGCTCATGCGATCCCCTCCCCTACTTCACCATTTTTTTCAGCGACTGGCGGATGATCTCCTCCAGCGGCAGCGCCTCCATATCGATACCCTTCAGGGCGGCGCTGATCTCCTGACTGCCGTACCCCAGCACCGCCAGCGCAGCGGCGGCCTCGCCGGCCTTGTTGTTCTGGACGGGCAGCACCGCCGCTGCGCCGCTGCCGGCGTCAAAGCTGCCCTGCTCCTTTGCCAGCTTGTCCTTCAGCTCCAGAATGATGCGCTGGGCGATCTTCTTGCCCACGCCCTGCGCGGCGGTCAGTGCTTTCTCGTCGCCCATCACCACCGCCATGGCCAACTGCTGCGGCGTGGTGGCGGACAGGATGGACAGCGCCGCCTTGGGACCGACGCCGGACACGCCGATAAGCAGCTTGAAGCTGCGCAGCTCGCTCTGACTGGCAAAGCCGAACAGCTCCATAGCGTCCTCCCGGACGTTCAGGTAGGTGTAGAGCTTGGCGCGCTCCCCCTTCTTCAGCTGGGAGAGTGTATAGTTGGTGGTGGCGCAGGCATAGCCCACACCGCCGCAGTCGATCACGGCCAGTCCGGCTTCAAGCTCCGTTACAGTGCCGTTGACGTAGTAGAACATATCAGACTGTCTCCTTCACGTTGGGATCCTTGCGCCGCAGCAGACTGGTGGCGCTGCGGGCGTGGCAGATGGCGATGGCCAGCGCGTCGGCGGCGTCGTCGGGCCGCGGCACGGCGTTCAGATGCAAAAGCCGGCGCGTCATGTCCATGACCTGCTTTTTCTCTGCCAGACCGTAGCCCACCACCGCCTGCTTTACCTGCATGGGGGTGTACTCGTAGATAGGAACGCCCAGCTTCTCGGCCGTGCAGAGAATGACACCGCGCCCGTGGGCCACGGCGATGCCGGTGGTGATATTCTTGCTGAAAAAAAGCTCCTCGATGGCGATCTCGTCCGGCCTGAACTGCTGGATAAGCTGGGTGAGATCCTGCTCGATCTGCACCAGCCGGGTGGCCAGCGGCAAGCCTGCCGATGTATTGACCGCGCCGTATTGCAGCATCCGCACGGCGCCGCGCTCCGACTCGATCAACCCAAAGCCAACGATCGCTACGCCGGGGTCGATACCCAATATGCGCATGACGTTCCTCCGCCTATTAAACATTAGTTCTATTATAGCAAAGCCGCCGTGAAATAGCAACAAAAACCGCCCGGCGAAAACCGGGCGGCGCAGCGGCATATCGGCGAAGGATGCCGTGGAAAGGCTCAGGCGCGGGGATGCGCCTTGTTGTAGACATCCTTCAGCTGTTTCTTGATGACATGGGTGTAGATCTGGGTGGAGGAGATATCGGCGTGTCCCAGCATCTCCTGAATGGAGCGGAGATCCGCGCCGTTTTCCAGCAGATGCACCGCAAAGGAGTGGCGCAGCGTATGGGGCGTGATGTCCTTGTCGATCTCCGCCTTCTCCTGATAGTACTTGATGATCTTCCAGAACCCCTGACGGCTCATGCGCTCGCCGTTCATGTTGACGAACAGCGCCTGCTCCTCCTCGTTGGCCACGATGCGGGGACGGATATCCTTCACATAGTCCTCCAGCGCCTTCACCGCAGCAGGGTACAGCGGTACGATGCGCTCCTTGCCCTTGCTCTGGCAGCGGATAAAACCGGCGGACAGGTTCACGTCGTTGACATTCAGACCGATCAGCTCCGACACGCGGATGCCGGTAGCGTACAGCAGCTCCAGCATGGCGTGGTCGCGGAAGCCCTTTTCATCCACGCACTTGGGCTGCTCCAGAAAAAGCTCCACCTCCCGGTTGGTCAGGATCTCCGGGTACTTGCGCTCCACCTTCATGGCCACCACCGCCTTGGCGGGGTTGGTCTTGACCGCGCCGATCTGCACCATGTAGTTGTAGAACGACTTGATGGACGCGGTGGAGCGCGTCACGGTGGCGGGTGACTTTCCGCTGTGGTTCATGTGGAGCAGATACTCGTTGATGGTATCCTTCTTCACCTTCCGCAGATCGGCGGCATTGTTGGTGATGAGCCAACTCTGGAACTGGGTCAGGTCACGTATGTAGGAGCTGAGGGTGTTGGCGGACGCCTGCTTTTCCTCGGCCAGATACTCGCGGTACGCCGCGATATAGTCCGTCATATTCCCTCACCCCTTTCTCTAAGACATCCGCGCCAAAATAAGCGCGAAAAATTTCGGTACAATGGCGCACTCCACCACCGTACCGGCAAGAAGCGCAAACACACAAAACAACAGCATCCGCCAGTTGATCGCGGCCTTGGCCGCCTGACCTCGCTCCAGCGACCGGCAGGCGCGGGAAAAGCCGGTTCCCGACAGATATAGCATACACGGCAGTACGAACAGGCATCGCAGTCCCAGCGCCGTCAACGCCAGCAGGACGCCCTCGCGTCCCAGAGATGCGGCAAAGCAGCAGACTGAGAAGGACAGGAAGAAGCCCTGCACCCCGCACAGCAGCGGGATCAGCACGACACCGGCACCGCTGAGTCCGCACAAAAACGCCAACAGCGGGTAACGCAGATAGGCTGCTGCCGCGGAGAGAATGGACGCAGGCTGCTGCACGCGATCCTCCGCCAGCCGCGCATAGCCCTGGACATATGTACCCAGTTGGGTAAGCGCCTCCGCGCCGACCCTGCGTTGGATCGGATACGCCAGCACCATCCCCAGAGCAAAGCATCCACATAAAATGAAAAGACCTCTGTCCGGCGGTGCGGGCAGGCGCGTCTGTCTGTTATACGGCTTCATCGGCTCACCTCGTCCAATTTTATGAGCCAAGCCGTGCAAATAGACCGCGTATGTTCGTACTGAATACTATATGGCAAATCCGACAAATCTGCAAGCGATTTCGCGCAAAAACACGTTTTTTGTAAATTATGTCAAAATGTTATGTAAACACTATTATGTTAACCGCGTAAACGCAGACGTTTTCGCCTCCGGAAAGTTGCCGAAAACTCCGAGATGTGGCAGGATCGCAGAAAAATGCGCACAACATATTGACTTTTGCTTTCCCGTCCGGCGCGGCAAGCCAGCCGTCATTTCCCGTCAAGGAAATCCGGGCGAAAAAAACAAATTCGTTATTTTAACCATGCTCTATTTTATGTCACCGCCGCCCTTTCACGGTGGCAGGCCACCCCTTCTCCCCCTTGCGGCGCTTTCCCGCCTGACGCTTCCCTCTCTTTTTGCCCAGCAGTCCGGCCAGCAGCGCCCCGCCGAATACCGACGCCGTCACGGCAGAGCCGTGGATGGAAAACTGCGGCGTACCGCCCAGCGCAATGAGCCATAGCGCGGCGTACAGACACACCGCCACAGCCGCCGCCTGCGGCAACGGGCCGCCCTCCCCCCTTCTGACGGCACGGCGGCCGCCGGCAAATACCGCCGCGGCGCAGGCGACACAGACCATAGACGGCGCGGCGCTCTCCGGCAGCAGCCCTCTTTGCAGCATCAGCGACGATACCGCCAGCAACGCCAGTAATGCGAGCATCGCCAGCAGCAGTCCCTGCCACATCGCCGCGCCCAGCAGCTTCTTGACAGACATAAAAAAATACCTCCCCCAAATGCTTTTTCACAGCATATTCGGGGGAGGTATTTTTCTATGCAGAGAACTTACTGGGCGTCCGTCTTGTCGGACTCAGACTCGGTCTCGGTCTCAGCGGGCTTCTCCTCGACCTTCTCCTCAGCAGCCTTCTTGTCCTTCTTGGCGGGACGCTGCTGGGCGGCGGCCTGCTGATCCAGCGTGCCGACCTGGCCAATGGCGGACTTCAGGAACTCCACGCGGACGCGATCCTCGCTGGTCTCGATGACCACGGTGCGATCGGTGATGGCGACAACGCGGCCATACACGCCGCCGATGGTGGTCAGCCAGTCGCCCTTCTTCAGAGCGCTGCGCATCTCCTCAGCCTGCTTCTTCCGCTTGTTCTCGGGGCGGATCATCAGGAAGTAGAAGATGGCGATCATCAGAACGATCATCATGATCGTGGAACCCATGCCGGCGCCGGAGGCGGTACCGGAGGCAGTTGCTGCGTATGCGATGTCAAACATGGAAACGTTACTCCTTTTTTACAAATTGCTATTATTATACCCAACCCTACACGCTTTGGCAAGAGGTTTTATACACGTTCCGCCAGTTTTTTGCTGTATGCCTCACGGAAGGCGTCAAAGCTGCCGTTGTCGAGGCTTTCGCGGATGCGCTGGGTCAGCTTGTTATAAAAATACAGATTATGCATCACCGCCAGACGCATGGCCAGCATCTCCTCCGCCGTGAACAGGTGCCGCAGGTAGGCGCGGCTGAAATTCCGGCACACCGGGCAGTCGCACGTCGGATCAATGGGGCTCTCATCCAGCTTGTACTTAGCGTTTTTAATGTTCAGCGTGCCGCTCCATGTGAACAGCTTGCCGTGCCGGGCGTTGCGGGCGGGCATCACACAGTCGAAGAAGTCCACGCCCCGGGCCACGCCCTCGATGATGTTGCTGGGCGTCCCCACGCCCATGAGGTAGCGGGGCTTGTCCGCCGGCATATACGGCTCCACCGCGTCGATGATCTCGTACATCACCTCTGTCGGCTCGCCCACCGCCAGCCCGCCGATGGCAAAGCCGTCGCAGTCGATCTTGGCGATCTGCTGCATATGCCAGATACGCAGGTCGGCGTAGGTCGCGCCCTGATTGATGCCGAACAGCATCTGCTGCGGGTTGATGGTGTCGGGCAGCGCGTTGAGCCGGTCATGCTCCGCCTTGCAGCGCTCCAACCAGCGCAGCGTCCGCTCGCAGCTGGCCTTGGCGTAGTCGTAGGCGGCGGGGTTCTCCACGCACTCGTCAAACGCCATGGCAATATCGGAGCCCAGATTGGACTGGATGCGCATACTCTCCTCCGGCCCCATGAAGATACGGTGGCCGTCCAGATGGCTGGCGAAGGTGACGCCCTCCTCGCTGATTTTCCGCAGGCCCGCCAGTGAGAACACCTGAAAGCCGCCGGAATCCGTAAGGATGGGGCCATCCCAGCGCATGAACTTGTGCAGGCCGCCCAGTTGGCGTACCACGTCGTCACCGGGCCGCAGGTGCAGGTGGTAGGTGTTGGACAGCTCGATCTGCGTGCCGAGCTCCTCCTTCAGATCCAGCGCGCTGACGCCGCCCTTGATGGCCGCCTGCGTGCCTACGTTCATGAAAACCGGCGTCTGTACCTCGCCGCCGTGAGCGCAGGTGAACACGCCCCGCCGGGCTCTGCCCTGCTTCTTGATCACTTTGAACATTTATGCTTCCTCCATATCGTCCAGCGCCTTCTCCGCCATGCGGTGGGAGCCAAGCAGCCAGACCAGATCCCCGCGCTGTATCACAAAATTTACATCCGGCCCGATGATGGGCAGCAGATTTCGCTGCAAGCCCAGGATCATGCAGTCGTAATTCTCCCGCAGGCCGCTGTCCCGGATGGTGCTGCCCGCCAGATGGTCGTTCTTCGCCACATCCAGCGTGTAGGTATACAACGCCTTCTCTCCGGCGATATAGGTGTGCAGCGTAGGGATATCCTCCGCCGCGTCAGCGCCGATGGACAGCCGCAGCGACACCAGATTCTCCTTTTCGCCGATGACCGCCAGCCGGTCGCCCTCGCTCAGCACCATGTCGCCGGAGGGGATGTCAAACTCCTTCTTCCCCCGGACGATCTTGATGATATTCGCGCCGTAGCGCCGTCCCCAGCCCAAGGCGCGCAGATCCTTCCCCGCCTCCTCCGGCGGGCAGATCAGCTCCGTTACATACATCTTCTCGTCCAGCCATGTGGCATCATTGCTGTCGCCGTACTGCTGCAAAAGGCGCTCGTTGAAGTTGGTGAGGAACCGGGTCTCCACCAGCAGATACGCCGAGGCGAACCAGCCGAAATGCCCCGCCACCAGCACCGCCGCCGCCAGCAGCGGCAAGATCCACAGGCTATGGATGCCCAGCACCGAGCGGATGGGCAGGAACACGATAAACACAATGAGCAGCACACGGATAACGCTCAGCGCGATCAGCGGCAGGCGGAAGCTGCGCTTCTTGGCCCACAGCACCGTGTACTGGGGCGAATGGGCGTCGAGCATTGGCCGGACGAACATGGCGATGCACAGGTATACGGCGCACAGCGTCACCGCCTTGCTGACCCACGCCGCCGCGGAGAGCGTCTTCTCCAGCAGCAGCGGCAGCAGCAGCATATCGCCCAGACTGACGATGCCCAGCATCAGCACGCCGTAGAACACCGTTCGCTTTATATAGCGGCGCAGGAATACCGCCCAGTCGCTGTCCTGCTCCTTGGCCGCCTGCTCCGCGTCCGTATAGCTGTCCAGCTTCTGCACCAGCTTTTCCGGCAGCAGCTTTTCGATGCCGTTGCAGATGCTGTCGGCGCTCTTGATAAAGAACGGCGTGGTCAGCGTGGTAATGACGGATACAGAGATGATGATGGGATAGATATAGTCCGCGATCACGCCCAGCGACAGACCCAGCGAGGCGATGATAAATGCAAATTCGCCGATCTGCGCCAGCGCGCAGCCGCAGTGGATGGCCTGCCGCAGCGTATGACCGGACAGTAGCACGCCCAGCGAGGAGAAGATCAGCTTGCCCACAATGGTCACCAGCGTCAGGATGAGGATGGGGACGGCGTACTTCACCACGGCGCCGGGGTTCAGCATCATACCCACGGAGATGAAGAACACCGCGCCGAACAGATCCTTGACGCCGGCGGTCAGATGCTCCACCCGCTCGGCGTGGACAGTGCCTGCCAGCAGCGAGCCTGCCAAAAACGCGCCCAGCGCCGAGGAAAAGCCCAGCGCATCCGCCAGCAGCACCATGCCGAAGCAGATGCCCAGCGACACGATGAGCAGCGTCTCGTCGCTCATCAGCTTGGACGCCTTGTTCAGCAGCGTGGGAAGCAGGAAGATGCCCAGCACCAGCCACAGCACCAGATACAGCACCAGCAGTCCCAGCTGGAGCGCCAGCGCCCCGCCGGAAATGGACTTACTGACGGAGATAGTGGACAGGATGATCATCATGAAGATGCCCGCGATGTCCTCCATCACCAGTGTGCCGAACACCAGCTGGGCGAAGTCCTTCTTCCGGACGTTCAGCTCGTCAAAGGCCTTGATGATGATGGTGGTGGACGACATGGACAGCATACCGCCCAAGAACACGCTGTCCATCGTACCCCAGCCCATGAGCTGTCCCACGGCGAAGCCGAAGGCCAGCATACCGCCGACCTCCACCAGCGCGGTGATGATCGCCGTGCCGCCCACGCTGGCCAGCTTGTGGAGGTTGAACTCCAGACCGAGGCAGAACATCAGGATGATGATGCCGATCTCGCTCCACGTGGACACCGCCTCGATGTCGGCCAGCGAGAAGAACAGCGGCATATAGGGGCCGATGAGGAATCCCGCCAGTATGTAACCCAGCACCAGCGGCAGATTCAGCTTTTTGAAGATCACCGTGATCACGCCGCCTGTCAGCAGAATGACGGCAAGATCGGAAACAAGCTCCGGCAGATGCATCTGCGTCCCCCCTTATGTTTTATGATCAGTGGATAAACATCGCATCGCCGAAGGAGAAAAAGCGGTAGCGCTGCTCCACCGCCTCCTTGTAGGCGGACAGCACGTGCTCCCGTCCTGCCAGCGCCGATACCAGCATGATGAGCGTGGACTCCGGCAGGTGGAAATTGGTGACCAGCGCGTCCATGACCTTAAAACGATAGCCGGGATAGATGAAGATATCCGTCCAGCCGGCGCAGGCCCGCATGGTGCCATCCTCCGCCGCCTGCGACTCCACGGTGCGGCAGCTTGTGGTACCCACGCAGATGACCCTGCCGCCGTTTTTCTTCGTCTCGTTGATAAGGTCTGCCGTCTCCTGCGAGATAACACAGTATTCGCTGTGCATGGCGTGGTCGGTGATCTCCTCCTCCTTCACAGGGCGGAAAGTACCAAGCCCCACATGGAGTGTAACGTATCCAATCTTTACACCCATCTGCCGAATCTTCTCCAGCAGCTCCGGTGTAAAATGCAGTCCGGCGGTGGGGGCGGCGGCGCTGCCCTCTTCCCGGGCATAGACCGTCTGATACCGTTCCCGATCCTGCAAACGCTCGTGAATGTAGGGCGGCAAAGGCATCTGTCCCAGCCGGTCCAGAATTTCCTCAAAAACACCCTGATAATGAAAACGCACCAGCCGTGCGCCCTCCGGGGCCCGATCCACGATCTCCGCCCGAAGAAGGCCGTCGCCGAAGCTGCACCATGTTCCAGGAGCCAGCCGGCGGCCCGGACGCACCAGCGCTTCCCACAGGTCTTTTTCCAGCCTCTTCAGCAGCAGGATTTCCACCGGCACATGGGTTTCTTCCTTCTCCCCCAGCAGCCGGGCGGGAATGACGCGCGTGTCGTTGATGACCATCACATCGCCCGCGTTCAGAAAGCGGGGCAGGTCGTAAAAATGCAAATGCTGAATGGAACCATCCGCCCGGTCATACACCAGCAAGCGACTGTGATCCCGGGGCTCCACAGGGGTTTGGGCGATCAGTTCTTCCGGAAGATTGTAGTCAAAATCCGAGGTCTTCATATTCTCATCTGCTCCTGTCCATCATCCGCAGGCTGCTGGGGCTTGCGGCCCATATGCTCGTAGGCGGCCGGGGTGACCACCCGTCCCCGGGGGGTGCGCATCATAAAGCCCAGCTGCATCAGATAGGGTTCATACACGTCCTCAATGGTGGTGGCATCCTCGCCGGTCATGGCGCTGAGGGTGTCCAGCCCCACCGGGCCGCCGCCGAACTTGTCCATGGCGGTCAGCAGCATGGTGCGGTCCAGCTTGTCCAGCCCCAGCTCGTCCACGCCCTGCATATTCAGCGCTTCTCTGGCCACATCCAGCGTGATCACGCCGCCCGCCCGGGTCTGGGCATAGTCCCGCACCCGGCGCAGCATCCGATTGGCGATTCGGGGCGTGCCCCGGCTGCGGCGGGCGATCTCCAGAATGCCCTCCGGCTCGGCGTCCACGTTCAAGATGCCCGCGCTGCGGCTGACAATGGCGGAAAGCTCCTCCGGCGTATACATTTCCAGCCGGAACAGAATGCCGAACCGATCCCGCAGGGGTGCGCTCAAAAGGCCCGCCCGGGTGGTGGCTCCTACCAGCGTAAAGTGCGGCAGATCCAGACGGATGCTCCGGGCCGTGGGGCCTTTGCCGATCATGATGTCCAGCGCATAATCCTCCATGGCCGGGTAGAGCACTTCCTCCACGGAACGGCTCAGGCGGTGGATCTCGTCAATGAACAGCACGTCGCCGTCCGCCAGATTGGTCAGAATGCTGGCCAGATCGCCGGGTCGCTCAATGGCCGGGCCGCTGGTGATGCGGATGTTCTGCCCCATTTCAGCGGCGATAATGCCCGCCAGCGTAGTCTTGCCCAGTCCGGGCGGGCCGTAAAGGAGGATATGATCCAGCGATTCCCGGCGTTTCAGCGCCGCCTCGATGGAAATATGCAGGTTTTGCTTCACGCTCTCCTGCCCGATATACTCCCGCAGGGTCTTTGGCCGCAGGCTCTGTTCCTGCTCATCATCCCCCTGACGGAAGCCTGAAGATACGATCCGGTCGTCCATGCCGTTCCTCCTGTCGGTTTATCCCTGCTGTGCCATGTGGCGCAGGGCCAGTTTGATCATTTCGTCGGCGGTCTCCGCTTTTCCTGCGACGCCCTTCAAGGCAGACGCGGCCTCCTGCGGTGAATATCCCAGCGCCTGCATGGCCTCGCTGAGCGCGTCGCCGGCGGGCGCTTCGCTGTCCGTTACGGCGGCGATCTCCTTCAGCTCATCCGCGCCGCTGAGGGCCTCCTTGGCCAGCTTGTCCTTCAATTCCAGACTAATGCGCTGGGCGGTCTTTTTGCCGATGCCCGGAGCCCGGGACAGCGCCGCCACATCCCCCGTCAGGATCGCCAGCCGCAGGTTGGACAGGGGCATACTGCCCAGAATTTGCAGCGCGCTGCGGGCCCCGATC
>OIXH01004864.1_pt1 | contig 10561 bp, 9 predicted proteins | sample 1587741 | NCBI WGS metagenome assembly OIXH01 (sample SAMEA3888916, study PRJEB22519) | human gut metagenome | biome: human gut; feature: human-associated habitat; material: faeces | place: Denmark | collected 2011 | reverse complement strand
CGGTACCCATTCCGACACCAATTTGCAGGTAAACGGTGTGGACGAGGGGGACATCGTCAAAAATGACGGAAATTATCTGTATGTGCTGAATTCCGAGGGCAAGCAGATATTCCGCTGGGCTTCCCCAGACGAGAAGATAATGCAGGCGGTTTTTGGCAGCGATGATAAAAGCATTTTCGTTTCGGTAGTCGGCGAGAAAAACGGAACGCTTTACAGCAGCATTTTGAGGTTCGAGCTGGACGACAAAACGGAAAGCGAAACATGGCGCGCCGCGATAGGGAACGACGTTTCGTATTCTCTTGAAAGGTGCGGCGACGGGGTGTATGCGGTAACGCCCTCCGGCGCGTTTCTTCTTAACGAAACGACCGGAGAACAGATAGCATCCAATACCTATACAAGGGAGATATTCGGCATACCCTCCTCGGACGGAATTCGGGTAACTTTATTCCATGATCCCGTTTCAAACGGTGAGATCGCAAACGCTTACGGCGAAACTCTGGAGCCGTCGGCGGCTATATCGCTTGAAAACACGGCGGCGTTCGACGCCGCGGACGGACGGCTTTATATACTAAGCGGTAACAAACTGACGTCGTATGATACGGGCTTGCAGACAGTGAATACTTACGAGCTTGATGAGGAGTATTCCGATGTGAAGATAATAGGAAAATACGCTTATTTGCTGGGTTACAATTTGGTTTGGCGGCAAGAGCTTTGATTTAGAAAGGAGCATTATATGGGAGAACAATTTGCATTTGCGTTTGATATTGCGGTAATAGTGATCTTGGCGGTGTTTGCCTTTGTTGGGCTTAAAAGAGGCTTCGCAAAGGTGGTGCTGGGCTTGGTTTCCACTCTTGCGGCATTTGCCTGCGCCATGCTGCTCAGCGGTCCTATCGCCGACAGCATCTACAAAAACCACATAGAAAAGGCGATAGAGGGGTATCTTGATGATTCCTCAAACAAGACATTCAGCGAGTTTAAGCTTGGGAGCGTCGCGGAGATCGATTTTGACAAGGTGAAGATAGACGGCACGGCGGCAAATGATGTGGAGCTTGACTATGCGGGCACGCGCAAGGCGGTCATCGATCTTTCACATCTTGATCTCTCTCAAACGGGACTTACAAAGGCGGATCTTGTGAAGATCGGAATAGTTGACGATTCGGACTTGGGGGCGCTGAATGCCAAAACCGCCGAGTTCACGATGGATAACGTTCGGGACTACGGGCTGGGCAAGCTTGCGGTGGCGCAATACATAGCGGTAAATCTCTCTCAGCTGCCGATGATGAAGAGTTTCGACAGTATCGCCGAAAAAATAAGCAAGTATATCCCGAGCTTTTCGGGAAGCGCTTCGGCGGACAGCACAGGAATCACGGCTATAAGGATGATAACGCTTAAAATGTTCGATATGAAGGGAAGCTTTAAGGAAGCGGTGATGAACGGCATAGTAGAGCCGAACTGCACTCTGTTTATCAGAACGGTGGCATTCTTCGTTATATTTGTTCTGGTGAACGTAATTTTGAGAATACTGACTTCCGTTTTGAAGCTTATCAACAAGATACCTGTCATCGGAAAGGTAAACTCGCTTCTTGGATTGGTGTTGGGGCTTGCGGAAGGACTTTTCGCGGTATTCGTGGTGTGCCTTATCACAAGAATGATCGTTTCGCTGGGCGGAGCGAACTCAATACTGTTCAATCAGGCTGCGATAGATTCGACGTTCGTGTTCAAGCTGTTCTATAATTTTGATTTCCTGAATTTCTTGTCATAACGTCAGTTTAGACAAAAGTAACCTTAAATTCCGATATTATAAATATCAGCAGACTATTTCTATTAAAGAAAGGGTGACATATTATGATGATGTGTTCCAGATGCAAGACGCGTCCCGCCGTCATGTTTATTTCCACGATGAGCTCGGGCGAACGCAAGAGCGAAGGACTTTGCATAAAGTGCGCCAAAGAACTTGGGCTTCCGCAGGTAAATGAGTATTTACAGCAAATGGGTATCTCGGAGGACGATTTCGACAGTGCGGTGGATTCGCTTTTCGGCGAGGACGGCATCGTAAGCAAGGATATTCTGGGTCAGTTCGGTATAGGCGACGACGCCGACAAGGATCCGACCGACGCTGCCGAGCCTTTTGACGGCGACGATCCCAAGGATGATGAAGACGACCTCTTCGAGCGCGGCGGCGCGGGAACGATGCCGAATTTCCTGAAGAATTTATTCGGCTCTTCCGATAAAAAGGAATCCGGCAAGGACGAAAAAGAGACCGACGAAAAGAAATCCCGCAAGAAAGAGAAGCCCGACAAGCGCCGCAAGTGCCTTGAAACGTTCTGCACGAACCTTACAAGACGCGCGAAAGAGGGCAAGATAGACGCCGTTATCGGGCGCGACAAGGAGATATACCGCGTATTGCAGATACTCTCACGCCGCACCAAGAACAACCCGTGCCTTATCGGCGAACCCGGCGTAGGCAAGACCGCTATCGCGGAGGGAATAGCTCTGCGATTGGCTTCGGGAGACGTTCCGTTCAGGCTTCAGGGCAAGGAGCTGTATTTGCTCGACCTTACCGCTCTCGTTGCGGGAACTCAATTCCGCGGACAGTTCGAGAGCCGCGTAAAGTCGCTGATAGACGAGGTGAAGAACGCCGGAAATGTTATGCTGTTTGTGGACGAGGTGCATAATCTTGTCGGCACGGGCGGCGACAGCGAAGGCTCTATGAACGCGGCGAACATCTTTAAGCCCGCGCTTTCACGAGGAGAGCTGCAGGTCATCGGAGCCACAACGTTCTCCGAATACCGCAAGCATATCGAAAAGGACAGCGCTCTGGAACGCCGCTTCCAGCCCGTGACCGTAAACGAGCCGTCGATCGACGAAACGATAAGCGTGCTGGGCGGCATAAAGAAGTACTATGAGGAGCACCACAAGGTTCACGTGACGGATGAGATAGTCAAGATGTGCGCGATACTTTCCGAGCGCTACATCAACGACCGTTTCCTGCCCGACAAGGCTATAGACCTGCTTGACGAGGCTTGCGCCTGCACGTCTCTTGAAAACGAGAGCATAACCGAATACGAGAAGCTGAAAGCTGAGATCGCCGAGCAGAAAAGGGAGCAGAGCGAGCTTGCCGAGGCTCCCGAAAAGGACTACGAGCGCCTTGCCGAGCTGAAAACCAAGCTCGCGCAGAACGAGGACAAGGTTGGGGAGCTGAAAGAGAAAGCGGAAAATGTTTACGTTTCTCTGGACGATCTCTCTAAGGTAATAGAGCTGTGGACGGGTATTCCCGCGAACAAGATAAAGGAGACCGAGTTCAAAAAAATGTCGTCGCTTGAGGACAAACTCAAAGCGAAGATAATCGGTCAGGACGAGGCTTGCGAGCTTGTTGCCAAGGCTATAAAGCGCAGCCGCGTTCAGCTCTCCGAAAAGCGCCGCCCCGCGTCGTTCATATTTGTAGGTCCTACGGGCGTGGGTAAAACGGAGCTTGTAAAAGTCCTTGCAAACGAGATGTTTGATACCGTAGACCCGCTGATAAGGCTCGATATGTCCGAATATATGGAGAAACACAGCGTGGCAAAGATAATCGGGTCGCCCCCCGGATACGTCGGTTATGACGAGGCGGGACAGCTTACAGAGCGTGTTCGCCGCAAGCCGTATTCCGTTATCCTTTTCGACGAGATAGAAAAGGCACATCCCGATGTGATGAATATCCTGCTTCAGATACTGGACGAGGGCAAGATAACCGATTCCCACGGGCGCAATGTCAGCTTCGAGAACACGATAATTGCTATGACATCCAACGCGGGTTCTTCCAACGGAATGAACGGAATAGGTTTCGCGAAAACCTCCGATGATGTAAGTCGGGAGCGCGTTATGAAAGGTCTGCGCGACTTCCTGCGTCCCGAGTTCTTGGGCAGAGTTGACGAAATCGTATCGTTCAAGCCGCTCACCGAGGAAAATTACGCCGCTATAGCGAAGCTTAACCTTGAGGAGCTGCGCGAACCGCTTTCCGAGAAGAACCTTGCGCTCAACATTTCCGAGGACGTTTACAAGGCAGTCGCGAAAAAGGCGTTCGGCGGTAAGTTCGGCGGGCGCGATATTCGCCGCGTTATCCGCACCGATATCGAGGACAAGATCGCCGAGCTGCTGATAGACAACAGCGAACGCAAGCTGTCCGAGGTGGATATCTCCGCGAACGGCGAGGAAATAGAGGTAACGGTAAAGTGAGCGTCGTGCTGATAACAGGCGGCAGCGGCGCTATCGGCGCGGCAATCGCCCGTGAGTTTGCGAAAACCGACGATGTGGTGTTCACTTATAACAAAAACAAGGAACGGGCGCGGTCTCTTATGGCAAATAATTGCTTCTGCACACCGATGGACATTACCGATGTTGATTCCGTCGAAGAAGCCGTTCGGAACGTTTTGCGTGAGTTCAAGCATATCGACATTCTTGTGAACAACGCGGGAATATCGCTTATCAAACCGTTTCTTGACACGACCGCCGAGGAATGGCGGCGAATGATCGACGTGGACTTGACGGGCGTGTTTAACGTGACCAAAGCGGTCGCCGAGGACATGGTAAGGCGCAAAAGCGGCGCGATCGTCAACGTTTCCTCGGTCTGGGGAGTGCACGGCGCGTCCTGCGAGGTCGCGTATTCGGCGGCGAAAGCGGGCGTTATCGGTTTCACAAAGGCTCTCGCAAAGGAGCTTGGACCCTCCGGGATAACCGTGAACGCGGTCGCTCCGGGCGTTATAGAAAGCCCGATGAACAGCGCTCATCTTTCGGCGGAGGAGCTTGCTGAGCTTGCGGACGAAACTCCGCTTTGCCGTTTGGGGCAGCCCTCCGAGGTTGCGAGGGCGGTGCGCTCTCTTGCTGAGAACCGCTTTATCACGGGACAGGTGCTTGGCGTGGATGGAGGGTTTTACTGAGGAAAATTATAGTTTAGCTTACATAAACGTTTGAAAAACAGCAACGTTGTGGTGGCGCATAAAATTTGCGAAAGCGAGTAACCTTGCCGAAGTGAAGCAAAGCGAAACGGAGGCAAGGTTGCTCGGCTAGCGAACGAAGCGCAGCGTAGTGAGCGGTTCGCAAATTTTTTTAAAATAACACCGCCGCCGTCAACGTAAGAAAATATAATCAAGAGCGCGTTACAAGACAAACCCGTGCTGCGCTAAACTATAATTTATCGTCAAAAGCCTAACAGGAGGTTACAAATGCCCAAAAACAAAACTGTTTACATCTGCCGCGAATGTGGGGCGGAATACTCGAAATGGAACGGGAAATGCACCTCGTGCGGCGCGTGGAACACTCTTGAGGAGACCGTTCCCGTAACGGTGGGAACGGGCAAAGCCGCGCCTGTCGGGGCGTTTAAGTATTCGCGTATCTCCGAGATAAGCTATGACGACGAAACGCGCTATGACACCGGAATTTCCGAGCTTGACCGCGTGCTCGGCGGCGGCTTGGTTAAGGGCTCGCTTGTGCTGATAGGCGGCGATCCCGGCATAGGGAAATCAACTTTGCTGCTGCAAATTTGCGGCTTTATGGGTAAAGACCACACGATACTCTACGTTTCCGGAGAGGAAAGCGAACGCCAGATCAAGCTCCGCGCGGAGCGGCTCGGCGTGGCATGTGAAAACCTGTTTCTTGCCTCCAACAACAACTGCGAGAGCATTATCAGAGCGGTCTGCGAAAACAAGCCCGAAATCGTGATAATCGATTCCATTCAGACGATAACCTCAAGCGCTCTCACTTCAACGGCGGGCAGTATAGTGCAGGTTCGCGAGTGTACGGGCGCGTTTATGCGCATGGCGAAATCGGAAGAGATACCCGTGTTTATCGTGTCACACGTCAACAAGGACGGCGGTATCGCGGGTCCGAAAATAATGGAGCATATCGTTGATACCGTGCTGTATTTCGAGGGCGAAAAACAGCTTGCTTACCGCATTTTGCGCGCTATCAAGAACCGTTTCGGCTCTACGAATGAGATAGGCGTGTTCAGAATGGACGACGACGGGCTTTCCGAGGTGGAAAACCCAAGCGAGATGATGCTGTCGGGACGCTTGAAAAACGTTTCGGGGAGCGCGGTGGTGTGCGCCATGGAAGGCACTCGTCCGATACTCGCCGAGGTGCAGGCTCTCGTCACAAAATCGAGCTTCTCCGCGCCGCGCCGCGTGGCGACGGGCTTCGATTATAACAGGCTCTATATGATACTCGCCGTGTTGGAGAAGCGGTGCGGTTTCGCGTTTGGCGGACTTGACGTATACGTCAACATAGTAGGCGGTCTTAAAATCGACGAGCCTGCCGCCGATCTCGCGGTCGCTATGGCTTTGTGGTCGGGGCTGTGCGATAAAGCTATCCCCGAGGACTTGCTTGTGTTCGGGGAGGTCGGCTTGGGCGGTGAGATACGCTCCGTAAGCCGTGTTCCGTAACGCGTAAAAGAGGGCGCTCGGCTCGGCTTTACTAAATGCGTTATCCCCAAGCACTCGTTCCGCGAGCTTTCCAAGACCGAGAACTACGGCATAAAAATTATCGGCACGGACACGCTTTCGGGCGCGTTCAAGGCGATAGGTGCAAATAAGGAGAATAATTCCAAATGATTACCGATTTGGAAATGGTAGATTTGATGAGATATGATAAGCGAAAAATGATATTTTTGGTGATCTACGATGTTGGATTCGATTCTGAGGAGCTTCCTATTGAGGAACACGGCGAGCTTCTGCGGCAAAAGGTTGAAAATTATATCAATTACATCATCAACGGCGGTGCGATAGAGTATTTTTCAATCAATGACAAAAAAGCGAAGAAGATAAATTATGAGATACAGGTGTTTACGCCGGAGTATCCCCCGCAGGAGTATCTCAATTGTTTGAGTTGGATAAATAAACGGATAAGCGGCGCCGATCCCGAACATGTAATAAAACTCACTTGTGTCGCGCCTTAATAGCGCGTTTCGGAGACATAATATGAAAAAGCGTCTTATCTGCGCGGTGGCATTTGCGGCGGTACTCGGAATTGAGATACTTATCGCGCTGTTCGTTCACGACAGCTTTGTGCGACCTTACCTTGGAGATGTGCTGGCGGTGGTGTGCGTTTATTTGCTTGCGCGAGCGATACTCCCCGAAAAGCCGCGTTATCTTTCCGTTTTCGTGACGGCGTTCGCGTTCCTTGTGGAGCTTGTTCAGCTTACTCCGCTGTCGGAGGTACTGCCCTCGTCGCTTTCCGTGATAGTCGGCGGAACGTTCGACTTTAAAGACCTCGCGTGCTATCTTGTCGGCGGGGCGCTGTGCTTTTTCGCGGACAAGAAAATCTTTAAGGAACAATAGGCTTGTTTAAGCCTTATTTATGCGTTCTCCCCTGCTGCGGCGGGGGAAAATGCTATTTAAAGCGCTTTTTTGAAGAAATTTTTCGTCATGTCTCGAAAAGACCTTTTTACAAACTGAGCGGTGCGGTTGTGAACCGCACCGCGTGATATTATACGTCGTATTTCTCAACGATCTCTTTATAAATTCCATCGTTGAAATCAGCCTCGTTATATACGCCCAACTCGGCGCCTTCCGCAAGCGGCATTATTCCGTTTTTGGAAGCGGAGCTTTTGGTGGGAAAACGCGAATCCGATTCTGCCGTGCAAATATAATGATCGGATTTGGCAACTTTCCTTAGGAAAAACACCCACTCATCGCCCTTTTGCATCGGAGTCAGTTCACTGAATGTTATAAGCTCGCCGTCCACAATACCGTAGTTCTGGTCGATTTTGAGTTCGTCCCCGACATTAACATCGCCCATCAAAACCTTTGTAACCTCAATAGTGTTGGTGGAATTAATATCGACAATGATGTCTTTTTTGAAATAAGGATCGTATTCATAATCCACCTCTTGCTCGGCATCATTGATAAATGTGCCTACAACAGCTATATGGCTTGATCTTTCCAGTTCGTCAAGTGTGTTAAAAACGACCCTGTCGGTAATTCCGGCTCTTTTAAGTTTAAGCCCCGCAAACGTATCCGTATTCTGAGATACTGAAGAACCGTCGGAGTTTTTCGGAGTGCTGCCGCATGCTGTTAATGCTGCGCAGGTTGCGAAAGCTGCAATGATTGTAATAATTTTTTTCATAATCAACCCCCCCATTTTGTTTTTAAGCAAATTTTATCGTGGTATGCTATATCGGGCGCTACGGCGTCAGAACTTGAACGCACATAGCCTTGGTTCATTATTGCATACGGCCTTCCGTTTGATACAGTATGTCCAGATAGTGTTGAATTTTGTTTTGGGTGAGAAAGTTTTAATGCATGTCCCACTTCGTGCAAAAACGTTTTTCGGGCATTCGTAATCAACTTACTTGGAGTAATTAGACCATTCTTAAGATCAACGAATGCTTCGGCATCAACATTTATATCAATTCTTACATAAGACCAATCTGAATTTACTCCTGGAGTTGTATCCATGAGATTACCAGATGCATCATATGGGTTCATACGTCCCAAATTAGTGTTGTTAAATTCCCTACCGGCAACAATCCATTTACCGTTTGAATTAGGTAAAATGGTATTTTGATACTCAACACTAACGCTAACATCACTACTGATATTATTCCAATTTGTAGCATAATCATAGACATTTTCCTTGGTTAATAATTCAGTTTGAGCTGTGTATAATACATACAATTCAATATTTGCGTCGTTTTTGCTTAAGTATAATCCTTGCCAATAATCATATGGATGCGCTGATGCAGTGCTTGTAACCGTAACAGCAGCAAGCAGCCCGGCGAGGAATGGAGCTGCATATTTTTTTAGTTTCATATAAACCTCAGACCTTTCCGGTATCCATATTTTTGGGGAGTGGATACCCTAATATTATTATATCAAAAATGTAAAAAGATGTCAATACTTTTTTTAAGTAATTTGCGAAAGATAAAGAAATTCGAGAGATTTTTTCAAAAAGTCCGTAATATTTTTCCGATTTCCATGTATATAAACAAATTCCTCTTGTGTTATACGAAAGCTACAAATAAAAGACACGGTATTTGTTAGAAATGACAATTTTTCCCCGATATTGTTGCAAAAATTTGTAAAGTGTGATATAATCTATAAAAGGAATATTATATTTCAAATCGTGTGAAAACATTTGCGTTTTCGCCGAGAAAGTGAGGCGCCTATGGCAGAAGAAAATAAAATACCGGTGAGTTCAACCGTTGAATTGTCGATAGACCCCAATCATACGACCGCGTTCTTTTCGTTCTCCCGCCCCGAAAACGGCGGCGCGGATATGACCGTAGAGAAGATAATGCACGCGTTGGAAGAGAACTTTATTTCTTACGGCATACTTGAAGATGATATCAAGTACGCTGTGGAACAGAAACGTTATGATGAGAATATTTGCGCCGCGAAGTGGAAGGCTCCCATAAACGGCATTGACGGAGCTGTTCAGTACTATTTTAATAGGGAAAAACACATCGCGCCCGTTGAGGACGAGCACGGCGTCGTTGACTTTAAAAACCTCGGTCTTATCAATAATATCACCGCGGGAACTCCCATTGCAGAGATAAGCTTTCCCACAGACGGCGAACCCGGAATGGATATTACGGGAAGACCCGTTCCGCAAAAGGTGGGTACGCCCGCTAAATATAACGTCGGCGCGGGAACTCAGCTTGTGAATAATGATACGCAGATAGTCGCTTCTATAAACGGTAATCTGGTGTATAAAAACGGCGCGTTCGTCGTTGAAGAGAAGATCGTTATAAACGGCGACGTGGACGTTTCCAGCGGCAATATCGATTTTATCGGCGACATTACAATAAAGGGCGGTGTTTTTGAGGGATTTCGCGTTGTTTCAAAGCGCAATATCACAATAATGGGTCTTGTTACCAGCGCGGAGATCATAGCCGACGGCGATGTAGTCGTTAAGGGCGGAGTGATAAATTCAAAGGTGGTAAGCCACGCGAACGTTAAGGTGGGCTTCTGCGAAAACAGCGACATAACCGCCGACGGCAATGTTGAAAGTCCGTCGTTTGTAGGCGGGGAGATATTCGCGTCGGAAAAGATAATCGCTTCAAACAAGGGCGTTATGGTCGGCGGAAAATACACCGCTTTAAACGGCGTGGAGGCTTCCGTTATAGGCTCGGAGAACTACACCAAAACGCTTGTGACGCTCGGAAATAACGCCGTTCTTTCCGAGGAGCGCGAAAAGCTGGAAAAGGAAAACAGTCAAATGGAGGATCAGGCGGATCAGCTTGGGAAGATACTGCTCACCTTGTCGGAATACGCGAAAAAGGGCAAGCTTCCGCCCGATCGTGAGCAAATGCAGACCGATGCACGCCGCAACCGTCTGCGTTTGCTTAATCAAATGCGCGCAAACAAGAAGCGCATATCGGAGATAGATGAGGCTCTTCAGCTTACGCAGAACCTGTTCGTGGCTGTAAAGCGCATGATCTATCCCGGAGTAACACTTCGCATAAATTCTTCGGTACTTAAAGTAAACTCTGTCGAAAACAGAGTGAGGGCGACGGTGCAAGGCGGAGATATCGTTTTTGTTCCGCTGTAAATCGACCGGTAACTACAAATCTCCCCCGCGTAACGGG
>OIXH01004863.1_pt1 | contig 10561 bp, 6 predicted proteins | sample 1587741 | NCBI WGS metagenome assembly OIXH01 (sample SAMEA3888916, study PRJEB22519) | human gut metagenome | biome: human gut; feature: human-associated habitat; material: faeces | place: Denmark | collected 2011 | reverse complement strand
ATGATAAAAAAGGCTGCCCTCGAGGGGGAAGTTGTCTGCGAAGCAGACTGATGAGGGCAGACCTTCCGCGGCCACCCATGCAGGGGCAGCGCCATTCAGTTTTCCCCTCATCTGGCGCTGCGCGCCACCTTCCCCCGCAGGGGAAGGCTTTTATAAATTTACCAGAAGCACTTATCCCCGCCCAGCAGGCGCAGGAGGGTCTCATAGAAGAAATAGTCGCCCCAGATGACGCAGGTTGCGCCAGTGTCGCGGTGGTAGATGGCGTCGGTCAGCACGCCCGCGCGGTCGGGGTCATGCAGAAAATAATGGTCGTAGAGGCTGCGCACAATGGTCCGGGCGGCGGCGCGGTCTCGCGCGGCCTCGGCGTCGTCCACATACTGTGCCAGTTCCAGCAGACCGCAGGTAAAAATCGACGCGGCGGAGCTGTCCCGAATATCGGGGATGCGGTCGTTAAAGGTGAAATCCCAGTAGGGGACAAAGTCGGCGGGCAGGTTCTGCAAAAACACCTCGGCGGCCTTGCGGCTCACTTCCAGAAAGCGCGGTTCTTTTGTGTAGGTATAGGCCAGCGCAAACCCGGTCACGACCCATGCCTGCCCGCGCGCCCAAGTTGTGTTATCGTGGAAACCCTGATGCGTGCGACCTTCGACAGCCTTACCTGTGGCGGGGTCCATCAGATAGGTGTGGAACGAGGAGTAATCCTCCCGCACGAGATAGTCTGCGCAGGTGTGAGCATGGGCGATGGCAATGTTCGTATAGCGGGCCTCTCCGGTTGTCTCGCCGGCCCAGAACAGCAGCGGCAGGTTCAGCATCGTATCCACGATGATTTTTACATAGGGCGTGCCGACATTGAACTCGCCCCACGCTTGAATGTAGCGGCCTTTCTCGTTGTAGCGCTCACACAGCATATCGGCAGCGCGCAGGGCCAGCGCTCTGGCCTCCTCATCCCCCGTCAGCTTGTACAAAGCAACAGCGGACAAGGTGTACAAAAAGCCCAGATCGTGGCTGATGCCGACGCGCTCATCCAGCCGTGCCTTGAACGATGCGATGTAGTCGTCCTTATACTTCAGGAACGCAGCATCTCCGGTGCGCTTGGCGGCCAGACACATCATACCGGGGAGGAAAGAGGAAGTCCAGATGTTGTTTTCCTCCGGCGTGTAGCGCAGCCCCTCGGCGGGCAGGGTACTGACATGCGGGTAGCGGCGGGTGTACAGCGGCGCGGCACGGCGCAGCTTTTCCTCGATTTCCGCGCACATCTGTAAATACAGCGCCTCATCCTGCGGCGCAGTGAAACGTTCAGACATACTTTTTCTCCTTTACTCCTTGACTGCGCCGACCATGACGCCGGCGGCAAAGTATTTCTGCAGGAACGGATAGATGCAGAGGATCGGCACCGTTGCGACCATGATGGTGGCATACTTGACAGTGGCGGCCACAGATTCCACATCGCCGACGCTGGTGCCGCCCGTCATGTTGGAGGTACTGTTCTGCAGTAAGATCTCGCGCAGGACGAGCTGCAGGGGGTACATCTCGCGGTCACGCAGGATAGCAGACGCCCAGAACCAGCCGTTCCACACACCGACACCATAATACAGCACCATAACAGCCAGAATTGCCTTGGACAACGGCAGCACAATGGAGAACAGCACCTTCAGATGGCTTGCGCCGTCGATGCGGGCGGCCTCAATCAAGGATTCCGGAATAGAAGCAAACGAGGTTTTCAGAATAATCAGATTGTACACGCTGATCATGAACGGCAGGATCAAGCCCCACAGGCTGCCAGTCAGGTGCAGGCTCTTCATATTCAAGTAGGTGGGTATCATACCGCCGGAGAAGAACATCGTAAAGGTGATGAGCAACATGATGGGCTTCTGGAACATGACATTGCGGCGGGAGAGAAAGTACGCACCCAGCGAGGTCAGCGTGATCTGCAAAATCAAACTCATGACAAGCACGAACATCGTATTCAGGTAGCCGCGCGCTATCATCGGGTTTTTGAACACCATTTCATACGCGCCGGCGCTGAACCCCTGCGGCCACAACAGAATGCCGGTGTGGCGCATAAGCTGGTTGCTGTTGGAAAAAGACGCAAACAGCACATACAGCATCGGGTACAGGCAGGCAACGGCCACCAGTGTCAGGAAAATATAGTTGATGACGGAGAAGATCTTTTCGCCGGTGGACATTTTGATCTTCGTGGTTTTTGTATTCAGCATGGTGGATCCCCCCTTACCAAAGGCTTGTATCGGCCAGCTTTTTGCTGAGCTTGTTCGCCAGCACCAGTAAAATCAAGTTGATGACACTGTTGAACAGGCCGATGGCCGTAGAGTAGCTCCAGCCCTGTTCCAGCAGACCGACGCGGTAAACATAGGACGAGATAATATCCGCCGTGTCGTAGGTGGAGGGGTTGTAGAGCAGGATGGTCTTTTCGTAGCCGATGCTCATCAGGCTGCCGATGCGCAGGATCAGCATTGTGATGATGGTGGGCATGATGCCCGGCAGTGTGACATGCAAAAGCTTCTGGAAGCGACCCGCGCCGTCGATGGAAGCAGCATCATACAGCTGGGCATCCACGCCGGACAAAGCCGACAGATAAATAATGGAGCCCCAGCCAACCTGCTGCCAAATGTCGGACAGCACATAGATGGTGCGATAGAGTGCCGGGTTCTGCAAAAGCGGGCTGCGCTCACCGCCGAAAAAGACGATGATGTCATTGAACAGACCGCTTGTCATCGAGAAGTCGGTGATCATGCCGACGACGACGATCAGCGAGATGAAGTGGGGCAGATAGGTCAGCGTCTGAACACTCTTTTTAAAACCCTTATGATGGACTTCGTTGATAAGCAGCGCCAGAATGATGGGCGCAGGGAAGCCGAACAGCAGCAGCTCAAAGCTCAGCAGCAGCGTGTTGCGGACAAGACGCCCAAAGAATGGGCTTGTGAAAAAGCGGGTAAAATTGTCCAAGCCGACCCACGGGCTACCGGAAAATCCCAGTGCAGGCTTGTAGTTTTTGAATGCGATCAGCGCACCGTACATCGGCTTATACTGGAACAGAATAAAATAAATCAGCACGGGGATGATAATGATGTATAGCTCCCAGTTGCGTTGCCAGTCCCGGCGGGCGCGGAACGCAAAGCCGTTGCGGTTGACCGGCTTGGTCGTTTTTTCCGTCTTGTTGGCGGTAGGTGTTTTCATAAGAATTTCTCCCTTTGAGAAAAAAGTTGGACGGGCCAGCTGCCCGTCCCATGTTATGGCTGCCGAAACAGGGTGTTATCAGCGCTTGTTGTAGCGTTCCAGAGCAGCGTCCTGAATCTCGATGGCGCGCTGCAGCCCCAGACTGTTCAGCGTCTCAACATACTGGTCGAAGTTATCCAGACTCTCGGTACCCAGAATGAACTTGTTGGTCATCTCATCGCGGTAGGTCTCGACCTCGTTCATGATGGTGGAGTACTCCTCGCTCTCCTCGGCCGTAGGGGTGACATTGGGCATGGCATATTGGGCAGCAGTTGCCACAGCCCAAGTCTCATTGGACTTCTTCTGACCATCCAGCGTGTAATACTGCTTCAGATATCGGAGATCCTGCACGAAAGGACCGTTGTAGTTGCCGCGGATGTAATGGGTCATAACCGTACCGGGAGCCATGCCATCGGAGTTGTTCAGGATCAGGTCTGTGTAAACAGGCTCACCATTGACCATCTCGTAGGAAACACCCTCCGTACCGAAGTTATAGTACATGTGACCTTCGTCGCTGTAAGCCCAGTCCAGCAGGCGGGCAGCAGCCTCAACATCCTTGCAGGAGGTGGTGATAGCGACCATGCCCTGGTTGGGACAGGCGCTGTCAATCTGCCCCATCTTGACGATAGTATTCTTATCACGGGAGGGATAGGGGCAGGGCTGCAGGTTGAACTTGGGTTCGATTTCGACACCGGCATTGCTCCAGACACCCATGCGGGAACCTGCCCAGCCGAAGGACGCACCGGCATTGCCGTTACTCATCTTGGCGCTGACCGTCTCGTAGCTGGAAGTCATCATGTCGGGGTCCAGCAGACCCTCGGCATACCAGTCGTGCATGGTCTGCAGGTACTCTTTGTAGTTTTGCTCGGCTGCGCCGTAGTGGGACTTGCCATCCTCGCCCACATAGAAGCCGCGTTTCGTATCATAAGCGTAAGCAAAGGGGTTGTTGTCGGTCAAGGCACCCATCGTCCATTCATAGCAGAACGGGGCGGTTGCGCCCTTTTCTTCCTTAAAGGCAGTCAGCACGGTGTGCCACTCGTCAATAGTGGTGGGGATTTCCAAGCCGAGCTCATCAAGCCAGTCCTGTCGGATGAACAGTCCCTCCGTGACACGCAGTTCCTCATTGCCGCGGATGAACGGGAATGCATAGTAGTTGCCGTCATCGGTGCGGCACTGGCGGGCAATTTCGGGGTTGGCGTCCAGGTAGGCTTTCAAGTTTGGGCAGTACTGGTTGATGATGTCATTCAGCGAGACGATAACACCATCGGAGATCGCCTTTTCGGGGCCGCCGGGGTAGTTCTGCCAGTGGTATTCCATAACATCGGGCAGATCACCGTCGGCCACCAGCAGGTTGAACTGCTCGTTCTCGCCGCCTGTTGGCGGATGCAGGAAGGTGATGTCCACACCGGTGTTCTCCATCAGCCCCTTGCCAAAGGGGCTTTCGCCCATGTCCTTATAATAGGAGCCGATGTTCTCGTTCAGGTTGCACCAGTAGGTGATGCTGTGACCTGCGGCCATCGGGTAGGTGAACTCACCTGCGTTACCGCTCTCGGCAGCGGTAGAGGCGCTGCTGGCGGTCTCGGTCGCGGTGGATGCCGTGCTTTCGGTGCTGCCGCCGCAGCCTGCCAGCATTGTGGCGGACAGGGCTGCCGCAGCGGCCAGCGCGGTGGCCTGCTTGATTTTTTTCATGTTGGGGTTCCTCCTTCTTCTTTGTGTTTGTGGTCGTTTTCTCTTATTGAACGAGGCCCGGCTGCCGAGGTTTTGTGGCGCTGAATGGATTTGATTTTCGGTGGCCGGTGTTCGTTCCGTGCTTAGAGCCTACCACACCGCCAGCAGCAAAACCAGAATAAAAAGCCCTAAAAAATAGGCAAAACCTCAAATCAAAGATGCGAATTTTCAAAAATCCATAGGCAATTTCTAAAGCGGAAAAATTTATGCACAAAATGCACCGGTCTGTTTTTGTGCATCTTGTATAAGTGCCATGTGCAAAAGCAAAAGCCGGACTGCGACAGTCCGGCTTTTGCTTTTGGGGGTTACTCCTCGCTGTGTGCAGCCTTGTACTGCCCGGGCGTCATGCCGGTAACCTTTTTGAACACGCGGATCAGCGAGCCGCTGTCCCGGTAGCCGGTCTGCTCGGCAATTTTTGCCACCGAAAGCCCCTGCGTCAACAGCTGTTTGGCTGCTTCAACGCGGACATTACTGATGTAGGCCAACAACGCCACCCCGGTCTCTTTCTTGAACTGCGCGGACAAGTAGGTGGGCGTCATGTCAAAGTGCTGCCCCACCTGGGAGATATTCAGGTCCGGGTCAGCATAGTTTTCCCTGATGTACTGCTCCACCCGGTCGCAGAGGGCGCGGGTCGTACTGGTGCTGCCCTTCAGCAGCCGCACACGGCCACAGAGCGTAGCGGAAATTTTAATCAAATGTGCCTGCAATTCCTCGGGACTGCCCGCATCCCCGGGCGAGAAGCGGATGTCCTTCTGGTCGTCCAGCCCGGCCATAGCTGCGCCCTTGATAAGGGCCGCCGTAATGTCATAGGCAAGGCAGCGTGCCACATTGGGGTCCTGTACCGCACCGTCCAGCGGGAACGCCTGCCGGATAAGGGCGGCGGTGTTTTCCTCGCTGCCCAAGGAAATCAAATCCATGAGCTTGCGCTCGGTCTCCAAAGGGAATGTGTAGGCCGTGCGGGCATCATGGATGCCACGGTAGGCCACTGGCTCGCCGTCATCCCTCAGGTAACTCAGCGCTTCCAGCGCCTCTTGATAGGCTGCGCGGATGTCCGCCGCCCCGGCGTGGGTCTCGCCCACGGCCGCCCCCGGGTTCACACGGAAGTGGGCACGAATCTGCTGCTGTGTCTCACGGATGTCCGCCAGCAGCTGCTCATCCTGTGCGAGGGTGTTTTCCTGCATGCCAACGATGGCCACGCAGGTTTCACCCAGAGCGGTCAGTTCCAGTGCAAAGTGCGGCTCGGCAATTTCCTGGAAAATGTTCATAATAGCGATCTGCAACGCCGTAAAGAGCGAGCCATCCCCCTCCGGTGCGCTGTCGGCCATCGGATTTTTAAAGACGACCACCGTATAAAACAGCGCGTCAAACCGGATGCCGCCGCGCTCGGCAGTCTCTTGGCTGAGACCCATCGGGCTTTCCAACAGGGATTTTAAATAGTAGCGCCGCAGGGTCTGCTGGCTTTTCCACAGCTCATGCTGTTGGTCGCTGCGCTCGCGGCGGCTCTTTTGGGAGTAGTATTCCAGCCGCTCAAACTCGTTTTTCTCGACCAGTTCGGGAGCTTCGTCAGTGCCGTCATAGGGGCTGACCAACGCGCCCAGCGGCTGATAATTTTTCTTTGTCAGCCCTGCAGACAGCCCCAGTCCTAACATCATGCAGAGTACCATGCCGCCCCAGGTGAACAACTGGGTCATGCGGGTGTTTTTCATCAGCAGCTTATTGGAAATGCTCAGCACATACTGCCAATCCGTCACGCTGCTGGCACGGGTCAGGTAGGCTTGCTGACTGCCCGAACCAAAGGCAAACGAACCGTCGACCGCCGCCTGCACAATATCCATGGCGGGCGGGTCACCCTCAGCCGTTTTGCAGAGGGCTGTGCCGTCCGGGGCTAAGACATAGAAATCCAGCTCCGGGTCCCAGCAGAACTGCTGCAACCGCTTGACAAACAGCTTTTTGTTCACCGTCACCACAACTGTAGCGTCGGCGTATGACAGCCCGCTGGTCAACGCCGAGCGGATAAAGAGGAAGTCCGTGCCGCCTTCGTTCTCCACCTGAACCATCTCCCACCGGGGGTGACGCTCGTGCAGAAGCTCGCGCCATGCGTCCTCACTCAAGCTGCTGTTTTTGAACCGGGATAGATAAAACAAATGCTGGTCGAGGTAACCCCGGCTGGAAATCACACTGTCCAGATTGTTTAGGCTGATCCACACACTGGTAACATTCGGATGCCCTGTTTCGATAGTCAAAAGTGCGCTCTGTGTGTTGACCATCGCCAGCTGGTCATAGCCGTCCAGTGGTTTCTTTGTCGTGACGATCCGCTGCACGGTCTGATCCTGCATCATGCGGGAAAGCGTCTGCTCAATCTCGGTCAGGTAGCTGTCCAGGTCGATGCGGGCCTGATCCAGCGCCGAGCCATAGATTCGCTTGGACTCCGCCGTAATAATACCCGCGGAGTAGTTATATAAAAGCAAACAGAGCAGCAGCGGCACGATCAGCACAAGGATGTAGGATAAAAACCAACCGCCGCGCACACTTTTCTGCTTTGGAAATTTTATGGTGTCGAGCTTCATAAGGCCGCAGCCTCCCTCCCATTTCGGCTTGCAGTTCTCATTTTTTCAGTGTAACAGCGCTCAGTTCCATGCCGCTCTGGCCAAAATAGAACCGCAGGAAGAACTCGTCCCCTGTGTTCAACGCGGGCAAGCCGACAGAAAAATCGCACCAGTCAGCCTGGGCGCCGGTGATGGTCATGGTTTTCAGGAACGCACGGCCTGCGAACACCGATACCGGAATCTGGGCCAGCGGGCTGTTGCCCGGCATGGCACGGCAGCGCAGGTGCAGGGTGTAGCTGCCGCCCTCGGCTGCCGTTACGCGGAACGCCGTCGTGCGGCGGTAGCCGTTGTCGATGGCTGCAATGTCGATGGCTGTGCCATCGCGCAGCGTCAAGGGCAAACCGTTTTGTGCGGCCTGCTGCATATCCTGCTCGGCCATTGCCTCCATCTGGTCATCCAGTGCGCTCGTGCGGCCGATACTGCGGCGGAACGCGGGCGTTTGCAACAAAAAGCGGCAGATGTTCGCCGCGCTGCGCTGCAATTCGCCGCGCGTCAGGCATCCCTCCGTCAATGCGGCGGTCAAATCGTCCCCGCCGGAGTTATGCTCCGGGTCAGTCACGACCATAAAAACATCATTCTGGGCGCGGACCATGGCGGCCACATGCTTGGTGCTGCCGGCACCGCCACGGTCGTTGCCCTCGGCCCACCAGTCACTCATCACAAGACCGGTGTAACCCCACTGACCACGAAGAATCGTCGTGACAAGGTCATAATTGCTTGCCGTCCAGTAGCCGTTCAGCGGGTTATAGGATGTCATGATTGAGCGTGCACGCCCCTCCTTGACAGCGATTTCAAAACCGCGCAGGTAGATTTCCCGCAAAGCGCGTTCCGAAATGACCGACTCCACAAAGTGGCGGCGATGCTCCTGATTGTTGGCGGCAAAGTGCTTGATCGTCCCGGTCACGCCCCAGCGGTGCAGCCCACGCAGCTGGGCGCAGGCCATCTTTCCGGTCAAAAGCGGATCCTCGGAGAAATACTCGAAATTGCGGCCATTCAGCGGATGGCGGTGGATGTTGATGCCGGGGCCAAGCAGCGTGTCCACATGGTTTTTGCGGAGTTCCAGCCCTTCCATCGAGTAGAGTTCCTCACTCAAATCTTCGTTGAATGTCGCAGCCAGGCAGGTGCCATTGGGCATGGCGAAAGCAACCGTGCCGCAGTCCATGCGGATACCGCTGGGACCGTCGGAACAGCAGGCGGCAGGCAGACCGTAGTGCTGCAAAGCATCGCTGACACCGCCGATAGCCCCGGCTGTACCCGGCGTAACGCGCGGAGAGTTCATCCCCTCGCCCCGGACGATGGTGCAAAGCTCGTCGTCGCTGAACTGTGCGACAAAATCAGCCATGTCCACCTTGCCGTCAGCCACATCCTGCAAGCGGATGCCCTTGTCCCCGGTCTGGGGACGCTCTTTTGGCAGTCGGGCCGCCCGGCGGGTCTCGGGCAGCTCGGCCTCGGTAGGGACAGACTCCCATGCGGGGGAACCGTCCGCACCGGGGCGCAGCCGCTCAAAAGCTGCGGCGGGTGCAGCGGCGGATTCCTGCTGCTCCACCACCATCAGCGGCAGTATGACCGTAAAGGTCTCTGCGGCATGGCGTACATCGGTACCGAGACTGAAAATATAGTCACCGGCCTCCAGCACAAAGGCCGACTTGTACCCGGTAGCGCCGCTGTCATCATAACTGGCAAAATTGCGCCACGGCGCAGTCAGCATCAAAGTCTGGCTCTCCCCGGGAGCCAGTGTTTTGGTTTTGGCAAAAGCGCACAGCACCTTGGAGGGCTTGCCCAGAAGCCCCTGCGGCGCGGTGCAGTACAGCTGTACGACCTCTTTGCCTGGGTGGGCACCGATATTTTTGACCGTGGCAACGGCTGTGATACCATCGGCGTTTTCGTCCGCACTCAACAGCTGAACCTCAAATTTTGTGTAAGAAAGACCGAAGCCAAAAGGATACAGCACCTTTTCCGGCGCAAATGTTTCAAAGTAGCGGTAACCGACATAAATATCCTCGGCATAGAAATTGCGGTCGTCCGCACCGTAGTGGTCAGCAGCAGGGTAATCTGCCGGGGTACGGGCAATCGTATCGGGCAGTTTGCCGCTGGGGCTGACCGTACCGTTCAGCACATCCAGCACGCCGCGGCAACCCTCCTGCCCGCCCTGCCAGATGTAGGTCACTGCGCCGGGGGCGTACCGCGCGACCCACTGCATATCAATGATATTGCCGACATTGAGAAGCACAACAGATTTATTGAAATAGCGGCATACCAGCGCCAACATATTTTCTTCGTCCTCTGTCAGCAGAAAGCTGCCGGGGGTGTTTGTGTTGTCTTGATCCTCGCCCGCTGTGCGGCCAATGACGATGAACGCCGTGTCGGCGCGCTGGGCGGCAGCGCGGACAAATTCTTCGTCCAGCGGCATTTCCGGCTGGAACCACGGCTCCTGCGCCCAGCCGGTGCCCATCTCGTAGGGGTGGTCTGCCAGCCATGCGGCATAGCGGGCCTGCACCTCGGCATCCAGCCGATAGCCGCCGTCACCGCCCAGTATCTCCGGCAGATTCGGCACATGGGTCACATTGACCAGTCCGCCGGATCCGGTTCCGCTTTTATAGTAGTGAAATTGTGCGTACCCAAACAAGGCCGCCCTGCCGCCGGGAGCCAGCGGTAAGACAGCCTCATTTTTCAGCAGGACAACACCCTCCGCCACAGCCTGACGAGCCAGCGCCGCATAGCGGGTCATTTCCAACATTGTATTTTTCATAATACTGAAACTCCGATCCCAATGGATTGCAAATTTCAGCGCCACACCTATTATAATACAGGATTTTTAGAATTTGGCAAGGGGGTAACGTAGAATGTTTTGCGGGAAATTTTCAAATCAGGTTGATGCCTTTCGATGTAGATTTCTTCCATTGTTTAAATTGTGTCTCTTCTGAAAAAATGAATCAGAACTGATTCACTTTTTCGAGTCAAGATTTTTGGATGAATCTAAACTGATTCACTCTGGA
>OIXH01004857.1_pt1 | contig 10583 bp, 4 predicted proteins | sample 1587741 | NCBI WGS metagenome assembly OIXH01 (sample SAMEA3888916, study PRJEB22519) | human gut metagenome | biome: human gut; feature: human-associated habitat; material: faeces | place: Denmark | collected 2011 | reverse complement strand
CGCGCATAGTAATCCGCGCGGACGTTACGCGCTCCCGCAGTTGCAACTCGCGCGCGTGCGCGTAATGTAAGTTAAAGCGCAATATTCGCGCTCAAAGCGCAATTGTTGCAACTCGCGCGTGTGCGCGTAATGTAAGTTCCGTGACGGCGGACTATGCTATGTTTTCGGACGTTGAAACTCGCGCGTGCGCGTAATGTAAGTTGTTTTCATGTTTTCATGGTTGTTTAACTTCGCCATTGGCGAAAAATATACATATGAAAGGAAAATCATTATGAAGAAAAAAATTATGGCACTTACCCTTGCTTTATCGCTTGCGGCTCTTTCGGGCTGCAACGGTAACGAATCCGAGGTATCGGGCGGCGGCACGTCGTCACAGCAAACATCATCAAGTTTTACGACTACAGCCCCCGAGACGACGGAAAGCACCGAAACCTCCGAACCCGAAAGAGAGATTGTCACGAGCGCGGAGACGAAAGAGGAGCTTATTGTGATCTACCTTAAAGCCTTTGCGGAAAAAGACGAGGAGACTTTAAGCGCTTTCGGTTGCGGAGACTATGACAAACTGTTCAATGACCTCTGCAAAGCTCTTGACGACGCGGGAAATCTTCCCGAAGATTTAGACGATATTGATCTTAATCCCGAAGTGTTTGAGGTTTATCGTTTTGATAATAGCGTGGTTGAGAATTGGGAAGTAACATATCCCATGGCAAATGGAAAATTTACTTTTTATATTAAATTCAGCGATTATGATTATACAACTAAGTCTTTTTCCATGAAATCCATAGATTGTCACAATCGACTGGATTTATCATTTTTAGGGTTAGACGGATACAGAAACGCTGCATCATCCGGCGAACCTATTGATGGAGGAGGCACTATTGAAGCCGTTGACATCACCCCATATCTCGATTAAGGAGGAAAATACTATGGCAGATGAAAAGCTCGAAATCGAGGTGCTGTCCATGAAAAGCTTTGTTTTCCGGCTTCCCGAAACGGGAAACATCGTTGTTGACATATCGGTAAACTATTTCAAGGATACGGAAAACAATGTAGTATCGGAAGCGTGGCTGCACCCCGAATTTCAAAAAGCGATGATGTTCCTTGCGGACGTATGTTCCTTTGCGAACAACGGGCAGTCGGACGAGCAGATCGAGGACAGGCTGCTCGACTATTACAGTTCAAGCGAGGACTTCAAAAACAGCGTCGTGGCGCTCCTGAATGAGGATTACGAATATTTTAAGGACGATCACGACAATAACGATAATGAAAGGTAAGTAAACATGACTTCTGTTGAGAAAACAAATCAGTTGCAGGAGTTTTCAAACGAGAGTGTATCCCGCCTTTGGCGGGATACCGACTATTATCTCTCCTTTTTGAAAACCTCGGCGCGATTGTATAAGTACGGCTTTGCCGATCAGGTGCTTATACACGCTCACCGTCCCGGTGCGGTTGCCTGTGCGGAATACGGAACGTGGAGCAATAACGACATACATCGCTATATCAAACGCGGAGCAAAGGGTATCCCGCTGATCGCAAACGACAAAAACGGCAGGCAAAGCATACGGTACGTCTTTGACTTTTCCGATACGGGCGCGAGAGATGAACGCTCAAAGGAGCCGTTTTTCTGGGAAGTAAGCCCGAAAAACAAAAACGCCGTTCTCGAAGCCCTCGGCGCGTCCTCGGACAATATTGCGGACGCTCTTTTGATAAAGGCGCATGAGCTTGCGGAGGAACAGGCGGAGGATTATCTGCGCGATCTGAATGACAGCGCCGCCGATACGTTCCTCGAAGAATACGACGAGCTGAATTTACGGATAAGGTTTACGGACTTACTCGAAAAAAGCGTGTTTTTTTCTTTGTGTTCGCGGTGCGGGATAGATACCGACAATTATTTTGACAAGGACGATTTTCGCGGGCTTGCCGAGTTTAACGGGATCGGAGCAATGACCGTACTCGGCACGGCGGTAAGCGAAATATCGGAGCAGATTTTACGGAGCATTGAGAAAACTCTCAAAACCGAAAGGAGAAAAGAATATGAACGGGACATTACCGAAAACAATGACAGAGACGCTGCCGAACGGACAGGAAGCGAATTTTACGCTAATGGAGGATTCACAGACGTATCTGCCGACATTGGAGCTGCCGGAGCAGAAGGAGATCGGAATATACGGGAGAATGCGGCTGGCGTATCTGAAGGAACACCGCAAGGCGCTGTATCAGTCGCTGCTTCTGAAAGGAACGCTGAACGAACATTTGGCGGAGACGGACGAAACGGCGCGGCGGCGGTTGGCGCAAATGCTTCCCCCGATGTTGGAGAAAGCGGGAGTGACGGAGCAGCTCAAAGCACAGAACCAAATGGAATGGGTAGGACTGACCAACAGCGTGAAACAGGCGGCGGAGGAAATGATTCAAGCCGAACTGATATACAACTGAACAACGGCGGGGCAGAGCTTGACGGCTCTGCTTTTTCTATGCCCGAACTTGACATTTTTGATATTGAACCGAGCGGAGGAGAGGACGGCGGAGAAGCGTATCAGCTTTCGCTTTTTGACACGGACGACACATCGGATATTGCCGTTGAAGTCAAAGAAAAACCGAAACAAGCGGAGCTGAATCCCGCTTTGGAGCTTTCCATTACCGATGAGCTTATGCGCGGATCGGGAACGGAACAGGGGAAACTGAGAATATCGGATTATTACAGGGAAAACAAGCCCGATGTAAAGGAATTCGCGAAATTCCTGAAAAACGAATACGGAACATATCACGGCAGAAGCGGTCTTGACAGCGGCGTTATCCGCTTTGCTACCTATGAGGGCAAAGGCGCGAAATTTGAGTTGGAGCAGGACGGCGAACGCTCCGAATATAAGCTCTCTTGGGAGAAATTAGCCGTCCGCACCGCTGAGCTTATCAAAAACAACGAGTATATCAGCGCGAAAGATATTGACGATTTCGTGAGAAGCTCTGCTTGGCACTTAAAATCGGGACTGTACCCCGCCGAACGAGAGCTGAATATTCTGAAACGCTTCGGTGCGGACGGGGACGGAAAGAACCCGTCCGCTTCTTTTTCGGCAGACAAATTCGATCTCGCAAACGCGGATATAAATTTGCAGGATAACGCCTTTCTCGCAAAAACGGAGATCACCGTAAATCAGCCCGAGCTGCTTGAACGTCTTGCGGCGAACGGGCTTGTTCCACAGAAAAATTTTGACGGCAGACTGCTGTTTGAAACGGACGGCGGTAAATGGAACAGATTTATTTTACCCGATACTTACGGGAATAAGTGGAACAACATTCCCGCCGAAACGATTATGCGCTCCGACGAAACCGACGAGCTTGTAAAGGTGCTTGAATACATCACCGAAACAGTCATGGCTCTCAGACAGCAGGACGCGGAAAAGGAGCTGCTCGACAATCTGACCGCGGAGGACTTTGAAGCGGGATATGACGGCGTTGCGGCGGAGGGAGAGCTGACCGCCGTCCGCATGGGAGATTTCTACGAGTTTTACGGAGAGGACGCGGAGCTTGCCGCCGAGCTGCTGAATATAAATCTGACTTCACGGCACGGCGAACCTATGACGGGATTTCCCGTACACGTTCTGGAGCAGTACGAAAGCCTGCTCTATGACAAGGGATGGGAGCTTGTTTTACGGGAAGCGGAGGAACTTTCGGTCGAACCTCCCGCGCCCGCAAAAGGAAAATACATCACCGAATATTATGTGTGCAACGAGTACGGTGATCCTATCTCGGACGCATACGAAACGTGGGAGGAAGCCGACAGGCATTTGCCCGAATTTTATCCCGAAGCGGATTACGTTGACGGCTTTGACACGCTCATAGATGTTACCGCCGAAAATTCCCTTGAATTTAATATCGGTTTTACCGAAAGCGGTATTTTACGGCAATTCCTCGACGCGAATTATCCGGACGGGAATATCCCGTTCGCGCTCGCCAATGAGCTTATACGCTATCTTGACGAGAAAGCGATCACGGAGAATATGCAGGGCTACGATAAGACCGATTTTGAGATACGCGCGGTCATTGACGGAGAAGAGTACGGCTACGACGGTCGCTTTGACGTCGGAGACGGCAACGGCGAGGGCGGCGGAGATTCCGTAACGGAGCATATTCAAAGAAACGCCGATTGGATAATAAACACCGATTCGGGCTTTTTTACCGACGAGGACAAAGCTCTGTCGCGCAGTACGCTTGACGTACTTGTTCCATTTCTGAATAAGCACGCTGGACTGTCTGCGGAAGAAGAAAAAATCCTCGAAAAATTTAAGGCGGAAAATCCGATCAGAGGTAAAGCAATGTCCGAGCTGACGGCGGGAGATGTTATAAAGCTGCCCTCCGAAACAATGCTTGACCGCAATATGAAGCCCGCTGCGGTTTCCGAGAGCTACGCCGTGGTAAGAACCGCAAACGAACGGGAAATAAGTCTCGACACCTACTCCGACAAGGAGCTGACAAACAAAACGGGAGTTGCGGGATACCTGAACGATTGGGCAAAGCACCTTGACGAGATCGGCGCGGAATATATCGGAAAATATGAGGAATTGGCGGTCAAAAAAGAAAAGACTGTTGTTATAGACCTTACTCCGCGCGAACCCGAACACGAAACGCCGAATATTCCCGTTTCGCCAATGGCGAATTTTACTATCACCGACGAAAATCTCGGCGCGGGCGGAGCGAAAGCAAAATATAAGGCGAACGTTGAAGCGATAAAACTGCTCCAACGGCTTGAAAGCGAGAACCGACAGGCAAACCCCGACGAACAGGAGATACTTTCGCGCTATGTCGGTTGGGGCGGTATCTCACAGGCGTTCGACGAGAACAACAAGGCGTGGGCGAACGAATACGCCGAGCTTCGCGCGCTGCTATCCCCCGCCGAATACGAGAGCGCAAGAGCTTCTACTCTTAACGCGCATTACACCTCTCCGACCGTCATAAACGCGATGTACGAGGGACTTGAAAACCTCGGCTTCAAAACGGGAAATGTTCTTGAACCCGCAATGGGCGTAGGAAATTTCTTCGGCTGTATGCCCGGGGAAATGCGCGGTAGCAAACTGTTCGGCGTGGAGCTTGACAGTATTACGGGGCGTATAGCGAAGCAGCTTTACCCCGAAGCGGATATTCAGATCAAGGGCTTTGAGGAAACGGCGTTCCCCGATAATTTCTTTGACACGGCGGTGGGCAACGTTCCGTTCGGCAGCTACAAGCTATCCGAAAAGCGTTATGACAAGCTGAATTTACCGATACACGACCACTTTTTCGCAAAATCCCTTGACAAGGTACGTCCGGGCGGCGTTATAGCGTTCGTTACCTCAAAGGGAACGCTCGACAAGGAAAGCTTGAAATTCCGTCAGTATCTCGCGCAAAGAGCGGAGCTTCTCGGCGCGATACGTCTGCCCAACAACGCCTTTACCGAAAACGCGGGTACGGAGGTCACTTCGGATATAATCTTCCTGCAAAAGCGCGATAAAGTCCTTGACATTGACGTTCCCGACTGGGTAAATCTCGGGAAAACAGCGGACGGCATACCTGTCAACAAATATTTTGAGCAGCACCCCGAAATGATACTCGGTGAAATGAAGCAGGGCGCGGAATTTTCAATGCACGGCAACGAAAACGAAACGGCTTGCGTACCCATTGACGGCGCTGATCTGAAAGAACAGTTAAAGGCGGCGATAGCGAATATTCACGGCTTTATCCCCGATATAGTCCGCAATGAAGCGGAAGAAAAAGCCGCCGAAAGCATTCCCACGGACACGCACGTCCGCAATTTCTCTTTTACCGTGTCAGACGGCAATATTTATTACCGCGAAAATGATGAAATGTTTTTGCGGGAAATGCCCGAAAAGACGGCGGAGCGCATTAAAGGAATGATCGGTATACGCGACTGCACCCGTGAACTGATAGACTGTCAACTGTACGGCGGCAGTGATGTGGAGATCACTCAGCTTCAAAGAAAACTGAGCCGTCTGTACGATAATTTTACCAAAGAATACGGTTTGATAAACGCACGTGAGAATGTCCGCGCTTTTTCCGACGACAGCTCTATGCCGCTGCTGTCCTCTCTTGAAATACTCGACGAGGACGGAAATCTCGAACGCAAGGCGGATATGTTTACCAAACGCACCATTAAGCCGAGAGAGGAAATAACGCACGTAGATACGGCTTTGGAAGCGCTTGCGGTATCGGTCGGCGAAAAAACGGGTGTAGATATTCCGTTTATGGCACAGCTTTGCGGCAAATCCGAAAAGGAGGTCATTGAGGAATGCTGTGAAGCAAACGCGATATTTGAGCTGCCGTCGTTCGATCCCGGAGAAAGAGGACGCTATGTAACAGCGGACGAATATCTTTCGGGAAATATCCGCGAAAAACGCCAGCTTGCGCTTCTTGCCGCCGCTGCTGATAACAGCTTTATGCGGAATGCCGACGCGCTTGAACAGGTTCTTCCCAAGTGGCTTGACGCAAGCGAGATAGACGTGCGGCTCGGCGCGACGTGGATCGACCCGCCGGTATATAAACAATTTATTACCGAACTACTCAAAACGCCGTGGTATCTCGAAAAACATATCAAAGTGGACTTTTGCGAATACACCTCCGAATGGAATATCGGCGAGAAGTCCAAAGACAAAAATAATGTTCTCGCAAATACGACCTACGGTACGACAAGGGCAAACGCGTATTCCATTATTGAGGATACGCTGAATTTGCGAAATACACAGGTATATGACGCGGTACGAGATGACGACGGCAAAATCAAATATGTCCTTAATCAGGACGAAACCACGCTTGCGCAGGAAAAGCAGGACGCGATAAAACAAGCGTTCAAGGACTGGATATTCAATGATCCCGAGCGCCGTGAGCAGCTTGTGAACAAGTACAACGAGCTATTTAACAGCATACGTCCGCGCGAATACGACGGATCGCATTTGCGGCTTGCGGGAATGTCCCCCGAAATAAAGCTCCGTCCGCACCAGTTGAACGCCATAGCGCGGATAGTTTACGGCGGCAACACGCTCCTTGCTCATCAGGTAGGCGCGGGAAAAACCTTTGAAATGGCAGCCGCCGCAATGGAAAGCAAACGCCTCGGCTTGTGCAATAAGCCGTTGTTTGCTGTTCCGAATCATCTTACCGAGCAATGGGGCGCGGAATTTATGCGGCTTTACCCTTCCGCCAATATTCTTGTTGCCACAGGCAAGGACTTTGAAGCCAAAAACCGTAAGCGGCTGTGTGCGAAGATCGCTACGGGCAATTACGACGCTATCATTATCGGTCATTCTCAGCTTAAAAAGATACCGATTTCCCCCGAACGGGAACAAGAAATGCTCAGACGGCAGGTTGAGGATATAACCCAAGGAATAATGGCGCTCGACGGTCAGCAAGAAGCGCGGTTCACGGTCAAACGGCTCGAATCTACCAAAAAATCCTTAATGACGCGGCTTAAAAAGCTTGCCGACGTCGCAAAGCGCGACGATGTGATAACGTTTGAGGAATTGGGCGTGGACAGACTATTCGTGGACGAAGCGCATGAGTTTAAAAATCTGTTCTTGTATACCAAAATGCGTAACGTCGCGGGTATAGGACAGGTGGAAGCGGAAAAATCCTCCGATCTGTACAACAAGTGTCAGTATCTCGACGAGATAACAGACGGAAAAGGCTCAATTTTCGCCACGGGAACGCCAATTTCCAATACGATGTCCGAGCTGTACACAATGATGAGGTATTTGCAGAGCGATACGCTCCGCAACATGAGAATGCAGAATTTCGACGCTTGGGCGGCGAATTTCGGAGAAGCCGTTACCGCTATCGAGCTTGCGCCCGAGGGAACGGGATACCGAGCCAAAACGCGTTTCTCCAAATTCTTTAATCTGCCGGAGCTGATGAACATTTTCAAGGAAGCGGCGGATATAAAGATGTCGGACGAGCTGGGACTTGACGTTCCCGAAGCGCATTTTCACAATATCGCAGTGCTTCCGAGCGAGCTTCAGAAAGAAATGGTGCAGGATTTGTCGGAACGCGCGGCTTTGGTTCATCAGAAAAAGGTTGCCCCAGACGTTGACAATATGTTAAAGATAACAAATGACGGCAGGAAAATAGGGCTTGACCAAAGGCTGATGAATCCCGATCTTCCCGATAATCCCGCTTCAAAGGTCAACGTTTGTGTGAAAAATGTCGTTGATATTTACGAAAAGACTGCGGAAAACAAATCGACGCAGCTTATCTTCTGTGATTTCTCAACGCCGAACGGAAAGGGCTTTAATCTGTACGACGATATTCGGGAGAAGCTGATAGCCCAAGGCGTGAAAAAGGAGGAAATAGCATTTATTCATGACGCGGACAGCGAGGTGAAGAAAAAGGAGCTGTTCGCAAAGGTACGCAGCGGAAAGGTGCGTATTCTGCTCGGCTCGACCGCAAAATGCGGCGCGGGAATGAACGTGCAGGACAAGCTCGTCGCGCTTCATCATTTGGACTGCCCGTGGCGACCGAGCGATCTGGAGCAGCGCGAGGGGCGCATTATCCGTCAAGGCAACGAAAACAAGGAGGTCGATATTTTCCGCTATGTTACCGAAGCTACGTTTGACGCGTATCTGTATCAGACTATCGAGAACAAGCAGCGGTTTATCTCACAGATAATGACGTCAAAATCTCCCGTTCGCTCCTGCGAGGACGTGGACGAAGCCACGCTGTCCTATGCCGAGGTCAAGGCTTTATGCGCGGGAAATCCGCTCATAAAGGAGAAAATGGACTTGGATATTGAGGTCGCAAAGCTGAAAGTCCTGAAATCAAGCTACAACAGTCAGCGTTACAGCCTTGAGGACAAAATCATTAAGGAATATCCGCGTCAGATCTCCATGCTTGAAAAGCGCATAGAAGCGTATGGAAAAGATCTGGAGCATATGCGAACGATAAAAGACCCCGACGAGGGAATAAGCATGATGGTCATTGCAGGAAAACCCTATACCGATAAAGAAGCGGCGGGAGAAGCTCTTGCAAGCGCGCTGAAGGTTGTGAAATCCACCACTGATAAATACAACATAGGCTCATTCAAGGGCTTTGATATGTATTTGTCCTATAACAGCTTTTCGCGGCAATTCACGCTTGACCTGAAACGCGAGGGTACGCACTCTGTCGTTCTCGGCGATTCAAACGCGGGGAACATAACGCGGATAGAAAACGCGCTTAACAGCATAGAGAAGCGTATCGAGGGCAGCAAGGAGCAGCTTAAAACGGTACGCGAACAGCGTGAAGAAGCGAAGGCGGAGCTTGCAAAGCCATTTGCCCGCGAACAGGAGCTTACCGACAAGCTCGCTCGGCTTGCACAGCTTAACGCCGAGCTGAACATTGACGGCGCGGGCAAGTCCGAGATTTCGGCGGACGAAAAGCCGTCCGTTCTCGGGGAGATTTCAAACCTCAAAAAGCAGGCAAAAGAAAAAGATAAAGGTATCGGGAAGAAGCCTGAAAGGGACGATACCGACAAAAAAGACGGCAGACAGGCTATATGAGACAGCTTATTGCAAATGCTATAATAGGATATAGCATTTGCGATAACAACAATTTCCTCTCCGCAGGCTTGACTTGCGGAGAGGATTTTTGTGTTGACAAATCGAAGCCAATATAGTATACTTATAGTAGCGACAGAGAAGTCTGTTAGGCAGACAGCATGAGCTGTCGAACAAGCAGCAAAGCGTAAGCGGGAGTGCTTGTTAAGCGATGAAGGCTGTATTTATTCGGGTGAATGCGGTTTAGAGCTTATTATTGGTTGCATATAAGCCATGACTCGAATAGGCACATGAGGTGCTGAACAAAAAATATGGCAAAAAGCCTTGCAATTATGCAGGGCTTTTTTGACAAACGGATTTCAATAGGTCTTGAAATTCCCGAGAGGATTTGATATAATATAAATAAAGAAGTATTGAATATCTTGGAGGAATCATGGATAGGAAAGGTATTGCATTGAATGAAGCTATCGTGTCGGCTGAAATAGAGGGCGTTTCCTTTTCCGCAGAGGAAATCGAAATTGCACGAAAGATCATTGACGGGAAGATGTCCTTAGAGGAATACTTCGTTAAAGTTTTGGCGGATTAGAAGAAATGTTTCTTTTTTGAAAAATTTTTAATTTTTTCAAAAAAGGGGTTGACAAATCAGATTGAATGTAGTATAATATAAATGGTAATAGTGCTTCGGTGCTATTATTAGTGTGGCTGACACTTTAGGAGGGCGCGTTCGTAAGAACGGGGCGTATCCGAAACTCTGAAGCGCTTTGTCTCAAGGCTTTTATACTAAGAGACCAAATGTAGCAGTTGGTCGACCAGAGCGACTATAAAAATCAGCCCTATGGAAATTGAGCCAACAGATATTCTGTTGGCTTTTTTCAATGTATAACAACAATCTAAATATTAAGGAGGACCAAGAATTGGGGGCGTATTTATATGAAGATATTAATGACGCGATAAAGCACGCAAAAGATATGCAAAAAATATATGATAAAGAATTGGCGGGTAAGAGTGTTTTATATGCTTACTCAGATAATAATACTATTAAATTCGCAGAAGTTGTATTTAAAACAGAAAATT
>OIXH01004856.1_pt1 | contig 10585 bp, 8 predicted proteins | sample 1587741 | NCBI WGS metagenome assembly OIXH01 (sample SAMEA3888916, study PRJEB22519) | human gut metagenome | biome: human gut; feature: human-associated habitat; material: faeces | place: Denmark | collected 2011 | reverse complement strand
ATGTACCAGGCTTTGCGCCTGTTCCGTGACATTTCGGACACTCATCCTTCAATGTGAGCTCGATCTCTTTCTCGCAGCCAAAAATCGCCTCTTCAAATGTGATCCTTACGCCGGTTCTTAAATTTGCGCCGCGCATGGGACCGTTGCTGCTTCTTCCGTAAGCGGAACGTCCACCTCCGAAGAAGTCTCCGAAGATATCTCCAAAGATATCTCCCATGTCGGCTCCGTTGAAATCGAAGCCGCCGTAACCGCCGGCTCCGCCTGCGCCGCCCTCAAAGGCCGCATGGCCGAACTGGTCATACTGCGCCTTCTTCTGAGGGTCGGAAAGGACCTCGTAGGCTTCGTTTATTTCCTTGAATTTTTTCTCTGCCTCAGCATCGCCTGGGTGCAGATCCGGGTGGTACTGTTTGGCAGCCTTTCTAAAGGCGCTTTTTATTTCGGCCTCGGAAGCGTCTTTATTGATTCCCAATATTTCGTAATAATCTGCCTTTGCCACTGTTTCCCCAACTTTCTACATCTGCCGCTTTCGCGTGAATTCTCTTATTTCTTTCTTTTTGTTCCCCCGCAAGGAGCCAAAGCGAATCCGCTTTGGCTCCCTGCTTCTAAAAACTTGATTGTTTAAGCCTTAAAAAGCTTTATTTCTGGTCGTCCACTACTTCGTAGTCAGCATCTACAACGTTGTCGTCATGGGGTGCGCTGCCGGTGTTCGCACTGCCTGCATCGCTGCCGTTGAAGCCTGCGCCAGTGCCGGGATTCTGCTGCTGGGCCTGCTGATAGATCTTGCCGAATACGTCGTAGGACACTTCGGTCAGCTTATCGCTGGCGGCCTTGATAGCTGCGGAGTCGGTGCCTTCCATGGCCTTCTTGACGTTAGCGATCTCAGATTCGATCTTGGCCTTATCGTCGGCACTCAGCTTGTCGCCCAGCTCCTTGAGGGTCTTTTCGGTGGAGTATACCATGCTGTCAGCATGGTTGCGGATCTCTACCTCTTCCTTGCGGGCCTTATCCTCGTTGGCATACTGCTCTGCATCGTGTACAGCCTTGTTGATCTCATCCTCGCTCAGATTGGTGGAGGCGGTGATAGTGACCTTCTGCTCGTTGCCGGTGCCCAGATCCTTAGCGGATACGTGTACTATGCCGTTGGCGTCGATATCGAAGGTAACTTCGATCTGAGGCACGCCGCGGGGAGCGGGAGCAATACCGGCCAGCTGGAAGCGGCCGAGAGTCTTATTGTACTGCGCAAACTCGCGCTCGCCCTGAAGCACATGAACCTCTACGCTGGTCTGGCCGTCCGCCGCGGTGGAGAAGATCTGGCTCTTCTTGGTAGGAATGGTGGTGTTGCGGTCGATCAGGCGGGTGAATACGCCGCCCACGGTCTCGATGCCCAGAGACAGAGGAGTTACGTCCAGAAGCAGAACGTCCTTTACCTCGCCGCCCAGTACGCCGCCCTGGATAGCAGCGCCTATAGCTACGCACTCATCGGGGTTTATGCCCTTGAAAGGATCCTTGCCGGTAATGGCCTTAACAGCTTCCTGTACTGCGGGGATACGGGTGGAGCCGCCGACCAGAATGACCTTATCTATGTCGGCATTGGTTAGGCCGGCATCCTTCATCGCGATATGCATGCACTCCTTGGTCTTATCGATCAGATCGGCAGTCATGTCGTTGAACTTTGCACGGGTCAGGGTCATGTCAAGGTGCTTAGGACCGGTGCTGTCCGCAGTGATGAAGGGCAGGTTGATGTTGGTCTGCACCATGCTGGAAAGCTCGATCTTAGCCTTTTCCGCAGCTTCCTTCAGACGCTGCATTGCCATGCGGTCGCCGGAAAGGTCGATGCCGTTGCTCTTCTTGAACTCGGATACGATATAATCCATGATGCGCTGGTCGAAGTCGTCGCCGCCCAGACGGTTGTTGCCGTTGGTTGCAAGAACTTCAAATACGCCGTCGCCTATCTCAAGGATTGATACATCAAAGGTGCCGCCGCCAAGATCGTACACCAGTATCTTCTGATTGGTTTCCTTATCCATGCCGTATGCAAGCGCCGCCGCGGTAGGCTCGTTGATTATACGAAGGACTTCCAGACCGGCAATGCGGCCCGCATCCTTGGTAGCCTGACGCTGGCTGTCAGAGAAGTAAGCAGGTACGGTTATAACGGCCTGAGTTACTTTTTCGCCCAGATAAGCTTCGGCGTCGCTCTTCAGCTTCTGAAGGATCATTGCGGATATCTCCTGAGGAGTGTAATCCTTGCCGTCGATATGCTTCTTATAGCTGGTTCCCATCTCACGCTTGATGGAGCTTACTGTACGGTCCGGGTTGGTGATAGCCTGGCGCTTTGCGGCGTTGCCGACTATACGCTCGTTATCCTTAAAAGCAACTACGGAAGGAGTAGTACGCGCGCCTTCAGAGTTGGGAATTACAACGGGTTCGCCGCCTTCAAGAACGGCTACGCAGGAATTGGTGGTACCAAGGTCAATACCGATAATCTTTGACATAATCTATTTCCTCCTGATTATTGTTGAGTTTATACTTTTTAATATTTATTTCGCAACCTTCACCATGCTATGGCGGATTATGCGATCTTTTACTTTATAGCCCTTCTGGAAAACCTCCAGAATGTCGCCGGACTCAGCGTCGTCGCTTTCGCCCTGCATCACGGCGTTGTGCAGTTCGGGATCGAACTTGCCGCTGGCGTCTATCTCCTCAAGGCCCTTCTTTGTGAGTACATCCATCAGCTGCTTGTAGACCAGCCTCACTCCCTCAACGTAGTTTTGATCCACATTTTCGGAATTATTCAGCGCCCTCTCGAAGTTGTCAATCACCGGCAGCAGTTCTTTTATTACGTTTCGTTCGCCTTCAGCCAGGCTGTCCGCATAAACGCTGGCATTGCGTCTGCGGAAATTATCAAAATCCGCCTGAACGCGCTGAGCCAGATTTTTCATTTCATCCCGCTCGCCTTCAAGCTTTGTGATGTGATCCCTTACCTGTTGGAACTCATCCTGCTTGAGAGTTACGGTTTCCTCGGGTACAAGCTCCTCTTCGGCCTCGTTCTTTTCAGGCTTCGGCTCTACGGGATCCTTGTCGTCCTTTTTCCTGTTCTCATGCTTCTTATCCAATTTACCGCTGCTCCTCTTCAAACATATTTGTAAGTATGGTGCCGAGGCTCTTGCCAAGCTGGCCCAGCACCGCAAGCACCCTTGCGTAATCCATTCTTGTAGGCCCTATCACCCCGAGGGAACCAAGGGGCGTCCCTCCCACCTTATACGTAGCCGTGACCAGGCTGCAATCCTTCATATCCTCCGAAGGATTCTCCGTGCCGATTGTCACCGAAAACTCGACCTTTGTTGCCTCAGTAAGCATGTTGCGGAGCATATCCTTGGACTCAATAACGTTCAGAAAGCTCCTCGCCTTGTCCATGTCGCTGTACTCAGGGTAATTGAGCATATTGTTGGCGCCTGACAGTTCAAGCTTTGAACCGTTCTCGGCACTCTTGCGCACGGTATCCAGAGTATCATTCAGGAAATCCCTCTGCTCCTTCATGGTGACGTGCAGCTCGGGTATCTCCTCCTGATTTACCGTATCCAGCCGCTTGTTGCGGAGGCGCTCGGTAAGTATTCTGGAAATGCGCTCAAGCTGTTCCGCAGTGATGTCCCTGGGCACTCTGATCATGTAGTCGCGGGTAATACCCGCGTCGGTAACTATCACCACCAGAGCCTTGCCCTCGGTCACCGGCACCAGCTGAATGTGCTTCAGCTTTACGGCATTGATGTTGGGAGAAAGCACAAGGGAGGTATATTTGGTCATGTTTGACAGCACCCATGCCGTCTGGCGCACTATTTCGTCCACCTTGTTGATGGTATTTGAATAGCAGTTCTGAATAAACCTCTGCTCGCTCTCGGTGAGCATCGCCCTGTGCATTATGCTGTTCACATAAAGCCTGTATGCTTTTTCGGAAGGTATGCGTCCGGCGGAGGTATGGGGCTGCTCAAGGTATCCCATCTCCTCAAGGTCGCTCATCACGTTTCGTATAGTGGCGGAAGAAAGGGCGATGTCGGATTTCTTTGATACCGTCCGCGAGCCCACGGGGGTCGCGGTCAGTATGTAATCGTCGATTATGGCCTGCAATATACGCATCTTCCGCATATCCAGTTCCATAGCCGCTCCCTTCCTTTCTGAAATACTGTTTTGTTGTTAGCACTCATCGTGTTTGAGTGCTAACCCACGAGTAATATAATAGCACTGCTCCACAATTCTTGCAAGTGGAGCAGCGCCTTATATTGTGACAAAACGGAAAAATCACGTTGATAAAATTGTTTTTTATTGCATGAATTCCATCAACGCGCTGTTCTGCATATCGAGGCCTCTGTCGGTAAGGCGCATAAATCTCTGGTCCACAGTCAGCCAGCCCATATTTTCAAGCTTATTTACGGCTTCCTTGTATACTTCGCATACATCGGCCCCAAAGCGCGCCTTAAAGCGCCCAAGCTCCACGCCTTCTATTTTGCGCAGCCCCAGCATTATCCATTCAAACATTTCGTTCTCCCGTCCTATGCTTTCGATATCTTCCCGCGGAAGGCAGCCATTCTCGATCTTTGATATGTAATCGTCCATGCTTTCGCTGTTCCTGAAGCGTATCAGTTCCCCCTCTTTGCTGCGCAGCGCAGAGCTGGAGTTTAAGCCGAGGCCTATATATTCCCCGACGTCCCAGTAATTTATATTATGCCTGCACTGACAGCTTGGCCTGGCGTAGTTGGATATCTCGTATCTCTTATAGCCCAGGCTCTCCAGCCGTGCCATGCCGGCCCTGTGCATATCGTACACAGCATCATCATCAGGCAGCGCGGCGCGTCCCTGCTTCACCCAAGCGTACAGCGGCGTGCCCTCTTCCAATATAAGGGAATATGCGGATATGTGGTCTACGTCCAGCAGCCCGCCCCGTTCTATGCTGTCGATATACTCTTTTTCGCTCTGTCCCGGCAGGCCGTACATGAGGTCGATATTTATGTTTTCAAACCCGGCAGCCCTTGATAGCTTTACGGCTTCCTCGGCCTGCGCCGCGCTGTGTATTCTGCCTATTGACCTGAGCAAACCGTTGTCAAAGCTCTGAACGCCTATGGAGATCCTGTTGAAGCCCGCCCTTCTGTATGCTTTCAGCTTGTCCATATCAACCGTGCCAGGGTTGCACTCTATTGTAGCCTCGGATATTTCCAGATCAAAGCAGGCTCTTATGCGTTCCATTGCGGTGCATATAAACTCGAGAGGTACTGCCGACGGCGTACCTCCTCCGAAAAATACCGTATCGAATTTCTTGCCGCCGCACTCCGCCGCGGCCATCGCTATCTCCTTATAAAGCGCTTGGAAATACGCGTCTGCCCTGCCCTGTTCCGGAAAGGAAACAAAGTCGCAGTAGGCGCATTTCTTGACGCAGAAGGGGACGTGGAGATATATTCCCGCCATTTCAGTTTATGCGAAGCACGCTCATAAAAGCGTCGCTGGGCAGTGAAACGGTGCCTATCTGGCGCATGCGCTTCTTGCCCTCCTTCTGCTTTTCGAGCAGCTTTTTCTTTCTTGAAATATCGCCGCCATAGCACTTTGCAAGCACGTCCTTGCGCACCGCGCGAACGGTTTCTCTGGCAATTATCTTGCCTCCTATAGCAGCCTGTATGGGTATCTCGAACTGCTGGCGGGGTATTACCTCCTGAAGCTTCTCGGCTACGGCGCGGCCCTTGGCGTAAGCCTTATCCCGATGGACGATGGTTGACAGCGCATCGCAGATGTCGCCGTTGAGCAGAAAGTCCAGCTTCACGAGGTCGCTCTTTACATACTCCTTCAGCTCATAATCAAACGAGGCGTAGCCGCGGCTCCGGGACTTGAGCTGATCGAAGAAGTCGTAGATTATCTCGTTAAGCGGCAGCTCATACTTGATATTTACCCTGTCCTCCTCGATGTAGGTCATGTCCTTGAACACGCCCCGCTTGTCCTGGCAGAGCTCCATTATGGTGCCCACATATTCGGATGGGGTCATTATGTGAGCCTCTACCACGGGCTCCTCCATATACTCTATCTCAGCAACATTTGGCATATTGCTTGGATTATCCAGCAGCATTTCGCCGCCGTCCGTAAGCTTTACCTTATATATGACGCTTGGGCTTGTGGTAACAAGATCCAAATCGAATTCCCGTTCAAGGCGTTCCTGAATTATTTCCATGTGCAGCAGACCCAGAAAGCCGCAGCGGAAGCCAAAGCCCAGCGCCATGGAGGTTTCAGGCTCATAGGACAGCGACGCGTCGTTAAGCTTGAGCTTATCAAGGGCGTCGCGCAGGTTCTCATAGTCCGCGCCGTCGGCGGGATATATGCCGCAGAACACCATGGGGTTCGCCTGCTTATAGCCGGGCAGAGCTTCCTTGGCGGGGTTGTTCGCATCTGTTATGGTATCGCCCACCTTAGTCTCCGCCACGCTCTTTATGGAGGCGGATATATAGCCTACCTCGCCCGCCGTGAGCGAATCCGCAGGCAGCAGCCCCGGTGTGAACACGCCCACCTCGGTAACGTCGAACTCGCGCCCTGTCGCCATGTACCTTATACGCATGCCGGGCTTTATTGTGCCGTTCTTTACCCGCACATAGCTGAGAGCACCCTTGTAGTTATCGTATATGCTGTCGAATATGAGCGCCTGAAGCGGAGCCTCGGGATCGCCGCCGGGAGCCGGTATATTTTCCACCACCTGCTGTAACACCTGATCTATGTTTATGCCGTTTTTGGCAGAGATGCGCGGTGCTTCCTCCGCGGGAAGGCCTATCACATCCTCTATCTCCTTAATTACAAATTCCGGCTGGGCGCTGGGCAGGTCTATTTTGTTTATTACCGGCACTATCTCAAGGTCGTTGTCCAGTGCAAGGTATACATTGGCAAGCGTCTGGGCTTCTATTCCCTGTGTGGCATCCACCACCAGCACCGCGCCCTCGCATGCGGCAAGGCTGCGGGAGACTTCGTATGTGAAGTCCACATGGCCCGGGGTGTCGATCAGGTTGAGCATATACTTTTTGCCGTCGGTATGGGTATAGAACATTCTGACTGCGGTGGCCTTTATGGTTATGCCACGCTCCCGTTCTATCTCCATGGTATCCAGCATTTGTTCCTCCATATCCCTGACGGCCACGGTATCCGTAAGCTCCATCATGCGGTCCGCAAGGGTGGACTTGCCGTGATCGATGTGGGCGATTATGCAAAAGTTTCTTATAAGCTCGCGGCTGTATGCCATTGCTGTCCCTCCAGAGAAAAATAAAAGCCTTAAAAGCTTCCAGTAAAAATAATACTTTATGCGAAGGCAAATTGCAAGGGCGGCTGTGATGTGATACATTATTTATATTGATCTTAAGATTCGAGGTGTACGCCATGTTCTGCAAAGACTACGATTCCTTTATATCCCTCCTCAGCCGCAGGAATTACACCGTGCATACCGCCAGGGATAGCGCGCAGGCCCGCGACATACTGCTTTCCCTCGTCCCGGAGGGCAGCGCCGCGGGCTTCGGAGGCTCCATGACCGCCAAGGAGCTATGCCTTGCCGAGGCGCTGCGCGGCAAGGGCTGCACCACTTATTTCCACTGGGAGGCGCCCGCCGAAGAGCGGGGCGAGGTGACCCGCAGGGCGGCCCGGGCGGACTGGTTCATAGCCTCCGCCAACGGCATAACCCGTTCCGGCAAAATAGTGAACATCGACGGCACCGGCAACCGGGTAGCCTCCATGATATTCGGGCCAAAGAACGTTGCCCTCATAATAGGCAAAAACAAGTTTGCGGAAACCATGGACGAGTGCATGGACAGAATAAAAGCTGTGGCCTGCGCAAAGAATGCACAGCGTCTCGGCCTGTCCACCCCCTGTGCCGTCGCCGGCCGGTGTACAGACTGTTTCTCCAAGGAGCGCATATGCAGCGTGACCACCATCATCGAAGCCAAGCCTGGCGCAATAAGCGAGATGCACCTCATACTGGTAGATGAGGTGTTGGGCTACTGATGTACTTCGCCTATATCATGCGCTGTGCCGACGGCACCCTCTACACCGGCTATACAGATGACATAGCCCGGCGAGAGGCCGTACACAACTCCGGCCGCGGCGCAAAGTATACGCGCTCCCGTCTTCCCGTTAAAATGGTCTATCACGAGTCCTTCGCTACGAGATCCGAGGCTATGAAGCGGGAGTGCGCCATAAAACGGCTTTCACGGGAGCAAAAACTGAAGCTTATAGCAGAGCATACCAAAGCCGGGCAGGAATGACCTGCCCGATTCTTTTGCTGCGCTTATTATTTAATGTGAAGCAGGCTGAACAGCCGGTGCAGCGGCGGCATATCCCCGGTCTTTGGCACAAGCAATATAAACGGGCCTTCATAAAGCTCCGGCTGCCGCGGCTTTTCTGCTGCGATGCCGCTTTCGCTCCTTTGGAGTATTTCCGCCTGCTGCAGCAGCTCATTTTCAGGCTTCACCTCTGTCTGCCTCGGCTCGCTGCCATCCGTAAATCTGACGCTCCTGACGATCTCGCAGATGTTTTCTTCCTGCGCTTCCCGCTCGTCCTTCCATGGGTCCGGGCTTCCGTCTGTAACCGTAAACTTATATCCCTGCCTTGCCGACTCCACCGCCTTCATGCTGTCGTCAAGGTATTCGGCGTCCGGCTCAAAGTCGAAATAACCGCCTGATATGCTGAAGCTGCCTCTGCTGTCCATATACGAATAAAATCCGTCGGTGGGATCCGCATTACAAAGGCTCTTCTCCGGAACGCAGAACACCTCCCCGCCGATTATCTCTATGCTTCCGCCGACCGCATCGTAAAAGTCGCCGACAAGCATGCCTCCCTCCTCCAGCTCTGCCATGGATATCCTTCCGCCCGTCATAAGAAAGCCTTTTCCGTCCTCGGTAAGACTTACGGGTGCGCCGGCAAACACCATTCCGTCGCCGAAGTCGCAGTATTCTCCCCGAGAGGCGATACTGCCTCCCTCAAGCACGCACCTGCCCTCAGCCACAACTATTGCTACGGTATTGCCGATTATACTGCCGCTTTTATCCTCCGAGGAATCCCTGATGGTCAGCGTTCCGCCTTCTATATTCACGTTTACGGCGGCATGGACGTTATATGCGTTCTCGCCCCGCTCCTGGGCTATGGTCCTCCCATTCAGGTCTATGCATAGCTCCCGCTTTACGGTTATGCCGCTGGTATCCGCTCCGCAGTTGGCAAAGGTAACATCGCTTTTGAGCTTTATGCTCTTTTTAAGCTCATAAATGGCAGCCTCCGCACCGCATATCGCCTTCGTATCACACGCAACACACCTGTCAAGGTCGCCCACAACGTAATATGCGCCATTACCGTCATTGCCGCTGAGCCTTGCTATGCATTCCGTGTCAGTCGTTCTTTCGCTCCACTCTCCGTCAACAACGCAGATGATAACCGCTTTTCCCGCAACAGTTATGCTTTCCGCGTCATCTTCCTTGGAAACCTCTATTATTTCCCCATCCTTTGCCGCATCCACGGCCTCCTGCAGCCCGCCGTATTGCTCTTCGCCGATACCGGGATCCGCGTATGCCGGGACCAGCGAAAAAGCCAGCATCGCGGCAAGCAAAACAGCGGTCAACGTTCTTCTCATAGACCCTCCTCCTTGTATTTTTTTGAGATGATTAAGCAACGCATCTCGATGCGTATTTGAATTCCAAAGCTGTTTGAGAAAATCGGTTGATTTAAACGCGTATTATTTTGAGCTGAAATAAAAATGCCTGATTTGAACGGTATATGGTATTATGAATGCGCCCTCGCCGGAAGCCGCCCGGCGAGGGCAAATGTGTCTTTTAGAAATCTATTTCTTTCTGAATATAGCCTTCAAGCTCCGCTATGGGCATGCGAACCTGAGCCATGGTATCCCTGTCGCGTACGGTGACAGTCTCGTCCTCAAGGGTATCGAAGTCGATGGTTATGCACAGCGGAGTGCCTATCTCGTCCTGTCTGCGATAGCGCTTGCCTATGGCGCCGCTGTCGTCGAAATCCACCATAAAGTGCTTGGCCAGAAGCTCGTATACTTCCCTTGCCTTGTCGCCCAGCTTGTTTTTCTGGAGGGGCAGTACGGCCGCCTTGTAAGGAGCCAAGGCAGGGTGCAGATGCAGCACGCTGCGCACATCGCCGTTTTCAAGAGTCTCCTCGTCATATGCGTCGCACAGGAAGGCCAGCGCTACGCGGTCCGCGCCGAGGGAAGGCTCTACGCAGTAAGGAACGAACTTTTCGTTGGTGAAGGGGTCCATGTATTCCATGGACTTGCCGGAATGGTTCTGATGGGCCTTCAGGTCGTAATCTGTACGGCTCGCAACGCCCCAGAGCTCGCCCCAGCCGAAGGGGAACAGGAACTCTATATCGGTAGTGCCGTTAGAGTAGTGGCTGAGTTCCTCCTTGGCATGCTCGCGGAGGCGTATATGCTCTTCCTTCATGCCGAGGGAAAGCAGGAACTTATGGCAGTAATCCTTCCAGTATTCATACCATTTCATCTCGGTGCCGGGTTCACAGAAGAATTCCAGCTCCATCTGCTCGAACTCGCGCGTACGGAACGTAAAGTTGC
>OIXH01004850.1_pt1 | contig 10601 bp, 10 predicted proteins | sample 1587741 | NCBI WGS metagenome assembly OIXH01 (sample SAMEA3888916, study PRJEB22519) | human gut metagenome | biome: human gut; feature: human-associated habitat; material: faeces | place: Denmark | collected 2011 | reverse complement strand
TATCACTGCTATCTCCTCCGGCGTGAGCTGCTCCAGAACGTTCCGTGTTATGGTCCTTACATTTTCCTCCAGCATGTCGCTGTAACCGTAGAACTTCTCGGAAAGCTCAAGGTTGTATTCCCTGCCGTCCTCTTGCGAGGGCTGCCGTATTATATATCCCTTTTTCATGAGAGAATTGACCTTATATGTGGCGTTCGACTGGGATATTCCTATGAACCGGGCAAATTGTCCTATTGTCGGTCTGCCCAGAGCGTATATTATCTCAAGCGAAAAAACCTCCATGGCACTGAGGCTCCCATCTCTTTCCCTTACTCGGGTAAATATTTTGCGATAGAATTCCAGTCTCAGCTTTTGAAAGGTCTTTAGCATTTTTTCAAGCATCATTCAGATTACGGCCTCGTATCCGGGCGAATCGCCCTGTTATCATGTATCTTAATATATCACATTAGGACTTTATCATTTTTTCCCATTCCTGTCAACGCGGCCTTTTTCTCTCTTTTTTCCTTGTATTTCATATATGTAGCCATGCCGCCGCGCATATGCCGCTCGTCCTTGTTTTTTTGCAGCACTTCGCGTACCTGCTCCGCCACATTGGGGTCGATATATCTGAGACGCTCACTCATATCCTTGTGAACTGTGGACTTGCTTATACCGAACTTCTTTGCGGCCTGTCGTACTGTAGCTCCGCTCTCGACTATATAATTCGCAACTTCCAATACCCTGTCCTCTATATATTCGTACATTTAGCCTTACCCCCAATATGCTTTGGTAAAGCTTATGAGCGGCATACGCCATGTATGCGGGACAGGGCTGCAATTATTTTTTGCAGTCAAAGGGAATGCATCGCCGCCCGTTGTTTTTGATATGTTTTACTTTTTCGGCATACTAAAAGAAGGCCTTACGGCCTTCTTTAAATTTACTGCATTACTTGTTTTCCTTGATAGCAGCCTGTGCTGCCGCAAGGCGAGCTATAGGTACGCGGAAGGGGGAGCATGATACGTAGTCCAGACCTACCTTATGGCAGAACTCGATGCTGGAAGGATCTCCGCCGTGCTCGCCGCAGATTCCCATGTGAATGTCGAAACGGGTCTCACGGCCCATCTTGGCGGCCATTTTTACCAGCTTGCCAACGCCCTTCTGGTCGAGCTTGGCAAAGGGATCGTTCTCGTAGATCTTCTTGTCGTAATAGGCGTTCAGGAACTTGCCCGCGTCGTCACGGCTGAAGCCGAAGGTCATCTGAGTCAGGTCATTGGTACCGAAGGAGAAGAACTCGGCTTCCTTTGCGATCTCATCGGCAGTAAGCGCCGCGCGGGGGATCTCTATCATGGTGCCGACCTTGTAGTCCAGCTTGAAACCGGCCTTTTCCATCTCTTCGTTGGCAGTCTTGGTGACGATCGCCTTGACGTATGCAAGCTCCTTCGCATCGCCTATGAGAGGGATCATTATCTCAGGTACCAGGTTCCAGTCGGGATGCTTCTTCTGCACATTGATGGCTGCGCGAATGACCGCACGGGTCTGCATCGCGGCGATCTCGGGGAAGGTAACGGACAGGCGGCAGCCGCGATGACCCATCATGGGGTTGAACTCGTGGAGGCTGGCAATAATGGCCTTTATCTGCTCAACGGTCTTGCCCTGCGCCTTTGCAAGCTGCTCAATGTCTGCTTCCTCTGTGGGAACGAACTCGTGAAGCGGGGGATCCAGGAAGCGAATGGTTACAGGGTAGCCTTCCATTGCCTCATATATGCCCTCGAAGTCGCTCTGCTGCATGGGCAGCAGCTTTGCAAGAGCAGTCTCGCGCTCCTGAACGGTATCGGAGCAAATCATCTCGCGGATAGCCTCGATGCGGTCGCTCTCAAAGAACATATGCTCGGTGCGGCAGAGACCAATGCCCTCTGCACCCAGTTCACGGGCCTTCTTAGCATCGTGAGGAGTATCGGCGTTGGTGCGCACGCTGAGCTTGCGGTACTTGTCCGCCCAGCCCATGATGCGGCCGAACTCGCCGCTTATGGAAGCGTCAACAGTGGGAATAACGCCGTCGTATACGTTGCCGTTGGAACCGTCGAAGCTTATCCAATCACCCTCGTGATAGGTCTTGCCAGAGAGGGTAAAGCACTTGTTTGCTTCGTCCATGGTGATGGCAGAGCAGCCAGATACGCAGCACTTGCCCATTCCGCGGGCTACTACCGCAGCGTGGCTGGTCATGCCGCCGCGCACGGTCAGTATGCCCTGTGCGGCCTTCATGCCTTCTATGTCCTCGGGGCTGGTCTCAAGGCGTACCAGTACAACCTTCTCACCCTTTGCGGCCTCAGCCTTTGCATCTTCGGCAGTGAATACGATCTTGCCGGAAGCAGCGCCGGGAGATGCGCCGAGAGCCTTACCTATGACTTCTGCCTTCTTGGCCGCTGCGGCGTCAAACTGGGGATGGAGCAGAGTATCAAGGGTGCGGGGCTCTATCATGGCCACAGCTTCCTGCTCGCTTATCATGCCCTCGTCCACCAGATCGCAGGCGATCTTCAGTGCGGCGGAAGCGGTACGCTTGCCGTTGCGGGTCTGGAGCATGTAGAGCTTCTGGTTCTCTACGGTGAACTCCATATCCTGCATGTCGCGGTAGTGCTTTTCAAGTATATTGCAAACATCTTCAAACTGTGCAAATGCCTTGGGGAACTTCTCCGCCATCTCGCTGATGGGCATAGGAGTACGGACACCGGCCACAACGTCCTCGCCCTGAGCGTTGGTCAGGAACTCGCCAAACAGCTTCTTTTCGCCGGTGGCGGGGTTGCGGGTGAATGCAACGCCGGTACCACAGTCATCACCCATGTTACCGAATGCCATCATCTGTACGTTTACAGCTGTGCCCCAGGAGTAAGGTATGTCGTTATCCCTGCGGTATACGTTGGCACGGGGATTATCCCAGCTGCGGAATACGGCCTTTATGGCATAGAGGAGCTGATCCTTGGGATCGTCGGGGAAATCCTTACCTATCTTCTTCTTGTATTCGCCCTTGAACTGATGGGCAAGGGTCTTGAGGTCATCGGCCGTGAGCTCGGTGTCCATGGTGACTCCGCGCTCTGCCTTGAGCTTATCTATGAGCTGCTCAAAGTACTTTTTGCCAACCTCCATAACTACGTCGGAATACATCTGTATGAAGCGGCGATAGCAGTCCCATGCCCAGCGGGGGTTGTTGGACTTCTTTGCTATTACCTCTACCACCTGCTCATTGAGGCCCAGATTAAGTATGGTATCCATCATGCCGGGCATAGAGGCCCTGGCGCCGGAGCGGACGGATACCAGCAGGGGGTTCTCGCTGTCGCCAAACTTCTTGCCGGTGATCTTTTCCAGCTTTCCGAGGTATTCGAATATCTCAGCTACGATATCTTCGTTGATCCACTTTCCGTCCTCATAGTACTGAGTGCAGGCTTCGGTAGTCACGGTAAATCCCGGAGGAACAGGCAGACCCAAGCCGGTCATCTCGGCCAGATTTGCGCCCTTGCCGCCCAACAGCTCACGCATCTGGGCGTTGCCTTCGCTAAAAAGGTATACGTACTTCTTCTTACTCATTTGTTTCCTCCATACTAAAATTTTTATATTTAATAATTTTTAGCAAAAATAACATTACCTAATCATTTCAGGCAATATTGTATTATACTCTTTTTTTCTTTGGGAAGCAATAAAAAATATGACGATTTTGACGGAAAAATTGCATTTTTATTTGTTATTTATAAGACAATTGACGGCATTGATGCATTTTTACATGGTGCCTATCCTATAAAAGGACTTCATTCTCCGTTCCAGTATGTGTTCTCCGTAGCCGCCAACTGCGCTGCGAAGCTCTGCGCGCACCTTCTCCGGAAGCGCCACCCTGTTCATCTCGTCATCCCCGAGCAGCAGCATTCGCCGCATGGCCTCCAATGACAGAGGGCTTATTCGTTTTGAGTCGCCTATCATGCAGTCGCTGCAAATGGCCCCGCCCGCCTCAGGGTCAAAGCCCATGCGGACATGGCCGCGAATATCCTGCCCACAGCATGCGCAGGAGGTTATGGCCGGGGTATAGCCCAACAGCGCCAAACACTTGATAGTAAAGCATATGGCGAGATCCATGGGGTCTTTATCGGTAAATGCCATGTAGCTCAGCGCATAGTATAAAAGCTTGAGCAGGCCGCCGCTCTTTTCACCCTCTGGGGCAAGATCATTCACCAGCTCCAGCGCATGCATAGCGGCGGCAAACCTGTCCATATCCTGCCTCAGCGGGTAAAAGCTCTCCCGTACCTCGCAGGAGTCCACGGTATATTTGCCCTGCCGCTCAAACAATACGAATTCGCCGTAGACAAAAAGCTCGGCGGCGCTTAAAAGGGGGCTGTTCTGCCTCCTGCACCCTCTTGCCGCCGCGCCTATTATGCCGTTATCCGTCATTATGTTGACCATTCTGTCATTATCCCGGTAGTTTGCATAGCGGGTGACTATGCCCGAGACCTTCTTTGATGACATATTCGCCCACTCCTTCCATTAATTATCCGGCTTGCAAGACGACCAGATGCAGATACTAAGCTATAATCAAAAACAGGACGGTCGCATCACATGAAGCAGAACGATACCAGCAAAAGTATCACCCAATCCAGGCACGACTCACCATGGCAGAAGTTTCTCCGCACAGGCAGCGTGGAAGATTACCTCGCCTATAAAAAAAGCCTTACGGGGCGGCCGTAAAGCCGCCCCGAGATTTATTCGTAGCCCAGCTCCTTCATTACTGAGGTACTGTTGCGCCAGTCGTTCTTTACCTTTACCCATAGCTGAAGGTTTACCCGGGTACCGAGCAGCCACTCCATGTCCCTGCGTGCCTCGCTGCCTATTCTTTTCAGCATGCTTCCCTGGCGGCCAATTATTATGCCCTTGTGGCCTTCCCTCTCGCAGTATATGGTGGCCCATACGTCGTACATGCCGTCGTCCCTGAGAACCATCTTGTCCACGCCGACGCCTATGCCGTGGGGAACCTCCTCTTTGAGCAGCATCAGCGCTTTTTCCCGTATTATCTCGCCGCATATCACGCGCTCCGGCTGATCAGTGACCATGTCCTCCGGAAAATACTGAGGGCCTTCCATAAGGCATGCTTTGAGGGCTGCCTCCAGCTTGTCCATGCCCCTGCCATCGGCGGCGGATATCTTGATTATCTCTTTTATGAAGCCCTCTTTTTCAAGGCGCTCCCTTGCGGTCTCGATATTATCCAGCGTAGCTGCGTCCGCCTTGTTTATGGCGGCTATCACCGGCGCCCTTGCCGTACGCAGCTTTTCTATTATGGCCTCGTCCTTTTCGCGTATGCCGTTCACGGCGTCCACCATGAAAAGTATGGCTTCCACCTCGTTGAGCGAATCGTAGGCCACCTTTACCATATATTCGCCCAGCTTGTTTTTGGGCAGCGTAACGCCGGGCGTGTCCAGAAATACCATCTGATACCCCTTGCGGCTGACTACGCCCATTATCCTGTTACGGGTAGTCTGCGCCCTCTGGGAAACTATGGACACCTTCTGCCCCACAAAACAGTTCATCAGGGTGCTTTTGCCTACGTTTGGGCTGCCTATTATGGTGACAAACCCGGAAAGGTACTTTGGTTCAGCCGTCATTTGAGATTCCTCTTTGTAAAGGCCTCTGGCAGCAGTGTGCTCAGCTCCATTATCTTATACTCGCCTTCTTTATTTGCGCATATTACCGGCATATCAGGCGCACAGAATTCAGCCAGAACCTGACGGCACACTCCGCAGGGCACAGCGTAGTCGTCGCCGTCCCATATTATGGCCAGCGCATCGAATTCACGCTCTCCCTCGTATACTGCCTTGAACATAGCTGTACGCTCGGCGCAGTTGGTAGGGGTATACGCGGCGTTCTCTATATTGCAGCCAAGATAATAGGCGCCGTTCTTTGCCTTGAGGCAGGCGCCCACATGAAACTTTGAATAGGGCACATATGCCCTTTCCCTCGCTTCATTCGCCATGCGGATCATGTTCTTTATTTCGTAATCGTGTATCTCAATCATCTTTCTACCCCGATATAGTCAAGTATTTCGTCCTGAAGGGCGAACATGTTCTTTGAGTCCTCATCGGTCATATGGTCGTATCCAAGGAGGTGCAGCGTGCCGTGCACAGCCAGAAAGCTCAGCTCCCTCCTTATCGAGTGACCGTATTCTTCGGCCTGGGCAACAGCCCTCGGGTAGGATATCACCAGATCTCCAAGAAATCCGTCAGGGGGTGCTATTATCTCCTCACCCTCCTCTGACGGAAAGCTTATCACGTCGGTAGGCCTGTCAACATTGCGGTATTCCTTATTGATGCCGTGTATGGTTTCGTCGTCCACCACCGTTACCGAAACGCCGCCCTCTCTATGCTGTTTTTTCAGCGCGCCCTCTATGGCGGCCGATATTATGTCCGCCGCTTCATCCGGGACGTCGGTCCGTATTTGTATCTCCGTCATTCCTTCTTCGCCTCCTCAGGATACTCTATTCTGTCGTGCATAAGCCCGCCGAAGGTGCGTATAAAGCTCTTTTCTATGCTGCTTATATCCGCCAGCGTGAGCGGTACCTCGGAAAGCTGGTTTTCGCCGTCAGTCAGCTTGCCCCATATTATCTTATGCACCATGGCTTCCCGTGCCTCCCTGGTACAGTCTCCAAGGCTCCTTACAGCCGCTTCGCAGCAGTCCGCCAGCATGACTATCGCCCCCTCCCGGGTGCTGGGCTTGTTGCCGGGGTAGCGGAAGCCCTTGGGGTTTACGTTGGGGTCGGTCTCCGCCGCCTTGCGGTAAAAGTATGTCATCATGGAGTTGCCGTGATGCTCTGCCGCTATGCGCACCACCGCCCCGGGCAGCTTGTTCTTTGCAAGTATAGTCGCCCCGTCCTTCTGATGGGCGATTATTATCGAAGCGCTCTCCTGGGGAGACAGCGTATCGTGTATATTCTCGGCCTGCTGGTTCTCCTTGAAGTACTGGGGCCGCCTGAGCTTGCCAACGTCGTGGTAAGCCGCCCCGACCTTTGCCAGCAGAGCGTTTGCGCCTATCTTTTCCGCCGCGCCTTCGGCCAGCGCCGCAACGTTCATGCAGTGCTGATAGGTGCCGGGGGCATCGTACATGAGCTGCTTTAAAAGCGGGTTGCCGGTATTCAGCAGTTCATTGAGCCGCGCCGGAGTCGCTATATCGAAAAGCTCCTCCCATATCGTCAGCGAGCCTGTGACGAACAGCCCGGAGAACAGCGCCGAAAACAGTACGCAGCCGGCGTATGTGAGTATTTCCCTTACAGTCGCGCCAAGGGCGATATATATCGCCGCCGTAACGGCAGCGCCTGCCGCTCCGCCTATGCCGGAGGCAGCTATCATTCCGCCTCTTGTATTGATGCGCTTGAGCGCAAACACCGAAGCTGCGCAGGAGGCTATGTTTGCCGCCATCATAACTGCGGCTGCCGTTGTAAATAGGCCCTCCGTCCCTCCCGCAAGCACGGCGGATTCAAGCCCTAAAAGCACGCCTGCCGCCAGCGCGGTTTTGTGGTTCACGAGCTCGGCTATAAGCAGCACAGCCATAACCATTGGCGTAACATGGGGTTCAAGCATATTCCCGAGTATCTGTATCCACGGCATCAATGCAAGCTGTATACATACCATGGTCATAAGCTTTGCGCCGTCAAAGGTATCCCTCTGGTATACCGCCATGTAAACCGCGAACAGTATATAGGCTGCCGCTACGTATATCATGCTGCCTATCTGAGCCTGTGCCAGGTTCATCTCGGTGCCTTTCAACGCCTTACTTACAGCTACCGCCGCGCCGAGACAGGACAGCACCAGCGCCACAAGCAGTACCAATGCCGAAAGCGCGGCCCTCTGCCGCGACTCGAATGAGTTTTTATAATCACGCTGCTGCGACAATACTTTCGCCTCCTTTGTGCGGTTTACTCATATGTATATATGCATTGTTGTATATATGTATCAATCCCTGCTTCTGTGCTCATATTTATCGTAGGCAGTAATGATCTTTTGTACCATTTCGTGCCGAACCACGTCCTTATATGTTAGGAATACCCGGGCAATACCGTCCACTCCCTCCAGCACGTCCAGCGCGTGCACAAGGCCGCTCTTTTTGTCGCGTGGCAGGTCAATCTGGGTTATATCTCCTGTCACCACTACTCTTGAGCCCTCGCCAAACCGGGTAAGGAACATCTTCATCTGTTCCACGGTGCAGTTCTGCGCCTCGTCCAGTATTATATACGCATCGTTCAGGGTGCGGCCGCGCATGTATGCAAGAGGCGCTACCTCGATCACGCCCCGCTCGCTGAGTGCGTGGAAGTTCTCACTGCCCAGGAAGTCGTACAGCGCGTCGTACAGCGGTCTCAGATACGGATCCACCTTATTTTGCAGGTCGCCGGGCAAAAATCCCAGCTTTTCGCCGGCCTCCACGGCAGGACGGGTAAGGATTATCTTTTCCACCTCTTTATTTTTATACGCAAGCACCGCCATGGCAACTGCCAGATAAGTCTTGCCGGTACCCGCAGGGCCTACGCCAAACACAACAGTATTACGCTTTAGGGCGGATATGTACTTCTTCTGGCCCAATGTACGGCACTTTATTTTGCGGCCCTTATTTGTAAAGGCCACCACGTCGTCTATCAGCTCCAGTATGAGATCCGCGTTGCCCTCCTTTGCAAGGTCTATGGCGTACCTTATTCGGCTCCTGTCTATATTTTCCCCCTTGCGGAGCATGGCAAGCAGCTTGTCCAGCACCGTCTCAGCCAGCGCCGCGGCTTCCTCCGGCCCCGTTATGTCTATGCAGTCCGCCCCCGCCTTTATTACGGCACCCGTCTCTTCCTCTATCACCTTGAGGTTCTCATCGAACACGCCGAAAAGCCGTATGACCTCATCCATACTGTCCACGGCTACGGTATGCTTCTGTTCCTGTAAGGTCAATTCCTGCCGGTCCTCGTTCATTTACTTATCATATCTCCGATAACGGTTATATTTTGCTCCGCCACGATGTCCATGACACAGATAATTCCACCCTCGTCTGAACTGTATGCGGTCTTTTTTGATATTATACCCGCGTCCTTGGGCAATTTCGCCCTGGCAAGCTCCTCTGCTCCCCTGAGCGCCGCAGCCTTTAATGTTTCCTCATCGGCCTTTGCCCGCTTATACACGAGTTCTGAATACTCCGCACGGCAAAGCGTTATAGGCAATATAGCGGCAAATCCGAAGCTTTCAGCCGTGCCTGTTTCATACTCCTCATATGGCACTACACACGGAATTATTGTTTTTCCCTTCAGCTCTATCCAGAAGCCTGTCTGTTTTCTGCCGCTTGGCATCAGCATATCCTGCATCTCGTCCGCTCGGTATGAAAACCTGTGCAGCACCTCGGCAGTTACCTTGCCGCGGGCTTCCGTATATATGCCGTTGCCGAGGTCGCCGGATATCAGCAGCTCCCCCTTTTCCACAGCGTCACCCGCGTTGTGGTTAGCCTTTCCGGAAAGGGCGGTTATGGAGGTTATTATTCCGCTTTCCGCCGCGTATATGCTGCAGGGCTCGCCCGGAGTATACACCGGCACGTCCTCTTTTGCCTCTTTTACAGATATCTGCAGCACTACGCCCGTGAGCTCGGCTCCCGCCCATGCTATGCGGCTGTCGGAATTCTTTACGCCTTCGGCTATAGCAGCAGTATCGAGCTTCCCGCGCCCCGTTCCCGGCGATACGCCCATCTTATCCAGCGTCTCGGCTATCTCGCTCTGCTCTATCCTTCCGCAGCCCTCTATATCTATTATCCACATGAACCGGGAGGCTATAAGCAATGCCGATAGCGCTATCATCCAGCCGAAGGCCATAACGTACCTGCTGCCCATATGGCACAGCGCTACCGTCAAACCGTGCTTTTCCACTATCCTTATCCGGCAGGGGTACTGGCGCAGTATTGGCCGAAGGCTGTAAAAGCCCCCTATGCTTACGCTGAGGCGTATACTGCCGCGCCTTCGCGAAATATCCCATATCTCGATACCGCTTTTGGTTATGCTGTTTATAAGCCTCTCAAGATATGCTCCTTCGATATCAATAATAACATATCCCGCAATAGAATTCCAGATATTCGCCGCCACTGAGCTCCCTCCCGCCGGCCTTTTTGCCCTTTAATTCACACTTTATTCACTTATTTGGTGGGTTCATTCATAGGTCACTCCGGTAATGTACCCCTCTACCAGCATCTGCTCCCTGTCCAGCTCCCTTATTTCCAAATCTTTTCCATATACCGACAGCATACCTTCAGGCCCGGTCAGAGTAATGCCCTTCTCCGTATAGGCGTACACGCCGCGATGATTCTCTATCAGCGCCAGCCTGTGCCCAAGCATGGTTACCTTTGCTGTGGAACCGTCCGTCTCCATGGGCAGGCCAACCGCCATCATCGCGCCCGCAGCAGGATCCCTTCTTCGCCGCTTTTTATGTTTTCGCTTGTCATTCAGGTTCTTTTTCAAGGCATATTTCCCCCGTAAGGCATTCTATGCAGCATACGTCTCCATGATTACAGACAAGCAAAAGCCGCCGCGGTATAGACGGGTGTCCGTAAAACAGTTAATCCTCCGTATGGCTTAGACCATGCGG
>OIXH01004849.1_pt1 | contig 10603 bp, 8 predicted proteins | sample 1587741 | NCBI WGS metagenome assembly OIXH01 (sample SAMEA3888916, study PRJEB22519) | human gut metagenome | biome: human gut; feature: human-associated habitat; material: faeces | place: Denmark | collected 2011 | reverse complement strand
CGGGGTCCAGAATCGCCGTAACCCCGTCCCCGTCGGAGACCAGATAGCAGTTGGTCTCCACCGGGCCGACGGTCAGCGCCGTGATCTTCATGAGGCCCCTCCTTCCCGGGACTTTTTCCGCATCTGATCCGTGTCCATGATCAGGGTAATGGGCCCGCTGGCGGTCATTCCGATCTCCATGTGGGCCCCGAACCGCCCGGTCTCCACCGGAATCCCCTGCTCCCGGAGCCGCTGCACATAAAGCTCATAAAGCTCCTCCGCCAGGGGCTGTTTGGCCGCCTGGATAAAGGAGGGCCGGTGCCCCTTCCGGCAGTCCCCGCCCAACGTGAAGTTGGACACCGCCAGCACCGCCCCTCCCACATCCTTCAGGGACCGGTTCAGCTTGTCCTGGTCGTCGGTGAACACCCGGAGATTGGCGGTTTTCTCCGCCAGGTACCCGCAGAGGTCCTCGGTATCCCCCTCCATGACTCCCACCAGGACCAGGAACCCCAGTCCGATGCGGCCGGTCTCCTCCCCGTCCGCCGTTACGCAGGCGTTTTTCACCCGCTGGATCACTAATTTCATCTCTGCCTCCTATTTGCCGGAACGCTCCACCGACAGCACGCCGGGGACCTTGGAAATCTTCTGAATGATGCTGCTAAGATGCTCCAGCCCCTGGGTGCTGATGGTTACAAGGACGTTGATGTTGCCGTTTTTCAGCTCCCGGGCGTTGAATTCGTGGGTGGGCACCCGCATGTTGGCCAGGGCCACGCTGATATCCGCCAGCATGCTGTTGCTGTTTCTGGCCACGATGTCCAGGGTGGACCGGAACTGGCTGGAGGAGCGGTCCGCCCACCGGACGGCCACCCAGCGCTCCCGCTGAATGGCGTCGTTCATGGACGCCTGGACGTTCTGGCAGTCCCGCTTGTGGACGGAGACCCCATATCCCCGGGTGATGAACCCCACGATGTCGTCGCCGGGCAGTGGGTTGCAGCACTGGGCGAACTTCACCAGGCAGTTGTTGATGCCCTCCACAATGACCCCGCTGGAACTCTTCTTGGCGGTGGGCTTGACGTCCCCCAGCTCCGCCTGGGCGATGAGGGCCGTTTTCTGCTGCCGGGCGTAGTCGTCCTTGACCCTGGGCATGACCCGGGACAGCAGAACGCCGCCGTAGCCGATGGCCGCAAAGAAGTCGTCCACGCTCTCCCGGTGGTACCGCTTGACCAGAGATTCCAGCAGCGCCTGGTACTCGTCCCCTTCGTAGTGGATGTAGTTCCGCTTCAGCTCCCGCTCGAACTCCGCCTTGCCCTCGGCGATATTTTCTTCCTTCCGCTCCTTTTTGAACCAGGCGCGGATTTTGTTCCGGGCCTCGCTGGTCTTGGCGATGGTCAGCCAGTTGCGGTTGGGCCCGGCCTCGGTCTTGGAGGTGAGGATTTCCACGATCTCCCCGGTCTTGACCTGATAGTCCAGGGGAACGATGCGCCCGTCCACCTTGGCCCCGGTCATCCGGTTGCCCACCGCCGTGTGGATGGCGTAGGCGAAGTCCACGATGGTGGACCCTACCGGCAGACTTTTCACGTCCCCTTTGGGGGTAAAGACAAAGACGTCGTCCACGGCCAGGTCGTTTTTGATGTTCTTGACGATGTCCTCGGCGCCCTCGGCCTCCTGCTGGTTCTCGATCATCTGCCGGATCCAGGCCAGACGCTCCTCCAGCTTGTCCTTGCCCTGGATGCCCGCCTTGTACTTCCAGTGGGCGGCGATGCCGAATTCCGCAGTGTAATGCATGTCCCAGGTCCGGATCTGAATCTCAAAGGGAATCCCCTTCTTGTCGATGACCGTGGTGTGGAGGGACTGGTACATGTTGGGCTTGGGCGTGGAAATATAATCCTTGAACCGGTTGGGAATGGGCTGGAACAGATCGTGGATGATCCCCAGAATGTTGTAGCACTCGATAACGGTATTGACAATGACCCGGACGGCATAGACGTCATAGAGCTCCTCGAAGCTCTTGCCCATCATGTACACCTTCCGGTAGATGCCGTAGATGCTCTTGACCCGCCCCTCGATGTGGGGCTCGATGCCGTATTCCTTCAGCCGCTCGGCGATCTTGGCCTTGATCTCCACGATAAAGGCTTCCCGCTCCGGCTTTTTCAGCTCCAGCGTGTCCTCGATCTCCTTGTACCCCACCGGGTCCAGGTACCGCAGCGCCAGGTCCTCCAGCTCCTCCTTGACCCCCCGGATACCCAGCCGGTGGGCGATGGGCGCGTAGATTTCCATGGTTTCCAGGGAGATTTCCCGCTGCTTCCGCTCACTTTTGAAGGAAAGGGTCCGCATGTTGTGGAGCCGGTCCGCCAGCTTGATGATAATGACCCGGATGTCCTCGCTCATGGCCAGCAGCATCTTCCGGACGTTTTCCGACTGCTGCTCCTCCTTGGTGGTCAGAGGAATCTGTCCCAGCTTGGTCACGCCGTCGACCATCAGGGCCACGTCGTGGCCGAACTGCTTGCGGATTTCCTCCAGGGTGGCGTCGGTGTCCTCCACCACGTCGTGGAGCAGCGCCGCGCAGAGGCAGTCGGTGTCCATTCCCAGCCCCACCAGAATCAGCGCCACCGACACCGGGTGGGAGATATACGGCTCCCCGGACTGCCGGAACTGGCCGTCGTGGAACCTGGCGGCACATTCATAGGCGCGCTGGATTTTCTCGATGTCGTAGGTCTTGTCGCTCTGCTTCAGCGCCGTGAGCAGTTCTTCATAGGTTCCCGCCATATTTTGTGCCTCCTTTCACATTCCCGCGGCCCTGCGCAGGCCGGTCAGAATCTCCGATTCCTCCAGATTCACCTTGTCCACCGGATTCATCCCGATAGACGACCCGTCAGGAGCCACGGTGATCAGCCCCAGCTCCTCAAAAATGTCCAGGACCAGCCGGTACTTGCAGTAGTTCATCCCGGCGGCCACCCCTTCCAGATAGAACAGGTCCAGATGGTTCCGGGACCCGCCCTTGCTCCGCAGCAGCTTGTAAAGCCCCCGGAGTTCCGCCAGCGTGGGCACGGAAATGGCCAGCACCTTCTGGGGCACAACCTCCCCCCGGCGGATTTTCTGATAAAAATACCAGGCGTTGCCGAACTTCTCGTCGCTGAACCCCGCCGGCCGGATGTCCTTGAGCCGGATGGCGATGGAAACGTTCTCCCGGAAGGCGTTGATCTCCAGGTTGGCCAGAATGTCCACCCTGCTCCCCACCGGATAGATGAACCGGTCGGTGCTCATCCGGAAATAGAGGACGTAAACCGACTTCCCCTCAAAGTTCACCTTGAGCTTCAGATGCTTGTTCTCCGACATGGGCAGAATGGATTCGATGACGCAGTCCTTCATCAGGAACAGCGGCTGGGGGTTCCCTTCGCCGAAGGGCTCCAGCATTTCCAGCGCCGACACGTCATTGACGTTAATATCCCCGCCATGGAGGATTTTATCAATTTTCATGCTGACCACCGGCATCCGGTCGTGATACCGCGCGGCGTACTCGTTGACGGCCCGGTCGAACTCCGGGATTTTCTCCGTCCGCAGCGTCAGCCCCGCGGCCATGGCGTGGCCGCCATACTTTTCCAGCAGCCCCCCGCAGGAGTTGATGGCCTTGAACATGGAGAAGAATTCCACGCTCCGGGCCGATCCCGTAGCCGTCTCCCCGTCCACGGAAAGGATGATGTTGGGCTTGCCGTAAAGGCTCAGCACCTTGGCGGAGACAATGCCCACCACCCCGTGGTTGAGCCCCTCCGCAGGCACTACCATGACCCGGTTCTGCCTGATCTCCGGGTGCCTGGCGATGGCCTCCTCCACCTTGGTGAGGATGACCCCCTCCTCCTCCTGCCGCCGGAGATTCATCTCGTTCAGCTCCTGAGCCAGAGCGGCGGCCTCCTCGGGGTCCTCGCTGAGGAGCAGCCGCACCGCCAGCTTGGCGCTGCCCATCCGCCCGGCGGCGTTGATCCGGGGCGCCAGTCCGAAGGCGATTTTCTGGGAAGTCACCGGTTTGCCCTTCATCCCGGCGGCCTCCAGAAGCGCCTGCAGGCCTAAATTTTCGTTGTACTCCATAAGCTCCAAGCCCTTCCGGACCAGGAACCGGTTTTCCCCCACCAGCGGGACCACGTCCCCCACAGTGCCCATGGCCGCCAGGGGCCCGAAGCTCTCCAGGGCCTGCTCGTAGTCGCCGCCCTCCATGGCCGCCACCAGCTTCAGGGCCACTCCGGCCCCGCACAGGTCCGGAAAGCTCCCGGCAAAGTCCTTCCGATGGGGATTCACCACTGCAGCCGCCGCCGGGAGGTCGCTGCCCACCTGATGGTGGTCCGTGACCACCACGTCCATCCCCAGGGAAACGGCGTAGTCCACCTCTTTGATGGCGGAAATGCCGTTGTCCACGGTGACGAGCAGCCTGGTCCCCCACCCGGCGATTTCGTCCAGAGCCGCCATGTTCAGGCCGTAGCCCTCGTCCAGCCGCTCCGGGATGTACCAGGTCACGTCGGCCCCCATGGATTGCAGGTAGCTGTACAGAATCACCGTAGCCGTCACGCCGTCGCAGTCGTAGTCGCCGTAGATGGTGATCCGCTGGCTCTTATCCAGGGCCTCCTCGATCCGCCGGACCGCCGCCGCCATATCCGGCAGCAGAAAAGGGTCCTCCAGCTCCGGGTCCTCCCCCAGAATTTCCATGGTCTGGGCAGCACTTAACCCCCGGGCGGCCAGAATATCGGCGACCATAGCCGGCACTCCGTACTCCCGGCGGATCAGGGCGCTGTTCTTCGCGTCCGGCGCAGGCAGGTTCCACTTGGTAAATAGCATGGCGGGCCTCCAACTGTCAAAGATTGCAGAATAAAATCTAAAAAGATATTGTACCATCTTTTCCCGCCGATTTCAAGGCGTTTTCCGTGAACACGCCGAATCTCCCGGGAAAAAGAGCAGACGCCCCACCCGCCTGCCGCACGCAGACCGCTGGGACGTCCCCTGTCAGCGGGCCTTTTCGGCCCCCACGTTTTTCTCATAAAGGATCATCAGCCCCTTGAGCAGCAGGTCCCCGTCGTAAATGACCTCCTGCCGGCAGTAGGGCACGATGCACTCCGCCAGGCCCCCGGTGGCCACCACCGTGGCCTTCCCGCCGATCTCCTCCTCCATCCGCTGGATGAGACCGTCGAGCATGGCGGCGTTGCCGTAGATGGCCCCGCTTTTCATGCAGTCGATGGTGTTCTTCCCGATGACGTGTCCCGGCGGCTCCAGGCTGATCCGCGGCAGCTGGGAGGTCCGCCCGGTCAGGGTGTCCTGGGAGACCCTGACCCCCGGCAGGATGATGCCGCCCAGGTACCGCCCCTCCCCGTCAATAGCGGAAAGGGTCGTGGCCGTTCCCATGTCCACCACAATCAGGGGCTTCGGGTACTGATGAATGGCCGCCACTGCGTCCACCACCAGGTCGGAGCCCAGCTGTCCGGGATTGTCCAGCAGAATGTTGAGCCCGGTCTTCAGCCCCGGACCCACCTGTAACGGCACGGTGCCGGTGAGCTCCTTCACCGCGTCCCGGAGGACCCGGTTCAGCGGCGGCACCACCGAGGAAATGATGCTCCCCGTCACCTCGGCGGCGTGGTAGCCGTAAAGCCGGATGATGCTGTTGAAGCCGATGGCGTACTCATCGGCGGTCTTGCTGTGGTCCGTGGACATCCGCCCGGTGAACAGGATTTTCCCCTCGGCAAAACAGCCGATGCAGATGTTGGTGTTGCCCACATCCAGGGCCAGAATCATAAAATCTCCTCCTTGAAAAAGGCGGCGGGAGCCGAAAAAGCCCCGCCGCCTGCTGATTTAAGCCGCCGCGCCCCGTTTCTGCACCCGGAACAGCGCCTTGCAGATGGCCGCAGTGAGAATCGCCGCCACAATGGCCTCCGGGACGCCGTTGGTCCCGATGACCGCCAGAATGGCCCAGTAAAAGCCCTTGTAGGCCATGCCCTTGGCCGCGGCGTACTGGGCCCCGAAGCAGAAGTAGATGAGGTTCATGACCAGCAGGGTGTTGACCAGCGCGCCGGACATCCCCGCCAGAGCCAGGGAAACGGTCTCGCTCCCCTTCCGCTCCTTCAGAAGCTTCTTGAACAGCTTGTAAACGTAATACGGCACAACCCCCACCAGAATCCGGGGCACAAAGCAGATCACCAGGCTCCAGAAGTTCCCGTGAAAGTCCCCCACCGAGTAAAGGGGGGTAAACGCAAAGGAGGTGGCATTGGGGCTCACAAAGGAGTTGTTGATGAAGCTGGTCAGCCCGAACAGCGCCCCTAAGATCGCGCCTTTTTTCGGCCCCAGCAGCAGCGCCCCCACGATGACCGGGATGTGTACGATGGTGGCCCTGGTCACGCCCAGCGGGATGTACCCGATAAACGGCGTAAACGCCAGGATGAAGATGAGGGCTCCCAGCAGCGCCAGCTGCACCAGCCCCAGAGTTTTTGCGGATGCTTTTCTTTCCATGATTCATTCCTCCTGCTACTGCTCCCGTTGGGGATGCAATGCAAATTTATGTGAACCCGCCGGGTCCGCAAAACCCGCCGGATCGACACCATAGAATCGAATTGCCTACTATTATACGCACTTTCCCGGAAGATTGCAAGGATTTCCCGGAACTTTTTTCATTTTCCCGGGATTTCCGCCGCCTGCCTGGGGTCGATCCGGTCCAGAGGCCCCTCCAGGTGCCGGGCGATGAGCCGGGTCAGCGCCTCCGCCTCCCCCCTGCGGATCAGCTCCACCAGCTCCCGGTGCTCCTCGTAAAACTGCCGGAACAGCCCGCTTTCCCGCATGTCCAGCATCCGGAACCGGGTGTAATGGGCATGGAACTGCTGCAAAACCTTCCACACCGCGTCCAGCGCCATGGCCGAAAAGTAAAGCTCGTGGAACCGGTTGTCCAGCCGGTAAAACTGCAAAGGCTGAAAGCTCCCGGCAAGCAGCAGCCTCTGCCGGGAGAGGTTCTCCTCCAGCCCCTCCAGCAGCCCCTCCGGTGGGTCGGCGCAGAGCATGGGCAGCAGCCTCTGCTCCACCGACGTCCGGAGAAAGACCAGCTGCCGGCTGTACGCGAAGTCGATCTCCGCCACAAAGGTCCCCTTCCGGGGGACCACCGTCACCAGCCGCTCCGCCGCCAGCCGGGAGATGGCGCTGCGCACCGGCGTCCGGGACACCCCGAACCTCCCGGCCAGGTCCTCCTCCCGCACCTGGGTCCCGGGCAGCAGCTCCAAAGACAAAATCTCCTGCCGCAGCACGTGATAAATATGATCCGACGAAACCACGCCGTTTCCCTCCCATCCATCCTTTTCTCCCAGTATACCACAGACTTTTGCGCAAATCAACAAAAAATGCGTAAAAATATTGTCGTTGTACTACAATTGAGAACCAGAGCGGAACGTGCTATTCTAAGAGTACAGAAACACCTTTGCACGAAAGGAACGATGGACAATGTATATGGACAAAATGATCGAAGAGATCCGCTCCTATGGTCTGATCCCCGTTATCAAGATCGACGACGCCGAAAAGGCGGTCCCCCTGGCCAAAGCCCTCTGCGACGGCGGCCTTCCCGCAGCGGAAGTGACCTTCCGCACGGCGGCGGCCAAAGACGCCATCGCCAGAATGTCGGCGGCCTTCCCGGAGATGCTCATCGGCGCAGGCACCGTCCTGACCACCGCCCAGGTGGACGAAGCCGTTGCCGCCGGTGCGAAATTTATCGTCTCCCCCGGCCTGAACCCCAAGGTGGTCCGCTACTGCCTGGACAAAGAGATTCCCATCCTCCCCGGCTGCGCCACTCCCTCTGATATGGAGCAGGCCATTGAGTTGGGACTTTCCGTTGTGAAATTCTTCCCCGCCGAAGCCAACGGCGGCCTGAAATCCATCAAAGCCATGTCCGCCCCCTACACCCAGCTGCGGTTCATGCCCACCGGCGGCGTCAACGAGCAGAACCTGGGCGACTACCTGGCCTTCCCCAAGATCATCGCCTGCGGCGGCTCCTTCATGGTCAACGACGCCCTGATCAACGCCGGGGACTTCGCCGCCATCACCGAGCTGACCCGGAAAGCTGTCTCCATCGTCATGGGCTTTGAGCTGGCCCACGTCGGCGTCAACGCCAACAGCTCGTCCGAAGCCCTGGCCATCGCCAACCTGCTGGGCACCATGTTCAGCTTCCCGGTGAAGGAAGGCAACAGCTCCGTCTTCGCCGGTCCCGTGGAGGTCATGAAAGAGCCCTACCGCGCCCCCAACGGCCACGTGGCCATCCGGGTCAACGACCTGTCCCGTGCCATGGCCTACTTCACCCGGAAGGGCTTCGAATTCGATCCCAGCACCATGAAAACCAACGCCAAGGGCCAGAACGTCGCCATCTACTTCAAGGAACCCATCGGCGGCTTCTCCTGGCACCTGGTCCAGAAATAATTAAAGGAGGAACTTCTCATGAGTAAAGTCATCACCTTCGGCGAGCTGATGCTCCGCCTGGCCCCTCTGGGCTATTACCGTTTTGTCCAGGCCGACACCCTGGGCGCCACCTTCGGCGGCGGCGAGGCCAACGTGGCCGTCTCCCTGGCCAATTACGGCATGGACGCCGCTTTCGTCACCAAGCTCCCCAAGCATGAGATCGGCCAGGCTGCGGTGAACAGCCTCCGGAAATACGGCGTGGACACCAGCCTCATCACCCGTGGCGGCGACCGCGTGGGCATCTATTATCTGGAAAAAGGCGCTTCCCAGCGGGCCTCCAAGTGCATCTACGACCGGGCCCACTCCGCCATTGCCGAAGCCACCTCTGCGGACTTCGACTGGGATAAGATTTTCGAAGGAGCCGACTGGTTCCACTTCACCGGCATCACCCCCGCCCTGGGCGCCAACGTGGCCGAGCTCTGCAAAGAAGCCTGCAAGGCCGCCAAAGCCCACGGCGTAAAAGTGAGCTGCGACCTGAACTACCGCGGCAAGCTCTGGACCCGCGCCCAGGCCCGGGAAACCATGACCGAGCTCTGCAAATACGTGGATGTCTGCATCGGCAACGAGGAAGACGCCAAGGACGTCTTCGGCATCGAAGCCGAGAACACCGACATCCACGGCGGCAAGCTGAACTACGAGGGCTACAAGAGCGTGGCCAAGCAGCTGAAGGACACCTTCGGCTTCGAAAAAGTGGCCATCACCCTCCGCACCTCCATCACGGCCAACGACAACGACTGGGCCGCTATGCTCTACGACGGAAACGACTACTACTTCTCCAAAAAATACAACATCCACATCGTGGACCGGGTCGGCGGTGGCGACAGCTTCGGCGCAGGCCTGATCTACGGTCTCCTCTCCGGCAAGGACTGCCAGGCGGCTCTCGAATTCGCCGTGGCGGCCTCCTGCCTGAAGCACTCCATCGAAGGCGACTACAACATGGTCAGCGTCGATGAAGCGGAAAAACTCGCTGGCGGCGACGGCTCCGGCCGCGTCCAGCGCTGATTTTGCCTGACTCCCTCCAATAATCATAGAAGCGGGACGAACTTTTGCGGGTTCGTCCCGTTTCGCATTTGCAAAAAATTCCGTCCCGGCGTTGTCGCGCCGCAAAAAATGTGGTACAATGTCTGTAAGGCCCGGCGGAGCTCCCCAGCACCGCCCCCGGACCCTTGCTATCGAAAACCCAAAGGAGGTCCCTCCCATGCTCAGCGGAAAAACCGTGCTCTTAGGCGTCTCCGGCGGAATCGCCGCCTATAAATCCGCCGCCCTGGCGTCCATGCTGAAAAAACTCCACGCCGACGTCCACGTCCTCATGACGGAAAACGCCGCCCAGTTCATCTCCCCCGTGACCTTCGAGTCCCTCACCGGCAACAAGTGCGTCATCGACACCTTCGACCGCAACTTCCAGTTCAATATCCAGCATGTCTCCCTGGCCAAGCGGGCCGACGCGGTGCTGGTGGCCCCGGCCACCGCCAACGTCCTGGCGAAATTCGCCCACGGCCTGGCCGACGATATGCTCACCACCACGGTCCTGGCCTGCACCTGCCCCAAGATCGTTGCCCCGGCCATGAACACCCGGATGTACGAAAACCCCATCACCCAGGATAACCTGGCCACCCTCCGCCATTACGGCTTCACCGTGGTGGAGCCCGCCAGCGGCTACCTGGCCTGCGGCGACACCGGGGCCGGGAAAATGCCGGAGCCCGAGGAGCTCTGCGACTGGCTCCTCCAGGCCATCCAGTGCGAGAAGGACCTGGCCGGGAAAAAGATTCTCGTCACCGCCGGCCCCACCCGGGAGGCGCTGGACCCCGTCCGCTACCTGACCAACCACTCCACCGGCAAAATGGGCTACGCCGTGGCCCGGGCCGCCTCCCGCCGGGGCGCGGACGTGACCTTAGTCACCGGCCCCACGGAGCTCCCCCCGCCCCGGTTCTGCACCGTGGTCCCCGTGACCTCCGCCGCGGAGATGTTCGAAGCCGTCACCACCCGCTCCAGGGAGATGGACGTCATCGTCAAAGCCGCCGCCGTGGCCGACTACCGCCCGGCCGAAGTCGCCAGCCACAAGATTAAGAAGGCGGAGGGCGGCCTCACGCTCGCGCTCGAGCGCACGCAGGACATCCTCTCCCACCTCGGCCACAACCGGACGCCGGGGCAGGTGATCTGC
>OIXH01004835.1_pt1 | contig 10645 bp, 9 predicted proteins | sample 1587741 | NCBI WGS metagenome assembly OIXH01 (sample SAMEA3888916, study PRJEB22519) | human gut metagenome | biome: human gut; feature: human-associated habitat; material: faeces | place: Denmark | collected 2011 | reverse complement strand
ACCGATATAGCTGAAAACAAGTACCGTGTTTTTATGAGGAACTTCAATGAAGTAATTTCCGTTAATATCGGTAGTTGTACCCTTTGTTGTACCTTTAATAATAACATTGACACCTGGTAATGGAACTTGCTGTGCATCTCTGATTGTTCCGTTGATAGAGATACTTTTTTGCTGTTGTTCTGTTTCTCCTTTTCGCATAATCATTACCTGTCTGTCATTGAGAACGTAGGTAAGACCGGTGTTTTTCAGAATTTCAGATAAAATTTGATCTATCGTTTGAGATTGGATGTTAATACTTACATTTTTACGTAGTTCTAGACGAACTAAGTCAGAATAAAAAAATACATACTCACTATTTTTTTCTACAGACGCAAAAACATCACTGATAGCCACATTTGATAAATCGAGTGACAAACGTGTAGATTGTGCATAGGACAATTCAGCCAAAAGAGATGAATTTACTGTAAAAAGCAAACACAACACTACACAAACCGCGTGTATTTTTCTTTTAATTTTTAGATATTCCATAATAATATAATAAGTTTTCCTTGATATTAATATTTTACTTGTTAACAACACAATGGTCTATTGTTTTATACAATACTAGGTTACGGCATGTTTTATCTATTCATAGGCATTCATTTTTTATTATTGATACTATTTACTTCAATCAAATTCCCCTTACGATGAAATGAAACTGATAACGTTTTCTGGAGTGTTTGAAGAACTTGGTCCATATTATCAAACAACACCAGCTTACCAGAGCATTTCACTTGTTCTATATCCGGTGGATAGCTAAATTGAACACGGTAATAACGCGAGATACTGCGTAGTACCTCACCTAAATTTTTCTCCCGGAACTGGAGAATACCATCTATCCATGAGATATAATCGTATACATTCACCTGGCTAACAGACATCTGCCCATTTTCCAAGACTAAGAGATCATTAGGTTTGATAATTTGTTTTCCGCTTTTATATCCTTCAACCGCAACACTTCCTTCTTTCAATACAACAGATTGGAAATTTTCATCCTTATATGCAACTATGCCAAAAGATGTTCCTAAAACTCTGATTTCCATCTGGTTCGTTTTTACATAAAATGGACACGATGCATCTTTGGTCACTTCAAGATAAACTTCCCCTTCCACATAAATCATTCTTTTTTCTTTTTCAAATATTTCAGGGAATTGAAGCACTGTGCCTGAATTTACCCATACTTTCGTACCATCAGGCAAAATCAATGAAGAATGACGTCCTTTCGGTACGCTTAACACATTCATATGATTACCTTTTTCCTTTGCTTCACCAGTACACTTCCTCTCTGTAGCCTCTAGATTATTAAAATCTTTATCCGTCACCTTGATTTTCCCTTGTTGATCGACTAAAATTGTCGCATTATCAGAAACCTTCATTTTTTCCTGTGCCAAATGAAGTTCTACTTCTGTCTGATTAACATCTAACTGGACATCATCCACCAAAGACAGAACATCTCTTTCCTGAAATAAATTTTCTTTAGTAATCAAAAATAATGAACCCAATGTACATATAATAAGAATACAAGCTGCTGCATATTGCCATGTCAGACGCATTCGCTTTGGCTTTCTGAATTTTCTTAAATCATTTATAATATTTTCTTTTTCTTTTAATTCTTTTTCTTCTTGCTTTATCTCCTTTCGCAGCTTTTTTAAATCCTTAGAATTTTTTCTGTATTCTTCATACCTTTTTATTTTTTCTTCGTCTGAAAATAGAGTTACTGTATATCTTGTCGTATGGACAGCTTTTTGAGTAAGTCTCTTGGCTGACTTAACAGTATCATATTCCGCAACTGAAACACCTTCAACTCCAAGCATACGTCTCGTTAATGTTTTTGTTTCATCAGAATCTTTATTTGCAATATTTCTTGTTATTTCCTTAACATCAGCTTTAACTTTTTTTAACTCTGTAGATTTTACTTCACTTGCTACTGATATAGGACTTTGATTTATTACTCTTGTTTCGGTCATAGAAACAGGATTTGTTCTATGACCTTCACTTGATTGAACAGTTTGACTATAATTTTTATTTCCGGATTTTTTCTTTTTTCAAATGATTCTGATGTATCAGATTCATCAGAATTATTTTCAATGATGACCTTTGATGATTTAGTAGATTCTGAACTATCATCTTTAACTCGTCTACTGTAATATTCTGAGGCTTTTACATGCTTAGACATTGAGTTTCACCACCTTATTCTGTTTCTTTTGCATCATCTGTATACTTATAAGGGTCTGTATTAAATAATACTGTTAATTCGTTTTCTTCTTCCATTGTTCCATCTATCGGAACAATTTCTTTACCATGTTTCAGCAAACCACAACCAGGTCTTGCATTTATAAGATATTTTAAGTAATTTTCTTTCATTCCTTCCACATTCTTTAATATTGCTCCGCATGATATTTTAGAAGATTTAAGCATCATAATAAATTCTGAATTTTTTACCATTGCCTTGGCAGTATCATTTTCTACTATTTCCTCAATGGTATGTGTCATTCCTGTATCAATTGCCTTTTGTTTTCTGTGTTTTCTCCAGCTTTTATCAAGATATAATGCTGATTCCCTATTTCTTAATAATTCGTGGACCTCATCATAATATATCCATGTGGTAATATTTGAATTTCTATTATAATCAACCTGATTGTCAATAAATCTGTTAACTGTTAACATTGCAAGTCCAAACATACGCTGTCCGACATCTCTTATACCAAAGCATGTAAATCTTTTATTCAAAGATATATTAGTCTGATGATTGAACATTCTAAACGCACCTGTTGTAAATAATTCAAGTGCCAAACCTAAATCAACTGCTTGTGGTTCAGGCTGCTTATCAATGATTTCTTTTAAATCTTCCATTATAGGAATATATCTATCCTTTTTATCCATTGCAGCAATGCTTTCAAACAACACTCTTACACATCTTGAGATAATTGTATTATGTCCCGAAGTAAGTTCACCCGGCATTATACTATTAAATACCGCTAGCATATAATCAGAGGTTTCATCTATAAATACAGTAAGTTCTTTTGAGTCGAAAATGGAGATTGGGCATTCAAGTGGATTAATATGATTTTTTTCTCCCGGTGCAAAATTAATAAATACACCATTATATTCAGCTATAAGATTTTCATATTCAAGTGTAGGGTCAATACATATGATAGCATCTTCAGAACTTACCAATGTACAAGCCATTTCCCATTTTGCACCTTGTGATTTACCTGTACCCGGTTTTCCGAAGAAAAATCCGCCACCAAAGGTTAATTTTCTACGATTACCAAAGAGGGTGTTATCAGACACCATTTCCACTCCATAGCACACAGTATTTCCTGTTGTATTAATTTTTGCTGTTTGAAATGGACAAAGAGTTGCTATATCTGACGAAAACATAGTTCTTAGATTTTCAATATATCTATTGCCAATAGGAAGTGCTGTCATAAAGCTTTCCTTTTGCTGCAGCCAGGCTATTTCCATTCCAACCGTTTTCTTCTCAGCAAGTGACTTAATATTTGAAATAGAACTAAGTAACTCACTTTTTGTATCCGCAAATATAATCATTGTTACGCCACCAAGATACATCTTTTCACACGATTCCCTTGATTGGTCTATAACCTTTTTTACATCTGCTTTTTCTCTTTTAACTGTTTCAGAAATATCAGACGAATATTCCTTTCTCTTATTTCTAATTTGTTGTTGCTTACTTATTTTGTTTTCTACAGCCTGATAAATCGAATTTATGTAATCTTCTGTAGCTTTAGCAGATACAGGAACAACATCGATTGATATTATGCTCTCACATGGATAATCCATAAGGTTATCAATAAATGAATCACTTAATATATCCGGATACGAATCAATATATAAAGCTGAAGCATATTTTTTATCAGTACGAAATCCCTCATACTTACCATTATCATAAAAATCAAATCCCTGCAGGCTTACTAACTCATCAAAATAGCTTCTGTTTCGCTTCCTTAATGTTTCTAACTTAGGCATTGGTAATGTATGGTCTGGTCGTATGATATCCCTTAACAAGTTTAGTCTTTCATCTCCATTTAGTTTTCTTATGCTTGAATTAATCGCACCTAAACCTGTAGATAAATCCTGCTCAATTATTTTGAATTTAAGGGCTAAATTCTCTGTCTTTTTAACTTCAGATGTTATCGTAATATACTTACTTTGTGTATATCCTTTTCTACTTTGGTATATCCTTCTAAGTATTTCTTTGTTCACATTATTTCTTAAATTTTTATATTCATCTTCTTTTTCAGGATAAAGATATCTGTCTTCTAATTCTTTTATATCTTTTTTCCTGTTTAAAATCGTTATCTTAAATGGACTCTGTATTGGATTAACTACCGAAGTAAAGTATGTATATAATAAATCATCTTTACTATCTTCATCTTCTATTTTGTAGTTAATATCCTCAAATTCCCATGTCGCTGAATATCTTTCGCCTGGTAGCTTAAATATTCCATCTTCCGAAACATTTATTATGTCTATAGCTTGTTGAGCTGATTTAGGAAATGCATGAACATACTCATCTTTTTTTTTGAACTGCTGAAGTGGGTCTAATAAATTTTGCTTTTTCTTAGCCATTTTTCGTAAATCCTCCTTATCTATAACTCTAAGGGTTCTAAATTTTTGTTTATTACATCAAGGTATATTTTTAAATTATCATTATTTCTTTTTGTTTTTGCTACTATTCTATAATCATCACATATACATATTATTCTGATATTTTTTACAATCGCAAACTGAATGGACTGTTTTATCTTCATATAGAATTTAAAGCATTCTTTTTGACTTATTTCACACATATCTTTAACCTCTTGCATGCTCATAAGATACAGCCTGTCTCTTGCATATAAAGCCTTTTGTATTTCGATGTACGTTAATATTTCATATTCTCTTATATTTCTTTCAATATCAAGTATAACTAATATATACTTTTGAACATCTGAATCATAAAAATCATCTGATAATTGCTGCAAATCATTAATTGAAGACTGAATAAGCCTGTTATCCTGACTTATTTCCGTATCAGGATATATTTCTTCATAATAATCCAATTTTTTAACTACTGAAGAAAGCTTCTTATATAACACTTTTCTTCTTTTTTCGTCTCTTTTCTTCATTTAATCTCTGCCTTCTTTCTTCTGCCTCCATTTCAACTATCTGCATTTCACTACTTTTATAATCAAGTTTCTTTGAAGTTCTCTTTAATATCCTTTTTCTTATAATAACCTTTATTAATGGAATTCCATTTTCCTTTTTAAAATACAGACATACAACAGGACAACATACCAATGAAGCTGGTATAACTGCATCATCAAATGACATATTCATATATTTAACAAGAATATAAGTTGCACTACATCCAAGTACAAGTGATATTAATATTATTATTATCTCTTCCTTAGAAAATCCTTTCCAGATGTCTTTTTTATAAGATGATATATCTTTACTGAAGTTTCTATCCATATTTATATCCTTTCCTATCTGTCTAGTCGTAACGCCCTTTGCGCAAGTGTCTCTGACATATGACATATAACGGTCAATATAACTATATTTATAATATTTTGCATTATTTTTAGTGTGGCAGGAATCAAATGTGCTTTAGCATTAAGACTATTGAAATTAACGAAACCCTGTCCTGCCAAACACAGTTTTAGTCCTATTTGCAAAGCTAACGCAAGTGAAAAGCCTTCCAATAATACTGCTAACATATACTTTACAAATCCCGGAGATGTTTGGGATATTTCTCTTGAACCTGACCCTATTGTTGAAAAAGCCAAAACTCCATATGGAACTGCTAAATATATTTTAAATAACCTCTTTAGAGCCTGTAATACAATAATTCCTGCACAAGCCGGAACAATAACTAAATACAAAATCGTAGGGAACAAAAATACTATATTAGATATAGCACTCATATCCATTATGTCTGAAGCCATTCCGACTTGATTTATGTATCTGCTCGTCACAGTTGTTAATCCAACTATACTTGTTACAACATTGAATAGCCTTGATATAATTTCTAAAGCATGTGTTATAAAATACTCGGTTAATGCTATTCTTACAAAAAGCATCATAATTTCTATTATTGAAATCTGTTCCTTAATATTTATTGTTTTTTCGATGAACCCTATAAGATAAAATATTACAGCTAGTTGAATTGCAACTGTTATAAGCGAATTGTTAATATTTTCAATGACACTCCATATTCCATGATTTTCAGCCCAGGTTTTGGGATTAGTTGTTAAAATTTCATTAACCATATCTATCAGGAAGTAGAAAATATCATTTACAGATGCAACCAAATCCTGCTCTACTTCCCATAGTGCCACAGCAGCTAACATAAGCTACCTCCTTCCTCTCTGAAAATAATACCAACTTATATTGTAATTCCCATAAGTGCTAATATCTGTGGGTTAAATATCATAATTGCTGCACCAGTAATTTGTAAAAGTCCCATCTTAATTCCAGTATTGTCATGCTGGCTAATACCAGGACCAAGTGTTGCAATTCCATATATTGCTAAAACAATTCCAAGAAGTCTTACTGCATCAGAAAAAAATGTTGCTAAACTGCCTAATCCTGTATTAACCTGTGTAGTTGCAAATACTGACACCGGTATTAACATTGTCATTAACATTCCACACAATACTGCATATTTTATCATTCTTGCTATATTTTTATTATTTCTAGTTTTTTTATTATTTAATTTGTTCATTGCTCATCCTCCAAATCGTTTTTTAAATAAATTTTTCAGCAAAAAGTTCTATTCTTTCTGCCGACATGGAATCAGGAAACATTTTTTTGACATCATCTATATCTTTTCCTGAAGCAATAATTTTAATTAACACTTTTATCTGTCTGTCAGAATATCCTTCGCTACGAAGGATTAAAAAATTTTCCATTTCTTCTTTAGTAAGATTCATAAGTTCTTCATCAGATACCGGTACTTCCTTAAGCTTTTCTTCCATTTTTTCAGCTTCTGTTGCAAGCATATCTTCTGATAATTCTTCATACCAGCCTGATTCTGAATAACTTTCAATTGCCTCACTTGATAACTCCATCAATGTTTCGGCATTTATTTCTATTATTTTCCCTGATGTTTCGTTTATCTCCTCCTCTCTTTTAATTGTGTCTGCATATGATTTTTGTGCAAAATACATATTGCCTTTTATATGTCTTCTACGATCATATACAAAATTTTCTTTGAAACATTTATATTTAAACAGAGGGTTTTCATTTGTCCTTATCTTGTCATCTATGCAAGGGTCAAATCCTCTGATAAGCACTATACATTTTCTTTTTGATAACTTTCTTACTTCCCCAGGAGTTAGAAGTTCCCTTCCAACCACGTCATAATTCTTACTTGAATTACCATATTGCCCTGTTGTCTCTCCTGTAGTTCTTTTATCAAATGTTCCTTTATCTAACATTTCTGAAACATATTTATGCGTACTCTGCTCATTGCCGCCAAGATAAATGAATGTATCACAGTTTCCTGTAATAGTTTCCCATCTCTTTTCATATAATGCTTTTATTTGCGCCATACTCTGAATAATGATTATCGAATTCATATTACGACTTCGCATTGTACTTAATACTTTGTCAAAATCTTCCGGTAATGCCACATTTGCGAATTCGTCCATAAGAAAGGTAATTGACAATGGCAGATGACCGTTGTATAACGTATCAGCGATTTCATATGATTTTTGTATTGTTATTGTATAAAACATACCCACTATAAAGTTGTATGAAGTATCAGAATCAGGTGTTACAAGAAAAACCGCTTTCTTTGTTTTTCCATCATAATTTTTACCTGTGCCAAATTCATTTATATTAATGTCATCATCGGATAGTAAATCTAATAATGCATCATTGTGTAATCTTGAAAGACGCTGGTCTAATGTAATAATAATACTTCTTACAGTATCCGCAGCACCTCTCATAGTTGCGTTGTATTTTATAACTGCGTTACTCATCGATTTTGTAAAAATACCTTGTCTTTTCTCGTTAAGAATTCTTATGTTCTCTTTCCTTTCAAGTTCAGAAAAGAGTTTATCAAGCTCTGATTCTTTTTTCGCATAAGTTTCAGGGTCTATTTCAAAATCTGCCTTTCGTAACAGTTCCATAACTGTTCGAAAGTTCATTTTCTTTTTATTATTTTTATAAGTCTCAAATGTATATGTAAGTAATGCTACTAATAAATCTCCCGCTGCTCCATCAAAGAATGCATCTTTATTTTGTGCATCTCTTGGCTTTGTATTTTCCATAATGTTTGTGGCTAATCTTTGAATATCCACATCATCTTTTATATAGAAGAAAGGATTAAAATGTGCTGATTTTCTCATACCTGAAGCATTTAGCAAGTTAATAACCTGCACATCATATCCTCTTTCTTCAAGATAATTACCTTCTTTTCGTGCAAGTTCACCCTTTGGGTCTGTACAAATATATGACCCTGTCATCTGCCGTAATATAGGTCTTGCAAATCTAAACGTTTTACCAGCACCTGAACCACCTACAATAATCATATTGTTATTCAATTCAGTTATCCTCTCGTCCATTGACATATATATATGCTGGGAAATCTGTCGGTTATTTGTATTTATTTGAACCTTTATTTCTTTCTCCAGAAAAATAACATCCACCTCCTTAATACAATCGTTTCTTTATAAATTTTATCTTTTGGGGTATTTCTATCCTTTAACTCATTATTTATTGCTGCCGGATTAGCCCATTTAGAAGTACCGAATTCTTTACCATGTATGTAATTACCATATGTGGCATATAACATTACCCCTATGATTATCAATTCAATGACAACGACAAATCTTATTGTAAATTTATTAACATATAATATAAACCATAGTGGATTTTTTAATCCATACAGATTAGCTTTTAGCATCGGTATATATACATTATCCAGTTCAGTCCTCCATTTTATAAAATCGTATCCGGGTTTTGCTGCAAGCGAAAGAATTATGCCTGCGTATGCGCCTAAAATGAATATCAACGTATAAAATATATATGTACTCTTAGTCTTAAACCTTGGCTGCAACCTTACCACCTCTTATCTGATATTGTTTTACATTTTTTAGCGTATTATCTAATCCGGCTCTATCACCCGCCATAAAAAGTTCCAAACTATTTTTATCCGTAATTAGTCCCGCCACCTTATTTGTTTTCTTATCTATTATTTCTACAGCTTCATCTTTATCTAATATCAATGCCTTTCCATTTCCATTTCTATCTGCCTTTACACAATCTCCGGGAATTCTAATAAAATAATTCATATCATCGGAGTACATTATATATTCCTTATATTTTTCTCTAGAATATAACTGAAGCAATGTATTTTCCGGTACATCAATAATATTTTTATTTTCTTCTGCCAGCGTTCTTCCTTCGTCTCTTACTTTTTCCTGAAAAGTCTCATCGGTAAGTGCTTCAAAGTCCTTTTTCAAATCTTCCTTATTACTGGGTATCTTTCCTGATATTACTTCTGAACATATTTTGTAATTTTCAGTAGAGTCAACTTTTATCCAGCCGTCTTCCATATCTGCATCAGGATTAACTTTCTTTGCTTCGGAATTAACAATTCTTATAAATGGTAATATTGCTTTATCTTCAGATTCCTTTATGCTGCAAGATATGTTTGTCTCTTCACCATTTTTTATTAAAGTGAATTTAACACTGTTATCTGGCATATCTTCTCTTTTTACTGATAATCCTTTTAAATCAGAATTAACAAGATATTCACTACCATCTCTTGTCTGTATATCATTTAAGTACTTTTTGTAATCCTCTTCTGACTCAAAAGTAAGTACATTATCATTAAAATGTCCTTTATCTTTTAACTCCAGCTTCATATTGTTCCAATGTTCATCTCCTACTTCACTGGAATTGTTTGCTTTTGCATCTGAATAATGTGTAAATTCGCCATGACTAAATTCATCACATCTTTGTTTTTCTCCATCAACATATAAATCATATTGAGAGCATATAAATGTCTTTCCATCCTGTTCTTTTGTATATGTAAATGCTTCTATATAATTTTCTAAATTTGTACTATCACATATAATTACTTTCTTATCAGTATTTCTAATATCTTTTCTCTCTGTTACATCTGATAATGCTTTATCAAATGATTTTGTTATTGAATTATTAAGTACAGATGTATCTTTTTTATATGTTATAAATTCTGTCAGGCTGCTTTTTACAGGTTCAATACCACTATCCATTAAATCTATAAATGTCCCTGTGTGATTAAGTGCAAATTTATTAGTATTAGCATATTCTTCATACGTCATTTCCTTAGTATATAAATCCTTTAACTTACTGATTTCAGTCTCTTTATTTAATATATCTCTTTCACATTTCTTAAGATTTTCTTCAGTAGTCTTATATTCCTCTGTATCTTCTTTGCCTTCTTTTGACATCTTATTTAGTTCTTTTTTCATTTTTGCTCTTTGCTTCTTTAAATTATCGATTTCTTTCTGTAATTCATTCTGCCTTTTTAAGTTTGCTGCCATTTCTTCTGCTGATAACTTTTCGATTATTGATTTATATATATCCTGTTGACTTATTGGAACCA
>OIXH01004834.1_pt1 | contig 10647 bp, 11 predicted proteins | sample 1587741 | NCBI WGS metagenome assembly OIXH01 (sample SAMEA3888916, study PRJEB22519) | human gut metagenome | biome: human gut; feature: human-associated habitat; material: faeces | place: Denmark | collected 2011 | reverse complement strand
GTTTTTCCGTTCGCTGTTACCGAGCAGGAGCGTGTCCTCCCCGCATATCAGCCCGGCGCTGAAATCTTCGATCTCCACCATGATCATTCTCCGTCCACGGCCTTCGCCGCCGGTATTAAAAACAGCTGTTTAAGTAAAACAAATAATTAAGGTCCATACCACGAAAAAGAATAACATAGAGCGGCGAATTTGAAAATGTACCGGATGCGCGGCATAAAAAGCCGCGGCTTTCGGTGCTAAAATAGGACGATGAAGAGCATTCTATGTTTTGGCGATTCGAATACTTACGGTTACATCGCTGGCGGTCTTGGACGTTACAGCTTTGATGTGCGCTGGCCGGGACGGCTGGAGCGGCTGCTCGGCCCCGGGTGGCGCGTCGTTGAGGAAGGGCTGTGCGGGCGCACCACCGTCTTTCGTGAACCGGCGCGGCCCGGCGGAGCGGGGATAGATTACATTTCTCCCTGTGTCGCCTCGCACCGCCCTCTTGATTTTGTCGTTCTGATGCTCGGCACCAACGACTGTAAGGCGGAGTTTCACGCCTCCGCGAAAGAGATAACGGCGGGGCTGCGCAGGATCGTCGATGTCGTGAAGGCCGAGACCTCCGGCGCGGCGAAGATCCTCATAATCTCGCCGGCGTCTTTAGGCGAGAGTGTCTGGGGCGGCAGTGATTTTGGTTTTGACGCCCGTTCGTACCATGTCAGCCTTGAACTTGCGGATAGGTTCGCGGAACTAGCCGGGGAGAGGGCGTGCCTGTTTCTGGACGCGGCGCGGATCGTTACGGCGAGCGGCGTCGATTTCGTCCATCTCGACGAGAGGGCGCATGATTTGCTTGCGCGCGCGGTGGCGGGGATAATCCTGAGAGAATGCTGAGAAAAGAAAAACGCGGGTATGCGTATATTCACCATACCCACGTTTTTTCAGTTATTTTTACTTTTTGCGGCTGTTTGAGTACCAGCAGGATAACCCCTGCGCGTTGAGCTCGAGATCGACGCGCAGCGACTCTTCGACCGTCGCGGCGGGCAGCGTGGTGCCCTCTTTCTCCGCGGTTTCTCTATAAAGTTCCGCCAGCCCGGCCTTTATCTTTGCCTTGTCGCCGGCCGCGGCCTCCGTTATTTCAACATATTTTTTTACACCCTCGGTCAGCAGCGCCGCGTTTTTACGCACGTTCGTAAGTTCGCCGAAGTGGGTGATGAATATCTGTTCCGGCGCGAGCGCGACGATCTTTTCCGTCGTCGCGATCATCGCCGCGGGATCAAACTGGACGGGGGAGGCGGTGGGGAAGGCCCAGCGGCCGTCCGCGCCCTCCATCCAGCGGTATGAGATGCCGAAGGCGTCTCCCGCGAAGAGCGACCGTGTGCTCTTTTCAAAGAATATCATGTGGTGCTTCGCGTGACCAGGCGCGTCGTAACAGACGAGCGTCATCTTCCCGAATTTGAGTTCGCGCCCATCCTCCGGCGCGATGACGCGCTCCTCAGCCACGGGGATTATCTCGCCGTAGATACGTTCCGTCTCCGCCTCGCCGTAGACCGCCTTGACGCCCTCGACGAGCTTTGCGGGGGATACCATATGGCGCGCGCCGCGCGGGTGGACGACGAGTTTCGCCTGCGGGAACTCCCGCATGTAGCTGCCGGCGCCTCCCGCGTGGTCGAGGTGGACGTGGGTGACGCAGATATAATCGATATTTTCACGCTTCACGCCGAGAGCCTTGAGGGCCGAGAGCAGATGGGGCAGCGAGGTGTTATGCGCCGTTTCGATTATGGCGGCGCGCCCCTCGGAGACCAGCAGATAGATTGCCGCCATCCCCTCGCTCTCGTAGTGTGCGTCGATGCCGTATATACCTCCGCCGTAGCTGCGCATTAGAGAAGCGCCTCCATCTCGTCGAGGGTCTCTTCAAACTGTTTTACGACCGCTTTGACGGGTTCGGGCGTGCTCATATCCACTCCCGCGCCCTTCAGCAGTTCGATCGGATAGTCGGAGCCGCCCTTCGTGAGGAAGTTCAGATATCTCTCCGTCGCGGGCGCGCCCTCTGCGAGGACGGCCTGCGCAAGCGCCGTCGCCGCCGAGAATCCCGTCGCGTACTGGTAGACGTAGAAGGGGCTGTAGAAGTGAGGGATCCGCGCCCACTCCATTTTCAGCGGCTCGTCGATGACGACCGTTTCTCCGTAATACTTCCTGTTGAGCTCATACCATAGCTCCTTGAGCCCGTCCGGCGTCGTGTCGCCGCCGTTTGCCGAGCGGAGGTGCGCCTCGCGTTCAAAGGAGGCGAACATCGTCTGGCGGTAGACCGTCGTGCGGATATTTTCAAGACGGCGGTTCAGCAGATAGAGGCGGCGTTTTTTCTTCTCCGTCTCTGAGAGCAGGCCGGAGAGGAAGAGCACCTCATTTGTCGTAGAGGCCACCTCGGCGGTGAAGATACAGTAGTCCGCCGTCGCGTAGGGCTGGCTCCTGCGTGAGTAAAAGCTGTGCATGGAGTGCCCCATCTCGTGGACGAGGGTCATGACGTCGTTGAGATTGTTCGTATAGTTCATGAATATATAGGGGTGAGTGCCGTAGGCACCCCACGAATAGGCGCCGCTGCGTTTGCCGCGGTTCGGGAATATGTCGGCCCAGCCCTCGTCCAGTCCCGCGCGGACATTGGCGAGATATTCCCCTCCGAGCGGAGCCAGATAGCGGTACATCATCTCTTTCGCATCGCTCCAGGCGATCTCTTTGAAGGGGTCCGCGACGAGCGGCACATAGAGATCGTACATATGGAGCTCTTCCGAACCGGTGAGCTTTTTGCGCAAAGCAATGTATTTGTGGAGATACTCAAGGTTTGCGTTCACTGCATCGATAAGGTTGCGGTAAACGGAAACGGGAACTTCCGTTTCGGCAAGTGCTGCTTCAAGCGTGCTGTTGTACCTGCGTGCCTTTGCATAGAAGATGAGCTGCTTTATCTGCCCGTCGAGGAACGCTGCGGAAGTGTTCTTGAAGCTTTCGAATGTGCCGTGCAGGGATTCGAATGCAGCCTTGCGGACGTTCCGGTCGGGATTTTCAAGCAGGGGAACATACGAACCCTGTGTAACTTTCAGCTCGTTGCCGTCGGCATCGTAAATGCTTGGGAAACGGATGTCCGCATTGCGGAACGCCGATGCGATTTCTTCGGGTGCATTTGCCATTTCTCCTGCGGCAGCAAGCAGCTTTTCTTCGGCATCGGAAAGGATATGATCTTTCTTGCTGCGGATTTTTGCAAGTTTGCGCTCATAGAGTCTAAGCTCGGGCTTTTCGTTCATGAAAGCAGCGAGCTTCTCATCGGGAATTGCAAGAATTTCGGGAGTATCGAAACTTGATGCGCCCGCAATATTGATGTAGACGCTCATGAACCTGCCCTTAAGACCGTTATAGTAGCTGTTGCCGGTGTCTTCATCGGATTTTCGCATGATGTATTCTGCAACGCGGGTGATTTTAACATCAAGCTCATCGCAGAAGGTGAGATAGCTGTAAAGCATGTCTGCGCTTTCCGCAAGCCGGCCGCGGAAAGCTTCGATTTTTTCGGGGAATGTGCGGCATTCGTCAAGTGCCTTTTCCCAAAGTTCATCGGTCGCAAAAATATCTTCGAGTGCCCAGGTGTACTGCTTCTCGACTTCGCTTCTTTTGGGTATGTTCTTTTGTTTTGCCATTTTTTGACCTCCGTTCAGCCGTCGGCTGAAAATATTGACAATCGGATTATAACACAACGGAAGCAATTCCGTAAAGGATATAATCGATACAGTCGGTAAAAAACATCAAAATTTACATAAAAACATGATTTTGCTGCAAATTCTGCCGAAAAAACAGATGCAGATTCGTTGCTTTGAAATAAAAGAGAATAATTCGGGCCGCGGCTAAAAAAAGAATGACTTGCGGGCAGAACTGTGGTATAATGTTTGCATGGAAAACAGAGAAATGCAGACAAGCAACACGGCGGAAATGGTCACCATTTCCCGTGCGGAATATGAGCAGCTCCAGCAGGAAAATGCGCAGTTGGAAGCAAAGAGCGCCAAGTTGGAAGAGGCGCATACAAGACTGGAAGCAAAGCTTGCTGCCCGCGAACAGGAACAGGCGCAGGTCATTACCAGCCTCACGCTGCAAAATGAGTGGCTGCTGGAGCAGCTGAAGCTGTCCAAAAAGAAGCTGTTCGGCCGTTCTTCGGAGCAGGCGGAGCAGATGGTCATGGAGCAGCTGAGTTTTACTTACAACGAAGCGGAAGCCTAACCGGAAAACAAGGGGATTTTGGAAAATCGTGCGGAATTATTCCGGAAATTGCCGCAGCGGCCATTTTATTTCGGCGGGGCCAGCGCCAGCACAGGCTTGCGGGCCACGTCCATGGCGTAGGCCAAGGCGCTGTCCTCCGCGCCGCCTGTGGGCGACGTGTCCTTGTCATAGACCGCCAGCACCACGTCCGCAAGGTCGATGATCTTCTTGTAGGCTTGGAACTGCGCGTCCGGCGCGCCGACCTCGCACACAGCGGAGATAAGGGTGCATTTCTCCAGCATAGCAAAGTAGCGTTCCCGCAGGTAGGGCGCCCATTTTGTAGCCTGCTCCTCGTGTGGCGTATAGCAAATGAGCATCAGGTCACGGTCAGTCATCCGCAGGCCATTGATGATCTCGCCCGTGTATAGTCCCACACCGCAGTCACAGGCGGTCAGGAACTGAGACACACCACTTTGGCGTAGCACCATGATCTGCTGCGCCAGTTCCATTTTCAGTTTTCGGCAGCGGTCATCTTCTTCGTCAAAGCCCCACGGGAATCGTAGGGGATTTTGACCGATGATGGCACAGCGGATAGGGTTGCTCATACACATTATCTCCGATGTATCTCCATCACAACATACATTATATTTCACTTATATAAAACAAATAATAAGCCAATTTCAACTCGCTGTCAATAAGTCATATTTGATGTAGGCTATAATTCCTTTACCACAGAATGGAGGACAGCCTACATGAAAACTTTCTGCGAGATCATCCGAGAACTACGTGAAGATAGAGACTTGAAACAAGCTGATGTGGCAAAGGTGCTGGGTACCTCGCAGCAGTATTACTCCAAGTACGAAACTGGCAAATATGAGATGCCGATCCACTGCGTAACAGCACTTGCAGACTTTTATGGAGTTTCTACTGATTACATCCTTGGCCGTTCGGAGTGCAGCGTTTGTCCCAACGATTACAAACGGCCAATTGTTGGAAGCTATACCGCAGACGCAATGCTTGCTGATATACTTTCTCTTGATGTCAACGGGCGCAAAGCGGTGCGAGATTATATCGCGCTTCAGAAAAAGGCAAGTCGAAAATGAATGCTGTTCTTCTACAAGAGACTGTCCTCATTCTTTTCTCTGCACTAACACCTCCGATAGAGTGAGTCCTTCTGGGTGGTTTATCATGAACCCCTCCTCGGTTCAGCAAGCAGGCATAGTCGCCCCTTGGCGGCTGTGCCTGTTTTTTTATCGCACCGTATAGAGATTGGAGGTGCTGCTGCCGTTGGGGCGGTAGCAGGGTAGGCGTTCCAGATAACCGTGCTGTTCCAGTTCCCCCAACGCCCGTTTGACCGTACTGCGGGACAGGTGAAGATCTGCCGCAATGGTCTTGATGCTGGGCCAGCATTTTTGATGGGCATCGCCCCGATCCCGCAGGTACATATAGACCGTCCGCGCCCTGTGGGGCAGCAGGTGGTCAACGTAAATGGTATCAAAATAACTCATTGTTCTCCTCCATCGTCATAGAGTTTCATGGCCGGTTGCGGTGACTTGCGTGCATCAGCCTTTTCCGGCTGTTTCGCTTGTGCGGCCTGAGTGGTCTGCTCCTGCTGTGCTTTCCTGACGCTCCGGAACAGTTCTCCCCGGCTGGCGTAGGCCACCTTTCGCACGGCGTGTTCCGGGGTGGTATATGGCTCACCGAAGGTAATGCCCCAATCAAAGAACAGCTTCAGCTTTGTCTGCATGGGGTGTGTTCCCGTTTTCATTACCACGAAGTTGCCTTTCGGAAGCGACTTCAGCTCGTCCGCCGTCATCAAGGGCCATTCTATCATTTGCAGGCTCTGGCTGGGATCGTTTTTTCCTTTGCTGACAGAGCCGCTCAGTACCGTGCGGTTGCCCAGCGCTTTCGAGAGCTTCTCCGCCGTTTGACTGTTGGGCGCGAAGCCACCGAAGATCGTGTCCTGGCAATTATCAATGATTGACTCCGCACCTTTGTCACCGTAGTTCTTGTCAAGCTGCGCCAGCGATTGGATGATAGGTACCAGTGTGATACCACGGGAGCGGCCCGCACTGAACAGGGCCTCCACATCGAAGGCCGGCATGGTGCCAAACTCATCACAATAAAAAACAACACGGTTGGGCAAGCGCCCGCTGCCTTTTTCCGCCAGTTCAAACAGTTCTTTGGACAGATTCTGTATCATAAGTCCTGCCATAAAATTCTTCGTCCTATCTTCTTCCGGAAGTATAAGGAAGAGGGCGGTCTTTTCTTTTGCAAATTTCTCCGCGTCTATGTTGTTGTCGAAGCAGATCACCTGCTTCAACGCGATATCCATAAATGTATTCATCTGTGCCAGCGTTGTGGACATGGCGGAAGCCGTTGCCTGATCCGATGATTCCAAAGCGGACGAAGCCAGATTTCGCGCCCTGTGGTGAGCAGGCAGCATATCCATCAGTTGCTTGAAATAGCTTTGTCCCCGCATACCAGAGGGCGCCAGCAGTTGTTGGATCAGAATAAACACCGACACCAAATGCCGACGCTCTGTGGGATGTTCACTGTCCAGCGGCAGGAACTCCGCCAGCAGCAGGAGCACCGAGGCCACCACACCCTCGGCGGCTTTATAAAAATATTCATTCTGGCCGCGGCTCTCCTCGTCTTTCGGCGAGATGATGCTGTGTGCCAGAATGTTGATCAGATTCTCCGCCTTGCCATACGCCTCAATGCTGTGCTCACGGAGCGCTTTGTCCATATAGCGGTTGATAAGCGTCATGAGATTGTAGCCATCCGAGCGTGTAGGGTTTCGCAGGTCTACCACAGAGACGCGATAGCCATAGTATTTCTTCGCCACCGCACCGTAGTTGCGGGCGAGATCTCCCTTTGTGTCAGTAGCAAAGAAGCTCATGCCGCAGGCGCAGGCGTACTCCAGATTCGGGTACAGGAAGTAGGCGGTCTTGCCCACGCCGGACGCGCCGATCATAAGACAGTGGATGTCATCGCTGTCCACCAGCGCCGTGATGCCGCCTTTTCTGCTGTCCCGGCTGCCCAGCACCAAGCCTTGGGCTTCCGGCAGGTTCTTGCCCGCCCGCCAGTCGGCTACTTGGAATGGTACCAGCGCGTAGCTGCTGCGAATCTCCTGCTCCGTGGCCCACCGGGCTGTGCCGTGCTGGCCATCGCCTACGGTTCTGGACTTAATGTTGTTGAGATTATAGTTATCCGGCAGCAACGACAGCGCGACGAACACCGCCACCACCGCGCCGCCCGCCGCCAGCAGAATCCAGAGGTTTCCGGTCATGTTGACACCTCCTGTGCCATCAAGTCCTCGTTCCAATCCTTCTGCACCGGCTCCAGTCGCATGGCGGAGATGCCCTCCGCACGGAGATAGCCTTCCATGCGCTGTGAGGCATTGTACCCTGCCTCGTCATTGTCGAGGCAAAGATACACCTGCTGGATCTGCGGGTAGGCACGGAGCATCTGCTCCACCGGCGCGAAGGCCGCGCCGCAACAGGCCACATAGTTCTGCGTCTGCCAGTCATCCATATGCAGGGTAATGTAGGACAGCAGGTCGATGGGCGACTCAAACACATAGAGCGCTTCACCGCCGCCCGCGAAGTGAAAGCTGTACCGTGCGTCGCTTCCCTCTGCGGTTTGGCAAAAGCCTTTTCCTTGGCTGGCTGTACTCCGTAGGTGTGCGTGTCTGGCCGTGCCGTTCTCATCCACACCGACGAATATGCAGTTGTGGTGCGTCTCATCCTCGTAAAGCAGATGGGCGTGGGCAAAAAATGCGACCACCTCACGGTGGATGCGTCGATGCTGTGTCAGGTAAGCAAACACACGGCGCATATTCCCGCTGGCGGTCGGCAGAGCGAATTTTTTAGGTGACGATGGGGCTGGCCTTTCGTAGACCTGCCCATTACACAGCAGCAGCGACACGGCATCGGCATAGCGGGACGTATCGACGCAGTTATAAAATGGACTACTGCCCCAAGAGCGGTAGTCATAAGGACTTCTGTACTCGCAGATCAAGTCCCAGATAACTGCCTGCGTAGCGGCCCATTTTTCAGCACCAATAATGTCGCTGCTGTTACTATCGCCATACGCAGTGCCATACTCGGCACTGGGATAACCGCAGGCCAAAGCCAGCGCGATGCCGCTCTGCACCGAGGCGGGCAGGTTGTACCAGCAGCCGCTGGAGCCCTGCACATAATTGCCGCTGTCGTCTGACCGGACACCCGGCTGGATGCAGTAGGCCACCGCACCGTTGACATATTTGACATGATAGAGGGCACTGCCACTGCCTAGGCTGCTGTCCGCCAGAATGGTCAGATTTCTCGTGCTGGGCGTGGTCGAACTGCTGTAATCATACTGTTTGAAGGTCAACTGACTGGTATAGACATAGACCTTGTATTTGACCACGACCGTGGCGGCATAGGCGGACACCGCCAGCATCGCCGCCATGACCAGCGCCAGTACAAGGGCTGTAAAGCGTTTGAATGTTTTCAATGAAAATCCTCCTTTTTTCAAAAGGTAAAGCCCCTCTGTTGCCAGAGGAGCTTTGCGTTTAGGGTATCAAGTTTTAGTCATAGAGAACGTAAATCAGCAGGCTCCCGCCGTCCTCCACAATGCAGACGTTGCAGTGGAAACCGGCGTCTGCCACACTGTCACGCCCCGCCTGCATCATAAGCTGCTTAAAGGTGAAGTCCACCATGTCCCGTGCCTTGGCCTCCAATGTTTCCTGTGAAGCGTCCGTTGGCACCGCAGCGGGGAAGCGGTAGGCGCTGTTGTCCAGCGTCAGGTTTCTATCAGTGACCACGCCGTACTGTGTCACCGCGTAAGAATTAGCCGCGTCGATAGCCGCCTGCCGGTCTGCCGGGGCTGTGGGTTCGGGCGTGGGTTCCGGTTCCGGCGTAGGCTCCGGCTCCACATAGCCCGTCTTGGCGTGGACGGTCTCGGAGGGGATATTCTCTGCGGGTGTGGGCTCCTTGACCGGCCCAGGGGGCTGAGCTGCTTGTGGGACAGTTTCCGTCTGAGAAGCTTTTTGCTCTTGGGTTTGCTCCTGCGCCGTGACCGATACCGTGTCTGACTCTTTTACCGCTGTGGTAGGTTCAGGTGTCACTTGCGGCTGCTGGGCATCCTCCTGTACCATGGTCGTCGGTGGCAGGGTGATCTCCGTTGGGGTGCTCTCCACCTGACCGCAGGCCGTGAGGAGCAGCAGCGCGCTGGCTGCCAGTATGATACTTTTCCTCCTCTGCGGGATATGGGAGATCATGCACCTCGCAGAACGTCTCCAACGTCATTCGGCTGCCAAGAAAGTTGATTTGCCCACGCACACGTCGGTAATCCTTTCCTTTCAGATCCAGTTCTTCCGGCAGGAGTACAGCGCCGGCGTGGTTGACGCCCACCCGCGGTTCCACATAATTCAGCTTGCCAGGATCGCTGTCTGAGCCTCGAAAGTCGTAGCAGTACCAGTTTTCCGGCACGGTAGAACGATCAATGCGGAAGTTGGTAAAAAGCGCTGGTTTTCCGAACAACTCGATGTGATCAAACATTTCTTTTTTTGCATTTAGAGCCATAATAGTTTCTCCTTTGTCTGATAAAGGCAAGCATTCTATGCTTCCCATGATAGCTACTGAAGCATTTGCTGCTCCTGCACTTGCTCCGGAAACGGTGGCTCCAGTCGCCGCAGCCGACCAAACTCCGTTTCTACCACGCCGTCGTGCTCCATGCAGTCCGCGCCGTAGCGTTCAAAATCTATGTAGCCCTCCAGCTCTGCGATGGTCTCGTCATCCAGTCCCAGCCGCTCCTGCAAGCGCTGCTGGCCATAGCCGTAGGTATCTACGATGCGCTGGTAATTATCCATTTCCTGCAAGAGCTCACGCGCCCGGTGCAGCGTTTCGGGTCGTTCAGCATCCAAAATGGCCGCATAGGTCAGCAGCATCCCGCCCTTCTGCCAGATGGCCTCCAGCTTTTCTGCAAAGTCGTTGTAATCCTCTACAGCGGGGCAGTCCGTGTCGCAGATCAGTTCACCGATGTATGGTGCCTTGAAACGAATATCACGAAGCATCGCATCCGTGAAAACGTCGATATCAAGGTAAGCCTTCACAGCATCGAGGTATTTCTCATCAGCGGGGAGGACGAGGGTGTAGTCCGGCTTTCCATCGATGCGCAATGTCATGTGGAGCATTTCATTCCGGCTCTCGTCTCGCCAAGGCTCTGCCGGTGAAAGGTAACTGCGGTCGATTGCCATATCCGGTGTCAGCAAACTGCGGGCGTTCGGAACAAATGCGCTGTACCGGGCGTAGTTATAGCCCTGCGGGTCAACAAGAAAACCATCCGACCCATTCGCATTGAGAATAAGCAAACAGTGACGTGAATCAGTATCATGCCGAATGGCAGTTTTGTTCTCTGCGATGAAATCATAATCCGCCAGCAGAGCAC
>OIXH01004833.1_pt1 | contig 10649 bp, 11 predicted proteins | sample 1587741 | NCBI WGS metagenome assembly OIXH01 (sample SAMEA3888916, study PRJEB22519) | human gut metagenome | biome: human gut; feature: human-associated habitat; material: faeces | place: Denmark | collected 2011 | reverse complement strand
GGGCGGAGGCGGCGAGCGCAACTGGGTGGGCGAACTACTCGTCAAACTATAATTTGTATCACAAAAACCGTGGCTGCTGCATAAATAATTGCAGCAGCCTTATGCAGTAGCCTTATTAAGTTTATAAGTTTATAAATTGTAATAATTTGTTTATTGATTTTTTTTGAAATTGTGTGTATAATTAATTAAAAATAATAAATACACTATAATTTGAAGGTGAGAAAATCGCATGGTTAACTATGATAATAACCAGTACGAGGACTTCCTCGGGATTGTCGGAGATTTGATTACTGCTCCGGAATTCAAAAAGCTCGAAAACTGTCCGCATCACTATGGCGTCAGCAGATATCAGCATTGTATTAACGTTGCGTATTATAGTTATGTATTATGTAAGAAACTCGGACTGAATTATGTTGCAGCGGCAAGAGCCGGCTTGCTTCATGACCTGTTCTATTATGACTGGCACGGTTCAGGACTCGGTATGGCAAAACATGCGGTAAAGCATTCCGCTATCGCGCTTGAGAATGCCGAAAAGCTTACTGAGCTGTCAGAGCTTGAACGTGATATTATTAAAAATCACATGTGGCTTTGCGGCAACATATGGCCGAGACACAGGGAATCTTATATCGTTTCGCTTGCAGATAAAATCTGCGCTGTCTGGGAGGTAAGCTACAGCCTTAAGCAGAAACTCATTGTCGCTGTTGACAGTGCTTAGCCGAAATTTTAAATATACCGAAGATTTTTCCGGTTGTTTTTTTGATTAACAGTACAAACTAATTTAAACGTAAGTATTTTAATGGAGGAAGGTGAGTATAATGAAATTTGGAACAAGACTTAAAAGGATAATAGGTATAGGCATCGCAGGAATTATGGTGGCAGGAGTTCTGGCGTCATGCGGCACTAAAACCCCGAAAAACACAGATAATAACCACGGTGCTGAATCATCGGTTAATAATACTATTGACGGAAATGCAGCTTCAACTCCTGATGGGCATGAAGCCACAAGCACTTTCAGCCCAAAAGCTGATGACAAAGCGGCAGAGCACGATGGCACAGTTCCCACAGTCAAGCCGCAGACTGCTGAAGAAGCGGCAAACGATGCCGGAGCAATCGCCAACGAAATTGCAAGTCTTGAACAGCTTATTGCAGAGGGCAACTTTGACGACGCTATGATGCAGATACGTGCGCTGCTCACAAAGAATTTGACAGAAGCACAGAAGGAAGTTGTAGAGTCCTACAGAAAATTGGTTGAAGATAAGATGTCCGGCGGACTTACAGACTAAAGATTTTAACTGCGCACTTGGTTTTTATCAAGTGCGTTTTTTTATATTTTAAGAAAACATAATTGTAGAACGCTGTATCAAAATATGTCGAATTAGATATTTTTGGCAAATTTATTAAATTTTTCTTGACAAACTATATGCCTTGTGATACAATTTGTACAAGAGTTAAGGCTTTGTTATGCTTAGCTTGACAAATTTTTAGGAGGTAAATTACATGACAGGAAAAGTTAAATGGTTTAACGCAGAAAAAGGCTTCGGCTTTATTGAAGGCGAGGACGGCAAGGATGTTTTTGTTCATTTTTCTGCTATAACCATGGATGGTTACAAGACGCTCGAAGAGGGCGCATCAGTTGAATTTGATGTTATCGAAGGTGCCAAAGGTCCGCAGGCTGTAGATGTTAAGCCTATGTAGTCCTTTTTAATATATTCTATATATTACAATTTCAGATTTCAGAAAGATTTTAAACTACAAAAACCAAATCGACCGCTCTTTTACAGAGCGGTTGCTGTTTTATAATGATAAATCTGTCAATGAGATGGAACTGATAAAAAAGCTATCAGATGCAGAATATATAAAAACAGCAGCCGGACTTTTAATATATAATTGTCGGTGTTTCAAATAGCCCGATATCTGAAGTTATATATTCCTCTGTATAATTATCACCAAAAGGACAGAAACAACTATCTTTAGTGACAAGAGGTTTATTAGTAATATGCAACGGGCCAAGCATATTACGAGGACTTCCAAAAACACTTATAACTATCTTATTTTCACCCAATTTGATAAGCTTTGAAACATTAATAACAGCATCCGCTTTCCACGGAATCGGAAATTTTACTCCGTTTATTTCTGCATTTGCACAAGTTCCTTTAAATCCTCTGACATCAAGATACATTTCATCGGTAATCTCATGAATATTACAGCTGAATATGTAATCTATACCGCCCGGATAATGGAGATATCCCTGTTTTGTTATACTTCCTGTCATAAGAGCTTTAGGCTTTTCGCAGATTTCACGCTGTTCATTAACCCCAAACTCTCCTATTATATAACAGTTTTCAAGTTCCATACCTCGGCTTTGCCCAAATATTCTCCATCAAGACTGTATCTGCACCTGTCAAGAGTAAGAACATTTGGCGTATCGTTTTTATAATCCGTCAAAGTAAGCGCTATAACTTTTTTTCCTTTACTATGCGCTAAGTTTACACAATCATAATCTATATTTTCGTCACATAATATGTTATCCGTTTTGGTTATGTAAAACATTGAACTTGCACAGCCGGGCATATAGTTCGAAAAATGTATTCGCCCATCCTTAACTTCGGATTTCACACGTTTTATATCTCCGCTTAATAAATTTGCACGATATACCGTGCCATTGTCAATATTAAGGCTTATGTTTGCTGTATGCGGATTTTGACGGTCATTGTTCACAACAAATAGAATATATCCGTCACTATCACATCTTAACTGATAAAGTATATTTTTCTCCTCGCGTCCGTAATCATCTGTAATTTAAACTACTTTATCAATACTTCTTTGCATATAGTCAAATAAGTCTTCTTCCGAACTAAACTTTATAAAATTCTTATGGTTAATCAGCTTAAAAGCTTCGTCTGATTTTTTGCCGTCAATATAATCTGTAAACGGCGAAATTCCAAGTATCGTACCGTTGTTATCCATAAACTCAATCAGCTTTTTGACAGTTGACGAAAGCAGATTTTCACACATCGGAACTATAATAGTAGAATATGAGCATTTACCTACACAGAACTCCGAATTTTTGCATCTTCCGTAATCATTTATGATTACCTCATCACCAAGGTCGCAGTCATAATGCTGTTTACATAAATTCTTAATAAGTGAATTGTACCGCTCGCCAAGTTCGTTCATAGGCGGAATATCACGTTCTCTGCTGCGTTTAGGGTTTCCGTAAGGGTTGCACCCGACTTTACTCCACACTGTACTCATAGGGTGGATGAGCAAAAACTTTCGTATCGCTCTGCCGCGTCTTAGCATATATCCACACCTTGCAAAATAATCCTCAACTGTTTTGTAATTCTTCCACCATGAAGTGTTGCAGTTTATACTCGGCGGATAATCACGCTTGCGGCATCCTCTGAGTGAATACAGTGCTAAGTGTTGGCAACGCTGATTAACACCAAGAACATATTGCCAATCACCGATCCATTTCTGACCCTCAAAGCTGAAATCCCAGCCTGTACAGCCATAAGTTTCACTAAGTACCATATCTTTGCCCATCTGACTTGCAACACTTGTGCATTGCTTAACAGTCATATATTCCTCGGTACGCTCGGTCAGCATATCAATTGCCGGAACATTCTGTGAAATATAGTGCGGCATTATTGAGCCGTTAACTCGGCATGATAAGCCCAGTTTATCTTCCTGAAGAAAATGTCCTGTAAATAACAGGTTATTCTCTTTACACCACTTACTTATATGCTCCGAATATACTTCCTTAAACCTCTGTGAAACAGTTTTCCAATAATCATAGCGTATTTTTCGGCTATTTCTATGATTAAAATACAGATACGGAATTGTATCAAGTGGATCATAACCGCAATTTTTGCAAAAATACTCTCCAAAACCATAAGTCCAGGGAATCCAGCCGCGCTTTGGATTAAAAGCACAATGCCTGTCTGCAAGGCTCGGTTCATCTGTGAATATTCCCGGAATGGTTTTCCCAAATTCATCGCCGATATTATTCTTGTATAGCTCATGAGTCTGATTTATAAACTCACAAACTGTATCGGGATTTAAGTTATCAGGCGGCGGTGAATAATTGAACCACTCTGAGCCACCGCTTGTTTCAAGTCTTGCAATCAACAAAACTTCGTTTTCTTTAAGCTCTATATTGTCCGCAGTATACAGCCTTTTAAGACTGTAAATGTCCATAACGTCAACATTCGCTAAGTAAATTGCAAGAACATCATCGTCAATTTTATTCGGAACTTCATCACATACCTCAAGAGTTAATCCCTTGCAAGCATTTTTTATGTTCTTTGTAACCGCTCCGCCACAGCTTCCGGACGGCCATCTGTCCTCATCATACAGCCACGCATACATTCCAAGCTCTTTAGCTGTTCTTACCGCAGTTTTTACGCATTCAAACCATTCTTCTCCCAAATACTCAGTCTCAAGACCATCGCGGGAATGAATAAAGAAGCCACCGATTCCATTGCTGTGCATTTCATAAATCTGACGTTTTATCTCCTCAGAATCAAGCTTGTCATTCCACGCCCAAAACGGAATGGAGCGATATATGTTATCCGGATTTTTAAATTGCTGCTTAAAATCTGTTCTTTTCATAATAATTCTTATATTTCAAGCCTAATGCTCTACTTTTATACTCCAAAATATAATCTTTTCCCTGTTTGCACTGTATACGACCATAATTTCGTTATTATTTGTACAGATTATTGACGGATACGCAAATGCTCCGTCATCATTTTCAAGAACGCAAAGCTCATTCCATGTCACACCATTATCTTCAGAATAGGACAAAATTATAGGTGTGCGTGAGCCTTTGGTCATTCCGGGAATATTCTCTCGTGGATTATAAGCAAGAATCAATGTTCCGTCTTTTAGCATTGCCACATCGATTCCGCTGTTGTTGTTAGGAAGCCCCGTATCATAAGCAAGCGACCATGTTCTGCCTTTGTCATGTGATTCGCTTCTGAAAATTCGAGACGATGTGCTTCTGAAAAGTGCGTTTACAACACCGTCTTTGTCCTCCCAAAATGTTGGCTGTATAATTCCTCTGCCAAAGCAAAAATGTTTGTTATAAACTCGATCACGAATTCTTCGTTCATTTGGATTAACTCTTCTTAACGGTACAAACTCACTCATTTCCCAACTCTTGCCGTTATCCTCTGAAATATCAGCGAATGAATTCCAACAATCACCCTCGAGTGATGCAGGAGCTAAAATGGTTTTATTGTCCGATAAATATATAGGCTTATTCTTAACAGGGCCTCGTCCGCCTATGTCTCCCGTTATAAGCTCATGTGCATCGCTCCAAGTTTCAGCCTCGTCATTTGAAATAACGTATTCTGTGTGCCATTTCTGAATTTCCGCACCTATTTTATAATATAGCACAATTCTATCATCGTTTAATCTGAATAATACGGGATTCCACGCTGCTATGTTCACAACATCAACTGTCTTTCTGGGCTTTTCCCACGCTCCGTTAATTCGTCTTGCAGTCCATATAGCTGTATCGGGATCTTTTTCAAATCTCCCCCCAAACCAAGCTGCAAGTGCATTCCCATCTTTTAGTTCTAAAACTGTAGGAGCATGCGGACTGTCAAACTCACGCTCATCACCAAATATTTCTTCTCTTATTGATTTTATAACCTTTAACATTTCATATCCCTCGCTTGTTAAACATTCATTTTATTCAAAATACGTTAATCTTTATTATTTGTCGTAATCTACACACAAAATTTATACTATGTAAAAAACGGATATGCGTAATTTCTACAAAAATCCATTGTTTATAAGCTTTCAAATATAATAATTATATATCTAAATCTCCAATACTGTCAACACAATTTACTTTTCTTATATATTCTGGTGTTGGTTCACAAAATATCCATCTATGCTTTGTAGGAATCGGAAGCACCGAAAAGGCATTAAGTGCTGTATCTCGTTTGTTTTTATACAATTTCCTCAAGTATTTGCCGTCAGTGTTACCAACTTAGAAAGCAGTTTTTTTTGAATATCGTACTTCAAATCGAGCATGGTATGTGCGAATTTTTGCGGAATACGGTTTATTACCTGTTTACTATTTTCAATCAATTTGCACCTAAAACACTATTGGCTTGTCAGATTATATATTTAACGAAATCACATAATCAAAATTATAATCTAAAAGCGCGTCCGTATTTGGATTATATCAACAGCATTGTCGAAAACGCGGTGCTGCTTGACAGCTATACAGTGCCTTCAAAGAAAGCGAAGTCGGAAAACTCGGTTATGATGCACAGTATGTACGCCCTATGCGACAGCGGAAACGGCACCGAGCTTATCAAAATGTATGTTGAAGAAATGCGGAATCCGAACACAAACGGAACTGATAAAAGAAGCTATCAGCTGCAGAATATAGCAAAACAGCAGCTGAGCGCCAAGGGTTCAGGAAAATCCCTAGCCCAGTCGTTCTCAGCTGCTGATAGCTACACTATATCATACTTATTTAAAATTGTCAAGCAATTTGATAAAAACTTTAATCCGGAGCCGTCGAGTAAGGTTGTAAACGAGGACGGAACACCAATGGGCAGTATATGGGGATACGAACGAGCAGGTATTTAGGAAAATAGAGCAAGAGCTTGAGGATAATTATATACCGAAATACGAAGGCAAGGAATTGAGACCGAGTTTTTTGTTGGCTCAGCAAATATCGGCATGGGCGAAACTGCAAGAGGCGTAATAATCGGCGGAAAGAAAATCCTTAGCAGATAAACAAGCATGAGCTTGTACACAGGGAGTATAAGTCAAAAGAGGTACAGAAAGCGGCAAATATAATTAAAAACAGTCTGGCATATGCCGAGAGACAGCACATTATAAAAGATATGTACAGTCAGTATTTCAAGCTGACAGACGGCAATGAAGAAGCTGTATTTGAAGAGTTTGTGTGTGATGTGCTAAGCGGAATGAATACATACGGTCATAAGTTTGACGATGTGGCAGCTGAGTATAACAGTGCTGTTCAAAGCAGAAATGGATATACGGCAGAGGATTATGCCGAAAGCATTGATGCCGGAGGGAAAAAATATAATAACTCTCTTGTTTCAAAGTTAAAAAATGCCCAGGAAATTATATCGAATTTACAGTTAGCGGTAGAACTAACCGGAAAAGAGTTTCCGAAGGGTAATAAGAAATTAACCGAACAGGTTAATGAGTATTTTGAAAGTATAGGAGGTAAAGCCTACAATCCTCAGATTGGCGAAGTTTTACTTACAAACCGAGGAATAAAGGATAGTATCGCTCACGGTGTTGGTCGAACAAAAGCTTTGACTTTTGCTGCTGTTCCGTCTGTTATTGAAAAGGGTGCGATAATTGATTATGAGGAGAATTGGAAAGATAGAGGGTATAATACATATGTGATTGCGGCTCCGATTATGATTGATGGTAGTTTAGCGCATGTTGGTGTTGTTGTTATGGAGGATAAAAGAACACACAGATATTATTTGCATGAAGCATTAACAAAAAATGATGTGCCGTTCAAGACCGGGAGTGGAGAAAACTCCTCTGAACCCGGCGGCACATCATCTGTTAATACAAATATATCACAAAATGATAAATCTGTCAATGATTATGATACGGAAAATCTGAGGAAGTATTCAAGTGAGACTGAAAGAACCGATATTACACCGGAAGACGTAAAATCAGTACAGTCTATAGGAAGAAAATCAGTGAACGACTTTACCACAGAGGATATTGCAAAGACTGAGAGTTTTGCAAAAAAAGTATTATAACGAACTCGGCGGGAAGTCGCCGTTCTTCCGGGCGTGGTTTGGCGATTGGAGATCGAACGATAATACACCGGTTCATATTGTAACCGAAAAAGGCAGTGTTCGTGGTACTACCAAAAATAAAGATACAGGTTGGGATATACAGGTATCGGGAAAAGTGTTTAATGAAACGAAATCACATGACAGCAGCAAGGCAAAGACGGCAATTTCATATCTTGACTATATAAACGGTTTGGTAGAAAATGCGGTGCTGCTTGACAGCTATACAGTGCCTTCAAAGAAAGCGAAGTCGGAAAACTCGGTTATGATGCACAGTATGTACGCCCTATGCGACAGCGGAAACGGCACCGAGCTTATCAAAATGTATGTTGAAGAAATGCGGAATCCGAACACAAACGGAACTGATAAAAGAAGCTATCAGCTGCAGAATATAGCAAAAGCGCCTACGGCAAGTGTTAGAGTTCAGGATAATATCCCTAGCTCCCTCACAAATACCGTAAGCGCTAATGTTTACACTATATCAGACTTATTTAAAATTGTCAAGCAATTTGATAAAAACTTTAATCCGGTGCCGTCAAGTAAGGTCGTAAACGAGGACGGAACACCAAAGATTATGTATCGTGGCGGAAATGAAGAGATAAACATATTTGACCGGAAAAAATCCAGTTATTCAAATTTATATGGAAGAGGATTTTATTTTACGGACAGCAAAGGTCACGCATCTCAGTATGGGGGAGCAAAAGAGTATTATCTTGATATAAAAAATCCGCTGGAACAAAATTCCGATAATATATCAAAAGATCAAATGCGTAAATTCCTTGAAGCAGTTGCAGAAAACGAGGATGATTATGATATATGGAATTATGGTACAACTGAAATTGATGAAATACTGGATGGTTTGTATGGTAAAGGCGGCTTTGAAATGCTTCAGGATGTTTCGGCTACCGCTATTGGCGATTTGGTTGAGGCTACAGAGCTGTTTAACAAAGTAAACGGTACGAACTATGATGGCTTTATTTTGCCGACTGAAACAGTTGTATTTAATTCCAATCAAATCAAGTCAGCGACCGACAACATAGGAACGTTTGACAAAACTAACCCGGATATAAGATATTCTTTGGAGAAAAACTCGGGCGAAAATATATTTACCGCGGATAAAACCGAATCGGAAAAATATGCCGCACAGATTGATAATTGGCTTGCGGGCAAGATGAAATCGAGCGAACATTTTGAGCTTGGACAGACGCCCGCTGTACTCAGGGAGCTGGGTGCTGACAGCCTCCCTGTGATAATGAGTCAGGACGTTATGGTGAAAATCACAGGCAGGAAGCATAATATATCAACCGATGAGATAAAGAATATCCCTGGAGCGATAGCCGACCCGATAATGGTGTTTAAGTCCGCGACAGTTGACAATGCGTATCTTGTCATGACCGAGCTTACCGACAAGAGCGGCAATGATGTTGTTGTGGCTTTGCACCTTAATAGGAAGCAAGGCTTTAACAAAGTTAATAGGATTGCGAGCGTGTACGGCAAGGATAATGTCGGAAGGTTTATAGAAAAACAGACGTCTATCGGGAACTTAAAGTATATTGATAAAAATAAGAGCCAAGAATGGCTTCGTAGCAGAGGGCTCCGATTGCCCAAGCTGAACACTATTCTTAGCTCCAATAACAATATACTGCAAAAAGAGGATATTGTCAATAGATATGATGAGCAAAATCAAATAAAATATTCGCTTGAGGGGGAAATGGCGTCGTACCTGTCGGAAATACGAACCGAAATGCTTGAGCCGATAGAGGCGGGATACGGAGACGGCGAAGCGTTAGTGCTGTCCCGCAGCACGGAACAAAGAATAGAACGGATTATCAACAGCGTATTAAACGACGACAAAAATATCCAAAACGCCGCCGAAGAAATTACAGACTGCATTATATCAAACGGAAAAACAAGAGGAAAAGACACTGCGGACATAGAGAAAAATCTTGAAATAATAAGAAAAAATCTCGGACGCAAAATCAAAATAACGAACAGCATGGACGCAGAACTTGAAACGCGATACGGCGACAGAAAAGCTGTATACAAAAGGTTATTCGGCGGTGGCACACAGTCGATTGATATGTTGTGCGATGAATTTGTACAGGAAATGCCCGAGTATTTTTCAAGTGATATAATGACCGATTATGAGCAATTTCAAAGAGTGATTGATGTTTATGAGCAGCTCAGAGCGGAGGCTAAAGAAAAAAATAAAGTCGGATTTTTTGACGGGATAGAAGACGCCGAATGAGTATGTCAGTGAGTTTGAAAAGAGAATTCTTGACGGAACCATGACATGCGAAAAGGTAACGGACAAGAGCGCAAAGGAATATTCCGACAAAAAGCTCGAGGACAAGGGTTTAAAAGGCGGTATAGAGTATTGGAATAACTTAATTGAGTCGGGACTTAGAATAAACAAGGAAAATATGGCATTCGGTCAGACGCTTTACGCGAAGTGCATTAAGGCAAAGGACACAAAGAATGCGATGAAAATCGCGGCGGATTTGGCTGTGATTGGAACCGAGACAGGTCAGACCGTTCAGTCAATGGGGATGCTTAAGCTGATGTCTCCCGACGGACAGGTTTATGTACTCGAAAAGTCAATTACTAAAATGAATAAAGAATTCCGTCAGAAGCTCGGAGATAAGTATAAGGATATAAAGCTTAACGAAGATTTAGTCAGGGAGTATTTTGAGGCAGAAACCGATGAGGCGAGAAACGAAGCTCTTGATAAAATCCAAACAGATATTGCAGAGCAGATGCCTACAACGCTTGCCAAAAAACGGTCAAAATGAGCCGTGAAAATATTACCGATACAATTTCACAGAGCCTGAG
>OIXH01004825.1_pt1 | contig 10667 bp, 8 predicted proteins | sample 1587741 | NCBI WGS metagenome assembly OIXH01 (sample SAMEA3888916, study PRJEB22519) | human gut metagenome | biome: human gut; feature: human-associated habitat; material: faeces | place: Denmark | collected 2011 | reverse complement strand
CGGCACGCTGAACACCGCCATGACGAGCATACGAAGCAGCGTTCATGATCTTCATGACGATTCTATCGCACTAAAGCCTGCTGTTGAAGACTGCATAAGACCTCTGAAAGACAGATTTGCAGTAAGCTGTGATTATGACTTTTCCGAAAGAATGTCACGAGATGTGAAGCTTTGCTTTATTGGCGTTATAAAAGAAGCACTTTCCAATACTGCAAAGCACAGCAACGGTGACAGCATAAAAATAATCATTCGTGAACACCCTGCTCTTTATCAGCTTAGTATCGCAGACAACGGAAGCTGTCCCGAAAAGATAGACGAAAGCGGAATGGGGCTTGCCAATATGCGTGAGCGTGCGGCTTCTTTAAATGGAAACATAAACATCACATCGGGCAGCAAGGGATTCCGCATTTTTCTGTCTGTGCCGAAACAAAACCTGACTAAACGGAGGTCTTGACATGAACATTGTTATAATAGATGATGACAAGCTTGTGGCGGTGTCGCTGAAAACCATTTTGGAAAGCACAGGCAGTGTGAAAGTTCTTGCCATGGGAAGCTGCGGTGAGGAAGCCATAGAGCTTTATTCTCTTCTCAAGCCTGATGTTCTGCTTATGGATATCCGCATGAACGGTATGAGCGGCATTGAAGCCGGCGAAAAGATCCTTGCTGGGTACCCTGACGCAAGGATACTTTATCTCACCACATTTTCTGATGATGAATACATTATAAAGGCTGTGCTTATGGGAGCAAAGGGATATATTTTAAAGCAGGATTTTGAAAGCATATGCCCTGCCCTTGAAACCGTCATGAATGGGCAGACAGTTTTCGGCTCAGATGTTGCAAGCAAGCTTCCTGAGCTTCTTACCAATCACAGCAGTTTTGATTTTGACCACTACGGCATAGTCGAAAAAGAGCAGGAGATAATCGAACAGGTGGCAAAAGGACTTAGCAACAAGGAAATAGCCTCACTGCTTTATCTCAGTGAGGGCACAGTGCGAAATTACATCAGCACTATCCTGGAAAAGCTCTCCCTCCGTGACCGCACACAGCTTGCTATTTTCTACTACACCAACATACAATAGCACTACAATTTCATAAAAAGTAAAGAGGAGACGGCATGACCGCTCCTCTTTTTGTTATTATTACATTTTAGCTCTTTCCTTAGCTCTCTGTGAGTTGCTCAGAATACGCTTTCTTATTCTTATGCTCTTTGGTGTTACTTCAAGAAGCTCATCATCAGTAAGCTTTGTAAAGTCATATGACATAAGACTGTCAACATGCTGTTCAAGTGAACGGATGGCCTTCATCAGTGCTCCCTCAAAGCTCTGGTTTATGCTCATAACTTCACCTGTAGCCTTCATCTGTGTTGTAAGAGTTCTCTTAGCTGTAATGAACTTATCAAACGGAAGTCTAGGTATCTTAACTACACAGTAGTCAAGTGCAGGCTCAAAGCTTGCATATGTCTTGCCTGTGATTGCATTCTTAATCTCATCAAGTGTATATCCGAGCGCAATCTTAGCTGCAACCTTGGCAATAGGATAACCTGTAGCCTTAGATGCAAGTGCTGAAGAACGGCTTACTCGTGGATTAACCTCAATTACACAGTACTCAAAGCTCGTAGGATGAAGTGCAAACTGTACATTACATCCACCTGTAATCTTGAGTTCGCTGATAATATTAAGGGCAGATGTTCTGAGCATCTGGTATTCCTTATCTGAAAGTGTCTGCGACGGAGCTACTACGATACTGTCACCTGTATGAACACCTACAGGATCAAGATTCTCCATATTACATACCGTAATGCAGTTACCGTTGCTGTCACGCATTACTTCGTATTCAATCTCTTTCCAGCCCGCGATGCAACGCTCTACAAGAACCTGTCCCACTCTTGAAAGACGGAGTCCATTCTCAAGAATCTCTTCAAGTTCTTCACGGCAATGTGCGATACCACCGCCGCTGCCGCCAAGTGTATATGCCGGACGAAGAACTACAGGATAGCCAATCTTCTCCGCAAATACAACACCGTCTTCAACATTCTCGACAACTAACGATGCCGCAACAGGCTCATGAATCTTCTCCATCGTCTCCTTGAACATAAGACGATCCTCTGCCTTCTTTATTGTAAGTGCTGTTGTACCGATAAGCCTTACATTATGCTCCTTAAGAAATCCCGCTTCGTCAAGCTCCATTGCAAGATTAAGTCCGGCCTGGCCTCCAAGTGTAGGAAGCACGCTGTCCGGCTTTTCCTTAAGAATAATCTGCTCTACTGACTTAGTTGTCAGCGGCTCAATATATACTTCATCAGCTATATCCTTATCTGTCATGATAGTTGCAGGATTAGAGTTGACAAGTACTACCTCAATACCTTCCTCCTTAAGAGAACGGCAAGCCTGTGTACCTGCGTAGTCAAACTCTGCAGCCTGACCGATTACTATAGGACCTGATCCGATAACCAATACTTTTTTAATGTCTGGATTCTTTGGCATTTTTTCCTCCCATTCAAAGCTTAATGCTTACTATTATACTAATGTATACAAATGTTTATATTACTTAGCCATCATTCCAATGAAGCGGTCAAAAAGATATGCAGTATCAAGCGGACCTGCACATGCTTCCGGATGGAACTGGACTGTGAATATGTTCTTGCCTATATACTCCAGACCTTCGTTAGTTCCGTCGTTAACATTGACAAATGCCGGCTTGGCAATATCTTTGTCAAGTGTTGACTCATCGACAACGTATCCATGGTTCTGTGTTGATATATATACTCTTCCTGTCTTCATGTCCTTAACAGGATGATTAGCTCCTCTGTGTCCATACTTAAGCTTGTGTGTATCAGCTCCAGTTGCAAGTGCCATAAGCTGATGTCCGAGACATATTGCAAATATAGGTACATTACTTGCATAAAGCTTCTTAAGTTCTTCAATTATCTCCACACATTCCTTAGGATCTCCGGGACCGTTGGAAAGCATAATTCCGTCAGGGTTAGATGCAAGTACCTCCTCAGCCGGCGTAAGTGCAGGATATACAGTAACATCGCATCCACGCTTATGAAGCGAATTGGCAATGTTAGCCTTGGCACCGAAATCCATAAGTGCAACTCTGTAACCTGTATTAGGCATATGTACAGGTTCCTTGCATGTTACCTTCTTCACAACTCCTGTAACCTTATATTCCTTAAGCTTAGGCAGAACCTCATCAAGGTTATAATTCTCATTAGTTGTAATCATTCCATTCATAGTTCCCTTTTCACGAAGGATCTTCGTAAGAGCTCTTGTATCAATCCCTGCTATACCCGGAACATCCTGCTCCTTAAGGAAATTCTGTATTGTATCATCACTACGGAAATTACTTGGCGTTCTAGATAATTCCCTCACAATAAAGCCGTCAGGCCATGCCTTGGAAGATTCCATATCCTCATGACATATTCCATAGTTACCGATAAGTGGATATGTCATTGTTACAGCCTGTCCTGCATACGAAGGATCTGTAAGCACCTCCAGATATCCCGTCATAGACGTATTGAAGACTATCTCGCTGATTACTTCTCTGGTTGAACCTATGCTCGTACCTTGAAATACCGTTCCATCTTCAAGTATTAAAAATGCTTTCATGAACGCCACCTTTTCCTTTCATTATTCAATAACGATTCTTTTATCATGATGCATAAAAATACATCATTATGCGCTGAATAGTTATATTTTTTCATATTTGCGCAAAAAAAAAGAGAAGCACATAGTTTTTCTCTTTTTTTAATTTAATAAATTCTATCATATTACAGTATCATTTTCAAGAGCTTTGTTCATCTTTTTCCTGCTTAATTCTCTCATTAAGCATTCTGGCTTTTTCCTTAACCTTAGCTGATACAGATCTTGAACTTATTATCTCATATATGAACTTCTGGGCATTGTCGTAATCTTTGTTCTGCCTTGCAAGATCAGCCATAAGATAGCTGAATGTATACTGATCCATGCCACATATCGGCATTGATTCCTTGGCGAGAGCTATCTTAAAGCCCTCATATGCCTTAGTTATAAATGACTTTTCATTATCGTCACATTCTTTTTTCTTCTTCGCATAATCCGCATCCGACTCAGAAAGTGTACTTTTCCATCCTCTGTAAAGCCAGCCAAGCTTAAGACATACATAAGCTCTCTCACTTATCTTCATCTTACGGATAACACAGCAGAGAAGTGCAAGCTTGTACCTCTGGATTGCTTCTTCATATGTATATGCGCCTATTGAATTGGTCATTCCCTTGAAGTTATATCCTATCTGGTCGCGTATTTCCTTTGCCTGCTTCGCCGTAACATTGGTAAATACTCTCTCAAGCGAAGCATATCCACAATGCAGACAGACTACCGCATCATACTTAACAGTATCAACGCCTTCATGAAGTGGACGCAGATCTGAATCCGTGCCGAGGAAACGTGCTTTTCCGGCCCTTACCTTCTTAGTCTTGAACGAACGTCCGCACACAGGACATTCCATATTTTTATCAAATATGTAATCAGCTTCGTTAAATACCTTTTCCTTTTTCTCTATAGGAGACTGTACGCCCGGCCTGACGGCAGCCTCCTGTTCATCTTCCTTAAATATATCTTCACTCTGCGGCTTCTTAATTCCAAGTCCCGCAAGATCACCAAACAAATCGTCCATTAATATTGTCCCCGCTTTCATAATTATACATTAATATCAGTTAAGCTTGAATGAACTCTTAAGTGATACAATTCTGTTAAATACGAGATGTTCCTTAGATGAATCCTTTGAATCAACACAGAAATATCCCGTACGTACAAACTGGAACTTATCCTCAGGCTTAGCATCTGCAAGTTCAGGCTCGACAACACATTTGTTAAGAACAGTAAGTGAGTTAGGATTAATGTTCATTGACCCATCTTCCTCGTTGTATACGCCCTTCTCCTCATCAATAAGGTTCTCATACAGTCTTACTTCAGCATTGACAGCTGTAGGAGCATTAACCCAGTGAATTGTTCCCTTAACCTTACGCTCAGGGTAATTGCCACCCTTTGTTGCAGGATCATATGTGCAGTGAATAAGCGTAACATTGCCATCTGCGTCCTTCTCACATCCGGTACATGTAAGATAGTACGCATTCATAAAGCGTACTTCATTCCCCGGAAACAGTCTGAAATACTTCTTAGGCGGTTCTTCCATAAAGTCTTCAGCATCAATATAAAGCTCTCTTGAGAATGGAACCTTTCTTGAGCCAAGTTCGGGATTCTCCTGATTATTAGGTACATCAAAATATTCCGTCTGATTCTCCGGATAATTATCTATAACAATTTTAATAGGATTAAGGACTGCCATCATTCTCTTTGACTTAAGCTTAAGGTCTTCCCTTATGCAGTACTCAAGCATAGGATACTCAACAGAGCCCTGACTCTTCGTAACACCCACAAGATCAACGAACATCTTAATTGATTCAGGTGTAAAGCCTCTTCTTCTTAAAGCACTTAATGATACAAGACGTGGGTCATCCCATCCGTCAACTACTCCGTCCTCAACAAGCTTCTTGATATATCTCTTGCCAGTAACCACATTGGTAAGATAAAGCTTGGCGAATTCTATCTGCTTAGGATTACCTTCAGGTGATGTCTTATATCCCGTCTCTATTACGACCCAGTCATAGAGAGGTCTGTGATCTTCAAACTCAAGTGTACATATTGAATGGGTGATTCCCTCTACTGCATCTTCTATAGGATGAGCAAAATCATACATAGGATAGATGCACCACTTATCTCCTGTTCTGTGATGTGTCATATGTGCAACTCTGTATATAACAGGATCTCTCATATTGATATTAGGTGAAGCCATGTCAATCTTAGCTCTGAGGACCTTCTCGCCATCTGCATACCTGCCTTCCTTCATCTCCTCAAACAGCTTGAGATTCTCTTCTACAGAACGGTTTCTGTATGGACTCTCCTTACCTGCTTCCGTAAGAGTTCCTCTGTACTGTCTTATCTCTTCTGCCGAAAGGTCATCAACATATGCCTTACCCTTCTTAATAAGCCCTACAGCTGCCTCATACATCTGAGGAAAATAGTCTGATGCAAAAAGAATATCTCCGTTCCACTTTGCTCCAAGCCACTCAACATCCTTCTTAATAGACTCAACAAACTCTTCCTTCTCCTTGGTAGGGTTAGTATCGTCAAATCTCATATTGAATGTTCCGCCATATTCAGCAGCAAGTCCATAATTAAGAAGTATTGACTTGGCATGTCCGATATGAAGGTAGCCATTAGGTTCCGGCGGGAATCTCGTCCTGACTGTCTCGCAGTGTCCTTCCGCAATATCTTTTTCAATAATCTGCTCTATAAAATTCTTTGAACCTGTCTCGTTCTCCATAACGCCCTCCGTCTGTTTGTACTTATGCATGCTTGAATTATACTATATTAAAATCTTCATTACAACTCAATATTTCTCTTACCTGCACACTCACGCACAAGTTCTTCTATCTCATCTACTATCTTAGGAACCGATATTGCACTGAACTCATCCTCATCTATCGTTACATCTGCATACCGCTGATAAAGTCTGGTTCTGTCCTCAAATATCTCCTGCATTGTCTCCTTGCCGTTCGTTACTACCCCTCTTCCCTTCAGGTCTGTAACCCGGTTGTCAAGTTCAGAATTATTAACCTTAAGATATACAAATATAGAGCTTTTCTTAAGATGCATCATCGACTCTTCTGAATAAACGGCACTTCCTCCTGTTGCAATGACCGTTCTGTCCACATCAAGCGACTTATTCACATCATTCTCTATCTTCAAAAAGCCTTCCTCACCAAACTCATCAATCAGCTCACACAGAAGCTTTTTATGCTTCTCCTGAATTACAATATCAGAATCTATAAATGTATATCCGAGATGTTTTGCAAGCACAACTCCTATAGTACTCTTACCGCTTCCCGGCATGCCTATCAGTACAATATTCATTATTTCATTCTCCATATGCACCAAATCCCATGTACCATACAATATAATGGCACATGGAATCCGTTTTCATTCTATAACTCACAAAATGATTCTATTGTCTCCCATATCTGTTCCAGTCCATGCTTGGTCTGGGCAGAAAATGGTATCAGGATATCCTCTTTTTCAAGATTAAGTCCTTCCCTTACAATCTTCACACTTTTTGCCACCTGACTACGCTTAAGCTTATCCAGTTTGGTAGCGATAATAACCGGTCTGTACCCATTATGTACAATCCAGTCATACATAAGCTTGTCATTGGCAGATGGTGCATGTCTTATATCTATAAGCAGGAATACCTGCTTAAGCTGCTGCGATTTCTGCAGGTAGCGTTCAATCATCCTGCCCCATTTGGCCTTAACTTCCTCACTTGCATTGGCATATCCGTACCCCGGCAGGTCAACAAGATGCATTACATCATTAATGTTGTAAAAATTGATTGTCTGTGTCTTGCCCGGCTGTGATGATGTTCTGGCAAGTGATTTGCGATTCATAAGTGCATTAATAAGTGATGACTTACCCACATTAGACTTTCCTGCAAACGCTACCTCAGGAAGCGTTGTCTGCGGCATGCTGCTCGTCACACCCATAACTATGTCAAGACTGACATTCCTGATTACCATTAATTTTTCTCCTCAAATGCATTTTTAATTACCTGTTCAAATTCGGACACATATACTATATCCATTCCTCCGGTTATCTCATCACTCAGCTCTGCAATATCTGCCTTGTTTCTGGCGGGCACAAGAACTGTCTTAACACCTGCTGTCTTTGCAGCAAGGAGCTTCTCTTTCAGTCCGCCTACAGCAAGGACATATCCCATAAGTGTAATCTCTCCGGTCATGGCAAGATTTTTTCTGACTTTTTTTCCTGTTACAGCTGATAAAAGTGCCGTTGCCATTGTGATTCCTGCAGATGGTCCATCCTTCGGGACTGCTCCTTCCGGTATATGAAGATGGAAATCGGTATTTTCAAAATATTCGCTGTCGATATTATATTTTGTTCCGGCCACTGCCCTGACATGACTCATTGCAATCTTTGCTGATTCCTGCATTATATCACCCATCTGTCCCGTAAGCACAAGATTACCTTTGCCGGGCATTGTTATGACTTCAATTGTAAGAGTATCTCCGCCTACACTCGTCCACGCAAGTCCTCTTACCGTTCCAACCCGTCTGCCCTCATATGAATCTTCCGGGAGATACTTTTTCTTGCCCAGATAATGCTCTATATTGCGTTCGCTGACCTTAACAGGCCTAAACTTAATATCACGATTATCTGCTGCGTCCGGATTATCAGCAAGGAACTCTGTAACCGCTTTACGGCATATATGCGCTATATTACGTTCAAGTCCGCGCACGCCCGCCTCTTTTACGTAGCTGTCCATTATTGTAAGCAGCGCCTTATCAGTAAACTTTATTGAGCTCTTCTTAAGTCCTGCCTTCTTAAGCTGCTTAGGTACAAGGTAATCTTTGGCTATGTGAAGCTTTTCATTGGAGGTATAGCTGTTTATCTCAATAATTTCCATTCTGTCAAGCAGAGGTCTTTGCATCTCACTCACATCATTGGCAGTTGCGATAAAAAGCACTTTTGAGAGATCTACGGGAAGTTCAATATAATGATCCCTGAAATTACGGTTCTGTTCTCTGTCAAGCACTTCAAGAAGCGCGGATGACGTATCTGATCTGTAATCATTGCTCACCTTGTCAATCTCATCAAGAAGCATAAGCGGATTGCCTGTTCCGGCATTGCGGAGTCCTTCAATAATTCTTCCCGGCATCGCACCGACATATGTCTTACGGTGTCCTCTTATCTCAGCCTCATCTCTTACGCCCCCGAGACATATTCTCACATATTCTCTGTTAAGCGCACGTGCCACTGACTTTGCAATTGATGTCTTACCCGTTCCCGGAGGACCTACAAGGCAGATTATCGGACTTTCAGCCCCATTTGTAAATGCTTTTAATGCAAGGAATTCAAGGATTCTCTCTTTAACTTTTTCGAGTCCGTAATGGTCTTCGTTAAGTATCTTCTCAGCCCTTGCAATATCATTATTGTCATCTGAACATCTGTCCCACGGAAGACTAAGGACTGTCTCTATATATCCGCGGCTTACATTAGCCTCAGATGATCCCGATGCAAGCGTCTTATAACGGCGTATCTCTTTGTTAATACGTTCCTTAACCTCATCAGATGCCTGAAGCTTCTCAACTGCCGCATAATATTCATCCGTCTCGCTTCCGGCATCTTCACCGTCAAGCTCCTCATGCAGGACCTTAAGCTGTTCCCTCATGACATAATCACGCTGATTTTTTTCAACCCTCAGAGAAACCTTCTGTGAAATATCATCCTTGATTCTTAATATCTCTGTCTCTTCCGCAAGTATTCTCTCCTCTTCCTCAAACCTTGCCTGAAGAGGAGTTATCTCCAGAAGCTTCTGCCTGTCGGTGTAATCCATCGGAAAATCCGACATAAACTTATTAACCAGCTTTTTTATATCGTTAATTTCGAGAAGCTGTTTTATTGCATCACGGTTAATCCCTGTATTGGCAGCTGCATAGAGCTTTAAGAGCTCATGAAGATTCCTGCACATCGCTTTTTCGACAAGCTTTGGCGGTACTGCATCATCTTCCTCTATGACATCGGCACGTGCATACAGTATGTCTCCTCTTTCCATAAGTTCGCCTATTTTTGCGCGCTGTTCGCCCTCAACCGCAACTCTTATTATAGAATTAGGAAGCTTTATCACCTGCTTTACAGCTGCAATTGTCCCTATATCATACATGTCCTTAAGGCGTGGTTCAGACACAAGCATATCCCTCTGTGCAACAACAAATATCTTCTGTTCCTCTTCCGGATTGCTCATCACTTCTTCAATCGCACGTACTGATTTTCTTCTGCTTACATCAAAATTAATTACCATTCCCGGCACTACGTTTATTCCGCGTAATGCTATGAACGGCAGATTGTAACTTTTCTTTTTCATGTTAATGTAATTCCTGCCGTATAAATTATGCTGTCGGTTTTACTGTTTCATCACGGTAAGTAAGTACAGGCTCTGCCTTACCTTCAACTGCATCTTCTGTTATTGTGCACTTTGCTACGTTATCATCTGATGGAATCGTATACATTGTATCCATCATAACTTCTTCTATTATTGAACGCAGACCTCTCGCGCCTGTCTTTCTTTCAAAGCTCTTCTTGGCTATTGCTTCTACTGCCTGCGGAGTAAATTCAAGATCTACCTCATCCATCTCAAACAGCTTCTTATACTGCTTTACAAGTGCATTCTTAGGCTCTGTAAGTATTCTCACAAGTGCTTTTTCATCAAGTGAATCAAGTGCTACAACAACCGGTACACGTCCTACGAATTCAGGAATAAGACCAAACTTAACAAGATCCTGCGGTGTTACCTTATGGAAAAGCTCACCTATATCCTCGTTGGATCTGTCACCAATCTCAGCATTGAATCCAATTGACTTCTGATTCATTCTTCCTTCTATTATCTTTTCAAGTCCGTCAAATGCGCCACCGCACATAAAAAGGATATTTGTTGTATCTATAGGAATGAGTTCCTGCTGAGGATGCTTTCTGCCTCCCTGCGGTGGAACTGATGCGTTGGTTCCCTCTATGATCTTAAGGAGCGCCTGCTGTACACCTTCGCCCGATACATCT
>OIXH01004824.1_pt1 | contig 10670 bp, 9 predicted proteins | sample 1587741 | NCBI WGS metagenome assembly OIXH01 (sample SAMEA3888916, study PRJEB22519) | human gut metagenome | biome: human gut; feature: human-associated habitat; material: faeces | place: Denmark | collected 2011 | reverse complement strand
CGCTGCGCACGAAAAATATTAATTTTAATTTAATTGATGTAAAAACCGCTTAAAGCGCAGAAAACAAGCGGCTGTCACGGGATGTTACCTCCGCGATTTACAACTACATTTTAACACAGAGCAGAAAAAATGCAAGTGTTAATTTTTACGACACTCTATCAGCCGTAAAAGCAGCGCAAAAGCCGTCTGCAAAACACTGCTCCGGCGCATGATCGCGCCGCCGGATAGTAATCGTATGCCAATGTTATTTCTCCGTCCGGTTATCTGCGTTTCCCTTGCCCTTCTCATCGGCATGCGCGTCCGCGCGGTTATCGGACGGTTTTTCGTCATGCTTCTGGCGGAGGGGCCTGACATCGGCGCACGAATAGGTCTCTATTGTATCGTTTGTATCGTTGCCGTCAAGCCGAACCTTTACCTTTTGCTGCAAAATGCTGGTTCCGATGACCGTACCGCAGCCGTCGGGTGTTTTTACCGCCGAGCCCACTCTCGGAGTGGTCTTGTTAAGCTGCTCGTAGACGTTCTGCTCGTAATTCAGGCAGCACATGAGTCTGCCGCAGGTGCCGGAAATTTTTACGGGATTAAGCGACAGCCCCTGTTCCTTTGCCATTTTGATTGAAACAGGCAAGAAGTCGTTCAAAAAGCGGCTGCAGCAAAAAGGTCTGCCGCATATGCCGAGTCCGCCGAGCATCTTTGCCTCGTCGCGCACGCCGATCTGTCGCAGCTCGATACGCATATGAAACACCGACGCGAGATCCTTTACCAGTTCGCGGAAATCGACGCGTCCGTCGGCGGTAAAGTAAAACAGTATCTTGCTGCCGTCAAATGCGTACTCCACCTCGACCAGCTTCATATCCAACTCGTGGGCGGCGATCTTTTCCTCGCATACCTTAAACGCGCGTTTTTCCTTTTGTTTATTCTCCTCGCGTCGTTTGAGATCGGCTTCGGACGCAGGGCGTACTACCTCGCGCAGAGGATGCACAACCTCGTCATCAGAAACGGTGAAATTGGCAGCAGACACCTCTCCCAGTTCAATTCCGCGGGCGGTATCGACCACTACCATGTCGCCGTTAGAGTACTTATTATCCTTAGGGTCAAAATAGTAAGATTTCCCCTTGTCATTAAATCTTACCGATATAACTTCGGCCATATTTGCCTCCAAATCGTTTTAGTAAAAGAGTTCAAACATTTATTCTTTATAAATGCAGAATAAATGCAGACGCTTTTCCTATTATAAATCAATACTGCCGCGAATACAAGCACACAAATTGGCAACCATAAGCGTCCCGTTACAATTGCGCTCGCAGTCGGAATACGCATCGGCGCAAATCTGCGCCAACTTGAGCAGTTGTGCGCGCGTAAACCTGCGCGATAAGCTTATGCGTATATCGTCCTCTCCGAAGCTGCGTTTACTGCCCATTTTAACCGTCAGCGCCTCCGACAGCATTTCATTCATACGCGACAACACGCTCTTTGCAAACTGTCTATCGCGTTCAATAACGCCGAGCGCTTTAAGCAAAGTCAGCTCCGAACGGTCACCGATGACCTCCAGTATTTTCTGTGCCGCTGAATCGGCCTCACCGCCGCCCGACAGCAGCGCGAGCGCCCGTCCGATATTGCCATTCTCGGCAAGCACAGCCGCACGAATCGCGTCGTGTTCGTATTCCGCATGATCGGCGGCGATGCAGTCGATCGCCTCGTCGGTCTCCGGCACTGTCAGTGACAGCACCGACGCGCGCGAAGTAACGGTTGGCAGCAGCTGCGCCGAATACTCGCAGGTAAGAATGAACGAAACTCGCTTCGGCGGCTCCTCAAGCACCTTGAGCAGAGCGTTTTGCGCCTGTTCGTTAATCAGGTTTGCGTCGGGAATAATGAAAACGCGGCGATCCGACTGATTCGGAAGTATGTACGCCTCCTCGCGGACGGATCGTATACGGTCAACGGTTATAGATGACTTGTCCGGCAAAACGGTGACAATATCCGGATTGCTGCCGATACGGCAGCTCGGACATTCGCCGCACGGCTTATTTTCACCGGTGCAGACAAGCGCACGCGCAAGCATACCCGCGAGCGTGCGGCGACCCGTGCCTGCGGCGCCCTCGATTATGAGGGCGTGCGGTATCCTGCCGGAACGAAGCATGGAATCGAGCCGCTCGGTCACTGCTCCGTTGCCGGCAAATTTTTCAAAAGCGCTCACAGTTTTTCAAACCTTTCAACATCGGTGACGAAAACGGTAGCTCCTCCAACCGTCGTCTCGACCGACGTCGGAGCCATCATGTTAGGATACGCCGACGCGCTGTGTATGGGCTGCATCTCAGTTCGTCTGCCGGCTCGCTTTTTGATAACAGCCAGCACCTCGTCAAGCCTGTCATCATCTATACCTATGAGCAATGTGGTATTTCCCTGCTTCAAAAAGCCGCCTGTTGTGGCGAGCTTAGTCACGCCGAAGCCTGCTTTGGTAAGCGATGACGAAAGCTGCGACGAATCGGCGGTGTTGACAATAGCAATAACGAGTTTCATTGAAAATGCCCCCTTGTAGTATGATTTATAACCGATTTAATTATATCATCCGATAACAGCATATGTCAATTGATGTGAATTATATAATTACCACTTGTAAAATTTGCGTGGATGTATTATAATATCAGGGTAGCATTGCCGTTCGTACATTCGGGCGTGCGGGTGTGTTGGTCCTGTGCGACAGGGGGCTGTGAACCATGTCAGGCGGGGAACCGAGCAGCATTAAGCGGTTTTCCCTGTGCGCCGCAGTAAATCTGCACACCCGCATACCCAAGTGCATGATCGGCTTTCTTGTTTTTCAAAATCTTATTTTAAAATTTCATACAAAGCAGGGTGATGTTAAAAATGTACCAGGCGCTTTATCGAAAATACCGTCCGCAGAGCTTCAGCGAGGTGGTCGGTCAGCAAAACGTCGTAAAAACGCTTAAAAATCAGATAAACGAAAACCACATTTCACACGCCTACCTGTTCACCGGCTCACGCGGAACGGGTAAAACATCCTGCGCCAAAATACTGGCGAAAGCCGTCAACTGCCTGTCGCCGAAAAACGGCGACCCCTGCAACGAATGCGAAATATGCCGCGGAATCAACGATGAAAGCATTTTCGACGTTACCGAGATCGACGCCGCCTCCAACAACGGCGTTGACAACATCCGTGAGCTACGCGACAACACTGCATTTTCACCGGCGGCGGCAAAATACCGCATCTACATCATTGACGAGGTGCATATGCTCTCCGGCTCGGCGTTTAACGCGCTGCTGAAAACGCTTGAGGAGCCGCCGGCTCATGTCATATTCATTCTCGCAACCACCGAGGTACACAAGCTGCCCGCAACCATTCTGTCGCGCTGTCAGCGTTTCGATTTCAACCGCATATCGCCCGACGACATTGCCGCGCGGCTGTCCGAAGTCGCGCAAAAAGAGGGAATTTCGCTGACCGGCGACGCCGCGCTGATGATAGCAAAGCTGTCCGACGGCGCCATGCGTGACGCATTGTCACTGCTGGATGTTTGCGCCGCAAGCGGTGATGAAGTCACCGAGCAGGCCGTGCTCGACGCCGCCGGACTGAGCGGCCGAGAGTATCTGGAGCGCCTTGCCGCGGCAATCACCGAGCGCGACAGCGAACAGGCACTGACCGTTATCGGTGAACTGTACGAGCGATCAAAGGATCTGACGCGGCTTTGCAGCGAGCTTATCGACTACTTCCGCAATCTGATGCTGGCGCGCGCGCTGAAAAAGCCGGAACAGCTTCTCGTCTGCCCCGCGGCGGAAATCGAAAAGCTGAAAGAACAGAGTAAAAAAATGCCGCTCGACACTGTTTTGCACGCGATTGAAACGCTTGAGTCGGCGTATATAGACATGAATCGCGGCTCCAACCGACGCACGATATTTGAAACGGCAATGATGCGTCTTTGCGACCCGTCGGTCGATATTTCAAGCGCCGCCTTACTGCGCCGCATTTCGGCGCTGGAATCAGGCGCGGCGGTGATGAACGCCGAACGCGCGGCAATGCCGAAAAGCAACCCATCTCCGACAAAAAACGACGCCGATGCTTTGGCGGTTCAACCTACGGCTGAACCGACCGACGACGCAGAGGACGAGCAGGTTAAAATATATCAAAAGCGCGTGACAGCCGACGACATTCAGGTGCCGTCAAAGGCTGACAGCAACTTGGCTGCGACGGTGGCGTTTACGCCCGTCGGCAGCCGGACTCAGGAAAGCGACGACGTTCCCTACCGCAACTGGAACGACATTCTCGGAGAGCTGGGCAAGACCGACATGATGATGAAAGCCGCACTTGACGGGTCAAGTGCGTACATTGTCGGCGACTGTATGCTCATCGATTTCAAAAACGAGAGCTTCCGCAACATGATAAACACCAGTCCGCGGCACAAAGCCGCTCTCAAAAGTGCGATAGTCGCCGTGACCGGCCGCAGTTACAAAATCGGTCCTTATTCACGCCGAAACATGCTTGCACAGCAGCAACAGCAGGACGATGATCCCGATCCGCTCGACATCATTATGGACAGAGCAAAAAAAGCGGGTATTGCAGACGAGTAAAGACAGGTAAAATACCGAAAGGATGATATAAATGAAAGCAAGATTACCACAAGGTTACGGCGGCGGTCCGGGCAACCTCAATCAGCTCATGAAGCAGGCGCAGAAAGCGCAGGAGGACATGTCAGCCAAACAGACCGAGCTTGAGCAAAGCGAATACACCGCTACCGCAGGCGGCGGAATGGTTACTGCCACCGTCACCGGCAAGCATCAGATCGTAAAGCTCGCCATAAATCCCGAAATAGTCGACGCCGACGATGTCGAAATGCTGGAGGATATGGTCAGCGCGGCCGTTAATGAAGCCATGCGCGCCGCCGACAACGCCAGCGAGGAGGAAATGAGCAAAATTTCGTCTTCGCTCAATCTGCCCAACATTCCGGGAATGGGCGGACTTTTCTGATATGGGATACAAGATTCCGTCGCTCGCCAAGCTGACCGAGCAGTTTGAAAAAATGCCCGGCATCGGCAAAAAATCGGCTCAGCGGCTGGCGTTTCACGTTCTATCACTTTCCGATGAAGAAGCGCAGCAGTTTGCCGACTCGATAATCGACGCAAAAAAACATATTCACTGCTGCTGTGTGTGCCAGAATCTGACCGATAAGGAGCGGTGCGACATTTGCTCAGACCCCGCGCGCGATCGCAGTACCATATGTGTGGTTGAGGATCCGCGCGACGTAATCGCATTTGAGCGCACACGCGAATTTTCGGGTACATACCACGTTCTGCACGGCGTTATTTCGCCGCTTGACGGCATCGGCCCAGATCAGATCAAGGTGCGCGAGTTGCTTAAGCGTGTCGCCGACGACGAGGTAAAAGAAATCATCATGGCAACCAATCCGACCGTTGACGGAGAGGCAACCGCAGCATATATTTCTCGGCTGCTAAAGCCCATGGGAGTCAAGGTAACACGGCTTGCCTACGGCATTCCGGTCGGCGGCAGTCTCGAATACGCGGACGAGATAACTCTGACGCGTGCATTAGAGGGCAGAAGCGAATTTTAGAGTAAAAAACACACGAGGCATCGACCTATTTGAAGTCGATGCCTCGCTTTTTTATACAGGGTTATAACTGAGCCATTTTAACACGGATTACAGATTGCTTTCGTGCAGTACAACGCCGTCAGCGGTCAGCTTTGCCTGCAATGCAGCTACGTCAAGTGAAGAAAAGTCGTCGGTCATGGCAGCCGCCGTTCCCGCCGCCTGCCCTGTAACGGCGCAGGTCGGTATCCCGCGCGTGCCCTCTGCCATCTCGCCGGTTACCGAAATACAGCGACCTGCCGTTATCAGGTTTTTCACCTTTTTGCTGTAAAGAGTCTCGAACGGCAGTTCATATACCGGGCCGCGTTTGCGCCAATCTCCGATCATACCGATGCTGCTGTCAAAGTGCTTATGCATTTCTTCGATACCCTGAGCGTACTCGCCCACAATATGACGTGTCGTGCGAAGCTGCGGAATTGTCGGCAGACAAACCGGAGTAAAGCTCGGATCGGTTGCACGATTTTGCACGACATCACGCAGCATATCGGCTCGCGCAAGCATCATCATTTTAGATGTCTCGGCAGCGTCAACGCCCGAAAAACGAAGATTGGAAATATGCTCCTCGCGATCGGGATTTGAGGTATCGTCGACCGCGCCGCGCATACGCAGATTGACCGCGCCGCCCTTGGTATAGTAATACCAGTCGGCAAGTCGGTTTTTGCCCTCGAACAGTTCCGTTCCCGCACCGGAGTAAGAACATATATCCGCATCGCCGGTTGTATCAACCACCGACTTAACGGCAACGGCACTGCGACCGCTTTTATTTTCGATAATAACATGGGTTATTTTGCCGTCGTTTACTTCGGCGGCAACGGCATAAGTGCCGTAGAGTATTTTTACACCGAGCGACGAAAGAAGCTGTTCAGCCTCGGCGGCGAACAAATGAGGATTGTACTGCGCCTCAAAACGGTATTTTTCGCGGCCGGCAGTATCAATTCCGTCACCGAGCCATGCCGACATTGCCGAATGATCGAAATCGCGCTCAACGCCGTTTTTAACTGCGAGGCGCATCAGTTCATCGGCGATACCGAAAGCAACCTGACGACCCATACCGTCACAAAGCGGCAGATAGATAGCGATCAGTCCGAGCGTCGCAAGTCCGCCGAGCATATATTCACGCTCAAGCAAAATTACCTTTGCACCGCCGCGCGACGCCGCTACAGCCGCCGCTATACCGGCGATACCGCCGCCGGCGACAAGCACATCGCACCGATCGGACACAGGAAGTGTGCGTTCCTTTTCAATCAAATACTCCATCAGAAAAACACCTCTGTCAGAATAAACATCATCACTTATGATTTTATCACAGTAAATATTTGATTACAATAAAAACATGATAATTTGTATCAAATATGTCAAATAGGATTTTAATTAATATAAACGCAGATAAGCAAAGAGCGACCGCAAATTGCTTTTCTATCTTTTTACTCTTTTGTGTGCCGCAGACACACAAGAAAACCCTCCTGCCGGGCATGATGTGCCGAACAGGAGGAATTTTTTTCACGGAGCTGCCGTGATCGTATTATTTGTAACCGATACTCCCCAGGCTTCCCGCACGGCGGATACCGGTTCTGCTGATGCGAAACAACCTGTATTTTCGCTGCTTTGCCTATGAGTTGATCGCCGAACGGTTTAATATGGTTATGGATTCAGTGCAGTGGATCCTGTTTCACGGACCGAAAAGGCATCTTGCCGTTTTTCTTGTGGCCGAGTACGACAGGTACGGAAAGACGCATATACACCTTACTCACGACTATATTGCACGGCATATGGGAACAAGCCGAGAGAGTAACCAAGGCTCTGAAAAAGCCAAATGACAAAACGACTGATTCACAAATCAAGAGGATGTATTGAACTGACAGGCATTGACTACTGCACGCCCTTGCCTTGGCGTCTGACTTTTCAAGCAGCCTACCTTGACTTTCGGTCTTAAAAAAAGCCCGACGCTCTCTTTATAATAATGCCGGCGTTTTATCCGCTTTTTGAGACTGTCCACACGGTGCCCCGGCACAGTGTGGACAGCTTTTTCATTTTCATCACGGATGCAGCTCCGCATTATTTTATCGTCTCGCTGTTGTTGATGACCGATGCGGAATAAAGAAACAGCACATCGTCCAATTTTGTGAAGCCGATCAGCCTTCCGAGCGCAGAAGGCGAGATATAGCGGATATCGACAAGCGTAATTTCGGAATAGCCCGCTGTAAGAAGCGGTGCTATACTGCTGCCGAACGAATCCCGAAAAATAATAAGCCGGCGTTCCTTCGCAGCATTCGGGTTTGTGAGTGTGATGATCGAACGCGCGCCGCCCAGGAACATTTCATAAGGATCTCTGCCTGCGGCAGCACTGAGATCATAAACAGGAATGTCAGACGATGTTTCGACGTTATACACTTTAAGACCCCGTATCACCGCATTATCGAGATAGAAAAAGCGCTCCGGCGCGTGCGGGAGGGCTGCCTGACCGTAATAGACGCCGTAAAAAGAAACGCCCGCGTCATGCTTTTCACACTGTCCTATCCGCTCCGCGCCCATTTTATCCGCAATCTCGTCGGCAACCTTCAGTATTCTTTCCTGCCGCCAGTGCGAATCGGTGTAATAGAAATCATCAGCCGACAGAAGCCCTGAAATATCAATATACTTTGCCTCCGGAAATCCGTTTCTGAGGCGTTCGGCAAGAGCCTTGTAATCCTTGTCCGGATAGCCGTTTGGCGATGCGATAAAAACATTTTTATCGGGTATCACCGACAGATATGTCTTTGCTCCGCTATTCCGAAGATAAGCGTCATACACAGACCGAAAGCGCTGGGCGGCACGATCGACTGAATCGAAGTCCGTCGGAAAATCCAGCTTTGAGAGGTGCTCTCCGACAGAATAAAGTCCGTTGTTATCCTTTTGCATAAACACCTCTGCATTTGCGGCGGCTTTGAGTGTTCGAAAGCCGCCCCGCAGTGGGAACTGATCGAGCATATATTTTTCAAAGCCGTTCATAAAGCTGCCGTTTGCAACGGACGAAAGAGACAGCGCGGGGCATTTCGCCAAATGCCGTCTTTCTGTTATAGATTCTTCGGCATCGGGCAAAATCCAAAACCAAGCAGCAAAAACCGCAATGAAGCCGAGTGACAAAACCAATGTAAGTATTTGTTGGGTTTTCTTCATAATGCTCCTCCGGGGAAAAGTTTAAAGCCGCAAGTCAGAACCGGAAATAAACGAACGGATTGAACGAGCCGTCGATCAGATACGCCGTGCATACGGCAATCGAAGCGACCGTCGCTATCGGTGTCAAAACGGCAAGGACCCGGCTGCCGCCCGCCGTCCCTCCGATTTTCTCATAAATCCTTTTAGGCAAAGGGGTTGCGCCGAGCGCAGCTATAATAAGCAGTACGAGATTACTTTTCAGATAATAAAGCGATGCCGTGTTCACGGCGGGGATTCCGGCAAGCCCGAGCAGAGACTTAAAGCTCATAAACGCGTCGGCAATACTTGCCGAATCGAACAGCACGAAGCCGAGCACGACAAACAGCAGCGTGTAGATGTGCATAGGCACGGTATGCCGTCTTTTTGGGTGCAGAATGTATTTTTCAAACAGCAAAAGCACGGCATAAAGAAGCCCCCACAGAACAAAATTCCATGATGCTCCGTGCCAAAAACCGGTGGCTGCCCACACAACAAGAATGTTAAAAACATGCCGTATAGGCTTTACGCGGTTTCCGCCGAGGGGGATATAAAGGTAGTCGCGAAACCAGCCACCGAGAGAGATATGCCAGCGGCGCCAGAACTCCGTGATGCTTGCGGAGATATACGGATAGTTGAAATTTTCGGAAAAACGGAATCCAAAAATGCGCCCGAGCCCTATCGCCATGTCTGAATACCCGGAAAAGTCGAAATAGATGTGCAGCATATATGCCGCGGCGTACAGCCAATAAAACAGCACGGTTTTCTCGCCGTACGCCTTGAATTCGGATACAAGAAGTGCCGCCGAATTTGCAAGAAGTATCTTCTTGGCAAGCCCGACGGAAAAGCGCGTGATTCCCTCCGATGCGTCGGCAAGCGTTGTTTTTCTGTTTTTCAGGCTTCCGGCAATGTCTGAATAGCGGACAATGGGACCGGCTATCAGCTGCGGGAACATCGCCACATACATTGCCAGATCAATCAAATTGCGCTGTGCCGGCACGTCGCCGCGATAAACATCTATGACATAGCTCAGAATCTGGAATGTATAAAAACTGATACCTACCGGCAGAGCCACCTTCAGAAGCGGGAGGGAAAGACCGGTCACCGCATTGAAGTTTCCGATAAAAAAGTCCGCATATTTGCAATATGCAAGCAGACCGAGACTGGCGACTGCCGAAACGGTAAGCGCCAGCTTGGCAATGTTCGTCCCGCGAAAGCGTTCAACCAAAAGCGCGGCAATATACGACTGCGTTACCGCCGCAAGCATAAAAACGAGATATTTCGGCTCTCCCCAACCGTAGAAGAACAGACTTGCCAAAAGAAGCACAAGATTCTTCATACGGTCGGGAACAACGAAATACACGAGCAGGACGCACGGCAGGAAGCAGTACAGAAACGTTATACTTGAAAACAGCATAGCTTTGTCTTATGCGATAGGCACATCGAAAAGTTGTTTTGTTGAGCTGTATTCAGCTGACAACTTTGCGACAAAGGTGTCTGTCAGTTCCCCGATGCCAAACACGGAAACGATATAATCGCCGACGGTCAGAATGACGAGCTTTTCGGGAAACCCGCACAGCCATTGGCGTGCAAGAATGTTTTCTTTAATTTTACCTGCAAGTGCTTCGGCGTTTCCGGACTCTTTAACATGGTATACGCCGCAGGAAAAGTTGTTCTGATTCAGCATGTGCATAAGCGATGCGGCATCGTCAATCTCGGAAGCGTTTGCCTTCGGGAAGCCGAGTTCAAAGTCAAGGGCTTCTGAATCGGAAGCATCGAATTTGCCGGGCATATCTTCCTTCATATGCTTTTCGGAACCGCCTGTTGCCGGAAATTTTTCGTCGGTTGAATACTTGCTCCAGACCTTTTCAAGAATTTCCAAAGCGC
>OIXH01004820.1_pt1 | contig 10674 bp, 4 predicted proteins | sample 1587741 | NCBI WGS metagenome assembly OIXH01 (sample SAMEA3888916, study PRJEB22519) | human gut metagenome | biome: human gut; feature: human-associated habitat; material: faeces | place: Denmark | collected 2011 | reverse complement strand
AGCCAGAGTGGCTTTTGGCTCTCCATTCGCTTCTAAAATTCGCAGGCCCATCCGATTCGCCGCTCCACATCTCAAAACTGGATACTCCACAAACCTCACCTCAAGCATTGCCTTGCCCCCGTCTTAACATAGCCCAAGCGGCATTTCTGCACCTCTCTTTCCCCAAAAAACCGCAGCTCCCCACCAGTTGCTTCACCGATCCCTAAAAACGACACGCCCAGAACCTCCACGAAAATTCACCGCCCTGGCCGTAAATAGCACGGTCAGAGCGGCCTTTTTGCGCCCGTTCGCCCCCAAAAACCGCAGCACCCATCCGATTCGCCGCCCCACGTTCAACCCCGGACGCCCCGAAAAACCAACCGCCCACGCCATTGCTTCGCCCCAGCCATGAATAGCGTAGTCAGCGGCGGTTCTGCTCCCTTTTCCTGGGAAGTCTGTTGCCGTTCCAACTCTCAATGCCAGTAGGAACGGGCAGCCTCTTTTTGCAGCCCTCTTTTGGGACATCCCCCGTTCCATCTGCGTCGTTGCCGATGCCGGGAGGAAACTGAAAGATTCCCGGGCGGAAGTGCGGCAAGGAGTGTTTGTGAAATCTGTTGTAAGGATAGGAACGGAAACTTTTTCGACCCACCGGAAGCAGGAACCGTTCCTCAAACTTCCTTCCCATGTCGGGTTCACGTCAATTCCCACGCCGGGAGGGAACTCCCAAAAATTCCCGACCAGATACACCGGACGGAGTTCCGTCCGCCGCCGTGCTAATCATGGCCGGAGCGGCTTTTTCATCCAAGGAAAGCCCCGCCGCCAATCTGCTACCAAAAAATATCAAGCGCAGTCCGACCTTTTGGTCTCGCCCCCGCTCGATACCGCCATTTGGGTTACACCGTCCCGCCCTAGGACAGAGCCAAAAAAATTCTCAGCTCAAATATGCCAGGCAAAGTTTGTCATCCGGCGGGGGAGGAGACCATGAAAAATTCAGTCGCTCCGGAAGAAGAAAACAGTTTCCGGAACCCTTTCCGTTTGTGGAAGGCGCGGGAAATTTTCGTGGTCAGCGGTCCTTTTGGAGATGACCTTTGCGTGACCCTGCTGATACCCTCCCTGAACCCGAACATAACCTTTTTCTCCCCAAAAAATAAGGGGCAAAAAAAGCCTTTTTTTCCGCCCGCACAGTATTTTCCGGCGGGAAACTCCTGTGCGGCGGGGAAGAACGGTTTGTTGACAAAAGGGGAGCGGCCATGTAAAAATGAAAGCACACAGCCACGGATTGACCAAAAAGCGAAAATCCGTGCATGAAAAATCGTGCAATCCCACAACGCTAACAAAAGGAGGTGGACCGCGTACCCTGTTCCGCGATCACACATAAACGGACGAAAAAGGAGGCACACAAACTGTGAAACATCGAAGATTTCAGCGGGGCCTGGCGCTTTTGCTGGCGGCAGGCATGGCCCTTCCCGGGAACCTGACTGCCTTTGCGGAGGACGCTCCCTCCGTTACGGATTGGGCGGACTGCACCGCCTGCTCGGAGGACACGCCCCACATGATCTCCACCAAGGAGGACCTGGACCACATCCGGACCCATTTGGGTGAGGACGGACACGTCAACGGCTACTTCAAACTGGCCAATGACATCGTATTTGAGAAGGCCGACTTTAAAGAGGGCGGCGACTTTTATCGGGATGGCTACGGCTGGTTGCCCATCGGCGACGATGGCACCATCGGAACCGGCCACGATGAACATGAGCCGGCGCAGGCGGATATCTGGCTGGACGGCGGCGGACACACCATTTCCGGTCTGGAAATGCATTCCTACCCCGGCGATGTGATTCCAGATCCGAGACCCGCTGGACGGGATCTGGCCTTTGTTTCCCGGCCCGGCAAGGCGACGATACAGAACCTCAGCTTTGACGACATCAACGTGGTCTCCCGCTACGGCGGCGCGGTGGTTTACGGCGTCGGCACGGCGGATACCGTGGTGAAGAACGTTACCGTTACCGGCTCCACCGTGGTCAACATGGGCTGGAAGGTGGGCCGGACCGCCCTGTTCGCCCGGGCGGTGGGCGGCCTGCTGGAGGACATCACCGTCAGGGACTGCCTTTCCACGACCCTGGACGGGGAGGGAAACTCCTACGGCGGCTGGGGCCAAAGCTTCTTTGTGGGCCAGTTCTTTGAAAACGCCACGCTGCGGAACATCACCGTGGAGGACTGCCGCCTGGAGGCTTACGCCTACTCGACGCTGTTCGTCGGGGCCATGAAAAGCGGCGTGACCATTGACGGCGTGGACATCCGGAACCTGGAGGCCAAGTGGACCCACCACGCCATCTGGAATTTCGCCGGGGAAATCTGGGACAGCGGCGTGCCGAACCTCAACGCCAATCTCAGCGGCGTTTCCATCCGGAACGTCCGGATGGACGCGGGGATGGAGTACGGCGGGGCAAACTACGCCGCGCAGGTCCTTCCCGAGGTCCCGGGGATCGTCATGGAGGATTCGGTGCTGGTCTACCGGCAGAATCTCCCCATTGCCCTGACCGCCGGGGAAGGGGAGGAGAATCCCAGGGAGTTTGAAAACGTCTATCTTGTGACCATCCCGGAGGACGGGGCCCGCACCATCCTGTACTGCGCGAAGGGCAGCGGCCAGTCCACCGTGGCGATCCCCGAGAGCCTGAACCTCAGCGCCGGGGAGACCTATGCCATTCCGGCCCTTCCCGGCGGGACGGCCAGCTATGAAAGCGGCAGCGCCGCCGTTTCCGTCAGCGGGGACGGCGTGATCACCGCCGAGGCAGACGGCAGCGCCGTTGTCACCGTGCTGGTGCAGCTGTCGGACGCTGCGGAGCCGGCTGTTCTGGCGGAAATCGCCGTCACCGTGGGCGACGGCCAGGCCGCTGCGGACAAGAGCGGTCTCCGGAGCCTTTACGATGCGCAGAAGGACAAGGAAAACGCCGGTTACACCGCCGAGAGCTGGAACCTTTTCCAGAGCGCGCTGGTGGCGGCCCTGGCGGTCCTCAACAATGATTCTGCGGACCAGGCTGCCGTGGACAAGGCTAAGGCGGACCTGGAAGCCGCCGCTGCCGGTCTGGTTATGGAGGAGGGCGACCTGACCCATCTGACCATCGATGGCGCGGAAAACGCAGTCATTTACCTGCCCGCTTCCGGCGGGACCCTATTGCAGTTTGCTGCTCAGGAGCTTCAGGAAAATGTACAGAAGATCAGCGGCGCAGAGCTCCCCATTGCCGGGACCCATTCCAACGGCAAGCTGGAGATCGTTCTGGCCACCCCGGACACCGTGCCGGAGATCGCGGAGCTGTTTGCCGACGATCTGGCGGCCATCGGCGAGCTGGACGGTTTTGCCGTGCGGACCAGGGAAAACCGGATCTACATCCTCAGCACCAATGAGCGCGGCGTGCAGAACGGCGTCTACGACTTCCTGTCTGAAAACGCGGGCATCATCTGGACCCGTGCTTCTGAGGATTGTGGAACTCTGTACAATCCCCAGGATACCATTGCCATTACCACCGTCAATTATCGGGAGATTCCTGATATTGTCGTGCGCGGCATGATTCCCAATGGAGAAATGGACTTTGAGCCTTTCTACAAGTTCTCCGCAAGAAACAAAATGAATAGCGCCACCGTTTCTACCTATCTGAATTCCGTGACAAACGGAACTTACGATAATATGAACGCACTGGGCATTCAGCCGATGCTGGCGGGCCACGTTATGAGCAACTGGCTGCCCAACAGCAAGTATTTCGATGAGCATCCGGAATACTATCTGAGCAATCCCGACGGCACGCCTAAAAAAGGCGCTGATGGATTCACTCAGCTGAACTTCTACAACCGCGGGACCGCAGAAGCCGTTGCGTACGAAATCTGCGAATTCCTCAAGGTAAGCAAGGAGCCTACCGTTGGTTTGTGCCTGGGCGACAGCAACTACTTTGTTGTTTTTGAAAACGGCGTAGAGCTGACCGCTCAGCCCTTTACGGCAGACAACGGCGTCACCGTGAACCCCGAGGACGAAAACTACAAATCCACCGTGTTCTATAACTTCCTGAACCGTGTGGCCAAGATTGTTGGCGAGCAGTATCCCGACGTGAAGATTAACACCTTGGCATACATCTTCGCAGAGGTTCCTCCTGCGGTGGATATCGCGGAGAACATCAACATCATCTACGCACCTCTCAACGGCGACGACCATCTGCCCATTGAGACTTCTCCCGGAAACACTCGGGTGAAGAAGTACGCAGAGGGATGGAGCCAGAAGACGAAGAATCTGTACCTCTACAGCTACTGGGAGTGCCAGCTCTATCACAACTACCCCCGTCCTATTGCGAAAAAGGTACAGGAAGACCTTCACTATCTGAAGGATCTGGGTTTTTTGGGCATCGCTCCGGAAGGCGACGGCGACACCGTGAGAGAAACCGAATCTCAGCATTACTGGGATATCAACGGGATGTACTTCTGGATGATTCGCCAGCTGTTCTGGGATATGGACGCTGATCTTGATGCGTTGAAGACCCAGTACTGCGACCTGGCCTACGGCCCTGCTTCCGCCAAGATGCAGGAATTCTACAACCTCATTGAGAAAGGCTGGAATTCCACCGACGATTTCGTCTGGTACATCACCGGCGGCGACACCTACTACAAGAAATTTATCATCGACGCCGGCGTCGCCGACAAGATCCTGGAGACCATTCAGGCGGCCTACGATGCGGCGGAGACCGACCTCCAGCGGGAACGCATTCTGCCTTTGAAAGAAGTCATGGAAAAGGAAATCGAATTCTTCAAGCAGTTCCCGGAGGAAGACGGCAAGGCGTACTATTCTGACGCCGGCGAAGAGGCCATCACCTCTTTTGAAAACCTCAGCAACCTCAATGAAGGCCCCTGGGCCGACGCAGTGGCCCTGACCCAGTTCCGGACCGACAAAATGGCAGTTCCGGCGCAGCCGGTGGAGGTTCGTCTGCTGTGGGACGAGGAAAACCTCTACGTGGCGTATGTCAACTACGACACCCGGGTGGGAACCGAAGACGATCCCAATCAGCCGGAGAAGATCACAGAACTCCTTCCCACGGATAACTGGTTCAAGAACAGCCCCGCCTTTATGGAAACCTACCTTTGCGGCGACGCAAATCAGTTGTTCGACTTCCGGGCGTATTACAGCGACGCCAAGGGCAACGCCTTCTGCTACCTCCCGGGCATCGAGTTTGACGCCAACGGTCCCAAATGGAACGCCTACTACGGTGCTCATACCTCCGAGAATGAGGACGAGCGCTACTGGGTCAACCTCCAGGTGGTCCCCTTCGCCGATATGGGCGTGACCGCTTCGACGGCCCGGCTCTACGGAACCTTTGTCAGCAACTCGGTCCACGGGGAAGATGCCGGAAAGGCCACTTATTATGGCTGGTGCGGCGCAAATGTCTGGAGCACCGCTTCCTTCCGGCCCATCGAGCTGTTCGGGAAGACGGCTCCTGCGGATCTGACCAAACTCACCATCGACGGCGAAGCCAACGCGGAAATCTACGTGGCGGAATCTGCCAACTCCCTGGTGCAGCTGGCCCGGACGGAATTGCAGGACTTCGTGAAGAAGATCAGCGGCGCGGAGCTGCCTGCCCTTTCCGCTCATTCCGACGGTAAGCTGGAAATCGTTCTGGCTACCCCGGACACCGTCCCCGAGATCGCGGAGCTGTTTGCCGACGATCTGGCGTGGATCGGCGACACCGACGGCTTTGCCGTCCGGACCCGGGACAACAGAATCTACATCCTGGCCAACGAGGGCCGGGGCGTCCTCAACGGCGTCTATGATTTCCTGGAGGAAAACGCCGGGATCCTCTGGACCCGGGGTGTTGACGAGCTGGGCACCCTTTACACCGAGACGCCCACCATTGAGATCGTCAAGGCCGACTACCGGGAGAAATCTCCCTTCTATCTCCGTGGCTGGAACGCCTGCGGACAGGGAGCCACCGGCCAGCACCACATCGACGTGGCTACCCGCTGGTTCGAGGGCCGGAACAAGCTGAACGCCCGGGTGGGCACCATGGGCGCGGAGATCGGCAACATTGAGCTGGACGGGAAGAAGTACACCGCCAACGGCCACATCCTGCTGGCAGGCGGCGCGACCCTTCCCATCGACAAGTACTTTGAGGACCACCCCGAGTACTTCATGACCAACGCCGACGGCACGCCCAAGAAGTCCCAGTACGGCTCCAACCTGAACTTCTACAATCTGGAAGCCGCCGACGCCGTGGCCCAGGAGATTTACGACTCTGCGGTGAAGAACAAGCTGACCTACGTTTCTCACAGCATCCAGGATAACCAGTACTTCTGCATGGTGGTCCCGGACGGCAGCGGCGGCCTGGTGGACCTGGCTTCCCAGCCCTTCACCGCCGACAACGGCGTCACCGTGACCCCGGATATGGACAATTACAAGTCCACCGTCTTCTTCAACTTCCTGAACCGTGCGGCCCGGAAGCTCAAGGAGATGGACCCGGAGCTGAAAATCGTTTCTCTGGCTTACATCTACTGCGAATATCCTCCGGCGGTGGACATTGAGGACAACATTGTCATTCAGTTCGCCCCCATTTACAGCGATGACCATCTGCCCATTGAAACGGCGGCTTCCAACGCCACGGTGAAGAAAAATCTCACCGGTTGGGCGGAAAAGACCAAGAACATCGTGGTCTACAACTACTACGCCAGCCTGCCCTGTGCCATTTACTCCCGGCCCATCGCCGAGAAGGTGCAGAAGGACTTCCAGTTCTACGCGGACCTGGGGCTCCTGGGCCTGACTCCCGAGGGTGGCGTGGACAGCGCGCCGGGCTATGTGAATTACAGCGCCTGGAGCATGAACCACCTCTACTACTGGCTCATGGACCGGCTGATGTGGGACCCCTACGCGGACCTGGACGCGCTTACCGTGGAATTCTGCGACAAAGCCTACGGCGAAGGCTCGGCGGCTATGCAGGAATACTACCGGCTAATCCAGAGCGGCTGGGATATGTTTGACGATTACGTCTGGTACACCAGCGGCGGCGACACCTACATCAAGAAATTCATCATCGACGCGGGTATCGCGGATGCCGCTTCCAAGGCTTTGGCGGATGCCTACAATGCAGCCACCAATGACCTAGCCAAGCAGCGGATCAAGCTGATCCAGGACATCTTTGAGGAGCAACTGGCCAAATACGCCAAGTTCGTTCCCGAGGACGGCTTCGCGTACCGCACCAATCTGGGTAAGGATGCATTGATTTCTCAGGAGAACATGAACGTTGCCACCGGTCCCTGGTCGAAGATCAAGCCTCTGACCGTCTTCAAGAACCCCAACCTCATCGATTGCCCCCGGGGCATTGAGGTGCGGCTCATGTGGGACGACGACAACGTCTATGTGGCCTACAAGGTGCCCAACGAGAAGATCGGCACCGACGAAAATCCCTACGACAACGTACCTCCGCTGACGGCGGACGGCAGCTGGTGGAACGGCGGTCCGGAGTTCATGGAGACCTACCTCTGCGGCAACATGACCAACATGTCCGAGTACTCCGCTTTCTACACCGACGCCATCGACCAGCAGATCCAGTACAACGTCGGCCCCGCCTTTGCCAAGGGCCCCTACGCCTGGGAGAGCCATTCGGCCATCCACGCCGAGGGCGAACCGGAGGATCGCTATTGGATGAACGTCCTGGTGATCCCCTTCGAGACCCTGGGCGTTACTTCCAAGACCGCCACCCTGGGCGGAACCTTTGTGGCCAACGTCTACGGCGATCCCGGCCCGTACTACGGCTGGTGCGGCTCCAACGTCTGGAGCACCGCTTCCTTCCGGCTGATCAAGCTGGTGGACGGCTCCGGCGAACCTACGGATAAGACCGCGCTGAAGGACCTCTGCGACTCCTATGAGAATTTGGAAAACGACGGCTACACCGAGGAGAGCTGGAACGCCTTCCAGGAAGCTCTGGCCAAGGCCAAGGACATTCTGGCGGATGAAAACGCCAGCCAGGCTGAGGTCGACGAGGCCAAGGCCGCTCTGGAAGCGGCAGCTGCGGGCCTGACCAAGAGCGCGGGCTCCTCCGGCGGCTCCTACATTCCGTCCAGCGGCTGGATTCAGCTGCGGAACGGCAATTGGAAGTACCGGGGCGAAAACGGCCGGTTCCTGACGGGCTGGCAGAAGATCAAGAACATCTGGTACTACCTGGATGACAGCGGCATCATGCTCACCGGCTGGCAGAAGATCGACGGCGTGTGGTACTATCTGAAGGACTGGGGCGGCATGGCTACCGGCTGGATGAAAGTCAACGGCGTGTGGTACTACTTCTATGAGTGGGGCGGCATGGCCGCCGGGACCACCACGCCGGACGGATACCGGGTGGACCCCACCGGCGCGTGGGTCGGAGCGTAATCTCCTGACCGAATCATAGGGCCCAAAGCCTGCGCACAGATTTTTCCGGAGATGAATCTGGAAAAAAATGTGCGCAGGAGGGCTCTGTGGTGAAATGAGACAAAAACTGTGCAGGGATAAAAAGAGGTTTCTTGACAGTTGCACAGTTTTCCGCTACAATCGGTGTCAGAGACGAGGCACACCGTTCCGCAGGCTCCTCCCCAGGATACCGCCGGGGACGCCGGACCCCATCGTCCCGTTTGCATGACCCCGCGACTCCATTTTCTTCCAAAGGAGGGCCTTTTATGGAAAAAACCGTCCCCTCGGCCGCTACCCTGGCGCTGCGAAAGCAGAAACGCCTCCGGCGCGTCCGGGACAATGTGGAGCTGTACAGCCTGATTCTTCCGGTGCTGGTCCACATTTTCATCTTCTGCTACATCCCCATGTACGGAATCCTCATCGCGTTCCAGAACTACACCCCCGGGGCCCCGATCTTAGCCTTTGACGGCTCGGTAAAGTGGGTGGGCCTGAAGCACTTCAAGAGCTTTGTCACCTCGCCCATGTTTCCCCGGCTGTTCTACAACACCTTCCACCTGAGCTTTCTGTGTCTGGTGTTCGGGTTTCTCTGTCCCATCCTTTTTGCGCTGCTGGTCAACGAACTCAAGGACAATTTCTATAAGAAGTTCGTCCAGACCACCAGCTACATGCCCTACTTCATCTCCAGCGTGGTTGTGGCGGGCATGGTGCTGTCCTTCTTAAACGCCGACGGCGTGCTGAATCAGATTCTGGCGATCTTCAACGTTCCGCCCAAAGCCTACAACACCCTGCCCAAAGCCTTCCCGATTTTCTACACCGTCACCTGCATCTGGAAGAGCTTCGGCTGGGGGAGCATCCTCTATCTGTCCACCATTTCCTCCATCGACCCCGGCCTTTACGAAAGCGCCAAGATCGACGGAGCCAACCGCCTGCAGCGCTGCTGGTACGTGACGCTGCCCCATCTGTCCAACCTGATCATCATCCAGCTGATCTTCTCCATCGGCGGGCTGCTGGGGTCCAATACCGAGCTGATCCTGCTGCTGTACGTTCCGGCCACCTACTCCACCGCCGACGTTATCGGCACCTACGTTTACCGGGACGGCCTTATGGGCGGACGGTTCAGCTACGGCACCGCTGTGGGCATCTTCACCTCGATGATCAACTTCACCTTGCTGTTCATCACCAACAAGATCAGCACCAAGGTGGCGGACTACGGCATCTGGTGATGCAGAGAAAGGAGCTTTCGATATGACCACGACCGCACCAAGAAAACGCAACCCCAACCGGATCAAGGACGGCTCCCCGGCAGCTACCGTGGTGCTGTACGCCCTTTCGGTGCTGATCTGCATCGCCACCCTGTACCCCATGTACTACGTGGTGATCAAGTCCATCAGCGATCCCCAGATTTCCCTGACCAAGCCGGTCATTCTTTACCCCCAGGGGCTGTACTTCGGCTCCTACGCCATGATCCTCCGGGATAAGGACATGTGGATTTCCTACGGCAACACCCTGATTTATGTGGCCACCACCACCATCCTGATGATCCTGACCTCGGTGACGGCGGCGTACCCGCTGGTCAGCAATAAGCTGGCCGGACGGAAGCTCCTGGTGGCGTACCTGCTGATCCCCATGTACTTCGGCGGCGGCATGATTCCCTCGTTTATCCTCATCAACAAGCTGGGGCTTTACAACACCCGGCTGGCCCTGATCATTCCCGGAGCCGTGGGCATCTGGAACATCATTCTGACCCGGACCTACTTCGCCAGCCTCCCCGGAGAGCTCAGCGAGGCCGCCTTTATCGACGGGGCCAGCAACTACCAGGTGCTGTTCCGGATATTCGTCCCGTTGGCCAAGCCTATTATCGCCGTCATCGCCATTTACACCATCGTCGGCGTGTGGAACAGCTGGTTCGGGGCCAACATCTACCAGACCAAGACCGAGCTCCACCCCTTGCAGATGTACCTGCAGCGGGTCCTGATTTCCCAGTCCGTGGATCTGAACAAGCTGAAGACCAAGGAGGAGATCGAGCAGGCCCGGGAGGTGGCGCTGGGCGCCCAGCAGCTGAAATACGCCCTGATCGTCTTTATCACGCTGCCCATTCTGTTCATTTACCCCATGTTCCAGAAGCAGTTCATGAAGGGAATCATGCTTGGTTCTCTGAAAGGATAACGGTTTTTCGATTATATTAAGGAGGTTTTCCTATGAACAAAACCATCGGCAAATCCGCCCGGGCCCTCAGCGCCATGAAGCCGGAGTATATCGGCCTTTTGACCCTGATGGTGGAG
>OIXH01004819.1_pt1 | contig 10679 bp, 6 predicted proteins | sample 1587741 | NCBI WGS metagenome assembly OIXH01 (sample SAMEA3888916, study PRJEB22519) | human gut metagenome | biome: human gut; feature: human-associated habitat; material: faeces | place: Denmark | collected 2011 | reverse complement strand
CTGCGGAAAAAGAGTCTCCCGTGCGGAACCTCGCTGCCGATTTGCCGGACGAGGAAACGGCAGTAGCTGTCGCGACGGCAGCGATTGCAGTCTCCAGAGGCGAAGAAAGATGTGCATTCAACGTTATTTCCATCACTAAAATTCATAAATAAAGGAGTACAAACATCATGGCTAAGAAGTATATCGTCACCGTAAACGGTACAAGCTACGAGGTCGTTGTAGAGGACGCAGATCCCAACGCTTCCTATACCAAAGCGCCCGAGACCCCCAAAGAAGCACCCAAAGCGGCTCCTGCCGCCGCACCCGCAGCCTCCGCACCTGCGGCGTCCGCTCCTGTCGGCAACGGTGAAAAAGTAACCTCGCCTCTGCCGGGCACCGTTTTGAAGGTTGTGGCCAAGCAGGGGGCTGCCGTCAAGAGCGGCGACGTGCTTTGCGTGATTGAAGCGATGAAGATGGAAAATGAAATTGTTGCTCCTCAGGATGGTACAATTGCAAGTATCAACGTAAACGAAGGAGATAAGGTTGAAGCTGGTGCAGTAGTTGCAACTTTAAACTAATGCAAAAATAATTGAAGGGAAATAAATCAGAAAGGATAAGCCACATTTCTTTCAATTACAAAGTGGCATCATCACACTTAGTGATGATAATATGGTGTAAATATGGATAAAGTAACGGAAACTTTGACAAATTTAGCACAACAGACAGCATTTGCAACAATGTCATGGGGAAATGTCTTGATGATTGTAATTGCCTGTATTTTTCTATATTTAGCAATCAAAAAGGGATATGAACCTTTACTGTTGGTGCCTATTGCTTTTGGTATGTTATTGGTAAATATGTATCCGGATATTATGGCATCACCGGAGGAAACATCAAACGGAGTAGGGGGATTGCTACATTATTTCTTTACACTGGATGAATGGAGTATTTTGCCATCGCTTATTTTCCTTGGAGTTGGTGCGATGACGGATTTTGCACCGTTGATTGCCAATCCCAAAAGTTTTTTATTGGGTGCAGCGGCACAGATTGGAATTTTTTCCGCTTATTTATTAGCAATCTTTTTAGGTTTCAATGGAAAAGCGGCAGCGGCAATTTCAATCATTGGTGGTGCAGATGGTCCTACATCCCTGTTTTTGTGTAGTAAACTGGGGCAGACAGAATACATGGGACCGATTGCGGTTGCAGCATATTCATATATGTCCTTAGTACCAATTATTCAGCCACCAATTATGAAACTCTTGACAACAAAGAAGGAAAGAGAAATTAAGATGGAACAGCTTCGTCCAGTATCAAAACTTGAGAAGATTTTGTTCCCTATCGTTGTAACGATTGTTGTTGTATTATTACTTCCTACAACAGCTCCTTTGGTTGGTATGTTGATGTTAGGTAACTTATTCAAAGAGTGTGGAGTAGTAAATCAATTAGCAGAAACAGCGTCTAATGCTTTGATGTATATTGTTGTTATTTTGCTTGGTACTTCTGTTGGTGCAACAACAAGTGCAGAAGACTTTTTACAGATTACAACATTAAAAATTGTATTTTTAGGTTTAATTGCCTTTGCAGTTGGTACAGCAGCAGGTGTATTGTTCGGTAAACTTATGTGTGTGGTTACGCATGGAAAGATAAATCCACTGATTGGTTCGGCTGGTGTTTCGGCAGTTCCTATGGCAGCCAGAGTATCTCAAAAAGTGGGAGCAGAGGCAGACCCAACCAATTTCTTATTGATGCATGCTATGGGTCCAAACGTTGCTGGTGTTATTGGTACAGCAGTAGCAGCGGGTGTATTTATGGCAATATTTGGTGTTTAGGGATATAAAATATAAGGAGGTATTGTAATGGCAGAACAGGAAAAGAAACCAATTAAAATTACAGAGACAGTATTACGTGATGCCCATCAGTCATTGATTGCAACAAGAATGACAACAGAGCAGATGCTGCCTATTATTGATAAAATGGATCAGGTTGGATATCATGCAGTAGAGTGTTGGGGAGGTGCTACCTTTGATGCGTCTCTTCGTTTCCTAAAGGAAGATCCATGGGAAAGATTGAGAAAATTAAGAGCAGGCTTTAAAAAGACAAAGCTTCAAATGTTATTCCGTGGACAGAATATTTTGGGATATAATCACTATGCAGATGATGTAGTAGAATACTTTGTACAGAAGTCTATTGCAAATGGTATTGATATTATTCGAATTTTTGACTGCTTAAATGATGTTAGAAACTTAGAGACGGCTGTTCGAGCTGCCAATAAGGAAAATGGACATGCACAGATTGCTTTGTCCTATACATTAGGTGATGCATATACATTGGATTACTGGAAGGATATGGCAAAGAAGATTGAAGGTATGGGTGCAAAATCTTTGTGTATCAAAGATATGGCAGGTTTGTTGACTCCATATAATGCGACAGAATTGGTTACAGCATTAAAAGAGTCTGTGTCTATTCCAATTGATTTGCATACACATTATACTTCAGGTGTTGCATCTATGACTTATATGAAGGCAGTTGAAGCTGGTTGTGATATTATCGATACAGCTATTTCACCATTAGCAATGGGTACAAGTCAGCCAGCAACAGAAGTTATGGCAAAGACATTTGAAGGTACACCATATGATCCAGGCTTTGATCAGAATCTGTTAGCAGAGATAGCAAATCACTTTGCTCCAATGAGAGAAGAGTGGTTAAAGACAGGTCGTATGAGTACAAAGGTGTTAGGTGTAAATATCAAAACATTGATGTATCAGGTACCTGGTGGTATGTTATCAAACCTTGTATCTCAGTTAGATGAGATGGGAGCATCCGATCGTTTCCAGGAGGTATTGGAAGAAGTACCTAGAGTGCGTAAAGACTTTGGTGAACCACCATTGGTAACACCTTCTTCTCAGATTGTTGGAACACAGGCAGTATTAAATGTAGTTACAGGTGAGAGATATAAGGTAGTAACAAAAGAATCTAAAAAGTTATTATCTGGACAGTTTGGTCAGACTGTAAAACCATTTAATAAAGAAGTACAGAAAAAATGTATCGGCGATACAGAGGCAATTACTTGCCGTCCGGCTGATTTGATTAAGCCACAGTTGAAAGATATTGAGGAAGAAATGAAGCAGTACAAACAACAGGATGAAGATGTATTATCTTATGCATTGTTCCCACAGGTGGCAACAGAATTCTTTAAATATCGTGAAGCACAACAAACAAAGATTGATTCTACAGTGGCAAGTGAGGAAAATAAAACTTACCCAGTATAAAGTGCAACGTGTAAAGAAGCTCAATGCAAATGCATTGGGCTTTTTTCTCTATAAAAAACAGGATAGTTTAAAACTTGATTTGTGAGGGTATAGATAAAATAGAAAGGAGTAGAGTGGGGCTCGGAAATGATCAAAAAGAGAAAAGAGTAGAAAGGAGAGGGACAGGTGGATTGGAAAGATAGTGTATATGCAGATGGTTCGGCAAGATTTGTTAGTAATCCATTGCCTACATTGGGAGAGGAGATTACAATTCAGATTCGTATATTTGATACTGCACCGATCTCTGAAATTATTTTATGTTATAAAAAAGATGGATTGGAATTTCTTGAAACAATGAAACAATGCAAAAGTGCAGATGGCTTCTCTTACTATAGCGGTAAAATAGAAATTACACAAAGGTCAACAACATATCATTTTTACATCGTTTCTGGAGAAAAAGTGTATTATTATAATCAAAAAGGATTGACGGATTATTTTCCTGATGAAATCTATGATTTTAAAATTTTAGCAGATTATAATCAGCCATCTTGGATCAAAGGCAAGGTGTTTTATCAGATTTTTCCAGATCGATTCTATTGCGGAAATGAGAATAATGTGGTGTCAGATGGGGAATATGAATTTTCGGGACATAAGGTGCAACGTATGAAAGACTGGAAGGAGGAACCAAAAGAATTTGAACAGGCATTTTGCCTTGATTTTTATGGTGGAGATTTAAAGGGAATTGAAGATAAAATACCATATTTAAAAGAGCTGCATGTAAATGGCATCTACTTAAATCCTATTTTTTCTGCGGCAACAGTGCATCGTTATGATTGTGTAGATTATTTTCATGTAGATCGTCATTTAGGAGGGGATGCTGATTTTGAATCACTTTGTCAGCATTTGCATGGAGACGAAATGCGAGTTGTATTAGATATCTCTATCAATCATACAGGTAGTGCGCATAAATGGTTTAATAGAGATTGTTCGTTTTGGGATAAAGAAGTAGGTGCATATTATAATAAAACTGCGCCAGAACGAGAGTTTTATTATTTTGAAGAGGGTAATTCCTATGGAGCATATTATGGGATTCCTTCGTTACCAAAGTTGAACTATCATTCTGCTAAACTTAGAGATATTTTATATGTAGCACCAAACAGTGTATTAAAAAAATGGTTGCAAAAACCGTACGACATTGATGGTTGGAGATTTGACGTGGCAGGGACTACGGGACAGTATAAAATGGACCATTATGATCATGAAATATGGAAAGAAATCAGGAATGCCATTAAAGAAGAAAAAGCAGATGCCTATATTTTGGCGGAAGACTGGAATGATGGATACGAATATTTAAAAGGGGATGAATGGGACGCAATCATGAATTTTTATGGTTGTGGCAGACCAATCAGAGAGTATGTGGGACAGCTTGATTTTCGACAAAGTAGAAAGCCAGAGTTGAGAAAATTAAAGTCGAATACCTCTGCTGCTGCACTTAGAGAAAGAATTATGAATGCATACGCAAAATTGCCTTTTGTGATTTCTGAAAACCAATTTAATATGATAGATTGCCATGATATTGCTCGCTTGCATAATGATACTACCATTTCTTTTGAACAATATAAAATAGCGGTATATCTGCTTTATATGTTGCCTGGGTGTGTATGCATGTATTACGGAGATGAAGTTGGATTAGGAGGAAGGATCACTTCCACAGAGGGATGTAGATATCCTATGAACTGGGATGTGGAATTGCAGAAAAACCCATATTATCAATTATATCAAACGATGAATCAATGGAAAAACAGTTGTAGCGCGTTACAGGACGGAGGATTTAAGATATTATCTGCGGAAGGTAATGTATTTGCTTGTGCAAGATTTAATGAGGAACAAGTAGTTTTGGCGGTTACTTCTATGGAGCAGGAGTTAATCAAAGAAATGGAAATCAATCTAAATATTTTTGGACAAAATTTAAAATTCCCTGAGCAGGATGTTATGGGAGAAAAACTTGTGTATGAAGGAAAGAACGAAAAGGTTATTTTACAGATTCCACCTAAAAAAGGATACTTTATCGTCTTACAAAACATATAAATAATAATGAACTTTTGAATGTTTATATGGTAAGAGGAGTCTTTATGGAAAATGGAAAGTTTGACTTAAATTTGCAGGTATTAGAGCAATTACCGGAACAGTTACGAGCAAAAACTATTTATCAGCTAGGGGAGGAAAGTCCGTTTTTATGGGAAGTAATTGTGAAATATCATGGAAATTTAGCACAAAGGGGAGAAGAACTTTCGGTACAAGTAGAAGAATTGGAAAATAATGTTGCAATCGTTTTTTTAAAGCCAGAGCAATTACAAGCGTTTTCAAGATTTCCTGAAGTCGATTATATGGAATTGCCAAGACGGTTATGGTATAACCTAAATGAAAGTAAACAAGGAATCTGTTTGGATGGTTTGCAGCGTACAGGGTATCCGGATTCAAATGCAGTTGACGTTCTAAATGGGGATGCAGGAAATCGAGATAAAAGCAATCTTTATGGGGCAGGCGTCTTGATTGCTGTCATTGATTCTGGAATTGAATATGCAAATATGGATTTTAGAAATGCAGATGGAACTACCCGTATTGTTGCCTTATGGGATCAAACAGTAGACAGTAGTACTGTAAATGAAGAAAATCAGCAATTTACCTATGGACCGCCGACAGGATATATTCTGGGTACTTTATTTACGGAAGAAATGATAAATACCGCATTACAGCAAACGGACCGACAAAGAAGGTATGCTATAGTCCCTTCTATAGACGTTTCAGGGCATGGCACACATGTCGCTGGTATTGCTTGCGGAAATGGAAATGCCAGCAATGGAACGATACGTGGAGTTGCTCCTCTGGCTCAAATGTTGATTGTAAAATTAGGAGATGCACAGGGAATTACATTTCCGCGCACAACTCGCTTACTGGAAGCCATTGATTTTACAATCAAAACAGCAGAAGAGTTAAACATGCCTGTTGCCATTAATTTAAGTTTTGGAAACAATGCAGGACCACATACAGGAACGGATTTAGTTTCTGAATTTTTAAATGCAGAAGCTTTAAAATGGAAAAATACTATTTGCATTGGTACGGGAAATGAAGGAAATTTAGGGAGACATGCAGAGGGAAAATTAGAAGTTAGAAAAACAGAGGAAATAGAATTGGCTGTTGGGGGAGGACAGACCAGTTTTTACATGCAATTTTGGAAAAATTATGTAGATACATTAGAAATTGAAATACAGTCTCCTGCTCGAAAAATAAGGTATCTATATGAGAATGATATAGGAATCCGCTTTTTTGAATATGATGACTGTGTGCTAGTAATTAACTATGGTGAGCCTTCCCCTTTTCAAACATTGCAGGAAATATATATGGAATGGATACCACAGGGGGATGTTTTGTCAGAAGGTGTTTGGACGTTTCGATTGAAACCAAATAAAGTAGTGGATGGTCGATACGACATATGGCTTCCTACTGGAAATTATGTGCAATTACAAACACAGTTTTTAAGAAGTTCTGTGAACACTACTTTAACAACTCCGTCCAGTGGAAACCGATTGTTGACAGTAGGAGCGTATGATGAGCATACAGGAGAAGTAGCTCCGTTTTCAGGAAGGGGATATACACGCAATGGGTTACAAAAGCCGGATATTGTAGCTCCTGGTGTTGATATTTTATCAGTAGCACCGAATAATAGTTATGCAATTCGCAGTGGTACCTCCATGGCAACGCCTTTTGTAACTGGGGCAGCGGCACTTATGATGGAGTGGGGAATTGTTCGACAAAATGATTTGTTTTTATATGGAGAAAAATTAAAAGCATATATACAAAAGGGGGCAGTAGCACTACCAGGTGAGAGTGTTCCGAATAATCGGATAGGCTATGGGGCATTGTGTCTTTCCAATAGTATTCCATAATACCGATATTTCGGGAATTTGAAACGTAGAACTATCTATAATTTTGAACAAACCGTATTATTCTATAATATAAAAAACCTCAAAATAGGAACTTACAAATTATGTTCGTATTTTGAGGTTTTTGTAGTTTTTATAGATGTAAAAGCTTTTTCACCTTGTGAAGTAGTACATCCATTTCAATTGGTTTTCCAATATGCCCGTTCATACCAGCCGCTAAAGCATCTTTTTTATCCTCATCAAATGCATTTGCTGTCAAAGCTAAGATTGGAATGCTCTTGGCATCGTTACGGCTTAATTTACGGATTCGTTTTGTTGCTTCGTATCCATTTAGGACAGGCATATTAATATCCATAAGAATCAGCTGGAATGTATCCGGTGGGTTATTGGAAAAGAGGTTAATTGCTTCTTCACCGTTTGAGGCAACTGTGACATTAGCATTTGCCATTTCCAGCATTGTTGTGGCAATTTCTGCATTGATTTCATTATCTTCTGCCATTAAGATGTGGATGCCAGATAAAGTAATCGTTTCTTCAGAATTTTTTGCAGAAGTTTCCAGTTGACTTTTTAGTTGCTCACGTTGTGATAAAGTTGGAATTGGAAGAGGGAGTGTAAAATAAAAGGTAGAGCCTTTTCCAATTTCGCTGTCTACTTCCAGTTTTCCACCTAATAAATGTACAAAATCACTACTAATTGTCAAACCAAGACCAGTGCCTCCATATTGATTTACAATTGTATCTTCCGCCTGTTCAAACGCAGCAAATATTTTTTTCTTTGCTTCCTTAGATATGCCAATACCTGTGTCGGATATTGAAAACTTTATTTCTGTAAGAGAATTTGTTTTGCTAAGCTCCTCAATTGCCAGTGTAACAGTACCATTTTCTGGTGTGAATTTTAATGCATTTCCTAAGATGTTTACAAGCACCTGTGACAAACGGAGAGAGTCGCAGATAATTTCATTTGTTTCGTAGGATCGGTTAATAATGAAATTAACGTTTTTCGTAAGAGCCTGTGGACGAACGATAGAATCCACGCTATCAATAACCGTGTGTAGTAACAATGGTTCTTTGTTTACCTTCATTCTGCCACTTTCAATCTTAGATAAATCTAAAATGTCATTGATTAAGTTGAGCAGGTGATGAGAGGATAAATCAATTTTTGCAAGACACTCCTGTACTTTTGCTGGATCATCAATGGTTTTTTGTGCAATTTCTGTCATTCCGATGATTGCGTTCATTGGTGTTCGTATCTCATGGGACATATTTGACAAAAAGGAGCTTTTTGCCTGATTTGCACTGTCCGCATTTAATTTGTTCAAAGCATTATTGATGATACGGGTTGCTTCTTCCACAAAATATTTTTCTCTGTCACCCCAGTCATAGTCAGCTATTTTTTTATCAAAAAAGATAATACCAAATATATTTCCTTCAGAAATTAAAGGGCAGGATAGCTGGGATCCTAAATAAAACTGTTCAAGAGAAAAATCACTGAGATCAATCAATTCCTTTGCATGCGGTTGGTAAAGAAGCTTTTTTAAATCGACAATCCTTGATGCTGCATATAAGTTGAAGAAATTCTTTACATTAGAAGTGTCTAATGTATGAAATTTTATGGATAACATATCCTCTTCATTTTTGACCCATTGATACAGTAAAGATGGTTTTGGCTTTTCTTCGGAAAGATTGATAATAACAATACGATCCATATTCAAATATTTTCCAACCTGTTCAATCACCATACGGCTACTACTTTTTAAATCTTTGGTATCTTCAATTAAATCTGCCATCATATTAAAGAAAGAGTGTTGCTCAATCCATTGTTGTAACGTACCAGCGGTTTCAAGTTTATATTCCTTTCGAATGCTTTCCTGAGAAAATTCAGCTTCCAAAGCATCTAATTCAGAAACTTTAAGTGTGAGATTTTTCATTGCCTGGGAAAGCAATTGTTTGAATGGAAGCGTATCTACTTGAAGTTCTACTTCGCAAATTAGATGTTTTACACTTCCTTCACCGATGTACATTTTTTCCAAAGCTTTTGTGATGTTCTTGGCAACCGCTTCTATTTTATCAGAAGAGGTATTTTCTGCATAAACAAGGAAAATAGCACCTTCATAGCGGCAGATATAGGATGCATTTGGAGCGTACGCATAGATGATATCTGCAATATTGCGAAGAATCATTTCTCCAAATACGTGTCCGTATGCCTGCAAGATTTTCAGGTAATTAACAGTATTGACCAGAAGAAGACCATGTGTATGTAAAATATGTTCTGAGAGGCAAATTTGATCCTCTACAGCTTCATACAAATATAGTCCGGTTACTCTGTCCTGTTTTTCTTTTTCTATTTGTAATTCCTGTCTTTCTTTTTCAGAAGTAATATCGCGAAGTCTTCCTACGATAGAACGAAGTTCACCAGCTTCGTTTGTACAACTCTTTCCTTCATAGAGCATCCAACAGTCGTTTTCCGCCCCGTTTTCGTCAATTGTTTTGTAACAAATTTCGGAAGGAGAGTGTAATTGTCCTTTCATCAATTTCTGAAATGCTCGCATAAGGGTATGGGAACCCTTAAAATCAGATTTAATATAGGATTTAAAATGTTCAATTATAAAATCATCAGACATGGCATCAGAAAAAGGTAAAAATGTGGTAGTAGCAGAAAAGCGGTCTGCTTCTAAATCATATTCGATGATAATATCAGAGGTACTCTCTACTGCAATACGAAAACGTTCTTTCTCCTTTGTAGCAACATCAATTAGATTTGCCTGTAAGGAGAGATACTCGTCAATTCGTTTTAAGAAGTAAAACAATGCTATGAATACAATACCAAATTCAAAGGTAAGTCCGATGGAATAGCCGATAAAGGCACGCGTACTATTTGAGTATTGTTTATAATAAAGTAAATCATAGTACATGTGTGTGCTGAAGAATAAAGATACGATCATAGAAACGTATTCTACAGCACTAACCAGTAAAGTTAATTTTTTATTGAAGTATAAACAACTGATTGCTGGCGCGAAAGCATACATCAACCATACAGGCATACCACATTGAAAAGAAATAATACTAATCATGATAGAAAATACTGTCATAGTATAATACATAAACAATTTGGCATATCTTTTTGTTAAATAGAGAAAAATCGGTATTGCATCAAAAAAGATGGATATAAAAATCAAACTGCAAATAAAACTGGACTGAAAGTTAAAAATATGGAAGTAGTTTAATACCACCGCAATTGGGATACAAGGAAAGGAAAACAGTAAAATAAAAAATACCAGGCGATTTACATACGCAAGATTACGTTCCTTAAATTTGAGTAATTCTTCCTTTGAATTCATAATTACACCTCCCTTGTTAGTCTGGTGATTGCAACACTTTTAAAATAAATTGACTTTGCAATCCTCTATTTTACAAATTTTAACTTTTCCAATCAAATAGAATTTTGTTTTTGTGTGTTTTTAATAACTTTACTTCATTATACATGTATATGTAAAAAAGGGCAAGAGGTA
>OIXH01004815.1_pt1 | contig 10688 bp, 8 predicted proteins | sample 1587741 | NCBI WGS metagenome assembly OIXH01 (sample SAMEA3888916, study PRJEB22519) | human gut metagenome | biome: human gut; feature: human-associated habitat; material: faeces | place: Denmark | collected 2011 | reverse complement strand
TATCCCAACTATGAGGTCCTTGTCGTCGAGAACAATTCCGTGGAGCCCGCCACCTTTGACTATTATCGGGAGCTGCAAAAGCAGCATTCCAACTGCCGCGTCGTGACGTACGAGGGCGGTTTCAATTTCAGTGCCATCAACAATTTCGGCCGTAAGGCCGCCCGGGGCGAATATCTGCTGCTGCTCAACAATGACGTGGAAGTCATCAACGGCACATGGCTGGGCGAGATGCTGGCCCTGTGCGCGCAGCCGGGCGTGGGCATCGTGGGCGCGAAGCTGTATTATCCGGACGATACCATCCAGCATGCGGGCGTGATCGTAGGGCTGGGCGGCTATGCGGGCCACAGCCACAAATACGCAAAGCGCGGCGGAAGCGGCTATATGTTCCGCGCGGCTACGGTGCAGGATCTTTCTGCCGTTACGGCCGCGTGCCTGCTGGTGAAAGCCGCGGTGTACGATGAAGCGGGCGGTTTGGACGGGGGCTTTGCGGTGGCGTTCAACGACGTGGATTTCTGCCTGCGCGTGCGGGCGCTGGGCTACCGGGTATTGTTCACGCCTTACGCCGAGCTGTACCACTATGAGAGCAAGAGCCGGGGCCTTGACACGAAAGGCCCGGCCAGGGAACGCTTTGAGGGCGAGCGCCGCCGCATGAAGCAGCGCTACGGCGAAAGGCTGCTGCGCGACCCGTTCTATAACCCAAATCTGACGCTGGACCGGGAGGATTTTTCCGAGAGCGACGCTCTGCCCAAGGACGACCCTGTGCCGGGCGTCCCGGCCCGTGGATAGCGCCAAGGCGGCGCTGCGCCGCGTGATGAAAGCGCGCATCGCCGCGCTGGACGCCGCTTATGATAAGGCGGCGGGCGAGGGCATCGTCCGGCGGCTGACGGCCCATCCCGCCTGGGCCGCGGCGGATTCCGTGTTCTGTTATGTGGGCCGCAGGGGCGAGATCGACACGCGGCCCCTCCTGCGCGCCGCGCTGGAGGCGGGCAAAACGCTGGCCGTACCGCTGTGCATGGGGCCGGGCGTGATGCAGGCGCGGGCCGTTCGGAGCCTGGAGGAGCTTGCGCCGGCGGGGCCTTACGGCATTCCGGAGCCGCCTGCCGGTGCGCCGGAGGTGCCTCCGCAGCGATTGGCGCTGTGCGTGCTGCCCTGCCTTGCCGCCGCGCCGGATGGAACGCGCCTGGGTTATGGCGGCGGGGATTACGACCGCTTTCTGCCGTTGGCATGCAACGCAGTGAAGATCGCCCTGTGCCGCGCGGCGCTGCTGGAGCCTGTGCTGCCCCGGGAATGCCACGACGTGCGTGCGGATTTTGTACTGACGGAGGACGCGCTGTATGCCTGCAAGGGCGGCGGCTGAGGCGCCGCGCGGGAAGAGAGGAGCAGCATGCGAGGAACATTGACGCTGCCCGACGGCTATGCGGGGCTGTGCAGCATCGACCTGCAAAAGGACAAGCGGCTGGCGCTGCTGATCAACGGGCTGGCGCTGCTCATCGCGCTGCCGTTGGTCTTTTTGGGCAACCGGATCGTGCCGCTGCGCACGCGGTTCAGTATGGACGATGGCTTCGGCTTTTATTTTCTGCGCCTGGGTATGCTGACGGCCGGGTATGCGGCATATGTTGTCCTGCACGAACTGGTGCATGGCGTCTGTATGAAATATTTCAGCGGCGCGCCCGTGCGCTACGGCTTCACCGGGCTGTACGCGTATGCGGGCAGCGAAGCTTATTTTACAAAGAAGCGCTATTTTATCATCGCGCTCGCGCCGGTGGCCGTTTGGGGCGTGGTGCTGCTGGCGCCGGCAAGGTATCGGATTCCGGTCAGCGAATATGAGCCGAATAAAGTGAAAAAAGCCGTGGTCGGCGTTGGGCATGCCGAGAAAAATCAGGTGGAGACAATGGTTTCAGGATATGACCTTGACATAAAGGTTGCTGTCATGGGCTGTGTGGTAAACGGACCGGGTGAAGCAAAGGAAGCAGATCTTGGCGTGGCCGGAGGAATCGGCGAGGGTCTTATCATAAAGCACGGTGAGGTATTTAAAAAGGTGCCTGAGAGCGAGCTTTTGGGTGCATTGAAATATGAGCTTGACCATTGGGGTGAATAATTTTGACAAAGACATTTAAGGAAGTTTTCCCTACACTTAAGCTGGACAAGGATATGGAGAATCTGCTGGAGAATGCTGATGTCACCAGAATTTCCGTAAACCATGCAAGAGATTTTTACAAAATATATGTAAAAGCAAAACGCCTTATTTTCAAAAAAAATATCTGGAAGCTTGAGGAAAGCATAAAAAAACAGATATTTAAAAGTAAAGATATTACAGTAAAAATTATAGAGTCTTACGAGTTGTCTTCGCAGTACACACCGAAGACTCTTTTTGATGTCTATTTTGACAGTATTCTTGACGAAATAAACAGTCACAGTGTACTTTTGTACAATCTGCTGCGCACCTCAAAGTGGAGCTTTACCGACGATACACATGTCACAGTCACACTTGAGGAGACAATAATCGCAAAGACCAGAGGCAATTCGGTCATAGAATTTCTTGAGAAGGTGTTCTGCGAGCGCTGTGGGATGGATTTTATCGTTAATCTGCAGTACGAAAAACCAAAAATCAGCAAATACCGTCAGAATGCTGACAAGCAGATTGAGCAGGAGGTGCAAAATATTGTCGCCCGCACTAAATTTGCCATGGCAAAAGATGACGGTGATGAAGATGCTAAAGTGGCTGTCGATGACGGTGCAATGTTTGTAGGAGGCAGTGAAAATACATCTGATACAAAAAAGAGTGGCACATCAGATTCTCCTAAAGCCTCAGATAAGAAGAATGAAGCGAAGACAGGCACTGATAAAAAGCCTGAGAAGAAGTTTGAAAAGAAGTTCGAGAAAAAGTTCGAGCGCAAGGGAGATTTCAGACGTAAATATGATAATGACCCTGATATCGTGTACGGAAGAAGCTTTGATGATGAAGAGATGTCCATTGAAAAGATTGACGGTCCTATCGGTGAGGTTACAATAAAGGGCAAGATCCTTACGGTTGAATCCCGTGAAATCAGAAACGAAAAGACCATCATTATGTTTGCGGTCACTGATTTCACAGACACCATCATGCTCAAGCTTTTTGCCAGAAATGATGACGTAGCAGATATTCTTGCATATATTGCCCCGGGCAACTTTGTTAAGGCAAAGGGAGTTGTGACTGTAGATAAATATGACAGTGATTTGTCAATAAGCTCAATAGTCGGACTTAAAAAGATACCTGATTTTACATCAAAGAGGGAGGATACTGCTGCTGAAAAACGTGTTGAGCTTCACTGTCACACCAAGATGAGTGACATGGATGGCGTGTCTGACGTAAAGGATATTGTGAAATGTGCAATGCGCTGGGGACACAAGGCCATTGCTATTACGGACCACGGTGATGTGCAGGCATTCCCTGATGCTAACCATACTGTGGATGACAAATTCAAGGTCATTTACGGTGTGGAAGCATATCTGGTCGATGATACAAAGGATATTGTGGAGAATGCAGCTGGTCAGTCGCTGGATGACAAGTACGTGGTATTTGATATAGAGACAACAGGCTTTTCTCCGGAAAAGAATAAAATTATAGAAATAGGTGCGGTGAAGGTCATCGGTGGCGAGATTGTAGACCGCTATTCCACATTTATAAACCCTGAGGTACCTATTCCGTTCAGGATTGAGGAACTCACCTCGATAAGGGATGACATGGTTATCACATCGCCAACAGTGGATGTCATACTGCCACAGTTTATGGAGTTTTGCAAGGACTGTATCATGGTCGCCCACAACGCTGACTTTGATATGAGCTTTATAAAGCGAAACTGCGCGCTGCTTGGCATGGAGTGTAATCCTACAATTGTGGACACGGTGGCTCTTGCGAGAGTACTTCTGCCACAGCTAAACAGATTTAAGCTGGATACAGTGGCCAAGGCTCTAAACATCTCGCTTGACCATCATCACAGAGCGGTGGATGATGCCGCATGTACCGCAGAGATATTTGTCAAATTCATAGAAAAGCTAAAGGACAGGGGCATATCAAGCTTAGATGAGGTAAATGCCCTGGCAAAATCATCTGTTGAGATGATAAGGAAGATGCCTACATACCATGCCATCATTCTTGCAACCTGTGACCAGGGGCGTACCAATCTCTACAGGCTTATCTCGCTGTCACACATCAAATATTATAATAAGAGACCGCGAATACCAAAATCAGAGTTTAACAAGTATCGTGATGGGCTTTTAATAGGCTCAGCCTGTGAGGCAGGAGAGCTTTACAGGGCCATTTTAAACGGAAGACCACAGGAGGAAATCACAAGACTTGTGAATTTCTATGATTACCTGGAGATACAGCCTCTTGGCAACAACGCATTTATGATACGTGACGAGGATTCCGATATTGCTTCAAACGATGACCTTATCGATATAAATAAGCGAATCGTAAAGCTTGGAGAGGAATTTGGAAAGCTGGTTGTTGCAACCTGTGACGTACATTTCTTAAATCCCGAGGACGAGATATACCGTCGTATTATCATGGCCGGTAAGGGCTTTAAGGATGCAGATGAGCAGGCTCCGCTTTATTTAAGGACCACAGAGGAAATGCTAAAGGAGTTTGAATATCTCGGAAGCAAAAAGGCTGAGGAGGTAGTCATCACCAATACCAATAAGATAGCAGACATGTGTGAGCGTATCTCACCGGTCAGACCTGATAAATGTCCGCCGGTTATCGAAAACTCTGACGGCATGCTTCGTGAAATCTGCTATAACAAGGCAAACAGGATGTACGGTGATCCGCTGCCGCCTATAGTTAAGGAGCGTCTTGACCGAGAGCTTAACTCTATTATTTCAAACGGCTATGCCGTAATGTACATCATCGCACAGAAGCTTGTGTGGAAATCAAATGAGGACGGCTACCTGGTTGGCTCGCGAGGCTCCGTAGGAAGCTCGTTTGTCGCAACCATGTCAGGTATCACAGAGGTTAATCCGCTGCATGCTCACTATTTGTGTACACACTGCAAATACAGTGATTTTGATTCACCAGAGGTACAGGCATTTTCAGGCCGTGGTGGCTGTGATATGCCGGATAAGCTCTGTCCAAAGTGCGGCAGACCTTTAAGCAAGGAGGGCTTTGATATTCCGTTCGAGACCTTCCTCGGTTTCAAGGGAAACAAGGAGCCGGATATCGATCTGAACTTCTCCGGTGAGTACCAGTCAAAGGCACACAAATATACCGAGGTTATTTTCGGAGAGGGGCAGACCTTTAAAGCCGGAACCATAGGTACACTTGCTGACAAGACCGCATTTGGATACATTAAAAACTATTATGAGGAGCGCGGTGTCAGAAAGCGAAACTGCGAGATAGACAGGATAGTGCAGGGCTGTGTCGGTGTGCGCCGTACTACGGGACAGCATCCGGGTGGTATAGTTGTGCTGCCGATGGGTGAGGAGATTAATACCTTTACTCCTGTACAGCATCCTGCGAATGATATGACCGTTGACATCACGACAACGCATTTTGACTACCATTCAATCGACCACAACCTGTTAAAGCTCGATATACTCGGACACGATGATCCTACCATGATTCGTATGCTGCAGGATCTGACAGGTGTTGACCCAACAAAGATTCCGCTTGACGACAAGGCTGTCATGTCACTGTTTCAGAACACCTCCGCTTTAGGCATAGAGCCTGAGGATATCGATGGATGTCCGCTTGGAGCTTTAGGTATACCGGAGTTTGGTACCGATTTTGCCATGGGCATGCTCCTTGATACAAAGCCAAAGGAGTTTTCTGACCTCATTCGTATCGCCGGCTTATCACACGGTACCGACGTATGGCTTGGCAATGCACAGACTCTTATCGAGGAAGGCACAGCTACCATTTCAACCTGTATCTGTACCAGAGATGATATTATGACATATCTGATTTCCATGGGACTTGAATCTGAGGAAGCCTTCAACATCATGGAGAAGGTGCGAAAGGGCATTATTGCCAAGGGCAAATGCCCTCAGTGGCCACAGTGGAAGGAGGATATGAAGGCACACGGTGTGCCTGACTGGTATATCTGGTCATGCGAGAAAATCAAGTACATGTTCCCTAAGGCCCATGCTGCGGCATATGTTATGATGGCATGGAGAATCGCCTACTGTAAGGTTTTCTATCCGCTTGCATACTACGCAGCATACTTTTCAATCCGTGCCACAGGCTTTTCATATGAGCTTATGTGTCAGGGAAAGGACCGACTCGAAAACTACATGAAAGACTATAAGAAAAGAAAAGACACGCTGTCAAACAAGGAGCAGGATGTATTTAAGGACATGCGTATCGTACAGGAGATGTATGCCAGAGGCTTTGATTTCATGCCTCTTGATATATACAGGGCTCACCCTAACCGTTTCCAGATAATTGACGGTAAGCTCATGCCGGCCATAAACAGTATTGACGGACTGGGCGACAATGCCGCTATTTATATTTCGGAAGCGGCAAAGGACGGACCATTCCTCTCAAAGGACGATTTCAGGGAGAGAACTCATGTATCGCGAACAGCCGTAGACCTCATGTCAGATTTGGGACTGCTTGGTTCACTGCCGGAGTCAAACCAGCTTTCACTTTTCGATTTCGGAGCATAATCCGGCAGTTTGGCATAAAACATATACTTTAACAATAATAAAAATCCACTACTCATTGACAGACTCATAAATCTGTAAATAGGGTAGTGGATTTTTCGTATAATATGTATTGATTTCAAATATTAAATCTTATTTTAATTTTCTTCAATAAAATCTATCTGATACTCATCCATGTACTTGATACGTGCAAGTGAGTAAACCTCATAGCCCTGCTCGTTGATCTTTCTTCTGCCAGGCTGGAATGACTTCTCAATAAGGATTCCTATACCGGCAACTGTAGCGTGAGCCATACGAAGAAGTCTGATGGCACCTGTAGCAGCCTCTCCGTCAGCCATGAAATCATCAATCAAAAGAATATTGTCATCCTCTGAGATAACATCGCGTGAGAGCGTAAGCTCATAGCTCTTCTCTGTTGTAAATGAAGTAACCTGTGTCTGATATAAATCATTATGTAATGTCTTTGAAGGCTGCTTCTTTAAAATAACAAGCGGTACATTCATCTTGGCTGCTGCCATAAGTGCAGGAGCAATTCCTGAGCTCTCTATTGTGACAACCTTTGTGATTCCCTTATCGGCAAAGTGATTTGCGAAATCCTCACCGATGTGCTCCATAAGCACAGGATCTACCTGATGGTTGATAAATTTGTTGACCTTTAAGATGTTTGTGCCAATTACCTGGCCATCCTTGAGAATTCGATCTTGCAGTTCTTTCATTTTGTTCACCTCATAAAAAATAAATTGTTATTATTATAGCACTATTCTTCGACAATATCACTATAAATTTTAGAATAAATTTCTTCAACCATATGATCGAGGAAGCTTTCCTCAAGCAGGCTGTATTTTTCAGTAATGACTGATGTGATAAGCTCAGCTCTTTTGTAGTATAAATCACCTGAGCAGGCATCCTCTTTTTCACCAGATGACGCTAAAGTCATAAGCTCGTCCCTATGGGTGACGGTCACGTATTCCATGATTTCCTCTTCGAGGGAATTATTCCGGTCAATTTTTTTTGAAATGTCCTTTAGCTCCATAAATGACTTCATTCCTATGATAAAAAATATCAAGAAAACAAGCCCCATTACGATAGAAACCATGAGCTTGTTTACCGAGTCTAAAGCGGCAAGCTTTATAACTCCTGTATCAAGCAGCACAATAGCAATAAGCCCTATCGCACCGACTCCGGTGAAGCACTGTCCGGTTGCTTTTGTATCCTCGTATCGTTTTTGTTCATCAACGTATATTTTCATACGGCCTCCATATTGTTTAATTATAGTTATATGTTATAATGAAACGATGAAAATTACAATATTATGTGTAGGAAAAGTTAAAGAAAAATTTTACAGAGATGCGATTGCTGAGTACTCAAAGCGCCTAAGCCGTTACTGTAAGCTTGAAATCACTGAGGTTTCCGATGAAAAGACAAGTGAACAGGCCACACAGACAGAGATAGACATCGTAAAAAATAAAGAAGGTGAGAGGCTTCTTAAAAATATAAAAGACGATGCATATGTATTTTGTCTGGCGATAGATGGAAAACAGCTTGATTCGGTTGAGCTGTCACAGAAGATGGATAAGCTTATGACAGGCGGCAAAAGTCATCTTGTTTTTGTAATAGGAGGCTCTCTGGGGCTGTCCGATGATGTATTGAAGCGCGCTGACTATAAGCTTTCATTTTCTAAAATGACATTCCCCCATCAGCTCATGCGCGTAATTTTACTGGAGCAGATTTACAGGTCGTTTCGCATCAGCAATAATGAGCCGTACCACAAATAACCGGCATAATTCAGCCTAAATAAACATATGTTAATATATGAAGATGCAAAAAGTAACTGATTCGTTCGAGCTTCCAAAGGACATAGTGCTAGGGCTTCCAATTGTAACAGCATATGGTTATAATGAGTTGACTATAGAAAACCACAAGGGTATTCTGTCATTTTCGGACAAGGCCGTAACTGTAAGGGCAGCAGACAGTACCATAAAAATATCCGGCAGCCGCCTTGAAATAAAGGAATTTACAAAGGATTTAATAATAATAGCCGGTCATTTAAAGGGTGTTATATATGAGTATTAAAGCTTATGCAACAGTAAGGCTAACAGGCTGCAATATCAGGCGCTTCATAAATCTATGCACGGCAAACCATATAAAAATATGGAACCTTAAATATGTAAGTCCAAAGGAATATGAGGCCTGCTGCAGTACAGAAGATATTTTTCTAACGAAGCCGCACCTGAAAAAGACGCATACAAGGCTTCTCGTGGTAAAAAGACAGGGATACTTTGCAATAAGAGCATTTCTATATAAAATACGTATTATTACGGCTGCAATTACCGGCGTTTTTTGTATACATGCACTCATCTGCACAAGAATCTGGCACATTGTGCCTGAAGGAAACCGTTTCACGTATGATGAGTCGGTCATCTCCTTTATGGAGAGTGAAAATATAACAATAGGCAGCCACAAGAGAGCAGATTACAGCCTCCTTGAAAAGAAGCTTGAGGAAAAATATCCCGATATCACGTGGTGCAGTATATACATAGAAAAAAATACCATGAAAATTGATATATCAGAGGGAATAAATTATAGGTAAATTATGACAAATTTTATTTTTATGTTATAATGAAAAATATTTTGATTGAAAGGCACATGAGCTAATGAGTTTAAATGAAGTATCTATAAAAATACCGGGCGAATATATTCCAAACGTCTTTGGACAGTTTGATGCATTCGCCAAGAAAATAGAGCGCACACTGCACGTAACACTTGTCTTAAGAGATGATTCCTTAAAGATTATCGGAGCGCAGGGGAATATTGATGGGGCAAAAGAGGTGTTCGAGCAGCTCATTGCGCTGGCTGAGAGAGGCAACATCATTACAGAGCAGAACGTAAACTATGCACTTGCACTTTTAGAGGAGCATAGAGGCAGTGAGATTGTTGAGATTGACAAGGATATCATTTGTCACACAATAAATGGCAAGCCTGTAAAGCCAAAAACCATAGGCCAGAAGGAATATGTCGATGCAATTAGGAAAAAGATGATTGTGTTTGGCATGGGGCCTGCCGGAACAGGAAAGACCTATCTTGCCATGGCAATGGCTATAACAGCTTTTAAAAATGAGCAGGTGGGCCGTATTATTCTGACACGTCCTGCGATTGAAGCAGGCGAGAAGCTTGGCTTTCTACCGGGAGATCTGCAGAGCAAGATTGACCCATATTTGAGACCGTTGTACGATGCTCTTTATCAGATAATGGGAGCTGAAAGCTTCCAACGCAACATGGAAAAGGGCCTTATTGAGGTGGCTCCTCTTGCATACATGAGAGGCCGTACACTTGACAATGCATTTATCATACTTGATGAGGCACAGAATACAACTCCTGCACAGATGAAGATGTTTCTTACACGAATCGGCTTTGGCTCAAAGGTTGTCGTGACAGGTGATGCGACACAAAAGGATCTTGCACCGGGAGCAAAATCAGGGCTTGATGTGGCACTTAGGGTGCTTAAAAAAATAGATGATATAGGCATATGCAATCTGACAAGCAAGGATGTCGTGCGTCATCCGCTTGTACAAAAAATTGTTCAGGCTTATGATGATTATGAAAATAAGCAGACTGCAAAGACTGTAAGAAAGCAGAGGAAGAGCAATTGAGAAGGGTTGTATCACTAATATCAATTTTTATATCAATCTTAGCTCTTTCATTTGTGCTGTGTCTGCTTGGTGATGTATATCCGGATGAGTGGATATGCATGGGTTTTTTAGATATCATATTTTATATGCTGCTTTTATTTGAGCTTGAGTACGAGCGGAACACACTGCAGCTGTCGAACAACTCAAGAACTGATTATCTTAGGTTTACGTTTGCGTTTATCATTTGCTCTGTAGTGTGTATCATAAGCGGTTTTATGCCACTGTACAGCAGGCCGGTGATGATTTTTCCTATATTGCTTTGTCTGATTGGCAATGAGTTTCTGGCTTTTATAAGCGGTACTTATTTTTGTATATTGCTTTCAATCACTGTATCCGGCGACTGCTTTGAGCTCGTAT
>OIXH01004813.1_pt1 | contig 10694 bp, 9 predicted proteins | sample 1587741 | NCBI WGS metagenome assembly OIXH01 (sample SAMEA3888916, study PRJEB22519) | human gut metagenome | biome: human gut; feature: human-associated habitat; material: faeces | place: Denmark | collected 2011 | reverse complement strand
TTTTCCAGCCCTTTCCCCAGGCCGACAGCAGCATTCCCCGCCGCTTCGGCGGCACGGGCCTGGGTCTGGCCATCAGCAGGCAACTGGCCCGGCTGATGGGCGGGGAGCTGTGGTGCGAGAGCGAGCCGGGCAAAGGCAGTGTTTTTCATTTTCTGCTGCCCCTGGCCCGGGCCGCGCGGGCCCGACCCGGCACGGACGCCGAAAGCCGGCCCCTGGAGGCGCTGCCGCCCGGCAAGCGCGTGCTGCTGGCCGAGGACAATGCCATCAATCAGGAAATCGTGCGGGAATTGCTGCGCCGTCTGGGCGTGGACTGCGCTGTGGCCGAAAACGGCCGCCGGGCGCTGGACCTGATCAGCCGGGAGCGTTACGATTGCGTGCTGATGGATATCCAGATGCCGGAAATGGACGGCCTGGAGGCCACCCGCCGCATCCGGGCCATGTCTGGAGCCGTGAGCCGCATTCCCGTCATCGCCATGACGGCCGGTGCCGCGCCGGAGGACGTGCGGCGCAGCCTGGCCGGGGGCCTGAATGATCATATCAGCAAACCGCTGGACCCCGCGGAATTGCGGGAAAAGCTGAACCACTGGCTTGCCGGGGACGAGGCCCGGCAACGGAAGGATCATGACTGCTGAACTGGACATTGATTTTACCTCCGGCCGGGCCGAGTCCGGCACCCCTTTCCGGATCAGCGGCGACGGGCTCAGCAGCGCCCTGGTGATCTGCCGCGCGGAGCCGGAGTATCCGCTGGTCTACGTCAACAGGGCCTTTCTGGCCTATGTGGGCTATGGCCACGCGGAATTTTTTGAAAAAACCGGCGGCCGTTATGCCGAAATCATCCATCCCGAAGATCGGGAACTGGTGCAAAAGAGCGTGGACGAGGCCGCGCGCGAGCGGCGGGAGTTCAGCGCGGAATACAGGGTTCTGAAAAAAGACGGCGGCACGGTCTGGCTGCGCGAGATGGGCAGGGAAACCGTTTCCGGGGACGGACAGGCCATCACCGTCAGCGTCTGCCTGGACATGACCGGGGAAGTGGCGCTGCGGGAGCAGGTCAAGCGGCGCGGCCGGGAGTTGCAGAGCCTGATGAATTCCCTGCCCTGCGGCATCTGCCGGGTGACCGCTGACGAGGAAATGTCTTTTGTCTACGCCAACACCTATTTTTATTCCATCATGGGCTGCTCGCCCGCCGAGGCCGTTGAATTGGGCCTGACCAGCGTGGAAAAGTACAGCTATCCGCAGGACTTGGAGATGATCCGGAGCACGGTGCGGGAAAGCATCGCGCGCGGCCGCGCGGCCTTTGAACTGGAACACCGTTTTGTCAACAGGGCCGGAAAACTGGCCTGGGTTCTGGTCCGCTGCCACCATGAGCCGGCGGAACCCGGCTACCTGACCTGCGTGCTCTTTGACATTACCTTGCGCAAGCGGATGGAAGAGGATCTGCGCCTCAGCGAGGAAAAAAGCCGTATAGCCTTTCAGCACACGGACAAGATCATGGCCGTGTACGATCCGGTCAGCCATACCCTGTTCCAGACCGGAGACGCCGCCGCCGTTCTGGGCGTGCCCACGGAAATGCCCGATGTGCCCGAAAGTTTCGTGGCCAACGGCCTTGTGGCCGGGGAGAGCGTTGAAAGTCTGCTCCACTTTTATCATTCCATGCAGCAGGGCATCCCCAGCGGCAGCGCCAGCGTGAAGCTGAAGACCGGGAGCCGCTTTGAATGGTTCACGGGCAGGTACACGCTGATATTCGACGCCGAAGGCAAGCCCCAGCGCTCAATCATTTCCTATGAAAACGTCACCGAACAGCACGAAAAAGAGCTGGCCTATCAGAAATGGATCCAGACCTTCAAGGATCAGCAGGAAAACAGCATCGGCTATTATGAATTCAATCTGACCAAGAATATTTACGAAGGCAACGAGCGCCGCAACTCCGGCGCGCTTCCGGAAGACGTGAAGTCCTTTTCCGGCACGGTGGAGTATATTTCAAGCCATTATGTCTATGAGGGCGACCTGCCGGAGTATCTGAGTAGCTTTGACCGGGAAAAACTGCTGGGGAAATATTACAGCGGCCAGCGCGAAATACAGATCGAACACCGGCGCTTCCATGCCGATGGCAGTCTCTTCTGGGTGGTGGCCAGCATTCAGCTCATTCCGGACCCTTTCACCAAGGACGTCAAGGCTTTTATTCTGGTCAAGGACATTGACGCGCAGAAGAAGAAAGACCTGGAGTTGCGCAGCCTTATCGAGCTGGATGCGCTGACCGGGCTGTTGAACCGGGGCACCGTGGTCAGCCGGGTGACGGAACTGCTGCGCCAGGGCCCGGCCGGAGCCGAACATGGCCTGATCATGCTGGACCTGGACAACTTCAAGCTGCTCAACGACAGCCGGGGCCATCAGTTCGGGGACGAGGTTCTCAGGGAAGTGGCGGAATCCCTGCGGGACGTGCTGCGCCGCCAAGACCTCTGCGGCAGGCTCGGCGGCGACGAATTCGTGGTCTTTCTGCCGCATATCCCCGGCGGCCCGGAACTGGAAAAACGCCTGGAAGTGCTGCGCGGGGCGGCGGCCAGGGACTACGGCGAGGGCCTGAGCATCACCGGCAGCCTGGGGCTCGCCCGCTATCCCCAGGACGGCATAACCTTCGACGAACTCTACAGAAAAGCGGACCTGGCCCTCTATGAGGCCAAGCGGCGCGGCCGCGACCGTTTTGTCATCTATCATCCCGATCTGGAAGACTAGGGCCAGGCGACGCATGTCGCAAAGCCGCAAGGAGCTATGTGCCGCCGCGTCCATCCGGACCTTGACGGGCCTGATCCCGCCATATTCCGCTTCCTCCTGGTGGAGAACATATCGAATCGGAGCGGGGCAAGGTCGGGATTCAGGACCTTGTCGGAACTCTCATGGCTGTTGCCGCGCAGTTGATGGCGCCGGGATATGTTTCACGGAGTACACGCCCTGGGGCACCCTCAGTCTGAAAAAATGCTCGCTGCGTTGCCGTTCATGAAATAAGCGGCGAACTCCCGGAGCGGCAGGCGATGCGTCGTCTTTATCCCCACCTTCTTCGACTTGATGTTCGGATTGATGCGTTTTTTCCCGTTTTGCGCGTAACGCGCCGTGCCTGCGCGGCGCGTTACGCGTTTATGGTTCTGCTTTTCTTGGCATTTTGTCATGATCTTATGACAATTGTCAGATTTTTCTGAAAATTCTGATTTGCCGCTTGTGAGCTTTTTCTCTTATCCGTTGAAATCACAATTATTTTTAAAAGCGTGCTGTTGGCATGCCGATTGCTTTTGAATTCCCAGCAATCCCGTTTCATTGGAAGAAGTTCTCAGCCTTGGCCGCGTGACTCTGTGGGGAGGCGGGCGGCATGGGCGCAACGGACCGGACGGATGTCTTTGAGGCAAAGACGCAAATCGGCGGTCTGCGGCGTATCCGGGTTGAGAGAGCGTTTTTTTCCGGCCGCACAGGCGGCCGCACCATCAGCCATGGAGAAAAGCCCATGCCGTATCCTCGAAAACGCGTCTGGATTGTGGGCGGCATAATCCTTGCGGCGTGCGTTGTTCTGGCGGGCGCGGGGGTGGCCTACACTTCCGGCACGGAATTCTGCCTGTCATGTCACGAGATGCGCGTTTACCAGGATGAGCTCAAGCTCTCGTCCCACGCCAAGGACGCCCAGGGCAAAGACATTTCCTGTTCGCAGTGCCATATCCCCTCGGGCAATCTGGCGCGCATGCTGGGCGCCAAGGCCTGGCTGGGACTCAAGGACTTCTGGGTGCACAACCTGGACGGCGGCGAGGATCTGGACCGGGCCGGAATGCAGCCCGTGGCCCGGCGCTTTACGGACGACGCCAATTGCCGCGCCTGTCATCAGGATCTGAGCAAAAACGCCAAGAACGACGGCCCTGTTTCTAAGGAAGGCCAGCTGGCTCACGACAATTACCTGGGCAAAAACGGCCGGGCGCGCAGCGGCTGCGTGGGCTGCCATCAGAATCTCGCCCATCTGCCCGTTTTTGACGAGCGCATTCCCCATAACCAGAAGTTCGCACAGAAACTCAAGGAGAGCCGGTCATGAACTACTGTAAAATACTGCTCTTTTCCCTGCTCGCAGTGATTGTGCTGGTGGGCGGCTATTTTCTGTACATGGCCTGGGCTTTCCCCGCTGTGCGCTGCGAGGCGGCCAAGCATCTGGATGCGCCGCAGATGGCGGGCGACTGTTACGCCTGCCATGCCAAGGCCACCCCGCGCGTGGCCCAGGAATGGTATGAGAGCAAGCACGGCGTCACCCTGGTGCGCTGTCAGACCTGCCACGGCATGCCCGACGGCAAGGGCTCGCTGCCGTTTACCCGCGTGCCCGGCGTGGAAGTCTGCGCCCGCTGCCATTCCCTGTCCATCGGACGCATGGAAGCCAAATTCGGCAAGCGCAATGATTGCAGCACCTGTCACCCGCACCATCAGAGCGCCATGCACGGCGGCGCCTACCAGTACCGCCTGCCCAGCGCCAAGACGGATTTGTAATGCCCGCGGACCATATAAGGATCGGCATACCGGACACGCCAGCAACAACGAGGTTGAACATATGAATGCTTCCCGTCGTGAATTTTTACGCTGTTTTGCCATGTCTGCCGCCGTGGCCGCGGCTTCGGGCACGGGTCTCGCGGGCCTGGCCCAGGCTGCGGACGACAACCGGCCGGATAAATGGGTCAAGGGCGTCTGTCGCTATTGCGGCACGGGCTGCGGCGTCATGGTCGGCGTCAAAAACGGCAAAGCCGTCGCCATCCAGGGCGATCCCAACAACCACAACGCCGGATTGCTCTGTCTCAAGGGCTCCATGCTTATTCCGGTGCTCAATTCCAGGGAGCGCGTGACCCAGCCCATGCTGCGCCGCCAGAAAGGCGGCAAGCTGGAGCCCGTCAGCTGGGACGAGGCCCTGGATCTGATGGCCAAGAAGTTCCGCGCCAGCATCGACACTTACGGCCCCAATTCCGTGGCCTGGTACGGATCGGGCCAGTGTCTGACCGAAGAAACCTATGTGGCCAACAAGATTTTCAAGGGCGGCTTCGGCACCAACAATGTGGACGGCAACCCGCGCCTGTGCATGGCCTCGGCCGTGGGCGGCTATCTGACCAGTTTCGGCAAGGACGAGCCCATGGGCACCTATGCCGACATCGACCATGCCTCCTGTTTCTTCATCATCGGTTCCAACACCTCGGAAGCCCATCCCGTGCTCTTCCGGCGCATTGCCCGCCGCAAGCAGATGGAGCCGGGGGTCAAAATCATCGTGGCCGACCCGCGCCGCACCAATACCTCGCGCATCGCGGACCTGCACATTGCCTTCCGGCCGGGAACAGACCTGGCGCTCATGCACAGCATGGCCTGGGTGATCATCAATGAGGAGCTGGACAATCCCCGCTTCTGGCAGCGCTACGTCAACTTCATGGGCGTGGACGGCAAACCCTCGGATTTTGAGGGCTACAAGGCCTTTCTGGAGAACTTCCGGCCGGAAAAGGCCGCGGAAATCTGCCGCATCCCGGTGGAGCAGATCTACGCGGCGGCCCGCGCTTTTGCCGAATCCCCGGCGACCATGAGCCTCTGGTGCATGGGCATCAACCAGCGGGTGCAGGGGGTTTTCGCCAACAACCTGATCCACAATCTGCATCTGCTCACGGGCCAGATCTGCCGCCCCGGCGCCACGCCTTTCTCGCTCACGGGACAGCCCAATGCCTGCGGCGGCGTGCGCGACGGAGGCGCATTGTCCCATCTGCTGCCCGCCGGGCGGATGGTGGCCAATCCCAAGCACCGGGCCGAAATGGAACAGCTCTGGGGCCTGCCGGAAGGGCGCATCGCGCCCAAGCCCGGCTACCACACCGTGGCCCTGTTCGAAGCCCTGGGCAGGGGCGACGTGAAGTGCATGCTCATCTGTGAGACCAATCCGGCCCAGACCCTGCCGAACCTGAACAAGTTCCACAAGGCCATGTCCAATCCGGAATCCTTCATTGTCTGCATCGAGGCCTTCCCGGACGCCGTGACCCTGCAATTCGCGGATCTGGTTCTGGCCCCGGCCTTCTGGTGCGAGCGCGACGGCGTCTACGGCTGCGGCGAACGACGCTACGCCCTGACCGAAAAGGCCGTGGAGCCGCCGGCCCAGTGCCGTCCGACCGTGAACACCCTGGTGGAATTCGCCAAACGCGCGGGAGTGGACCCCAAGCTGGTGAACTTCAGGAACGCCGAGGACGTCTGGAACGAATGGCGCATGGTTTCCAAGGGCACCACCTATGACTTCTCGGGCATGACCCGCGACCGTCTGCGCAAGGAATCGGGCCTGATCTGGCCCTGCCCCGGCGAAGACCATCCGGGCACCAATCTGCGCTACGTGCGCGGTCAGGACCCCAATGTGCCCGCCGACCATCCCGACCGTTTCTTCTTCTACGGCAAACCGGACGGCAAGGCCGTGATCTGGATGCGGCCCTACAAGGGCGCGGCCGAGGAGCCGGATGCGGAATACCCGCTCTACCTGACCTCCATGCGGGTCATCGACCACTGGCACACCGCCACCATGACCGGCAAGGTGCCGGAACTGCAGAAAGCCAATCCGGCGGCCTATGTGGAAATCAATCCCCAGGACGCGGAAAAGGCGGGCATCAGGCAGGACGACACGGTCATCGTGGAAACCCGGCGCGCCGCCATGGAACTGCCGGCCAGAGTCAGCGACGTCTGCCGTCCCGGCCTGATCGCCGTGCCGTTCTTTGATCCCAAGAAGCTGGTCAACAAGTTCTTCCTGGACGCCTTTGATCCGGCTTCACAGGAACCGGAGTACAAGATCTGCGCGGCGCGGATTCGCAAAGCCTGAGGGCAACTATTCCCGGAGCAATTTCATAGTGAAATTGCTCTAACGCCGCACACGGTGCGGCGCGCCGCGACAAGGCGTGGATTCCGGTGAAGCGACCGAAGGCACCCGAAGGGCTGTTCCCGTTGGCGACAACGGAGCCATACGGGGATCGACAGCAATGATAACCGCTTTTTTCGCCGGAATGCCGACTTTGAACTTTGTAAAATTTCAAAGTTAATCTGCTCCAGGAGGTATTCGATGGCTATCGCGGGTATAGTGCTCAGCGTGACGGAAGGGCGTCTGTCGGAAACACGCGAGGCCTTGCGGGCCTTTCCCGGCATTGTGGACGTTCAGGAGCTGGAGGGCGATTCCAGGCTGGCGGCGGTGCTGGAAAGCCCGTCCCGGCGCCTGCAGGCCGATCTGGAAAGCCTGAACGGCCTTGACCATGTGCGGCAACTGGACGTGGCCTATGTGAACTATGAGGAAGACCTGGACGGGCAGGGCCATATGGCCTGTCCGCCGCACCGCGCGCGCGGGCACCGGCGCCGCGTGAGCGTGCCGGAGGGAGAGCCTTCGTGAGTCTGTTCCGCCCGCCGCTGCGTCCGCCGGGCGCGGCGGCGGAAAAGGATTTCACACGGCTGTGCGTGCGCTGCGGCCAGTGCGTCGAAGTCTGCCCGCACCAGTGTCTTGAACTGATGGGCGGCTTCGGGCGTGAACGGCGCACCCCGCGCGTGACGCCGCGTCGCGCACCGTGCCGGCTGTGCATGAAATGCCCGCCGGTCTGCCCTTCGGGCGCGCTGGACCCCTCGATCACGGACATGCACCGCGCGGGCATGGGGCGGGCCTATATTCTCCGGGACCGCTGCCATAATTACACGGACGGCACCATCTGCATGACCTGCTATGACCGCTGCCCCCTGCGCGGCAAGGCCGTGGTCCTGTCCGGGGGCATTACTCCGGCCGTAACCACGGCCTGCGTGGGCTGCGGCGTCTGTGAATATGTCTGCCCGGTCAAGGCCGTGGAAGTGCTGCCCGCATCCGCGCCGGGCGTGCCGCCCACGGCCGCGCCGACGCTCAAGGCTCCCGGAGGCGGCGCATGACCTCTTCCCCGGCAATCTATGTCGGCATACGGCGTTGCGCGCAAACGCTGACCGCGTTAGTATTCTGCCTGCTCCCCTGGCTCAACGCTCCGGGCGCGCACCAATTCACCCTGATCAGCGGCAGCCTTTTCGCCCTTGATCTCGGGGGCCTGCCCTTTGCCGATCCCGTGGCGGCCCTGCAGGTGGCCGTGGGCGGTTTCGCGCCCGCGCCCCGCCTGTTGCTGGGGGCCGTGTTGTCCTTGGGCCTGGCGTTTTTGCTGGGCCGGGTATTTTGCAGCTGGATCTGCCCCTACGGCTTTTTATCCGAACTGGTGTCCAGCCTGCGGCGGCGCGCGGCGGGCGTGTCCGGCGGGCATAAAGAGTCTGATTCCCGGCAGCGGGACAGACGGGATGCGGCCTTCAGGGGCAGGGCGGGCATTGTGCTGCTGGGCCTTGTGGGCGCGGCGGTGCTGGGTTTTCCCCTGCTGAGCCTGCTGTCCATGCCCGGCGAGCTTTCGCTGGCTCCCCTGCTTGCCCGGCAGGAAGCGGGCAGGGCGGACGGGCTGATTCTGCTTTCCGCCCTGGCCCTGCCCGTGGCGGCGCTTGCGCTGGAGGCGCTCGGCGGCAGACGGTTCTGGTGCCGCTATGTCTGCCCCCAGTCCGTGCTGCTGGGTCTGGCCGCGCGTTGTCTGCCGCAAGGCGCGCCGGGACTGCGCATGACCTGGCGGGCTTCGGCCTGCACCTGTAAGGGCGAGACGCCCTGCCGCGCGGCCTGTTCTCTGGCGCTCAATCCGCGCCGGGCGGCCGGACCGCCCCGGCGGGATTGCGTGATGTGCGGCGACTGCCTCAAGGCCTGCGCCGCGCGCGGCGGCGCATTGCGCTGGAGCCTGCGCGCCGCGTTCCGGCGCGGGTCGAAAGACGGCGGCGGGGACGGCGGGTAACGGATTTTTTCAGCCGACGGTGCGCGCTGTCGGCACCTCTCTTTGCCTGTAAAGGAACATACAAGGAATACACTATGAGTATCGGCCAGTGGTCGCATGAAGATTTTATTGCGCAAGTGCTGAAGTTTCACGGCCACGCGGCTCCGGGCGTGATCATCGGCGGCTATATGGTGGAAAAAGCCCGCCGCGCCCTGCCCGGGGGCATTCTTTTCGACGCCGTTTCCGAAACCGTGCAATGCCTGCCCGACGCCGTGCAGATGCTCACGCCCTGTACCGTGGGCAACGGCTGGCTGCGCATCTGCAATTTCGGCATTTACGCGCTTTCGCTCTACGACAAGTACACGGGCGAGGGCGTGCGGGTGCGTCTGGATGTGGACAAGCTGGACCGCTGGCCGCACACCCGCATCTGGCTGCTGAAGGAAAAGCCCAAATCCGAGCAGGAGCCGGAGCTGCTGCGCGCGGAAATGGCCGAAGCGGCCATGGACATGCTCAGTCTGAGCAAAATTCAGATCAGACCGGAATTGCTGCGGCGCAAGGGCAAGGGTGCCATTGTGCGCTGTCCGCTCTGCGGTGAGTGGTATCCGGCGGCTTTCGGCCGGATCTGCCGTTCCTGCCAGGGCGACAGCCCCTATGAGCAGGGGCCCGGTCTGGCCTTCCAGGAGCCCCGGCTCACGGCGGTGCCCGTGGAGCAGGCCGTGGGCCAGCACGTTCTGCACGACATGACCAAAATTGTGCCGCAACAGTCCAAGGGCGCGGTCTTCAAGGCCGGGCAGAACATCGATGTGGGCGACATCTGCCGCTTGCAGCAGATGGGGCGCTTCCGGGTCTATACCGAGGAGGCCGCCGGGGACAATCCGGACTTCGTGCACGAGGACGCGGCGGTCAGGGCTTTTGCCGAGCTCATGCCCGGCGAGGGCGTCGCGCCCCAGGGCGAGCCCAGTGAGGGCAAAATCAATTTCCGCGCCGAGCGGGACGGCCTGTTCGAGGTGGACCGGGAGCGGCTCGCGGCCTTCAACATGCTGCCGGACGTGATGTGCGCCACGCGCCACGGCATGAGCGTGGTGCGCAAGGGCGCGCGTCTGGCGGGCAGCCGGGCCATTCCACTGCTGCTGGCGCGGCCGGTCTTTCTCAAGGCCCTGAGTCTGCTGGACGGCGGCCCGCTGTTCCGGGTGCGTCCCATGCGCAAGGCCAGGGTGGGCACTCTGGTCACGGGCACGGAGGTTTTTCAGGGCCTGATCCAGGACCGCTTTGCCCCCATTATCCGCCAGAAGGCCGAAAACCTGGGCTGCACCGTGGTGGGCGAGCGTGTGGCTCCGGACGACGCTCCGGCCATCGGCGCGGCTCTCGCGCAACTGCTGGATCTGGGCGCGGATCTGATCATCACCACCGCCGGTCTGTCCGTGGACCCGGACGACGTGACCCGCAAGGCCCTGTTGGACGCCGGGCTGACGGACCTGAGCTTCGGCCTGCCCGTGCTGCCCGGAACCATGACCCTGCTGGGCCGCATCGGCGGAGCCCAGGTGCTGGGCGTGCCCGCTTGCGCGCTGTTCTACAAGACCACGGCCCTGGATCTGATGCTGCCGCGCCTGCTGGCCAATGTGCCCATGAGCCGGGCCGACCTGGCCCTGTTGGGGCATGGCGGTCTTTGTCTGGAGTGCAAAAGCTGCGATTTCCCCAAATGCACCTTCGGGCGCTGACAACCGAGCGCCGCAGCCGACGCGCGCGGACGACGCCGGGCGGGGGTGGGCTCCCGCCCGGCGTCGTCTTGACGCTTGTGAAAACCTTTCTTAAAGTACACCGCATCCACTCATATGCCGGTTACGCCGGTCCGGGGTTTTACGCACGGGCGTGACACGC
>OIXH01004808.1_pt1 | contig 10698 bp, 10 predicted proteins | sample 1587741 | NCBI WGS metagenome assembly OIXH01 (sample SAMEA3888916, study PRJEB22519) | human gut metagenome | biome: human gut; feature: human-associated habitat; material: faeces | place: Denmark | collected 2011 | reverse complement strand
CAAAAAATGGATTGCATTTCATTTGCCGCCTGCGGGCGGCAAACTCTGCGAGGCTTTTTTGATAAGCTGTTGAACCCCGGCGCGGTGCGCCGGGGTTCATACGTTCTGTTCGTTGTGTTGGCTCTCCATCAGGCGGCGGGCCTTTCTCCTGGCCCGGGTCAGGGCCATGCGGACGCTGTCGGGCTTCACGCCCAGCTCCCGGGCCAGCTCCCCGTCCGAATAGTCCAGGATATACCGGGCCTCCAGCAGCCAGCGGGTGTTCTCGTCCAGCCGGGGCCACACCTGGGCCAGGGCGTCCAGCTCCAGGCGGCGCAGCACCCGGTCCTCCACCTCCTGCCGCTCATCCGGGACCTCCGGTCCGCCGTCCAGCGGCAGCCAGGGATGGCGGCCGCTGTCCCGGACGGCGTTATAGGCCGTGTGGCGGCAGGCGGCGGCAATATACCCCGCCAGACCCTCCGGCTCCAGCCGGCGCAGGGTGTCCAGATGGTCGATGAGCCGCAGCAGGGTGGTTTGCAGCACGTCCTCCGTGGCCCACTTGTCGCCCAGGATATCATAGATGGTGCGATACATCAGCCGCTGATACTTCACAAACAGGCGGGTCATATAGGCCCAGTCGTCATCGTCCCGGATCGCAAGGATGCAGATCGGCAGCATATGGGCCCTCCTCTCCCCGGCGGCAGCCGCCGGACCAAAAATCGACATTTTATATTATAGAGACCGTTCCCGGAAAAGCAAGAAAATTTTTCAAAAACCCGGTTGCAAATTCCCGGAACCGGTGTTACTTATATAGAGGGGTTACCAGGAAAGCGAAATCTGCGAAAGGAAGTGGATGCAATATGAACAACCGTCAACAGGCCCGGGAGGAGGCCCTGTTTGTTCTGCTGATGGAACAGGTGGCCCGGCAGCAGGACCTGCAGGCCCGGCAGCTGGGCCGGGCGCTGGAGGAGGACCCGGAGGCGGCCCTGTCCCCTGCCCTGCAGCAGCGCTGCATGCAGACCCTTCGCCGGGGCTTCCGCCGCCGGGACCGGCAGGCGGCAGGCCGGACCACCCGCCGCGTCATGAGCCGGGTGGCCGTGGCGGTGCTGGCGGCGGTGCTGTGTCTCACAGCGGCCTTCGCCGTGTCCCCTACCCTGCGCAGCAAGGCCCTGCACTGGGCGGCAAAGGTGTTCCCCACCCACACGGAGCTGCGGCTGAACCCTGACGCCGCCCCCGCCAACGGCCAGACCTATGAGCCGGTGGTGAACTGGCTGCCTGTGGGGCTGACCCTGGAGGAGCAGCGGTCCGACCGCGGATTTTCCAATTATCATTACACCGACTCCGACGGCTGCTGGCTGGACGTGGAGCTGCTGCTTTTCAGCAGCGGCGGCGCCATGAACCTGGACACGGAAAACGCCGACGTCCGGGAGACGGTCATCAGCGGCTATCCGGCCATCACCATCCACAAGGAGGGCGTGTCCGTGGCCGCCTGCACCCTGGAGGACCTGAACGCCATCCTGCTGGTCACCGGCCAGGGCTTCTCCGTGGACGACGTGGTCCGGGTGGCGGAAAGCGTCCGCCTGCGATAGCGGGGCCGCCAGTCATTCCCATTCTTTCCCCGCCACCGAGGGCGCCAAGCACAAGGAGTGCACCGTGTGCCCGGAGGATAAGGAGCAGCTTTCTATAAACAGTCAACCAGGGGCGGCCCCGCGCGGGACCACCCCTGGTTGATCGTTTTAGAGTTTTCAGCGATGCCGCAGCTTACAGGCTGTTCAGATAGTCCCGCACCTCCCGAACGCCGATGAAGGCGTGGGGGCCTGCCTCGTACCGGGGGTCGGCGGAGGCCAGGCACACCAGCAGGTCATCGGGATAGTCCGAGATGAAGAAGTACACCGGGGCATAGGAATCTGCCGGATATTCATAAATCAGGTACGTTCCCTCGTCCAGCTTCATATAAAGCATGGTCTGGTCCAGCTTCCGGCCCAGTTCCTCTATCTGTTCGTTTTTGTCCAGCTCCGCATCGATCAGCGACCGGATCATGGTGGTCAGGTGTTCATACTCGTCGCTGCCCTTTTCAAAAACGGACTTCTCCCGGCCATTTTTGGCCAGGACGATTCGCTCCGGGTCCGCCAGCTCGCCCAGGGATAGCTCCTGATATGGGTGGTCCTGATAATCCTCGGGATTGGCCCACTCCACCTTCTGCCCGCACCCGGCCAGCAGCACGAAGCACAAGGCCAGAGGCAGGAGGATCTTTGCGATTTTCTTCATAGCTTTCTCCTCTCAAGCACTCACTGTTTATTCAGATAATCCAGCAGCTCCTGGGCCTCGGTGGCAGACCAGAAGCCGTGCAGCGTCAGGCTGTCCTCAATGGGAGAATAGATGCCCACGATGCTGTTCTGCGTCTCAGGCATCTCAAAATACACCGGAGCATAGGAGTCCGCCGAATACTCGTAAATCAGCCACACGCCCTTATCCAGCTCCGGCATGGTTTTCAGGCCGTCCAGCTTCCGGCCCAGATCCTTTACCTGTTCATTTTCATCCAGCTGCGCTTCTATCAGCTGGCCCAGGGTGGATACGATTTTTTCATACGTCTCCGTGCCCTTGTCAAAGCTATTCTTTTCCCGGCCATCCCGGGTCATCACGATCCGCTCCGGGGCGGCCACCTCACCGGCGTAAACATCCTGGGCGGGATGGTCCTTATAGTCCTCCCAACCGGCCAGCTCCACCTTTTTTCCGCACCCGGCCAGCAGCACGAAGCACAGCGCCAGGGGCAGAAGAACCTTCAGCAATTTCATGTCGTCGCTTCCTTCCTTCCAATTCGAATGCGTTTGTTTGCACTGACAATAGGGATTATACCATATAAATCATGAAATGTAAATACGAAAGTTTGATTTTCGTTTTTTTTCGCGCTTTCGACTATTCTGTAAAGCTTGTCAACATGGTGTCGAATAACGTCCTTTTGTTTTCTTCCATTTTCCGGTTGCACCCGGGCGGCGGAGGGTGTATAATACGAATCGTTCAAAATTGAACCTTTCAAAATCGGAGGAATTGCCATGACCAACGCCTATCAGGTATACACCGCCGCCCGGCAGCTGCTGGAGGGCTACACCGCCGCCATGCAGCCCCTGTGCCGCCGGGAGGGTCTGGCCCCCAACGGGGTGGACATTCTGCTGTTTCTGGCCAACAACCCGGGCCTGGACACCGCCCGGGACGTGTGCACCTACCGGGGGCTGAAGCCGGGCATCGTCTCCTTCCACGTGGAGAAGCTGGTGCAGGAGGGGTATCTGCTGCGGCAGCCCGCCCCCGGGGACCGGCGCAAGTGCCGCCTGGTGTGCACCGAGAAGGCCGGGCCTGTGGTGCAGCAGGGCCGTGAGCTGCAGGAGACGTTTTTCCGTCGGATGACGGCGGGGCTGGACCCCCAGGACCTGGCGGCCTTCCGCCGCTGCCTGGAGGGCTTCCGCCGGAATCTATCCCAAATGACACAGGAGGACGCACAATGACACAGGACAAGAAATTTCTGGGCACGGAGCCGGTGGGACGGCTCCTGTGGAAGCTGGCGGTGCCCACGGTGATCGCCCAGCTGGTGAATATGCTGTACAACATCGTGGACCGCATCTACATCGGCCATATCCCCGGCGACGGCAGCCTGGCCCTGACCGGCGTGGGGGTGTGCCTGCCCATCATCATGATTATCTCCGCCTTTTCGGCCTTTGTGTCCTCCGGCGGCGCGCCCCGGGCCTCCATCGCCATGGGCCGGGGGGACTATGACCAGGCCCAGCGGATCCTGGGCGGGTGCTTCACTTTACAGGCGGCCATTTCCCTGGTGCTGACGGCGGTGCTGCTGATCTGGAACCGTCCTTTGCTGCTGGCCTTCGGCGCCAGCGGGAACACCATCGGGTATGCCGTCCAGTATATGCAGATTTATGCCCTGGGCACCCTGTTTGTGGAGCTGACCCTGGGCCTGAACGCCTTCATCACCGCCCAGGGCTTCGCCCGGGTGGGCATGAAAACCGTCCTCATCGGCGCGGTGTGCAACATCCTGCTGGACCCCCTGTTCATCTTCGCCCTGGACATGGGCGTCCGGGGCGCGGCCCTGGCCACGGTGCTGTCCCAGGCGGTGTCCTGCGTATGGGTGGTGACCTTCCTGCGGGGGAAGCAGACCCTGCTGCGGCTGGAAAAGGCGTCCCTGCCCATCCGGCCCCGGCTGATCCTGCCCTGCGTGGCTCTGGGCACCGCCACCTTCATCATGCAGGCCAGCGAAAGCGTCATTTCCGTTTGCTTCAACGCCTCCCTGCTGAAATACGGCGGCGATCTGGCCGTGGGGGCCATGACCATCCTCTCCAGCGTCATGCAGTTTGCCATGCTGCCCTTGCAGGGCATCGCCCAGGGGGCCCAGCCCATCTCCAGCTATAACTTCGGCGCCGGCAACGCCCGGCGGGTGCGCCAGACCTTCCGTCTGCTGCTGAAGGTCTGCCTGGGCTACGCCCTGGTGCTGTGGGCCTGCATCCAGCTGTTCCCCGGGGCCTTCGCCCGGATTTTCACGCCGGAGCCGGAGCTGGTGGCCTTCACCGCCGGGATGCTGCGGATCTACTGCGGGGCCCTGTTCCTGATGGGCATCCAGATCGCCTGCCAGATGACCTTCGTGTCCATCGGCAACGCCCCCTGCTCCATCATCGTGGCGGTGCTGCGGAAGTTCGTGCTGCTGCTGCCGCTGATCTATCTGCTGCCCCACCTGCTGGCGGACCAGACCCGGGCCGTGTTCCTGGCGGAGCCTGTGGCCGATACCATCGCCGTCACCGGCACGGTGCTCCTGTTCAGCTTCCAGTTCCGCAAGGCCCTCCGCAGGCTGGAAAGTGAAAACAAATCGTAATATCAAGTCAGAATATTGCGGCTTGTATACAAAAAAGCATCCCCGGCAAAAGCCGGAGATGCCCGCTACTTCTTCTTTTTTCCTCTCAGTTGGTACATGATAAACGCCCCCATGGTAATGGCAGCAAAAGCTGCTCCTATGTCATATATACCATACGATATAATACTCACATATAACCCTGCAAAATAGGCGGCCAGGGAGCAAACCACACTGAGAATGACAACCCACACAAGAATTCACCACCTTTCCGTTCAAAATTTCTTCTTATATTGTTGATTATAACATATAAGAAGCCAAAACGCAAAGAGCTTTTTGACCTATTCAACATTTTTGCTGCCCGCAAAGCAGCAGCACATCGTACAGGAGGAACCCATGGAAAACATCTCCATCATCCTGGGTGACATCACCCAATCCCGGGTGGACGCCATCGTCAACGCCGCCAACACCACCCTGCTGGGGGGCCTGGGGGTGGACGGGGCCATCCACCGGGCCGCCGGGCCCGGCCTGCTGGCCGAGTGCCGCACCCTGGGGGGCTGCGAAACCGGCCATGCCAAGCTCACCGGGGCCTATAACCTGCCCTGCCGCTATGTGATCCACACCCCCGGCCCCATCTGGCAGGGCGGCGATCACGGGGAGGCGGCCCTGCTGCGCAGCTGCTATCTCAGCTGCCTGGAGCTGGCCCTGGCCCACGGCTGCCGCACGGTGGATTTTCCCTCCATCAGCACCGGGGTATACGGCTATCCCCTGCCCCAGGCGGCCCATGTGGCCCTGAAGGCCATGACGGACTTTCTCCGGGACCACCCCGGCATGCACCTGCGGATGATCTGCCACAACCCCAACGCCCTCCGGGCCTATCAGGTGGATTGGAACATGTTCTATCAGGACGTGAAGCCCCACGCATAAAAACCGGGCGTGCCGCCTGCGCGGCACGCCCGGTTTTTGCAGATTCCGGTCAGATTTTGATCAGCTCATATTCCCGGGTGCCCATGCCCAGCTTTTCGGCGTGCTCCAGGCAGCTCATCCAGTCCGTCTCCGGATGGAGATGGTGGAAGTGGTCATGGCCGCAGTCCCCGGCGGCAGCGGCCCCCGGCAGGGGCGGCTGGGCGTTTACCGCGTCGGCGCAGGCCATGTCCAGGGCCACCGGGTCAAAGCTGGCAAACATGCCCACATTGGGGATGATGGCCGCGTCGTTCTCCGGATGACAGTCGCAGTTGGGAGACACGTCGATGACCAGGCTGATGTGGAAGCAGGGCCGCCCGTCCACCACCGCCTGGGCATATTCGGCGATCTTCCGGTTCAGATTGGTGACCGTCTCGTCCCAGTTCACCCGGATGGCGTCCCGGGGACAGACGGCGATGCACCGGCCGCAGCCCACGCACCTGCTGTGGTCGATGGTGGCCTTGCGGTCCGTAACGGTGACGCCGTTGTGGGCGCAGATGCGGGTGCAGGCGCCGCAGCCCACGCAGTGGTCCTGGGCCACATGGGGCTTCCCGGCGTTGTGCTGCTCCATTTTTCCGGCCCGGCTGCCGCAGCCCATGCCGATGTTCTTCAGCGCGCCGCCGAAGCCCGCCTCCTCGTGGCCCTTGAAATGGGTCAGGGAGATGAACACGTCCGCATCCATCACCGCCCGGCCGATCTTGGCCTTCTGCACATACTCGCCGCCGCGCACCGGCACCTCCACCTCGTCGTTGCCCTTGAGGCCGTCGGCGATGATGATCTGGCAGCCGGTGGACAGGGGGGAGAACCCGTTGAGCATGGCGGCGTCCATGTGGTCCAGGGCGTTTTTCCGCCCGCCCACATACAGGGTGTTGCAGTCGGTCAGGAAGGGCTTGCCGCCCCGCTCCTTCACAAAGTCCGCCACGGCCTTGGCCCAGTTGGGCCGCAGAAAGGCCAGGTTGCCGGGCTCGCCGAAGTGCAGCTTGATGGCCGCGAACTTGTCCTCAAAGTCGATCTGGCCCATACCGGCGGTTTTCATCAGACGGGTCAGCTTCTGGGGCAGATTTTCCCGATAGTCGGCCCGCAGGTCGGCCCAATAAACTTTCGATGCCACTTGGAGATCCTCCTTGAATCTGAGATGGTCATAGTGTATCATATTCCCACGGAATTTGTCACGCTTTTTTGAAGGGAGGCGGTATGTATGCGCCTGCTGACTCATATCGTATCCCCGGAGCAGGAGGGCTGGCCCCTGCGGCGGCTTCTGCGGCAGGAGCTGCGCATTTCCGGCAGCTTCCTGTCCCGGCTGAAATGGCGGCCCGGGGCCATCCTGGTCAACGGACGGCCCGCCACCGTGGCGGCGGTGCTCCATGCCGGGGACGCCGTCACCGCCGACGTGTCGGACCTGCCCGGGGACAATCCCCATATCCGGCCGGTGGACTATCCCCTGGACATCCTGTGGGAGGATGAGGACCTGCTGGTGCTGAACAAGCCTGCGGGCATCGCCATCCACCCGGCGGCCCTGACGGAGGAGACCGTCACCGTGGCCGGGGCCGTGTGCCACTATCTGGGCCAGGGGAGCTTCCACTGCGTCAACCGCCTGGACCGGGGCACCACCGGGGTCATGGTGGTGGCCAAAACCGGGTATGTCCACCGGCTGTGCATGGAGCAGCTCCACTCCGGCGACTTCCGCCGGACCTATCTGGCGGTGTGCAGCGGCGTGCCCAGCCCGGCGGCGGGGTCCATCGACCTGCCCATCGGCCGGGAGCCGGACTCCCTGCTGCGGCGGCGGGTGGACCCGGCGGGCCTGGCGGCCCACACGGACTATGAGACCCTGTGGCAGGGGCCGGACCGGGCCCTGCTGCGGCTGACCCCCGGCACCGGCCGCACCCACCAGCTGCGGCTGCACCTGTCGGCTATCGGCCACCCCCTGCTGGGGGACTGGCTCTACGGCACCGAGGACCGAACCCTGATCCCCCGCCCGGCCCTGCACTCCCACCGGCTGGAGCTGACCCACCCCGTCACCCGCCGCCGCCTGACGGTAACAGCCCCGCTGCCGGAGGATATGGCCCGGCTCCTGCCGGAAGATATGAACAAATCTTGAAAAATGCAAAAAAAGGGTGGAAATTTTGACAGTGTATAGTATAATAGTCTATACACTGTCAAAACGCCGCGCCCCGGCGCGGAATCTGTTTTTGGAAGCGGGAGGAACGTATGCGGAACATCTGGCGCATCATCAAGGCGGACGCCCGTTCGCTGTTTACGCATTTCTTTGCCCTGGCGGTGGCCCTGGCCATCGCGGTGCTGCCCAGCCTGTACGCCTGGCTGAATATCTATTCCAACTGGGACCCCTACGGCAACACCGGCAACATCAGCATCGCCGTGGCGTCCCTGGATAAGGGCTGGACCGAGGAGGACGGCACCCAGGTCAACAAGGGCCGGGAGGTGGTGGAGGACCTGCGCACCAGCACCAGCATCAACTGGGTCATTGTGGACACCAAGGAGGAGGCCGAGCGCGGCGTCTATGCCGGGGATTACTACGCCGCCGTGGTCATCGGCGAGGACTTCTCCTATAACATGTACCACATGCTGACGGAGTGGACCGGCAAGCCCACCATTACTTATTACGAGAACTACAAAAAGAACGCCGTGGCCACCAAGATCACCGACACGGCGGTGTCGTCCCTGAAAACCACCATCAGCAAGAGCTATCTGGACGTGGTGGTGGACGCCATCTTCCGGGGGGCCAACGACCTGTCCCAGCAGCTGAGCCAGGAGGACCCGGTGGGCTCCGTCCAGGGCCTGCTGGGCCAGACCCGCAGCCTGCTGCGCTCCTGTGCCAAAACCATCGACGCCTTCCAGGCCGCAGGCCAGGACAACAGCAGCTATCGCCAGGACCTGTCGGACCTGGTTTCCAACATCAACCAGAACCGGCCCAACGGCCAGGAGATTCTGGACACCGTGGCCCAGCTGAACCGGAAGGTCCACGCCGCCCTGGACAAGGCCCAGACCGCCCTGGACAAGGCCCAGACCGCCCTGGACAAGGCCTTTGACGCGGCGGAGAAGTTCCTCAACGGCATCGACGTGGACGCCCAGCTGCCGGAGATTCAGGAGAACCTCCGGGATGCCGCCCAGACCATGGACGACATGGGCGACAGGCTCATGGCCTGGGCCAAGTCCGTGGCGGTGGAGGCCGGGCCCGTGGGGGCCGAGGCGGCGGCTGCCGCCCAGCGCCTGGCGGACAGCTGCTATCAGCTGCGGGACCGGCTGAACACCCTGGCCGACGGGCTGAAGGAGAATTCCGCCGTGCTGCAGGATACCATTGCCCTGGCGGCCCAGCTGGAGAAGCTGGCGGATACCCTGCTGACCCCGGTGTTTGACGACGTGGTCAACGACGTGAAGAACGTGCTGGATCAGTCCGAGGACCTGCTCCAGGGCTTCCACGGCACCGCGGCGGACACCCGGGACCTGCTGGCGGCGGCCTCCGCTGCGGCAGGGACCTTAGACGGACTCATGTCCCAGGGGCGCACCGCCATGGGCCAGGCCATCGACAAGCTGGGGAGTCTGCTGGGCGGCCTGGAGGACAGCGACAGCCCCGATTATCTGGATACCCTGCTGGACATTCTGGGGGGCAATCCGGAGGATTACGGCGCCTATTTCTCCCAGATGGTGCAGACCTCCGTGGAGCCGGTGTATCCCATTGATAACTACGGCAGCGCCATGGCCCCCTTCTATTCCGTGCTGGCCATCTGGGTGGGCGGCGTCATGCTGGTGGCCATTCTCAAGCCCCACGCCCGGCGGGAGGGTCTGGTGGCTCCCAAGCCCTATCAGCTGTTTTTCGGCCGGTATTTCCTGTTCTTCGCCCTGAGCCAGATTCAGGCCGCCGTCATCGTGGCCGGGGACCTGCTGGTGCTGAAGATCCAGTGCGTGGAGCCTGCCCTGCTGTTTGCCACCGGGGCCATCACCTCCCTGGTGTTCAGCCTGCTGATCTATTCCCTGACGATTTCCTTCGGCGACGTGGGCAAGGCCATCGTGGTGGTGGTCATGGTGCTCCAGATCGCCGGGTCCAGCGGCACCTTCCCCATCGAGCTGCTGCCGGACGTGTATCAGAAGATCTATCACATCTTCCCCTTCCCCTATGCCATCGACGCCATGCGGGAGTGCATCTGCGGCCTGTATGGGCTGACCTGGCTGAAGAACATCGGCTGCCTGCTGATTTTCGGCGCGGCCGCCCTGCTCATCGGCCTGTGGGTGCGCAAGCCCTTCATGGGCCTGAACCACTTCATGGAGGAGAAGCTGGAAGAAACCGAAATGCTGTAAGAAAGGAGGACTTCCCATGGACGAAAAGAAATACAGCCAATTATATCAGGCCCTTTTGCAGGAGGTCCTTCAGTTCCACAGCGGCAACCAGCGCCGCATCCGCAAGGGGATGCTGAGCCTGCTGCTGGTGCCGCTGGTGTTCCTGGTGCTGCTGTTCCTGTCGGAGGGCTCCCGGGTGATCTTCCTGCTTCTGTGGATCGTGTCCATGTTCGGCATCGCGGCGTATCTCATCGCCGTGGAATACATCGACTATGAAATGCAGAACAAGGTCAAGAGGATCACCAAAAAAGAGGTGGAGCTGGACCAGCTGACGCCGCTGCCCAGCGCCATGCCCCAGCTGCTGCCCCGGCTGCGGGGCCGGGGCCAGGAGAGCGAAGCGGCCCCGGCGGAGGAGCGCCCCGCCCGTTCCGGCGAGCCGGAGAAAAAAGAGGTGCCGGTCCCCGACCCAGAGGCTGCGCAGCCGCAGGACGGCGGCGCCTTCGCCCGCCTGTTCGACGACCAGGCCTGGGACCGGTATTACGGTTCCCCCGAGGCGGAGACGCCTGCGGCGGAGCCGGAATCCGTGACGGAATCCGCGGCGGAGCCGGAATCCGTGACGG
>OIXH01004804.1_pt1 | contig 10706 bp, 10 predicted proteins | sample 1587741 | NCBI WGS metagenome assembly OIXH01 (sample SAMEA3888916, study PRJEB22519) | human gut metagenome | biome: human gut; feature: human-associated habitat; material: faeces | place: Denmark | collected 2011 | reverse complement strand
CTTCCTTCTTCGTTACCTTCAAGCGTAGAAATAGCGTCTATAAATAGAGCGCTAAGAATATCTTTATTAGTGTCATCTGTAATTGGATAACTAGTAGAAAGAACACCTGCAGATTTGTCATAAGCATAGGTAATAGATTCAGAATTATTATAAGTTAAAACAAAGGAATTATCGACCTTAGTAGCTTTTACAGAAACTCCAATATCAGATAAAGCCGAAGTATAGTAACATTTATTGAATTTGTCAACGACTTTTGAAAGATCTAAATTAGCTTTTTCAGTATTCGCATTAGAAGTTGGAACTAATACAGCTAAAAAAATAATAAGTGAAAATAAAGAGAGGATGTCTGTATTCAAAAGAACAGATGTCTTCTCTTTTTCATTCTAAGCCCCTTTGTTCAATAGATGGAAATAAGTAGTCATAATTCCCCTTCTTTCCACATAAAATAAAAAAAGAAAATAGAAAAAGACTTTTTCTCGCCGGAACGAAACGGATGCGTCTTCCGTCATCCCGGTTAATCCGACTTACGATCCCTTTCCTTGGACAGACACGAACTCATTCATCCCTTATTCCCTGTTGGTTTCCATTCACCGGCAGGACGGATACAATGATGTTTAAAGTTGTTTAAAAACAGCGCCCCGTCAGGCGTAACGGATTTATTTTGAAAAAGCACGCTCTTCTGTGGACTAACGTCCTGGTCTGCCTGATCATACTCGTCGGCTTTCTGGTCACGGCTGTCGTCAGTTACCGTTCCAATATCGGCGTCTTCGAAAATCAGCACCGGCGATTTGCCGCCCAGCTCCATGGAGTACTTTTTCAGGCCGGCGTTTTTCATGATGTTGCGCCCGGTAGCGGTGCCGCCGGTGAAGGAGACGGCGCGCACATCATGATGGCGCACCAGCGCGTCGCCGGCGGTGGCGCCGTACCCCTGCACCACGTTCAGCACGCCGGCCGGGATCCCTGCCTCCAGCGCCAGCTCGCCCAGACGATCGGCGGTCAGCGGCGACAGCTCGGACATTTTCAGCACTGCGGTATTGCCTAAGGCCAGGCACGGCGCCACCTTCCAGGTGGCGGTCATAAACGGCACGTTCCACGGCGACACCAGCGCGCAGACGCCCACCGGCTGCACCAGGGTGTAGTTCAGCATCTTGTCGTCGACGGGGTAGGTTTTGCCGTTCATCTGCTGGCACACTTCGGCGAAAAATTCGAAGTTATGTGACGCCCGCGGGATCAGCACGTTTTTGGTCTGGTGGATCGGCAGGCCGGTATCGGCAGTTTCCATCGCCGCGATCTCCGGGACGTTCTGATCGATCAGATCCCCCAGGCGGCGCATCAGGCGGGCGCGCTCTTTCATCGCCAGGTTAGCCCACTTCGGGAAGGCCTCTTTTGCCGCCGCTACCGCCTGGTTGATTTCGGCTTCGCCGCCGGAGGCGACTTCAGCCAGTACCTCGCCGGTGGCCGGGTTGGTGGTATGAAAATAGTCTGCGCCGGCAACGTTTTTACCGTTGATCCAATGGTTAATTTTTTTCATGACAGTGTCTCCTCATACGCTTGCTGGCTGATGATATGGTTGACCAGGCGGCCCACGCCCTCGACTTCAACGATCACCTCGTCGCCGGGCACCACGTCGGACAGCCCCTTCGGCGTGCCGGTGGCGATCATGTCGCCCGGTTGCAGGGTCATAAATTCGCTTAAGTAAGCGATGAGAAACGGGATGCTGAAGATCAGATCGGCGGTGGTGCCCTGCTGGCGCAGCTCGCCGTTGACCCAGGTGCGCAGCGCCAGATTATGCGGATCCGGGATCGCCTCTTTGCCGACGATCCACGGGCCGATCGGCGTCAGGGTGTCGCGGCTTTTCACCCGCAGGTTCGGCCGATAGTAGTTTTCCAGATAGTCGCGGATCGCGTAGTCGTTGCACACGGTATAGCCGGCGACATAGTCCATGGCCTCGGCTTCGCTGACGCGGCGGGCGGTTTTACCGATCACCACCACCAGTTCGGCTTCGTAGTGCATGTATTCGACGTTATCCGGGCGTACCGACTGCTGCTGGTGGCCAGTAAAGGTGTTTGGCGCTTTGATGAACACCAACGGCTCGGTTGGCGGCTTAAACTCCAGCTCGCTGGCGTGGTCGGCGTAATTCAGCCCCAGCGCGAACAGCGTGCCGTCGGCGGGCGGCAGCCAACGGAATTCACCTCCTTTTAATACCGTGCCATCGTCCAGGCGCACCTGGTCGCGTTCATCGACCAGCACGTCGCGTACCTGTCCCTGCCATTCAATGCGTGCCTGTTTCATGCCAGCTCTCCTTCTGCGACAACCGGGTTTTCCAGCGTCGGGAAACCGTCGGCGAGGATACGTACCCGGTCGCCGGGGCGCAGCGTGACGCGGGAGTGGGGCGTACCGATGAGGATCGCGTCGCCGGGATTGAGGGTGGCGAACTCGCTCAAGGCGCTCAGCAGCTGCGCGGCGTTACGCTGCAGATCGCCGGTATGCCAGCTGTCCGCTTCGCGGCCGTTGATTTCGGTGATGATGGTCAGGTTATCGACGTTGCGCACCGGCGACAGCGCGCCGAGGGGGCAGAAGCCATCGCGGCACTTGGCCTTGATCGCCGGGCGATAAAAACTCTCTTCCGGCAGGCTGACGTCGTTAGCCAGCGCGTAGCCGGCGATATAGTTCGCCGCCTCTTCTTCCGCCACCTTGCGCGCGGTTTTGCCGACAATCAGCGCCACGGTGGCGCCGCTTTGCACGGTTTCACCCGGCGGATAGGGGATCGCCTCGCCATCGCCAATCACGGTATTGCGCGGCTTGATAAACCAGACCGCGGTCTTCGGCGGCGTCTTGTAGGGGGCCTGTTGAAACGCCTCGCGCCAGGCGTCGAGCTGGCTGCGATGATTGAGCGCAACGGCGAAGATGGTACCTTTCATTCACCACTCCTCTGGGACTGATTTCGGTTCAAAGGGATTTCGTTAATATATTAATGATCATCTTTTATGCTTTGCGCTGAGGTTTAGCAACTGGAAGTGAATGTTTTGTGATCTGATTAACACAATATTTACACATCAGTAACTTATTTATTATTAATCAACGAGTTGAATATTTTTCAGGGAAAGACTGGTACTTTTCAGGTGCAGAAACCGGTTGTACATGGCAGGATTAACGCTAATTATTAATTTGTTAATAAGTTTTAGATGAGGCCGTTGAGGGGAAACTATGCATGATTCATTAACCATTGCCTTGTTGCAGGCGCGTGAAGCGGCGATGGCCTACTTTCGACCGATCGTTAAACGACACAATCTCACCGAACAGCAGTGGCGGATCGTGCGGATCCTCGCCGAACGTCCGTCGATGGACTTTCACGATCTGGCTTTTCGCGCCTGTATCCTGCGCCCCAGTCTGACCGGTATTTTGACGCGTATGGAGCGGGATGGACTGGTGCTGCGCCTGAAGCCGGTTAACGATCAGCGCAAGCTATACGTCTCGCTGACGCCTGCCGGAACCGCGCTGTACGAAAGCGCCCAGGCGGAGGTGGAAGAAACCTATCGTCTGCTGGAGGCTCAGTTCACCACGGAAAAGCTGCAGCAACTGACCTCGCTGCTGGAGGAGTTTATTGCGCTTGGCGTCCCTGCCGGGCGCGGTGATGAAGAAGAGTAGCGGTTACGGCTCGGTACTCAGTCTGGCGAGGGCAATAAGCGTTTCCGCGCGGGCGGGGGACAGCGGCTCTCTCGGCTGCGGCAGCGGCCAGCCATACAGCCAGCGGGCGCTGGCGGCGCAGGTGCGCCCTTGACAGGCGCCCATTCCGCAGCGCTGGGTCAGTTTGGCCTGCAGCCAGTCGTCGGCGGCAGCCACGTCGCCGCAGCGCACATCTTCGCAACGGCACAGCAGGCTCTCCGGCGTCGCCGCGTTTTTCAACGACTCTGCCAGCTGGAAGGTGCGGTTGATAGCCGCGGCGAAGCGCTGCCAGCGGGCGCGACGGGCAAATCGCGCCTGGGCCTGCTGGCTGGCACCGGCGGCGGCATACCCGGCGATTTCGCCCTCCACCAGCGCCAGCTCGCTCCCGCCGAAACCGGTGCACTCCCCGGCGGCGTAGACATCTGCGATGCTGGTCTCCTGCCAGCGGTTAACCTGGATCGCCTCCTGCGCCGTGGCGCAACCGAACAGCAGCCCCGTCTCGATATTGGGCACCAGCCCGTAGCCGATGTCCAGCCGATCGCAGGCGATAGTCCGCTCGACGCCGCGCTGGCGCAATGTCACGGCCTCCAGCCGCGTTGTGCCGTGGGCGCGGATCGCCTGGGCGCCGCTAAGATAGCCTTTCGGGGCCAGCGTCGCTAACTGGCGCAGCTTCTGCGGCCAGCGCCACAGCCCGCTGGCGAAGCGCAGCAGCGCCGGGAGCGCCGCTTGCTCAATGATATTCGTTACCTGGCCTCCGGCCTTATTCACCGTATCCGCCACCGCCAGCAGCAGCGGGCCGCTGCCGGCAATCACCACCTTTTCTCCTTTCAGCGACAGGCCCTGCTTGATCTGCGCCTGCAGGCCGCCCGCGCCGGTCACGCCGGGTAAGGTCCAGCCGGGAAAGGGCAGCGACAGCTCGCGCGCACCGCAGCAGAGGATCAGTTTCTGCCAGTCAACCACGCCCCCGCCGTCGGCGGTTTCAAACAGCACGCTGCGCGCGGAGGGGCGGGCAATCAGCCGCGCGCCGTTCACCATCCGGATGGCGGCAGACGCGGCGATGGCGTCGCGGTAGCGCCGGGCCAGGGCGGGCAGCGTCGTCTGCGGGCCGGCGCGCCAGATTTGCCCGCCGGGTGCGGGGTTATCGTCGAGAATAATGACCTGCTTATTGCAGGCGGCGGCAGAGAGCGCGGCCGCCATGCCGGCGGGGCCGGCGCCGAGGATTAAAATGTCACAGCGCAGCGTGTGCATAGCGGCTCCTTTCTATTTGCATGCCGGCCCGGCACAGGGTCTGGCAGGCCAGCACCCGCCGGCCGTCGACGGTGATCCGGCACTCCTGGCAGATCCCCATGCCGCAAAACGGCGCGCGGGGGTCGCCGTTAACCGCCTGGCGGGTGGTGGGATCGCCGGTCAACGCCAGCGCCGCCGCCACGCTGATCCCTTCCGGCACCGTCAGCGCTTCGCCATCGACAGTGATAGTGAGCGTGTTATTCATGCGATCGCCTCCTGATGATACAGACGGGTCGGGAGCCAGGCCTCAGGCGCCAGCGGGCAGCGTTCGCCGAGGATCTGCGCCGCCAGCAGCTCAGCCGTCGCCGGGGCGGTGGTGACGCCCAGCCCTTCATGGCCCAGCGCCAGCCATACACCGCGGCGCGTGGGGTGCGGGCCAATCAGCGGATTGCCATCCTGTGAGGCGGCGCGCAGGCCGCTCCAGCAGCGGATGATATTCAGCGTCGCCAGCGCCGGCACAAAATGGCGGGCGCGATCGAGCATCTGCCCCAGCAAGGGGAGATCCAGCTGGCGCTCGCGGTTATCAAACTGGCGCGACGAGCCAATCAGCAGCTGGCCGGTGGGCCGCGGCTGCAGGTTAAAGGCCACCGAGGTGCCGCCGCCGTGGGCGCTGGCGCCGTAACCCAGTTCAACCAGCTGGTGATGCACCCGCGGCCCGTAGCGATCGGTTATCGCCAGTTGGCCTTTTTTCGGCCGCAGCCAGTTTTCTGCTAACAGCGCGTTGGCTTCAAGGCCGCAGGCCACCACGATGGCCCGCGCCTGTAGCCGTTTGCCGCTGGCGAGCTGTACCTGTGGTTCGGTAATCTCCTGCGCGCTGTCGCGCAGGCAGGTGAGATGGTCTCCGGCATCGGCCACCAGCCAGCGGGCGACGTTCGGCGCGTAGACGATACCATCGCCGGGCACCCATAGCCCGCCGGCCAGCCCGCTGCGCAGCAGCGGTTCGCGCCCGGCGATCTGCTGTGGGGTCTGCAGTTCGCTGTGGACCTGATAGCCTGCCAGCCGCCGCTGTTTTTCGCCCGCGACGGCCATCTCTTCTTCGCTTTCCGCCAGCCACAGCGTGCCGCAGCCGCGCCAGGCGCAAGCGTCGGGCATCCGCGGCGTGATGGCGCGCCAGCGCGCCAGCGACCACGCCGACAGCGCCAGTTCGGCGGGGTCGTCATCCATGCACACCAGATGGCCCATACCGGCCGCTGTCGCGCCGGGCTGACCGTTGTCGATAAGCGTCACGCTCTGCCCCCGCTTCGCCAGCTGCCACGCGCAAGCGGCGCCGATGATCCCGGCGCCGATCACGATGACATCGCACGACTTCACGGGGCGATCCCCCAGCAAAAGGGATCGTCCGGGTTGAGGATCAACTGATTATCGCCGCACACCCAGGCTTCGCCGCGGATCGTGGGGATGATGCCTGCGGCGGCGCGCTGGTAGCTGGCGGTAAACTGGCTGCCGATGATGCTGGCCTGGCGCCAGATCGCTCCCGGCTGCAGTTTGCCATCCTGCGCCAGGCAGGCCAGCTTGGCGCTGGTGCCGGTGCCGCACGGCGAACGATCCCAGGCCTTTCCCGGACAGAGTACGAAGCTGCGGCTGTCGGCGGCATCGTCATCGGCGAACAGCTCGATATGATCGATAACGCCGCCGTCGTCGCCGCGGATCCCCGCGGCCTCCAGCCCCTCGCGCACCGCCCAGGCGTAGTCGGTGAGCTGTGGGATGTTCTCCGGGGTAATGGCGAACGGGTGATCGTTGATCAGGAAAAACCAGTTGCCGCCCCAGGCAATATCGCCGACGACGGGGCCGAGCGCGGTCTCCACGCGGACCTGCTTTTTCCAGCGGCGGGCCGGGACGTTTTGCACCGATACGCTGCCATCGTCGTGCAATGTGGCGCTTACGTCGCCGACCGGGGTTTCAATCAGATGTACGCCAGGCTGGATACGGCCAAGCCACGCCAGCGAGGCGATAAGCCCGATGGTGCCGTGGCCGCACATATTCAGAAAACCGGCGTTGTTGAAGAAAATGACGCCAGCGGTGGCCGCCGCCGAGACCGGCTGGCACAGCAGCGCGCCGACCAGCACATCGTTGCCGCGCGGTTCGAGAATCACCGCCTGACGCCAGCGATCGAAGTCACGGGCGAAACGGTCGCGGCGCTGCGCCATGCTGCCGCCGCCGAGGTCGGGGAAGCCGTCAACGATCAGGCGGGTGGGTTCGCCGCCGGTGTGTGAATCAATGGCTCTCAGCGCAATAGGGGGGCGTGGCGCGGTCATTCTGCTCTCCGAAAGTTAACAACATGTTTCATCATGCTGGCGCAACCCGGGGCGGGCGGCTTGAACGCTTTCGGCAGAGATAATGACGAAATCGGCATAATCGTGCCGGGGTGATGTGCATACGTTGCATATTTATTTCTTATTAATCATTTGGTTAATGGCGTGGTAAACCGAAAGTGGCGATTGCGCCAGTGGATAAACCAGGGGAAGGCGTAAAGCGGATCCAGGATCGCAAAACCGGCGGTTACCGCTTGAGGTGTTAACAGGAAGTGAATAAATATCCTTCGGTCACTTACCATGAGGAAGCCCTATGATCGGTGTTTCTGAAGCGGCGCCGCCGCGCGCTGTTAATCAACCGGAGCTGGCGGTCGATGAGCTGAGCCAGATCTGCGAAGGGCTGGCGCGCCAGCGGCCGGAGAATATGCCGGCGCTGCTCAATGCCCTGGCGCTGATCGCCCCCCTGCTCAATGCCATCCCCAACGTGGTCTTTTTTATCAAAGACCGCGAGGCGCGTTATCTGCTGGCGAACCTGACGCTGGCCCGCCGCTGCGGTTTCAAAACCGTCTCCTCGCTGCTGGGGAAAACCTCCGCCGACGTCTTTCCTTCCACGCTGGGGCAGGGGTACACCGAACAGGATCTTCGGGTATTACGGGAGGGCGTGACCCTGCGCGACCAGCTGGAAATGCATCTCTACAATGGCCGGGAACGAGGCTGGTGCCTGACGCAGAAGCTGGCGCTGCGCGATGTCCGCGGTCAGGTGATCGGCATGGCCGGGATCTCTCACGATCTGCAGGAGGCCCACGCCCGCCATCCGGCGTGGCAGCGGCTGGCGATCGTCGACGATCATATCCGCCGCCACTATCACCGGCCGATCGCCATGGAAGAGTTGACCGCCCTAAGCGGGATGTCGATTGCGCAGATCGAGCGCTACTGCAAGCGGATCTTTCATCTCACCCCGCGGCAGATGATCCACAAAGTGCGTCTGGAAAAAGCCACCGAACTGCTGGCCGGCGATACGCCGATTACCGATATCGCCTTGCAGTGCGGCTATACCGATCACAGCGCCTTCAGCCGCCAGTTCAAAGCGATGACCGGCTCGACGCCGCGCGATTTTCGCCTGACGCTGCAGGGATAACGGCTGGCTCACACTTTTGTCGACTGTGCTAATTTCGTCATCGGATTAAGGGAAAACCGACAAGCCGCCGGTTCCGCGACGCGTCAATCTGTCAGTGAATATTCACCAATCATTCACCTCGACTTAACAAAATGACGACAAGGAACCGAGCATGAGCAATAAAGCGATTCACTGGAGCGGCGTATTCCCGGCGGTTAGCACGCAGTTTCGTAGCGATTACTCCCTCGATTTAGACGCCACCCACGCGGTGATGAAAAACCTGGTCAAAGATGGCGTTTCCGGGCTGGTGGTGTGCGGCAGCGTCGGGGAGAACACCTCCCTGAGCACTGATGAAAAATTGCAGATTATCGAAGTGGCGAAGGATGCCGCCGGCGGCAAAATTCCGGTGATCGCCGGGGTGGCCGAGTTCACCACCGCCTTCGCCCAGAAGATGGCGAAAGAGGCGGAGCGCGTCGGCGTCGACGGGATCATGGTGATGCCGGCGCTGGTCTACTCCTCAAAACCGCATGAAACCGCCGCCCACTTCCGCAGCGTGGCCACCGCCACCGACCTGCCGATCATGGTCTACAACAACCCGCCGATATACAAAAACGACGTGACGCCGGACATTCTCGCCACCCTGACCGATTGCGACAACATCGTCTGCTTTAAAGACTCCTCCGGCGATACCCGCCGCTTTATCGACCTGCGTAACACCGTTGGCGATCGCTTCGTGCTGTTTGCCGGGCTGGATGATGTGGTGGTGGAAAGTATCGCCGTCGGCGCGGAAGGGTGGATCTCCGGAATGTCCAACGCCTTCCCGCGCGAAGGGGAAACGTTATTCCGTCTCGCCCGCCAACAGCGTTACGAAGAGGCGATGGCGCTGTACCGCTGGTTCATGCCGCTGCTGCATCTCGATGCGCGTCCGGATCTGGTGCAGTGCATCAAGCTGTGCGAAGAGCTACTCGGACGCGGCAGCGCCGTGACCCGTCCGCCGCGTCTGGCGCTGGAAGGGGAAACGCGCCAGCAGGTGGTAGCGATCGTGGAACAGGCGCTGGCGACTCGTCCAGCCCTGCCGGACGTCGGCCTCTGAACCCAGGAGTCAGTATGAATGCATCTCAGACCATGGCGGGACGGCAGTTTATTGCCGGCCGCCGCGTTGCCAGCGGCGAGGCGACGCTATTGAGCCTGCGGGCGGTGGATGGGGAAGCCACCGGCCATCGCTTTTATCCGGCTTCACGCGAGGAGGCCGCCCAGGCCGCGGAGGCGGCACAGCAGGCGTTTGCCGTTTATTCACAAACCACGCCGCAGCAGCGGGCGCGCTTTCTCTGCGCCATTGCCGATGAGCTGGACGCGCTGGGGGAAGCGTTTTTTGCACTCGCCGAACAGGAGACCGCGCTGCCGCTGGCGCGGCTGCAGGGCGAGCGGGCGCGCACCAGCGGCCAGCTGCGGATGTTTGCTGGCGTGATCCAGCGCGGGGATACCTTCGCCGCCCGTATTGATACTGCCTTAGCCGACCGTCAACCGCTGCCGCGCCCGGACCTGCGCCAGTATCAGCAGGCGTTAGGGCCGGTGGCAGTGTTTGGCGCCAGCAACTTTCCGCTGGCCTTTTCCACCGCTGGCGGCGATACCGCCTCGGCGCTGGCGGCGGGCTGCCCGGTGGTGGTGAAGGCCCATCCGGGCCATATGGCCACCGCCGAGCTGACCGCTGAAGCGATCGTCCGGGCGGTCGCGCGATGCGGGTTACCCGGCGGCGTCTTCAATATGATTTTCGGGACTGATATCGGCGCCGAATTAGTCCGCCATCCGGCGATTCAGGCCGTTGGCTTTACCGGCTCACTGGCCGGCGGTAAGGCGCTGTATCAACTGGCGCAGCAGCGTTCGCAGCCAATCCCGCTGTTTGCTGAAATGTCGGCGATTAACCCGCTGATTATTCTACCGCAGGCGCTGCAGACGCGGGCCGAGGCGCTGGCGAACGAGCTGGTGGCGTCATTCACCCTCGGTGGCGGCCAGTTCTGTACCCGTCCGGGGCTGATTCTGGCGCTGCGCGGCGCCGGGCTGGAACGCTTTAAGTCGGCGCTGTGCGCGGCGGTAGCGGGCTCTGCGCCGCAGGTGTTGCTCAATGCGCCGACTCTCCAGCACTACCGCCAGGGCGTGGCGGCCCTGGCGGCGCACCCGCGTATCGAGAGGCTGGCGAGCGGCCTCGCCGCCGGCGCCGGGCAGGCGCAAACCCAGCTGTGGCAGGCTCAGGTCGAAGATCTGCTGGCGCAGGATACGCTGCTGCAGACCGAAGTTTTCGGCCCGCTATCGTTGCTGGTGGAAGTGGACGACGCGGTCCAGCTACAGGCGGTGGTGAAAGCGCTGCAGGGACAGCTCACCGCGAC
>OIXH01004801.1_pt1 | contig 10708 bp, 10 predicted proteins | sample 1587741 | NCBI WGS metagenome assembly OIXH01 (sample SAMEA3888916, study PRJEB22519) | human gut metagenome | biome: human gut; feature: human-associated habitat; material: faeces | place: Denmark | collected 2011 | reverse complement strand
AGCGAGGGCAATGTCAAATTTATTTGAACATTGCCGAGCGGGAGTATCTTCGGCGAAGCCAAAGTACGGAAAGTCGAGAGCAGAAGCAAACATTCATGTCTGATTATGCAGAGATGGAGTATTTTTGGCTTCGCCTTAGATACGGATTTTCGCACGCATCCCCAACGAGTCGCGCAGACTTCCGTCCGCACCGTCCCGCCGCCCGTTCAGAGCATCTCGGCCTGCCGCAAAGCCTGCCCCACCAACGCGTCGGGACGCAGCCACTCACGGTAATAGGCCGCATTGGCCTCCTTCATGCGCTGCACGGCGTCGGGACAGCGCATCAGCAAATCGACCTGCGCCACGCACTCCTCGGCCGAAGCATAACCCAGGTAGTTCACACCCTCGCGGAAACCGCCCGGCACCTCGTAGACGAAACGTTCGTTGACGACGGCACGGGCCGCAGCCACGTATTCGCCCGTCTTCCAGCCGATCGAGTCCCACAAACCCGTAGAGCCGATGCAGATGTCGCTGCGGCGCATCAGGCGCAGGTAACGGGCGCGATCGGTGTACTTCTCCGCGACGATCAGTTCGGGACAAAGGGCACGTGCCAGGGGCGTATCCGTCACCCCGCCCGTAAAGTTCCGGGGATAACGTTCACCGAGCGCCCGCATGATAGCGATTCGCATCGCATTGATCGCCCGGTTCTGCTCGCCCTCCCACAGCCGCGTGAGAAAAAGGATCTTCAATCTCTTCGCCGCAACCCTGCGTCCCGCTCCGCATTCGAACTTTTCCACCGTAAAATACTCTCCCTCCTCCGCAGGACGCGGACGCAACAGGGCGATCAGCCGTTTCCGCAACGATTTGATTTCGACGGGAACCGGATTGATCGGATTCTCCGGACAGGTCACATGGTAGTTGAAGCCCAGCGGGCGGATCTTGGCGCGAACCTCCGCCGGAAAGACTCCGTTGCGGAACGTCGAACAGCTGCGTTTGAAATAGAGGTCTACCCCGCGGATGTAAGCCGCCGCGGCCACGACGTCGAAATTGTAGCCGTCGAGCATGTCGAACGCGATCCGGCGGCCGCCGACGAACGCTTCGACCAGATGCGGATGTGGATACTCCTCCCGCCGGTGGCCGGCGTCTTCGATCGTCAGTGCGATCCGCCGCCGGCGTGCCAGCATCAGAAACCCCGTCACGACCTGGCTCGTATGCGCACTGCGCGACACGAGCCGCAACCGGACATCGGGGTATCCGGCGAAGAGAGATTCAACGGAACCGGCGTCCATACCTCATCGCGGATCAAGCGGTTCTCCCCCTCCGCCGCAGACCTCGCGGCGGTCGTCCCCGATCTGGCGGAACAGCTCCTCCACCGAACCGAACCGCCGTTCCGGACGGATGAAGCGCAGCAGCTCCACCCGCAGCCGACGGCCGTAGAGATCGCCCTCGAAACCGAAGATATTGGTCTCCAACAGACGGCGCCGGCCGTCGACGGTCGGTTTGTAGCCCAGATTCGACATGGCGTCGTACATGCGTCCGTCCACCTCCACGCGCGAGGCATAGACCCCGTCGCGCGCATCCAGCGACGCATCCGCCTCGATATTGGCCGTAGGGAAGCCCATGCGGCCTCCAAGACTGTTCCCGTGGACGACGATCCCTTCGATTATCATACGATTCAGATTTTCTCCGTGAGTTTCTGTACCAGCCGGAACTGCGAGAAGAACTCCTTGGCGAAGACACGCAGCACGGTGTACGACGGGATCGCCAGCAGCATTCCCACGATTCCCGCCAACGATCCGGCGATCAGGATAACGATGAATATTTCGAGCGGATGCGCCTTCACCCGTTCCGAATAGAGCGTGGGTTGCAGCACGAAGTCGTCGAACCCCTTGATGATGAGCAGCGATCCGGCGATAACGAACATCGTGTGCCCTGTGGTCATCCCCTCGATCGGCGTCACCACGCCCATGAAGACCGACATCACGCCGCCGATGAGCGGGCCGGCGTAGGGCACGACGTTCATCACGCCCATGATGAGCCCGATGAAGAAGGCGTCTTGCGTCCGCATACCGAAGAAGATCATCGTGACCGAAATCACGATCATCAGGATGCAGCTTTCGCTCAGGATTCCTGTAAAGTAGCGCATCAGCAACTGCGAGACGGAGGACATCGCCCGCTCGATATTGCCGTGTACACGCTCCGGAAAGGGTGCTTTGAGCATCGACAGGAACAACTCGTCGTCTTTGAGGAAGAAAAAGGTGATGAACGAGATCGAAAAGAAGGCGATCACGGCCGAGAGCGTCAGACTGACGATCGACGAAAAGGCCGTATTGATCGTATCGTAATCGAAGATGCTCTTGAACCACTGGATCAGCGAATCGGTCAGCGAAAAACGTTCGTCGGGCAGGGCGAACAGATCGTGGAGATACTCCTGCATACGGGCGATCGGCTCCTCGACGGAACGGAGCACCGAACCGAAGTCGAGCGTAGCGAACTGGTAGAGTTTGTCGAAGACCAGCGGGACGAAGAGCGTACACGCCACGACGAAGAGCACCCAGATCAGGATCAGCGTCGCCAGCGCCGCCGCCCAGCGGGGAAGGTGCCAGCCCCGTATCCGCAGCCGCGCCAGACGGCCGACCAGAGGTTTGAAGATGATCGCTAGCAGCGCCGACACCAGAATATAGACGACGATCGAACGGAAATACCACATCAGAAACGCCACCGCAACGGCAATCAACAGGCCGACGGCGTAGCGTGCGAGTGTGGGAGGCGTAAGCAACATGTTCGTTCGTAAGTTTGTCTCGTCTTGCGGAATCATCCGGCTCCGACCGTCCGGCGCTTCGAGTTCTCCGTATCCCTCCCGCGCCGTTACACGGTCGAGGGAGCGAAACAGGCCGGCGGCGACGGATGCGGCGTTCTATTTCGTCTGCGGTTTCAGCCGCGCGATCGGCGTCTGCGAGCCGACGACGGGATCGCCGATCTCGACCAACACTTCGCTGTCTTTGGGCAGCAGAACGTCGATGCGCGAACCGAACTTGATGAACCCGCACACGTCGTTCTGCTTGACCCGCTCGCCGACCTTCATGTAGGAGACGATACGCCGTGCGATGAGTCCGGCGATCTGACGGAACAGCACGTGACGGCCGTCGTCCAGGCGCACGACGGTCGTCGTCCGCTCATTCTCGGTCGAGGACTTGGGGTGCCACGCCACGAGGAACCGGCCCGGATGATACTTGAAATACTCGACCACGCCGCCCACCGGAAGCCAGTTCATGTGGACGTTGGTGATCGACATGAAGATCGATATCTGCATCATCTCCCGATCGAGATACTCGCTCTCGTGTACCGGTTCGGTCACGACCACACGGCCGTCGCAGGGGGAGAAGACCAGATCGGCGTCATGTATTTTCACGCGGCGCGGCTCGCGGAAGAACGCCACGATGAAAAACCAGAAAAGCAGCATCAGTACGACCAGCACCCACACGAGCGTACCGTTGTCGTGGCTGCTCAGCAGGCGATAGATCCCCGTACCGAGCAGCAGACAGATCAGGCCGGTGATACCGATGATTTTGTAACCTTCCTTATTGATTTTCATTGTCAGTAAAGATTAGTCGTTATACGAACCTGCCGACCAGCAGCAGGTAAAGGAAGACATAGGGCGCCGAAAGCAGCAGCGCGTCGAAGCGGTCCAGCACACCGCCGTGACCGGGGATCACCTGCCCCGAATCCTTGACCCCAGCCTCCCGCTTGAACATCGACTCCACCAGATCGCCCGCTACGCCGGAAAGCGAGGCGACGAGCGCCAGGCCGCCCCAGACCCAATAATTCGTATCAAGCGCATACGCGGCGGCGAGTCCCGTCGCCACGGCGCCCGCGAGGCCGCCGAAGAATCCCTCCCACGACTTCTTGGGCGAAAGGCGTTCGCACAGGCGGTGCCGCCCGAAGGTCATCCCCACCAAATAGGCGAAGACGTCGTTGGCCCAGATGATGAAGATATAGCACAGCACCGTTTCGGGACGCCACACGCCGTCGCCGGCGAGCACCGGAACGTAGAGCAGCAGCGACAGCGGCACAGCGACGTACAGCACGCCCAGCAGCGTCGCCCCCAGATTGGCCAGCGGCGTGGCGCTGCGACGGAACAGTTCGCAGACGAAGAGCGTCGGCAGCAACAGCCCGATGTAGAGCAACAGGTACAGCACGGCTCCGCCGGCCTCGTCCGTCACCGACCGGCTGAATTGCCGGAAAACGATGAAATTCAATGCGAACAGCAGCACGCCGACCGCCAGTCCCATCCATCGCTGGGGCGAAAGCCCTGTCTCGCGGGCCAATTTGTAAAACTCCGTCTGACCGCCCACGAGAATCAGCAACAGCAACGCGCCGAAGCTCCATTGCGATCCCAAAACAGCGCCGACGAAGACGGCGACCAGCACAAGACCGCTGAGCGTCCGCACCATCAGGTTCTTCATTTTCATCCGTTCTTTAAGCTTCGGTTAATTCATCGGCCGCGGCCTTGCCTCCGGCACCCTCCTCCGGTTTCGTCCCGGCAGCGGCGGCACGCTTGGCCGACTGCGCCGAAGGACCCAGAATCCGTTCGATATCTTCGGCATAGATCGTCTCCTTTTCGAGCAGCAGGTCGGCCATCGCATTGATCCGGTCGTTCTTCTGCTCGATGATCTTCCGTGCACAGGCATAGGCATCCTCCAACATGCGGCGCACCTCGCAATCGATGTCGCGGGCGGTCTCCTCGCTGAAAGGTTTGGTGAAGGTATCGCGCGTACCCGTCGAATCGTAGTAGCTGATCGGGCCGATCTTCTTGCTCATACCGTAGTAAGCCACCATCGCGTAGGCGGTTTTCGTCGCCCGTTCCAGATCGCTCAATGCACCCGCTCCGAGCGTCCCGTAGTTGACCTCCTCGGCGATCCGGCCGCCCAACAGACCCGCCAACTGCTCTTCGAGCGCTTCGTTGGTGACGTGCACCCGCTCCTCGTCGGGCACCGACCACGTGGCACCGAGACTCTTGCCGCGCGGCACGACGGTCACTTTCAGCACCGGATCGCACTCCGCGAGCGACCACATCACCGTCGCGTGACCCGCCTCATGGATCGCCGTGGCGCGACGTTCGGAGGCCGTCATCGGCATGTTCCGTTTTTCGAGTCCGCCGACGATACGGTCGATCGCCGACATGAAATCGTCGCGCCCGATGCTCTTCTTGTCGTGCCGGGCGGCGATGAGCGCTGCTTCGTTGCAGACGTTGGCGATGTCGGCACCCGAAAAACCGGGCGTCTGACGCGCCAGAAAATCGCGGTCGATCTCCTTGTCCAGTTTCAGGTTACGCATGTGAACGGCGAAAATCTCGGCCCGTTCGTGCACGTCGGGCAGGCCGACGTCGATCTGGCGGTCGAAACGGCCGGCACGCATGAGCGCCTTGTCCAGAATATCGACGCGGTTGGTGGCCGCCAGCACGATCACGCCCGAATTGGTCTGGAAGCCGTCCATCTCGGTAAGCAGCTGGTTGAGCGTGTTCTCCCGTTCGTCATTGCCCGAAAATCCGGCGTTCTTGCCGCGGGCGCGACCGATCGCGTCGATCTCGTCGATGAAGACGATGCAGGGCGCCTTCTGCTTGGCCTGCTCGAACAGATCGCGCACGCGCGAAGCACCCACGCCGACGAACATCTCCACGAAGTCCGAACCCGAAATCGAAAGGAACGGCACGTTGGCCTCGCCGGCCACGGCCTTCGCCAGCAGCGTCTTGCCCGTTCCCGGAGGGCCGACGAGCAGCGCCCCCTTCGGAATCTTGGCACCCAGATCGCGGTATTTTTCCGGCTTGCGCAGGAAATCGACGATCTCCATCACCTCGACCTTGGCCTCCTCCAATCCGGCCACGTCCTTGAACGTCACACGCTTGGGCGCATCCTTGTCGTATACCTGCGCCTTGGCCTTGCCGACGTTCATCAGCCCGCCGCCCGCAGCGCCTCCGCCGCGCGACATGCCGCGCATGATGAAGAACCACACGCCGATGATGAGCACCCACGGCAGAAAATTGACGAGCAGGTTCATCCAGCCGTTCTCCTTGTTCTCGTAACGCACCGGAACGCTCTGTCCCGACTGCTGCTCGGCGGCTTTCAAATCCTCGCGGAAGGCATCCACCGAACCGATGTTGAATACCAGCTGCACCCCCTCGTCGGGCAGCCGTTTGAACTGGGGCTGCGTCGAATCGGTACGGTACTTCTCGACCGCATCCTTTTTCAGGAACACCTCGGCCACGTCGCGGTTCACCACCTCGATCCTCTCCACGTCGCCGCTGCGAACCATCCCTTCGACCGTATTCCAGTCGCTGCGGACAGGCTCCGTATTCTCCGCACCGTAAAGCGAATAGCCGATGATGAAGGCCGCCACCAGCACGTAAATCCACATATAGGAGGGACGCGGCATGATCGGGTTGCGCTGGCCGCCGTCCTTTTTCTTCTTTGCTGTCATAAAATCTCTTTACTCCTCGTAATCATAACGTTTGAGCGGCGCATCGGCCCACAGCTCCTCCAATTTGTAGAAGGAACGCAACTCGGTCGTGAAGATATGTACCACGACGTCCATGTAGTCCATCGCCACCCACAGACCCGTCTGCTTGCCTTCGACGCGCCATACCTTTTCGCCGAGCTTCTCCTCGACGGCCTCCTCCACGCCGTCGGCGATCGCCGCGACCTGCATGGTCGAATCGGCGTTGCAAACGACGAAATGCGAACAGATGGCGCCGTCGAATCCCGAAAGGTCCAACGATACAATATCCTTACCTTTTTTATCCTGAATCGCACCGACTATCGTCTCAATCAATTTTTCCATATTCCAATATTCCGTAATAGCCCGCTATATCCGTGCAAAGATAGTAAATAAATCGGAAATCGACGAAAAACGGCGACGGAATGAGCGGATTGCCCCGGTGCACGGACCGTACCGCAGAAAGAAAGCCCCCTCCTGCATAACGAGCGCCTTCCCCGCGCAACGCCTATTTGCGGTAGGTGCGGATCGATTCGGCGAGCGCCTTGATAATCGAAGATTTGACGAACGTGCGCCGCACGGCGATGGCGATCTTGCGCGACGTGGCGCCTTTGGCCAATGTCTTGACGCGGTCGCGGTGCTCCTTGGGCACATATTCGACGGCCATTTCGGGGATGATCGTCACGCACTGCGTGCAGTCGACGATACGCATGAGCGTATCGAGCGAACCCGACTCGAAATAGTAGTGCGACGGCACGCCCCGCTTGGCCTGACACAGTTCGATGACCTGGTCGCGCATGCAGTTGCCGTCCGAGAGCAGGATCAGATCGCGCAGGTCGATGTCTTCGATGCGAACGTTCGAACGTTCGTAGAGGGGGTTGTCGGGCGAAACGTAGATGAAGAAACGGTCGTCGAAAAGCTCCTGCTCCTGAATTCCGTCGCCGCAGGTGCCGCCGGCCACCAGCGCGGCGTCGATGCGGTCGTGCTTCATCGCATCGACGATGTCGCGCGTCATCAACTCCTTGACCTCCAACTCCACATGGGGATAGTCGTGCACGAATCCCGGCAGGAACTTGTGCAGCAGGTAGGGCGCGACGGTCGGGATGACGCCCAGACGCAGCCGCCCCGCTATTTCGCCCTTCAACTCGGCGACCGATTCGCGGATATTGTCGTAGGCCCGCAGCGTCTCGCGGGCCCGTTCCAGCACCACCTCGCCCGCCTCGGTGGCGATCACGGGTTTCTTCGAACGGTCGAGCAGGACGACGCCCAGCTCCTCTTCGAGCGATTTGATCTGCATACTCAGCGACGGCTGCGTCACGAAACAGTGTTCGGCGGCCAACGAAAAACTCCCGCAATTGGCTACTGCCAGCAGGTATTCCAATTGAATGATGGTCATAGACGAAGGGACTTATTCTGTCGCGCAAATATATAAAAAAAACTTATATCCGTCAAGACACCCGGCGAAGAACCCGCTCTTTTCCCGCATCTTCCGCTCCGAACCGGCAGCGACGAAACCCTTGCGCACCGCACCCGTTCCGGCGGAGAACTCCGTATCCTACGGGCTGCAGCGCTTGTCTCCGTCGCGATTTATTCCCGACGGACATATTCCATGCGATACAGGTCGAATCCTTCGGCCCAATAGTCCTTTTCGATCCCTTTGAGCTCGAACCCCCGCTTTTCGTAAAACCCGAAGGCCAGCTGCGACGTTCTGACGGTGATTCGGCGGACGCTGCGCATCGCTTCGAGTTTTTCGATCCGATGCCGCAGCAACCGCGTTCCCAGCGATTTTCCCCGATACTGCGGATGCACCATGTCCCAGCTGATTTTCCCGACCGTCCCGCCGTCCGCAAAATTGATTCCGCCGCAACCAACGATCCTCTCCTCGTGAAGCAGGACATAATAGAGTTCCCGCTCGCGTTCCAGATAGGCGTCCAAATCGGCCGCCTCCTCCGGCGCGAAATATCGGGGCGTATTCAACCGAAGCAGCTCCATCACGGCCTCCTTGTCGGCCGGTTCGTATTCCCTGATTACAATCTTCCCGTCCATATTCTATAAATTACTTCCGCCCGACGGCGGACACTCCGCACAAAGATAGCCAATCTCCCGGAATCCGCGGCCTTCACCGCCCCGAAAATCCGTCGGCCGAAGCCTGCCTGAGGCCGAGAAGCGGTACGGCGGCGGGACGCTCCGTCCCGCAAGCCGATGCAGCCGGAAAACCTGCGAAGAAAAAGCGGAAAGAGGTTTGTCTTTTCCGTATAGAATCCCTACCTTTGCCCAAACGATCGGGGCATCGGCCGTCCGGCGCCGGAAACGGCTTGGTCGGGACGTATGCTCCGAATTTCAAAATCCGAAAAAATTCATCCCGCGATCGGGTCGGTCGACCCGGCAAAAACCAGAAATACAAAAACGACATACGCTGTTATGGGAAAAATCATCCTGACCGGAGACCGGCCGACCGGCAAACTGCACCTCGGCCACTATGTAGGTTCGCTGCGCCGCCGCGTGGAGTTGCAGAACTCCGGAGAGTTCGAGAAGATCTTCATCATGATCGCCGACGCGCAGGCGCTCACCGACAACGCCGACAACCCCGAAAAGGTGCGCCAGAACATCATCGAGGTGGCGCTCGACTACCTGGCCTGCGGCCTCGACCCCGAACGGTCGACGCTCTTCATCCAGTCGCAGATCCCCGAACTGTGCGAACTGGCGTTCTACTACATGAACCTCGTCACCGTGGCCCGTCTGCAACGCAACCCGACCGTGAAGGCCGAAATCCAGTTGCGCGGCTTCTCGGAGAACAACGCGGAGAACGACCTGCAACGGCAGGGCATTCCCGTCGGGTTCTTCACCTACCCCATTTCGCAGGCGTCGGACATCACCGCTTTCCGCGCCACGACCGTCCCCGCCGGCGAGGATCAGGAGCCGATGCTCGAACAGACGCGCGAGATCGTCCACAAGTTCAACGCGGTCTACGGCCCCACGCTCGTCGAGCCGGAAATCCTGCTGCCCCAGAACGCCGCCTGCATGCGCCTGCCCGGCACCGACGGCAAGGCCAAGATGTCCAAGTCGCTGGGCAACTGCATCTACCTGAGCGATTCGGCCGAGGAGGTACGCAAGAAGGTGATGGGCATGTACACCGATCCCGACCACCTGCGCGTGGAGGACCCGGGCAAGGTCGAAGGCAACACGGTGTTCACCTACCTCGACGCTTTCAGCCGCCCCGAGCATTTTTCGAAATATTTGCCCGAATACGCTTCGCTCGACGAGCTGAAGGCCCACTACCGCCGGGGCGGGCTGGGCGACGTGAAGGTGAAACGCCTGCTGATCGCCATTCTCAACGAGATGCTCGACCCGATCCGCGAACGCCGCCGCCACTACGAGACGCGCATCGGCGAGGTGTACGACATCCTCCGCGAAGGCTCGGCCAAGGCCCGCGCAGCGGCCGCCGAAACCCTGGCGGATGTCCGTGCGGCCATGAAAATCAACTATTTCGACGACCGCGAGCTGATCGACGGCCAGACCGAGCATTTCAAGTTGAAAACGGAAAATTAAAAATTGAAAATCAAAGGCATTTGACTTGCACACCGGGCATCGTACAGGATGAAATCAAACCGCCCGGTCTCGGTCAATCGCAATGTTTCACTTTTCACTTTTAACTTTTAACTTTTTATGTCCTTCCGCGCCGACCGCATCTACCTCGAGTTTCTCCGGCTGACCCGGAGACTCTCCAACCAGCAGATCATGATGCTGCTGGCCGTGGTGGTCGGTGTGCTCGCAGGGCTGGGAGCCTACCTGTTCGAAATGCTGCTGCACGGCATCAAGAGCGGGCTGATACGCTGGTTCCCGGTGGACAGCGCACATATCCTCTTCCTGATCTACCCCGCCGTGGGCATCATCCTGGCGACGCTGTTCGTCAAATACATCGTCCGCGACAACATCTCCGAAGGCGTGACGCGCGTCCTCTACGCCATGTCGCGCCGCAATTCGCGCATCGCCCGGCACAACTGCTGGACCTCGATCGTGGGCGGTGCGACGACCATCGGATTCGGCGGTTCGGTGGGACCCGAGGCCCCGATCGTGCTCACGGGAGCGGCCATCGGCTCGAACATCGGACGGCTGGCGCGCCTCAACTACAAACACACGACGCTGCTGCTGTGCTGCGGCGCCGGAGCCGCCCTGGCGGCGATCTTCAAGGCCCCGATCACGGGCGTGGTCTTCGTGCTGGAGATCCTGATGCTCG